>WLWD01003340.1_pt1 | contig 24658 bp, 20 predicted proteins | sample 6712731 | NCBI WGS metagenome assembly WLWD01 (sample SAMN12718690, study PRJNA576275) | sponge metagenome | isolation source: marine sponge | host: Mycale hentscheli | place: New Zealand: South Island, Marlborough, Capsize Point | collected 2014-11-01 | reverse complement strand
CACACACACACACACACATACTACACACCATCTTTACAGAATCTACTAACTGAAGCTATGAATATTATTGAACTAAACTATCAATTCCGACTAGAGACCAGTCGCCGATGATAATGCATAGTATTCGCATTTTAATGGGAATGCAAACCAACTGGACGCACTCCTGAGACAAGTAGAAATAAATGCCTACATCCAGTATCACTAATAACTACATATTAAGTCCCACAGGCCTGCAGTGAGCCAGTCGCATCCACTACACATAAACTTCATCAATTCACTTACCCCAAGCATTGCTAGAAGTTTGTGAAGACATGATGTCCAACGCTCACAACGTCGCTGTAACCGCAGTGCAATTAGTATCTCCACGGACTAGGGTCCAAGGAGGAGCAGCTAATTCCAGCTGTAGCTATAATGAATGCCACCTTACGAAAGATCCGAAGCCGCGGACAGCTTTCACGAGAAACATAGCATACCGTATTTTCTAATTATACCGCAAATTTAATTATACGAATACAAGTGAATAATATTAAAACTATACTACAATGACCGATCAGTACATAATTTACTCTGCAGGATTTTGAATGCAGTTAGCCACCACCCATGTCAGTGCCCATCTCAAATCAGTCAGCACAAACTTGAGGGCTTTGGTCCATCTTTCTTGAGTGTTAAATTGAGTTTTGACAGAATGAAAGTCCTTGTTGGTATCCCCTACCTTGTCTTTGTCTATTGCATATGGTAACGCAAAATGAGGCTGACTGGTGGTTTCAATATGTTCCTTCAATTGATTCAAGCAGTCCAGAAAAGCTACCATGGCGTTATCAAACTTAGCGTCTGTAAACAGCCGCAGACCAGCACTGCTATACAGTGGGAGGAGCTTACGCTTGCCTTCCAATGGCTCGATAAAGGACTGATTACCGTAAGGAACTAACCGATATCTCTCAAATTCTATATTAGTGAACCGTGCTAGAGTACTGAGCAAGAAGGCAGTCTGTCCCCAGGCTGCATTAATCTCCACCCACTCAACAGGCACCGTCTGAAGACGGCCGAGCCTCAGGCCATTGATAGTTCCAAAATGTCCATTGTGCCATATGTGAAAGGTCTTGTTGAGAATGTTAGTTTTCTTTAGCTTGGAGAGTTGTTCAGAGGTGTAATGGAGTTGGAACTGGACACTCATTTGCTCATCTTTGCGCTGGAGCATTCTTTGCTGGTACTGGTTAAAGTCTTTCCAATAAGCCTGTTCTTCTTCTTTGAGACTAGCTTCTTTTGCAAGTTTTTCCTTCTTCCTTGCATCTATTTTGACTCTCTGCTCCTCTATTTTCTTCAGCCTTGCTGTTAACTCCGCCTCCATATCTGTAAGCTTGGCCAGTTCTTCATCTAGCTTAGACTTCTCTACTTCATAGCTATTCACTTCGTGTTGGAGGGTGTGGCACATCATGTCATACTCATCCCTTGCCTTTTCCATCTCTGCTATTTCCTCGTCATACATGTCCATAATGAGTTCAGGACATTCCACACACAATGGATGGTCCACATCTGAGTGGCCAGAAATCATATCAAAAGCTTCAGAAGCAATCTGGATTTGCTTCATAGTGTTCTTCCTGTCTTGCCTGGTAGCAGGGTTGGACAGACTGCCATAAATTACTGACAGTGTTTCTATGCTACTCTTGCGACCAGTGAGGCCTTTCAGTACAGAAGGAGAACTCCTTTCCCTAGAAATGGGACCTAATTCGTCTCCGTTCTTGCGGACATCTCCTTCAGGATTCGAAGCTTCGTCCTTGTTTTCTGGTTCCTCTTCATCACCTGACCATTCGTGGCGTAAATTTTCTTGTACGTTCTTGGCTATTGTGACCAGCGCTTTCGCTTGGAGGGACTTATGAAGCTTTATAGGCTGAGAGCATTTCTGGCATACGAACGTTACATGTGTAGTTGACCTGTTAGACGAGTTCATGTCTCCACAGAGCGAGAACAGAACTACACATAAAACGAATGAGAGTATTTACTCATACATAGATATAACTATACTGAGATTGTCACAAGACCAATTGTAGGGGGAGGATTAGTGCGTAGCTAGACCCTTTACCAGGAGGAAAACCGTGTAACGGTAAGGAAAGGGTCCACAGGCTACGGGGAGGAAGGAGGGGGTGGGGAAGAAATTGCAAACGCGAGCGTCCCGTACCCATTCCTTCGAGCTCGTTGCGTGCGCGTTCTCTGCCTATCGGTATGGATTATCCACCCAACCAGACTCTGTATATCAACAATTTAAACGAAAAAGTCAAGAAAGATGGTAGGGAGATGATGTTGTTTATTAGGGTATTGAAGTATTTTTATTTCTGTGCAGAGCTGAAGAAAAATTTGTATGCAATATTCATTCAATTTGGAGCTATTTTGGACATAGTTGCTTTGAAAACATTAAAAATGAGAGGCCAGGCCTTTGTGGTGTTCAAGGAAATAGCCAGTGCTACCAATGCTTTGAGATCCATGCAAGGTTTTCCTTTTTACGACAAACCCATGGTAAGAATGTGCATTATTTAGAAAGTTCCCATGTGAACATTCTCCATGGCGACTGCAGTAATGCATTGCACAGCCTCACTGTTGATACATGCATACACACACATGCGCACACTCCTATTGTTCCTTCTCATTGTAGAGGATAGCATATGCCAAGAGCAAGTCTGACGCAGTAGCCAAGGATGATGGCACTTACAAAGCACGTCCCAAAAAGATGGAGGCAGAGCCAGGTATGTGGTAATGGTGAAGTTTCAATAGTGATTAATTTAGCCTGCGTATGTTATCTGAAGTATTCACTTGTTCTGTGACCACTCATTTGGATGTAATACTAGATAAGTTGAGCGATTTGCTGACTAGTGTTCTAGAATGCAAGTGCATCAGGTGTGTAGCCCAGCTATGCTGTTTGTTTATTTTGTTATATTTGTAAGAGTTATCATTGTGTTAGTGAGCGAATGTGCCTCATGGCAACTCAAAAAGGAGAATATATGACTAGTTTTAAAAGCTGCCACTTTTTTCTCTCACTGGATCCACCCTAGCTGGAGATCTAGCTGAACAATTAAGTCACTTTAATTTGCCAGATCTTTTGTTTGGTCAAATTTCAAGTGTGAGTGTTGCTTATTGCAAGTTTGCTCCCTCAATGATGGTGCATAGCAAACATGCTGGGCTGGGATGCTTTTTTGTCTCTGTTTTTCCATCTTTTTTTTTTATTTTATATTTTTTTTATTTTTATTTTTTATTCTCTGCTTTTCTTTCTGTTTGCAATTCTTCTTCATGCTTTATTCTTTATCTATGTTATGTTTGCAATTCTTCTTCATGCTTTATTCTTTATCTATGTTATGTTTGTAATTCTTCTTCATGCTTTATTCTTTATCTATGTTATGTTTGCAATTCTTCTTCATGCTTTATTCTTTATCTATGTTATGTTTGTAATTCTTCTTCATGCTTTATTCTTTATCTGTTTCTCCACTTCCTTCGCGCTCCTTACATTTTCTTTCTCTCTCCCGCCTCCATTTTATAGTCTCTTTCTAATAAGTGAAACAGCACTTAGAAACATATTAATCCTAACTATGCTGATTTCACATATTAATCCTAACTATGCTGATTTCACATATTAATCCTAACTATGCTGATTTCACATATTAATCCTAACTATGCTGATTTCACATATTAATCCTAACTATGCTGATTTCACATATTAATCCTAACTATGATGATTTCACATATTAATCCTAACTATGCTGATTTCACATACTAATCCTAACTATGCTGATTTCACATATTAATCCTAACTATGCTGATTTCACATATTAATCCTAACTATGCTGATTTCACATATTAATCCTAACTATGCTGATTTCACATATTAATCCTAACTGATTTCACATATTAATCCTAACTATGCTGATTTCACATATTAATCCTAACTATGCTGATTTCACATATTAATCCTAACTATGATGATTTCACATATTAATCCTAACTATGCTGATTTCACATACTAATCCTAACTATGCTGATTTCACATATTAATCCTAACTATGCTGATTTCACATATTAATCCTAACTATGCTGATTTCACATATTAATCCTAACTATGCTGATTTCACATATTAATCCTAACTATGATGATTTCACATATTAATCCTAACTATGCTGATTTCACATATTAATCCTAACTATGCTGATTTCACATATTAATCCTAACTATGATGATTTCACATTACAAAATCCGGAATTGGATTGGGGGGGGAGGGGGGGGGCAAGGCGAGGGAACTGCCTTCCTTTGCTCCCCCTAAATGCAGCCCTGACTATACAACTGTATACTGGTTCTCATGTTTTCTAGAAGTTGTGAGGACAGATACATGTACATAAGATTAGCACTTCATAGTGCTCTACAGATTTGTGAAGGAAACTATGATGTGTGTTGAACTTGTTGTAGAGCCAAAAGCATCCAAGAAAGGCGGAGCTCAGGGTGGAGCATCCTCACACAGCAACTACCACAGTAAGCTCTGCTGCTCTGCTTACAGTAGCAATGTTATATCTCTGGTGTGTGTGTGTGTGTGTGCAGGTTCAGGTTCAGCAGGTCAACCCACTGGTAAAGAGGCTCCCAACAAGATCTTGTTCCTCACTAATTTGCCAGCAGAAACAAATGAAATGATGTTGACTTTACTCTACAACCAGTAAGTGATAGATGCCACGCCCAACTAAGTATTGACGCTGTTGTTGGTAGGTTCCCAGGGTTCAAAGAGGTCAGATTAGTGCCTGGTCGTAGTGACATTGCCTTCGTAGAGTTTGATAATGAGGTGCAGTCTTCAGAAGCACGCCATTCTCTCCAAGGATTCAAGATCACACCTTCCAATGCCATGAAGATTGCCTATGCCAAGAAATAGAGCTGACAACAATTGTTGTTTTCATGAATATCACCTTACCCAATGCACTGGTTGCGAGTCATAACCTCCATATTATATTTCTCATCTTGTTCACGATTTCGATAGAGGGTGTCGTTATGTAATTTGCTGCTGCACATGCTACTATCCAGTTATACTATGTATATAACTAAGTGAGGTTGACCAGTGGAAGGTGTGTGGGTGTCATGTGACTAGTGGGAGGGAAATATGACCGGTGAACATCATGTGACCAGTCAGAAGGTTAGTGCTGTGTACATGTTGGGTGATTAGAGAAAGCTCAGAGCAATGTGAACATTGCCCGTGTGACCAGCAACATCCAAGTCACTCTTACAAACCACGCCCACACAGTTCTAGTGTAAACAAGTGCCAAATAACAAATTAATAATAGACCAAAATATCGTTATAAAAATGAAACGAACTCACACAAATACAACACAAACCACACCCACTGGAATACGCTGTGCTAGGAGATGAGCAACATGTGTGCGATGAAGAATGTCAGATGTAGGATCCAGTCTATCAGTACTTGGTAGTGGCAGCCACAAGAGCTGCTTTCCTGGACATCTTTGGGTCTCCTTTTCTCCACAGAACTATTTCCTACATCACATAAAATACCACATCTCACCACACACACCTGGTAGTCCAGAGAGAGCGTATTTCTGTATCGGATTACCGTGCTACTTTACTCCAGGGTAAGAGGGAGGTAGGGGGACATAGCACATGTGGTAGTGACATCCTATGTCACATGTAGTTGCTACGTCATGTGGTCGTGATGTCACGTTGTTCCTTGTCACAGGTGGTTGCTAGTCTTAAACCTCAGACAGCATGTAGCTAGTTTGTTGATCTGTCTGTCATTGATGATCTTACAGACAGCTGATAATGCATTCATGCATGTAATACTAGAGCTACCGTACCTCTGTCAGAACACTGCTTGTATGATACCGTGTTTACAGTGATAGTCATACAACTTAACATTCTCACTTGTTGTTTGAAGTATCTTCTTTCTTCTTCATCCACAAGCACTAGGTTGAGGTAGTAGCGAACACTGAACTTCTTGTTGATGTCCCTCATGGTGGGTGTCAGGTCATAGCCAGCCAGAAACAAACGAATAGGGATCGACTCTCCACGTACTGGTGCTCCATCCATGATCTCGTACTTGGCTATAGGGTCGTTCTCAGTGTAGATATTGGGAGCTGCAGTGGGTAAAGGGTGGTCAAAATAAGGTAGGTTGATCAATGTATTTGTATCACAGAAACAGGATCAGAGCTTTTACTGCTATTCTGCCAACATAACTTGAATGGTTCATATTATAGTTGCTAGTGAAGACAAAAATACACTATCAGAAGTGCACAAAATTGGAGTCAATAAGCTAATGTGAACAAGTACGCATGACACATTAGTAAAGCATGCATTAGAGTACTAACACTGATGACAGATCAATACCAATACCAACTGATTACAGATCAATACCAACTGATTATACCAATACCAACTGATGACAGATACCAACTGATTACAGATCAATACCAATACCAACTGATGACAGATCAATACCAATACCAACTGATGACAGATCAATACCAATACCAACTGATGACAGATTAATACCAATACCAACCTATGACAGATCAATACCAATACCAACTGATGACAGATCGGTACTGACTATAATTTAAACTTACGTGCTCCAGAAGTCTCTTTCTTGATGATGGCGATCTCCATATGCTTTATTTTGATTCGGACCAGCAGGAAATATATCTTTCCAACGACTATATCTCTTAGGTGATATCTACACCACAAATAGAAATAAAATGAGGACTAACATTAGCTATGAGGACTGACACTAGCTATGAGGACTGACACTAGCTATGAGGACTGACACTAGCTATGAGGACTGACATAGGGCTAGGGCTAGGGCTAGGGCTAGGGCTAGGGCTAGGGCTACACTAGCTATGAGGACTAATTCTTACTTGGATTTGTTGTACTCGAACTCGATATGAAGACAGTCCTCAATACCGACTTCCATCTTGAGAGAGTTGTTCATTTCTGGGAAGTGACTGAGTGTGTGAACTGCCACATCTAACTCCTTGGTGATGTCTGAGAGACGACGGACGATCACCACTCGCAAAAAATACCTGCAGTCATGTGACATGAATTATAAAAAACAATGCCAACAGCTTAGACATCTTGCACTCTAAACTATACCCTCACACACACACACACACACACACACACACACACACACACACACCTGAGTCTGACATTAGTTCCAGTGTAGCTTTCATAAGGTTTGTCCACCTGCTGGAACTCAAAGTTGTAGACCTTGGAAGGTGTGGTGAGTTCGCCAGGTGGGTCTAGCTGTCTGACTAGAGACAAGAAGTCATGATGGTTTCCTCTGTCATAGAACATCTCTATCTGACCCACAAACTCCACACGAATCCCATGGTGCTCTAGTTTCTTGCCTTTCAGCTTGATTTCAACCTAAGGGGGCGTGGCAACCACTATGAGCTGTATTCTGATAGAGACCTGCTATATCCACTTACTGTGCCAGAGACAGTCTCTCCATCAAGATACAGGGGAAGCTTCTCTTTCTTTCCTTCCTCGTTCTTGACATCAACCTTCTTTCTCTTCTCCACATCTCCCAGTGATATCTGGATTTCTGCCCCAGAACCAAGTCCAAAAAAGCTCTACAGAACAAAGTTCAGTATAGAGTGTATTAACTCCCTGAAGTTCAGTGCTACATTGCCACAGCAGCTCCTCAGAACCGTTCCAGCAGTGCCTCCGAGTAGGAGGTCATGTGACTGAGATAACTTCAATAATAAGCTTTCCTGAGAAACCAAAACCAGAAATAAGCCTACTCTAAACTTACCATGGCGCCCACAGCTCTAAGTGCCTCCTGCAGTCCCTACAAAGTTCAATGGCTATAGCAAAGCTGCACACGGCACTCACACAGGACACAAACTATGGCGACTCCCTCCAAATGCAGCTAACTTTACAAAATTTTATATGACCTCCAGGTAAATAGAGTAACTGACGCCCGCGCGAAAATATCAAGTTTTAGTGGGCGTGGGCGTCCGAGCTCTGCCGCGCGTACTGTGTGCCCACAATAATATAATTCGTGTCACTAAGGTGTTGATGTTTGCGCCACATGTAGTGGCTTCCCTTGTTTTCTAACCAGTGCTATTAGCGTGTATGATTCAAGCTCATGGGCTAGGCAAGTAGTCTTAGTCTTGAAAGGGGGGGGGGGCTTAATGCCACACCACGCATTTAATTAAGACTATATCTCTATCTTGAACAACTGGAAATGTACACAAAGATCACTTTAACATTTTTTGGAGGTTACTAGACAACTTGTTTCAAAATATAGTAGAATAGTCATATTCCAATACGTCTAATTCAATCACTTAACATTATTTCCAGTCTCACAAGTCTTAGTTATGTGCAGTATAATTATAGAATCACTTTTGCCAAATTGGGGGGGGGGGGGTGGGGGGGGACTAAAGTTCCTAGCTTCCCCCACCCCCTCCCATCTACAGCCTTGAAGCTACCTCCTACAAAGGATGCAATGTACCTATAGCAAGGCACAAAGCGAACATAAACACACATACACACAACACTGCATCTCAAGCCGCACATGTAGCTACATGCATTTGTCTAGAAGCTACACTCCCTTTTCACACAAAGTATATTACCATGGAGAGGCTGTAGGTGCCAGACAATACATTATTTTATCTAATACAATTAAACCTCTGAACAATGGACATGATGGGGCAACCAATGTGTCCACTGTACAAAGGTTGTCCTCTATCAGAGTTTTTGCTCAATAGTGCCATATTTTAATAACTTTGCGGTTTAAAAATATATCTATTGCAAATAATTATGAATTGTTTTTGAATAGCAATGATAATTTTAAATTAAACCAACAGATAATGAAAGTGAAATGTGCCCTTTACTTTCCAAATTCACTGGACTTCTTCCAGATATTCACATGCCTCATTGTATGTTTTAAGTTTAAGGTCCTGTTCTTCCATTTTGTCATCTTCGTCTTCATTGCCATCATTTCCAACTTCATCGACTTCATTTGCACATAGCTAGTGATTGAAGAAAACTTTCCTCCTTCATCAGATGAATCAAAGTCTGTACTGAGATACCACATTCTCCATTGATGTATCCTTCCACTGAGCAAGCTTCTCCAGCTCCACTGTTTACACATCGACTCACATAACCTATCAATTTCAGAGAATGGATCCTCATCTATCAAGTTGGCTACAAACAAACAAGCTGAATCAGGAATCCCAGCCTTAGCATAACATTTCTGAATTGTAGATTCCTTCACCTCTGACCATGCAAGAGCTACCATCTTATTGCAACTACAGCATTCACTGAACCACATACGTCCAAAGCAATACTGCATTCATCAATTTTAGCTAAAACAAACTTTAAGAAATGTTACGGTAATAACTTTAAAATTTTTTTAATAATCCCCAAGTCAAGAGGTTGCAACTTGGATGGAAGAAACAGAGCATATTGCTAAACTGACCTTTCAATTCTTCAGGATGACAACCTGCATTATCAACCAATAACACAATTATACCATTTGTATTGCTCAATCGATGGTTAAAACAGACTTCATAATCTCCCAATCCATCCAAGATTATGATTTTTTGCCTGTAGTGATCAACATGTAATTGTGTTTTGTCAAACCACTTTAGACTCCTAGGCTTGTCATACTTCCAAATCACCACAGGCTTTTCTTTATGCCCAGATGCAGGTACAAAAGAATGCCACAGTAAATCTTAGCTCTGCTTGCCACCTTTACATTCATTACCCTTCACTTCAAATCCTCAGTTGCCAATGCTTCCAACTAGCCCAGTTTCCTCCATGTTCCATATATTCTCCTTTTCATGCACAGCAACAATTTGTGGAACTCTTTCTATCCACATTGAACTGTTGCACCATCTGCACTGCCTGATTCACACATTTATATGTAGTCTTTTAATATTGCAAGTTATTTCCAGTTTTTCAAGCCAGCCATATGAACCTTTGACCTCAGGCTTTCCAAGAGCAACCACTATCTTTTTGGCTTTCTCTACTAGTTGAAGTCCCTTAGGATGTATGTTTTTGGAACAAGTTATGCTATACCAGTTGTACAGTGCTCTGTTAATCTCACAGTATTCAGATCGTCTACCGCAAGTCTTGCTGGCATGAACCCTTTTATCAGAATGGTTAGACTGAAACATGGACAAAATTTTAACCTTGTTTTTCGATATGTTAGCAACATATGTTTTCCCACATCCAAACAATTCACCTAACTCATGGACGATCATTTTGTTTCAAAGTTAAATATTTTCTGCTCTTCAAGCCAATTGCAGCTAGCGTTTGCCACTTCAGTTAGTCATACCAATGCTGGTAAAGATAGAAAATAGACGTAAAAAGGTCAAGGAGTTTACTGTGTCAATTAGCGGAGAGGTATTAATTTCAGTAAAACTTTGTCACAATAAGCTCTATCCGCTGTCCTGAGTACAGAGGTGTCTGTCAGTAGCACTGGATATTTGCTTGACAGCACTGTCACGTAGACAGCAAAACACTGCGCCCATGTCGTGAAGTCAGGAATAGTCCTCCTAGACTGCAGATACTGTTGCTAGTTAGGACGCAAGTTGTGCGATAGCAGGCACCAAGCTAGACATGTGATTACTATGCAGATGCTGCGGGGACTATGCCGACGGCGAGGGAACTGGTAGCAAGCGGGGTGAGAGAATCCCCAGCAGACAGAGCAAGCGAGGACCATGAAGGCGGTGAGGGTGGCAGCGAGGCAGGCAGCTCACGGTCCCAGCCGATGGTTTCAAAGGTGACGTGCGTGGGCACAGGTCTTCCTCCCATCACACAGAAGCTCAGGGACAGGATCATAGCGAGGCAATATGTTGACTTTACTGAATTGCCACCGGCGAAAGGCAAGAGCAGACCAGTATCCCAGCCAGGAGAGGGTCAGCTAGTGCTAGTACAGGCAGCGGACTTGCTGCACCTGTCGAAACTGCTGGTCGTATATGACCCAAGCTGGCCTGCAATATCTTTTACTTGCTTTGGCTATGACTGACATGTAGCCCATTAGATCTGGTTTGTTATCACTTTTAGTTTAATCTCATACTTGTGGTCACTTGACTCTTGTATTTAGTGGTCATTAGCTCTAGTGCTTGTGGTCTACTATTCTATATCAAACTTGTCTAACCAATATATCTAATTCTCTGTGTGTGTGTGGAGACAGTGTAACTTGTCAGTGGATTTACAACCCATAAGAGTTATATATTCTAGCTTCTAATACATACACTCAGGACTGTCTCTAATTCAGGATTCGCATTGGATACTTCCAGTGTCAGAACCCGCATCAACATACAATTTTTTGGTCCTTCGAGCCGGATACAGCAACTAGCTTATCTGTTATCTCCTCTACTATTCTTAAACTCAACTGAGTTCCAATTATCTTCTATTCTTCAACTCAACTAAATTCTAACCTACTTCATTCATTGTGGCTACAGCTTTGACCTATTCAAAGTAAGAACTGAAATTGTAATTGCTATTGGACATCTCATTCTCATCTATTTTAAAAATGGCTACATCAGAGTATCGAAAACATTGTTCTACTGCAAAGAGCAGCCTTACAAAAGTCATCACTCAGATTCAAACTCAGGAATCTATTGAACCTAGTCATCGAGACAGATACACTCTTGATCATCTGTCTAAACTCTTACAGCGAGCAGAAGATGCTTACACAATTAACTATGAGTCATTGGAGTCTCCTTCTACTGAAGAAGATAACTATTATCATGACTTCACTAAACTTGCGGATGATGCACGGCTACGCATCAGTTCCATGATGGAGCAACGTGAGTGCTACAGAATGTTTGACACTCTCAGTCATGAGGTTGAGGACTGGGAGGAAGTTGATATTGCGGAATTACAAGATGTATTTTTAGCTGAACTCCCCAGACTTCAGAAAACTTTAGATGAATTTCGTATCAGCTCTTGTTCTACTGGTGCTTCCAAAATAGCTTCATTTAAGGCCCATGCTAAGGACTTATGATGCCGTCTGACCAGACTAAAGCAGAGGGCAACTCCAGAAACATCAACTACAACACCAATAGCGGTTCACGATGACTCACAAGACACTTATCATCATGAGAAGAAAGCTCGTATGGTTCCTCTACCTACCTTCAAAGGTGATCTTGCTGACTGGCGCTCCTTCTGGAGGAGGTTCCAAGATTATGTCGGAAAGCTTAAGAGGATCACAGATGACGAGAAACTTAGCTACCTTCAAGACTGTTTGAAAGATCCAATTGCTCAGGATATTGTTGCAGATTCGATTAGGAATGGTGATAGTTTTAAAGAAGTGGAAAAGTATTTACAAAGGAAGTATGACCAGCCTAGGGAGGTTTTCACTGAAGCTTTACGTGGAATGATGAATATTCCTAATGCCTCTGGTTTGGCCAACCTGGTCAAAGAGTTCAACAAGTACAGGAATATTCTACTACGCTATGGTGATAGCACTGCAGATCAGGTGTTTACTGCAATAATGGAAACTCACATGAGTCACAAGCTCCTTGAGGAGTGGCGCCTATTCACTAAAGATCAGTCTAGCATTCCACCTGGAAGTCTGCTCATAGACTTCTGTGACCAGCAAGAACTTGTTCTTAGTTACAATGACAAAGATTGCAGTCGTGATGTCAAGCCATCTTCTCACAAGCCTTTCTCCAGGCAGACTAATGGATTATCAACTACAAAATCCAATAAGTCACAGTTCTCCTTGCATGCAAAGGAACTGGTCCACTGCAAACTGTGTCCATCTGAGAAGCACCCATTGTACTTGTGTCCAGAGTTCAAGTCTCGTGATGTATCATCTCGCCATCAAACTATTCAATCACTGCAAGCATGCTTCAATTGTCTGGGTCAGCTACTCCGACTTACTAGTGAACTCCAAGTCCTTGTGACTTGTGATATCATTTGCAGGAGTATTGCCTGTTATTGAAGTAACAACAGATGGAGAAAGTTGGAGAGGTTGTTCGTTCGGCTTGTTGGCTGCCTTGAGAGTAACATTCACCTTGAAGTTGCTAGTAGCGGCATGTGATTCTGCTAGACCCTTGATAGAAGTGGCAAAAGGAATACGTTTTGCTTTGAGAGCAGTAGCTACTTTGTTAGTTAGAAAAGATAAGGTTGAACCAGGATCAATTATGGCTCTCACCAGTTGTGCATGACCATCAGTTTCAAGAAGAACTTGACAAGACCAGACGAGAGCAGTCTTGTCAGGAATAGTCACAGCAAGTGAGGAAGCCTGAGCAGGAGCAGTTGAAGTGACTGGTGTTTGAGAAGTGGTTGCTGGATCCTGAGAAGTAGTGGTGGCTGGAGCTTGAGAAACAGCTGGGCTCTGAGAAGTAGTAATAGTAGGTCGGTCAGGCTGGTGAAGGAGAGCGTGATGTTTTCCAGCACATACTTTACATAGTGACTTACTAGTACATTGTCTAGAGGAATGATTAGTACCAAAGCTTTGGCTCTCCTGGCAGGATAGATCTTTTGCTGGGACAAGACATCATCCATCGCATACTGCGACAAGGATTTTTGAACTCACCTACTTCAGACCTCTATAGTGTCAATACCATGTTCGGTTGGGTCATTGGAGGCTATTGCACTTCTCCTTCCCAAGTAGTAACTGCTCATACCTGTTGTAAAGCTAGTATAGACGCTGACACCAATGACTTGCTACGGGCATTTTGGGAAACTGAGGAACCTCCTTCTGATGTTGACCAGCTATCTCATGATGACCAAGTTGCTATCACCCATTTCAAGGATTCTGTGTCAAGGGAAAATGATGGTCGGTACATAGTCCAACTCCCCAGAAGGGAAACAGCTCCACCACTGGGACATTCTCGTTCTCAAGCTATCAGAAGATATGAGCAGAACCAACGCTTACTTATCAAGCGTGGCAAGTGGTCAGACTTTCAGACTGCTGTGGATGAGTACGCTGTACTTGGCCATGCTGAACTGGTACCTACTCCTGATCTTACCAAACCAGACTCTCAGACCTTTTACATGCCAATGCATGGTGTTGTGAAAGAATCTAGCACATCCACCAAACTCAGAATAGTGTTGGACGCTTCAGCTCGTACAACTTCAGGTTATTCTTTGAATGACACACTCATACCTGGTCCAACACTCCATCCTCTCCTAACTAATATCTTACTTCGCTTCAGACAACATGTCATTGGGATGTCAGCGGACATCTCAAAGATGTTTAGAGAGGTTTCACTTCACTCTGATGACCGGGACTTACATCGCTATGTAGTCAAGGATAAAGCTGGACAATACCTGGACTATAGAATGACCAGACTAACTTTTGGAGTAACCTACCCAATGGCAGCTAGCTAGCGACTATGAGCAGGAATTTCCTGAGGCATCAGCTCTCATTCACTCGTCATTCTATGTGGATGACTGTCTTACTGGTGCAAACAACTTGGAAGAAGCTACACACATACGAGAGGCACTTAACCATCTTATGGACAAAGCACAGATGACTCTAAGAAAGTGGAGATCAAACTCTATTGATCTGAAGGCAAAGATTCCAGAGGGTTTGTTAGAGAAGGATGAAGTTCAATTGATTTCTGCTCCATCTTCATGTCATAAAGCACTTGGTGTTCACTGGAACACAGCCAATGACTCACTTCACATTGCTACACCAACACTTGAGGATATTGACTTACCAACCAAACGCCAGGTTTAATCGGATGTAGCCAGGACGTTCGATGTGTTGGGCTGGTTTTCCCCAGTAACAGTAACATTGAAGATACTTCTTCAGAAGATTTGGCAACTTGCGATTGAATGGGATCAGTCTATTCCACAAGATTTAGCTGACTACTGGAAGACTTGGAGAAAGGAACTACCCTTAGTGACAGAGCTTCCAATTCATCGCTACTACTACCATCACAACAAAGAAAGACTTCATTTACAGTTACATGGTTTTTGTGACTCTTCGCAAGTAGCATTTGCTGGTGTAGTTTACATTCGGGCTACTTACACTGATACTTCAGTTTCAACTACACTGGTGATAGCCAAGTCTAAAGTGGCTCCACTGAAGACTCAAACTATACCCAAACTAGAACTGTGTTCTGCAGTTTTGTTGAGCAAACTACTGTCTGTGAGTAGAGAGCTCAACATTGATCTGAAGGATGTTTTCGCTTGGAGCGATTCTACCATTGTTCTGGGTTGGATTAGCACATCACCACACCGTCTGAAAACTTATGTGGCCAATTGTGTTGTGTCAATTGTCGATCGAATTCCAGCTAATCACTGGAGACATGTGTCCTCTCCAGACAATCCTGCTGACCTTGGATCTCGGGGAACCATAGCAGGAGTGCTTGTTAAATCTCAACTTTGGTGGTCAGGTCCATCATGGCTCTCACAGCCTCCTGACTACTGGCCAGTACAGAAGTTACAGATACAGACTACTTCACTCCCAGATATGAAGTCTACAGCACTCACTATACAGACCCATCAACCTAATGAGGATATCACTTCCAGATTTTCATCATTTTCAAGGCTAATTCGTGTGGTCTCTTAGATGTACAGGTTCATCAATAATGCAAGGAGCAAACTTCCAGACAGGGTCTTCTAATCTCAACTGTCTGTACAGGAACTTCAAGTATCTGAAACTGTATTATTCAAATTGCATCAGCAACATTTCATGTCCAAAGAACTCGCTTCTCTCAAGACTAAAATGGCTGTATCAGTTTCAAGTCCTCTTCACTCACTTCATCCTATCCTGGACTGTCATGGTGTACTACGTGTTGAAGGAAGACTATCCCAGTCTGGCTTGTCTTATAGTCAATGTCATCCAGTCATTTTGCACAAGAAGGCACATCTTAGTAAACTTATTGTGCATCATCTTCACATCGACCATTTCCATGCAGGTCCTACACTTCTGATGGGCTTACTTGCACAGTGCTACTACATGATTGGAGCTCGACGACTTGTCAGAAACATATCTCGCAACTGTGTTGTCTGCCAGAAGACATATGCTAGGACATCTAGTCAAATTATGGGAGAACTACCCTCAGCCAGAATCATGTCAGCTCCACCATTCTCCAAGACTGGAGTGGACTTTGCTGGTCCAGTCACCCTCAAACGTGGACATACTCGGAAGCCAAGCTATGTCAAGGCTTATATCTCACTATTCATATGTCTAGCTACCAAAGCAGTACATCTTGAGCTAGTTTCCAGTTTATCTACTGCTGACTTCCTTGCAGCCTTTCGTAGATTTGTGGCAAGACGTGGTTGTCCAGTTGAGGTGCTTAGTGATAATGGCACTAATTTTGTTGGAGCTAATAGAGAACTCCAGGAACTATACCAACATTTGGAATCTCAAGAAAGCAAACAAGAAATTTGCGAATACTTCGCATCTAAACGCATCACTTGGAAATTTTCACCAGGGCGAGCACCACACTTTGGGGGATTGTGGGAAGCCGCAGTCAAATCTACAAAGTCACTGCTGAAGAAACTTCTTGATTCACAAAGTTTAACTGTGGAGGAATACTGGTCTGTCCTTGTTTAACTGTGGAAGGAATACTAGTCTGTCCTTGTTTAACTGTGGAAGGAATACTAGTCTGTCCTTGTTTAACTGTGGAGGAATACTGGTCTGTCCTTGTTTAACTGTGGAAGGAATACTAGTCTGTCCTTGTTTAACTGTGGAGGAATACTGGTCTGTCCTTGTTTAACTGTGGAGGAATACTGGTCTGTCCTTGCTTAACTGTGGAGGAATACTGGTCTGTCCTTGCTTAACTGTGGAGGAATACTGGTCTGTCCTTGCTTAACTGTGGAGGAATACTGGTCTGTCCTTGCTTAACTGTGGAGGAATACTGGTCTGTCCTTGCTTAACTGTGGAGGAATACTGGTCTGTCCTTGCTTAACTGTGGAGGAATACTGGTCTGTCCTTGTTGATGTTGAATCTATTCTCAACAGTCGTCCGTTGTGTCCCTTAAACACTTTACCTGAGGATGGATTGGAAGTTCTTACTCCAGGCCACTTTTTGGTGGGAAGACCTCTCACTGCATTACCTCAACTCTCATTGAAAGACTTGCCTATGTCAACTGTCAAGCGATGGAATCTCTGCCAAAAGGTCTCGGCTGAGTTCTGGCAACGGTGGTCAAGAGAGTACTTGCAGATACTCCAAGAGCGACACAAATGGAAATCAACGCACAGGAACTTTCGTGTTGGAGATATTGTCTTCGTGAAGGATCAAGTACTGTTCACCCATTCCTGGCCACTAGCACTTGTTACTAAACTACACCCTGGGTCAGATGGATGTGTGCATACAGTGACTATTCGTACTTCTAAGGGAGTTTATACCCGACCTATCGTAAAACTTGTTCTACTAGTTCCACAAGGAGAGAACAAAGACCTTCAACCTCAGTCGAAGGAGGGGGGAGAATGTTCAGGCCACTGAACACTGTGTAACATTCATATTAGCTCACTTTATTTTCCGTGTTGTTGTCCTACCACTTCCCTACCGCTGCTCCCAGTGTGTGCTGGCAGCTGATTGGTCAGTTGTTAGCCATGCTTTCCAGCTGTTTTGTTATGTAGTTTAATCTCATACTTGTGGTCACTTGACTCTTGTATTTAGTGGTCATTAGCTCTAGTGCTTGTGGTCTACTTATATCAAACTTGTCTAACCAATATATCTAATTCTGTGTGTGTGTGGAGACAGTGTAACTTGTCAGTGGATTTACAACCCATAAGAGTTATATATTCTAGCTTCTAATACATACACACTCAGGACTGTCTCTAATTCAGGATTCACATTGGATACTTCCAGTGTCAGATCCCGCATCAACAGTGTCAGTATTTTGGAGGTTTAAAATATATTAAATCTACATAATATATAAAGATTGAGGGAGGGGGGGGGGGGGGCAAGTAATTTGTTCACTGTATACAGGTTATCTGCTTTTTGGACTGTTCTTTATTAGAGGTTTAACTGTAGCACTGTATCTAAGACGCACATGAACATGTGTGTAATCTAACAGCACTGTATCTAAGACGCACATGAACATGTGTGTAATCTAACAGCACTGTATCTAAGACGCACATGAACATGTGTGTAATCTAACAGCACTGTATCTAAGACGCACATGAACATGTGTGTAATCTGTACATTGACTCAAAATGTACTTCATTTCATACTATTACAATAAAGTGCTCATAATCATTGAAGATACAGAGAATAAAATGAGTTAATAAAAATGATGATGATAACTGCAAGTTGACAGTCAATGGCAATAAACTCACAACATATCATTATACACATTAAAAAAGATTAAAAATGTCTCTGGCTATTCAACAGCTCTTAAGCCACACACCCCTCACAGCATCAGTCACTAGCAGACTGGTACAAACTCGGGATGTTCTATCATCATGGTCATAACCAGCTGCCACCCGAGCTGCTTGGAGGGGTCAGCAAGGTCAGAGAGAGGTGGGCGCATGAGTGTGGGCCAGAACACAATGGCCAGGTTACTAGCATTCATCTTGTTGCCGTCGTGCTGTAGTTGGACCTTGTGAAGGTGGTCCATCAGGTACCGTAAGGTACGCAGGTTAGGAAGGGCCATTGCTCCCAGAATCTCGTGCAGTCTAGTTCGCTGGGAGTCCGTATCTAAGGCTATAACAAATAAATAAAAATGAATAACTGAAGGAGTGAATTAAAAAATAAAAATATGTGCCTACCATGCCCATGTGTCGACCACGCCCCACATGTGCCTACCACGTCCCACATATGTATGCCATTCCCCAAGTGTCTACCACGCCCACATGTGCCTACCACGCCCATGTGTCTACCACGTCCCACATGTGTCTACCACGCCCACATAAGTATGCTATGCCCCACATGTGTTTACCACATCCCACATGTGTATGCCACGTCCACATGTGTATGCTATGCCCCAAGTGTCTACCACGCCCCACATGTGCCTACCACACCCCAAATGTGCCTACCACGCCCCACATGTGTATGCCACATCCCACATATGTATGCCATTCCCCATGAGTCTACCACGCCCCACATGTGCCTACCACGCCCACATGTGTATGCCATGCCCCAAGTGTCTACCACGCCCCACATGTTCCTACCACGCCCACATGTGTATGCCATGCCCCAAGTGTCTACCACGCCCCACATGTGCCTACCACGCCCACATGTGTATGCCATGCCCCAAGTGTCTACCACGCCCCACATGTGCCTACCACACCCACATGTGTCTACCACGCCCCACATGTGCCTACCACACCCCACATGTGCCTACCATGCCCCACATGTGCCTACCATGCCCCACATGTGCCTACCATGCCCCACATGTGCCTACCATGCCCCACATGTGTCTACCACGTCCCACATATGTATGCCATTCCCCAAGTGTCTACCACGCCCACATGTGTATGCCATGCCCCACATGTGCCTACCACGCCCACATAAGTATGCTATGCCCCACATGTGTTTACCACATCCCACATGTGTATGCCACGTCCACATGTGTATGCTATGCCCCAAGTGTCTACCACGCCCCACATGTGCCTACCACACCCCACATGTGCCTACCACGCCCCACATGTGTATGCCACATCCCACATGTGTATGCCATGCCCCAAGTGTCTACCACGCCCCACATGTGTATGCCACATCCCACATATGTATGCCATTCCCCAAGTGTCTACCACGCCCACATGTGTCTACCACGCCCACATGTGTATGCCATGCCCCAAGTGCCTACCACGCCCACATGTGTATGCCATGCCCCAAGTGTCTACCACGCCCCACATGTGCCTACCACGCCCACATGTGTATGCCATGCCCCAAGTGTCTACCACACCCCACATGTGTCTACCATGCCCCACATGTGCCTACCACACCCCACATGTGTCTACCACGCCCACATGTGCCTACCATGCCCCACATGTGCCTACCACGCCCCACATGTGTTTAACATGACTTACAGTTGACAGCAAGTATTTGTGCTGATATGGAGTTGGAGACCAGAGGGTCAGGAAGGAGCTTGAAGAATGCCTTGAGAGCTGAACTAATGGCTGTCTTTGATAACTCCAAAGAACTTATATCCATGGAGGGATCTACAACGCACATACATCACCAAATCACACAGAATACATGCCAGATACATGTCAATTAACAGAATACATGCCAGACACATGTCAACAGAATACATGCCAGATACCTGTCAATGAACAGAATACATGCCAGACACATGTCAACAGAATACATGCAAGACACCTGTCAATGAACAGAATACATGCCAGACACATGTCAGAATACATGCCAGACACATGTCAATTAACAGAATACATGCCAGACACATGTCAACAGAATACATGCGAGACACCTGTCAATGAACAGAATACATGCCAGACACATGTCAGAATACATGCCAGACACATGTCAATTAACAGAATACATGCCAGACACATGTCAACAGAATACATGCCAGACACATGTCAATTAATAGAATACATGCCAGACACCTGTCAATTAATAGAATACATGCAAGACACCTGTCAGAATACATGCCAGACACCTGTCAATGAACAGAATACATGCCAGACACATGTCAATTAACAGAATACATGTCAGACACATGTCAATTAACAGAATACATGCCAGACACATCAGAATACATGCCACACTACATGTACATATTAAACTAAATGCAAGCACAAGTATACCACGTGTCCATTACCTTCATCAAACTTGTCCTGCAGTTCTAGACACGCCTCCTTCTTGCCGGACAGCCTATAAATGCCCTCCATGTCGAGTCCGCCGTGTTGTTCAATAATCTCAACACACTGTCGAATGAAAGACGGAACGCCATCCTCACCCACCACAGAGGTCAAAGGTGAACCAAAGTAACGTGATGGAGCATTCTTCTGTTCATACATTTAAAAAAAAACACACACACACATACATACAGAGTTATAGTAAAATATTAGCATGAACATCCTGTGCGTACATGCACTGGAAGACTACAAAATCAATCATTATGGAGACAGAAAGGAGCAACTACTAGTGGTGTGCTTGAGCACAAATGGCGAGCGAGCCTTAAACTACACTATTGTTAAATTTGATTTTAACAACTAACACTCAAGCTATTAAAATAAAGTCGAGTTTTTAAATTACGTATGAGGTAAAGGTGTTTCAATGTCATAGTAACCGCTCCCGCAACAGTTTGAATTGAAAAAGAAGCAACAAAATCAAGTCACGTTATTTAAAAATTTCTTTGTGATATTCTTAACAGTAGTTGTAACGCACAATACTTTCACACAACTGAACATACCTACGCAAGACTTACCTTCGTGGTTCGTCTAGTGGACAATGAATTGTCAAGTAAATGCTGTTGAGTAGTGCTTATAACTGTGACAAATAGTGTATTAACTTACCACCGCCACTAACTCGAATAGAAATGGAGCTCCCATAAGATTTTGAGTTTTAACTGCACCCGCAAAACAATTCAAAGCCGTAAACAATTCAATTTCTAGGGTGATACGGGTACTGATCGATAAACCGGAGGATTCTGTTTAGTGCAATTTGGGACGGGGTCGACCACGTAACTAACACAAAAACGCGAGGGTCAAAGTACAAAATGACATACATACGTCCATACATATATACAAATAAATAAATAAACAAACATCCCCGATTTTCAATTGTGTTACCCCTGTAAGTGTCTCGCTCGCTACGCTCGCTCGCCAATCACACATAAACATCAGACGGGTGCACACACCCATTAATGTATGTATGTATGTATGTACGTATCATCAGCACCACAGGTGTGAACCCTCAGCACTACAATACACTAGCTAGCTATTACAAAATCATTGTTCAGACAATATATTTGATATACTAATTATATCTGTAGATTGGCTAATTAAATGTACAATGGGTGCTAATATATAGATTGTGTGCCATCTATAGATTGTCACCCAATCTATGAATTCATAGAATGTGTAGCACAATCTATAGAATGTGCAAATTCACAAAAAGAGCAGAACACACACACACACACACAATAAAAAGTGTGGATGCAAATGCTGTCTTTATAAGAGAAGCTAAACATGCGAGACACATTCCAGCACTCAGTCTGAGCATAAAGCACCAGTGACAGCAAAACCATGTGATTACAATGAGACGATAGGGGCCACACAGCTAATAATCACATGACCAAAAATCAGGGTTTCATAGAGAAAGGAGAAAACCTGGGATTTCCCACCTCTAGAGAAAGTCCCCTCCCCCCTTGCTTAATTTTGCTAGAATATAACAACAAACAGTGACCATTGCAGGATTGCAGTAATATTAAAGCATGAGCCAGTGATTATGATAAGTGCGGCCGCAAAAAATTCAGGAGAAAAGACTTCAAATTAAGCCAGGAAAAATAAAGGCAAAGAATTACAGAGACAGACGTTCACAGTTAGGTCTTACAAACTTAGCGGAGTTCATTTTCTATTCTATAGTGGTGGTGGTAAGTTACTATGGTCACGGCGCTGTTTGTCGTAGCTATATACCTTGCATAACAGATTAGTTTTTACTTGAAAATCCATTGTCCAATAGCCATTAAGAAAATATAATATGATGCTTTATCTACTAGAGCTTTGGTACAATAGAACATTTTCAATGGAGCGTACTTTGGCAAGGCGGCTTAGAATATAATCCTTTTGTTTTTCGATTTTTACTTGTAGCCGTATCCTTGGAAACTTGGTTGCTTACCCCTTTCAATCAATGTCCAATAGTCAAGTCACGAAGAGAAGACAATGTAAGTTTGTGCTGGTATACAGTTTGTGCTGGTATACAGTTTGTGCTGGTGAACAGTTTGTGCTGGTATACAGTTTGTGCTGGTATACAGTTTGTGCTGGTATACAGTTTGTGCTGGTATACAGTTTGTGCTGGTATACAGTTTGTGCTGGTATACAGTTTGTGCTGGTATACAGTTTGTGCTGGTGAACAGTTTGTGCTGGTATACAGTTTGTGCTGGTATACAGTTTGTGCTGGTATACAGTTTGTGCTGGTATACAGTTTGTGCTGGTATACAGTTTGTGCTGGTATACAGTTTGTGCTGGTATACAGTTTGTGCTGGTATACAGTTTGTGCTGGTATACAGTTTGTGCTGGTGAACAAGTGTGTTGTGTAAAAGTGTTGTGTGTTGCTAAAGAATAGCACAAATAAATTAAACAAAAAATACATTAGAATTATTGTAAGCGGCTACCATTCAAGTCAGTCAGACCATCTCACTCGCCATTTGTGCTGTAGCACATCACTAGTTATGACAGACTGACAAACCAAGCACTACCCTCTCACCTGAGCACTATAACCTCTCACCTGACCACTTCTCACCTGAGCACTATAACCTCTCACCTGACCACTTCTCACCTGAGCACTATAACCTCTCACCTGAGCACTATAACCTCTCACCTGAGCACTATAACCTCTCACCTGAGCACTATAACCTCTCACCTTAGCACTATAACCTCTCACCTGGGTCTTTCCTTTCTTCCCTTTCTTCTTCTTGAGATCTTCTTCATCCTTCTTCCTCTTTTTCCTGTCCTGTCTACGCCTCCTCTGTGCCTCTCTCTCCATCTTCTTTTCTAACTTCTCCAAAAGTTTCTGCTGTTGCTTGATAACTCTCAAGTCTTTAGGGGAAAGTCCCTAAACACGCAACACATACATAAGCATTATGACTAACAAACCCACACACGTACATACATAGGGGATTTTAAAGGAAAACGCACTAAAATATCCAGCCAGTATGGGAGCAGAGACTGACATCCTTTACCTACTGAGGTACGTCAACCAACACTTACTCGAGTCAGACTTGCTTCAGGAGATGACTTGCTTGCCAGTGATGCAGTGACGGAGGGTGTGGGTGGAGCTAGAGTGTTTCCTGTAGCTGTAGCTGGAGGTGTTGACTCTGTCAGTTCCCCAATGGTGGCATAGGTTTCATGAACAGGACTCACTGTAGTTTGTACGGAGCTCGTGGGCATGACAGGTAGGCTGTTCTCCATAAGACCTTCCAGAGTGTCATATAACTGCTCCTCCTTGGATGCACCTCCAACACTACTGACACTCCCACTGCCTTCCTCCCCACCTGACGGCCACAGGTCTATGGGCGTGGCATCTTCCTGTTCCTCGCTGAAGGATTCTAGACGGTTGATGACATTGTAGATCTCTCCGATGCCACTCACCCGGTTACTATGGAGGGAGAGGCGACGGATCTGCAAACACATGAGACAACAGGAATAAGCACAGCAGAAGAAGGGGTGTGGCCACTTTGTGATCTGATACATGCTATCTGGACTAGCCATGAGCATTCAGACCCTTTACCAACTTCTAACCACAATGAAGAGGGAAGAGAGGTTCTGAGAACATCATACCATGACTAGTCCACAGCATGCCAATTAGAGTGCTATTACAGGAATGCACATTTCGTGTGTGTCACTTATAACCCCGCCCCCAATTGCTTGCAGTAACAGAATGACGTCACCACCATGGCCGTGTTAAGGTAAGGTGTATACAGATCAATTCAACAAGCAGTGTTCCCCACTCTCTCTCTCTCCTGACGCAGTGATTCCCCACTCTCTCTCTCCTGACGCAGTGATTCCCCACTCTCTCTCTCCTGACGCAGTGATTCCCCACTCTCTCTCTCTCTCCTGACGCAGTG
>WLWD01002932.1_pt1 | contig 24662 bp, 27 predicted proteins | sample 6712731 | NCBI WGS metagenome assembly WLWD01 (sample SAMN12718690, study PRJNA576275) | sponge metagenome | isolation source: marine sponge | host: Mycale hentscheli | place: New Zealand: South Island, Marlborough, Capsize Point | collected 2014-11-01 | reverse complement strand
TAATTACAATTGTGTCCGACTAAAATGGTCATAGTTCTGATCAATATCACTGATTACCTTGACAGACAGCAAGGGAGGATTCAATCATGTTTTTTTCCTGGTCTAATATAAACCCCCACCCCACTCCACCCCTCTCTGGTACCCCAGTTTAAAGGGAACTTTTAAGACCACCTCTTTTGGTGGGATTTAATCTTATTTAGGAAGCAATGGGGTAGTAATGGATTTTACTTATTTTAATTCAATATTAATGCTGCAGTAGTTTATCATAATTTATATATATATATTTTTGGTCAGTTTCACTTCACTTAGAAGGATAGAATTTGTTGTTGTTTTTTTAAAAGTGTTTTTTGTTTTTTGTTTTTTTGCTGAAATGTGCACTATATTGATTATTGATTGAATGGTCGGAAAGCTTCGGCAGTTTAAAAATGAAAGTGGAACTAAGTGTGTGTGTGTGTGTGTTTGTGTGTTTTTATTAGAAAGACTGCATATTTCCAGGTATTTTAGATTTGGATAACATTCAACTAAGTACTCCATTTTCTTTCTAGAACATCACATGCTTGCATACTAGCCACTATAGGAATATCAGCCACACGTTTTAAGTTTGTTTTTAAAAGAGAAGCCCGTGCTTTTCATTTCAAGAGACTTCCTAGGCTTTAGGGAAGCTCTACGTGGTAAGCGTGTAGTCAGGAAACCGTGCATGGTATTGGAATGGAATTATTAGGTTAGCTCTGAAAAGAAAGCCACACAAATGCAGGAAACTCTCTCAGTCCAGCCAAAAATAAAGGCCAGATGTTAATCTCGGGCAATGTTCAGAATTATTACACGTACTGTGTAAGGTTGTTGTGATTGCCTTGCCCGCAGCTGACGCAAGCTGTTGATGGTGTGCCCTCTCTTGGCAATTTATCTTCCTCTATCACTCTTACTAGATACTCTTTACAACTGCAAGTGTTTATAAACTGCAGAGTTATGACTGGCAGACTACGATCGTGAAATATCTCTTAGACTGTGGCTGTCTCTCAATTATGGCTGGAGCTCTGACGTCTCTCTGTCGGTATTTAACTTGGGGAGAATGATTGATAAATATTTTCTGAGTGCCACATTTTTGTTATGTCTCTTGAGTGTGAATCTCATTATCAGATGTGCCTGTTGCATCATTAACATGCCCACTGGCCTGGCTAGCCTAGGGCCGGCTGGCTCAAAGGTCATAGTCTGGAAGTTACCTCCCCCCCCAAGGGGCACCCTTTATTCACAACCATACTTGGGCTTCCTTCCATTTTTATTTTTTATTTATTTTATTTATTTATTTATTTATTATTTATTTCTAGTGAGCAGGATCTGTTTATTGATTCCATTTTTATACTACACAGTGATACCAAGTTTGGAGTGTACCGCAAACTTGACACTTTTGGATAACTTCGTTGTCAGAGTTTACGATTGAATTTCATAATTATATTGTTGCTGTTAATAATAGCAATTTTTTTCTCGTTCTAACAGCCAATAATGTTAATTATATAACTTAACTTGGGTTGAATTTAGTTAACAATATTGGCTGTTAGAACGAGAAAAACTTGCTATTATTATAATTATTTCAGCCGAGAATGACTGAATCATTGTTGCTGTTGTTTTTATCTACTGTTGTTGTTGTTGTTGTTGTTGTTGTTGTTGTTGTTGTTGTTGTTGTTGTTGTTTTAATATGAAATGTTGCCAACCATTGTTGTATAGCTTATTGCTGTATGTGCTAACGTAACTTGACGGTGCCTTCATCTTGGTTTCAATATGATGCATATGAATGGCATGTGCGTACATACGTGTACTCTTTATTAAAGTCACGATGAAGACTTATTTTTTTGCCCTGTATATTACAGTCAACTACTGACCAAACTGGCGGGCAGTCTACCTGTCTGTCTGTTTATTTAATAAAAGAGTTGATAAACAAACGACTTGTAGGTATGTTAGACTTTATAAAACTTTATATATGTTATTATATGTATGGTAGTTACTGTGGTAGCTACAATTTGATATTTAAACATTTAATCAACCATTAAAAATAATGTGTAGTTGTTTCCAGTGTATACTTGGAATAAGCAATTACCTTATATCTCAATACAACCTGTTGTTTTAATAGCAAATTTTTCTCGTTCCAACAGTCAATATTGTTAATTAAAATTTAACTTGGGTTAAGTTTAATTAACAATATTGGCTGTTAGAACGAGAAAAATTTGCTATTATTATAATTATTTCAGCCGAGAATGACTGAATCATTAACTTATTATTAGTAATTTTTGTTTTGTTGTTTGTTTTAGTATGCCCGTCAATGTCTACCAAAACCGTTAGCATTCCACCTGTGGCCTTCTACGGGGAAACACTCGTCTTTTATCTAGCCCTTGACGTCAGCCCGGAGGTGGAGCTTAGATCTGCGGTTACCATCGGCGGTGTCCGCTACCCCTCGCGTGGGGTCACAGTACCCTCCGCTCTCCCAAGACCGAGAATGCTATACGAGTTTTCCACACCACTCCCTCGTCTGAATATCAGCGGGGACACGAGCACCATACACATCTTTAGCAGCATGACCCATTGCGATGACTTGAGCGAGTTCAAGATGGTGTATGTCACAAATAGAGGTGAGGAAGAGATTTTCACTGTCACTGCTCAGGCTTGTGAGTAATAGTAATGTGAAACACTGACCTTCTTGCAACGAGCAGTGTGGTTTAAAATAATAATAATAATAATAATTAATCTATATAAATATGCTTGTAAATGATGATGATGATAATAATAATAATAATAATAATAATAATAATAATAATAATAATAATAATAATAATAATAAATTAAATATGCTTGTAATAATATAATAATGATGACGATGATGATGATAACAACAACAATAATAATAATAATAAAATTCAGAACAGTTTACCTTTGTAGCATGAAGTAAAATTATTTGACTTGTATTGATGAATTATGCCTACTGGCCAGTGAAGCTTTATATACACACACACACACACACACACATACACACACACACACACACACACACACAGTCAAAATGTTATTCATTTTGTAATAATGGAGAGCTTAAATAACTGGATCAAGAAGATTCAATGTCATATACATTCAGGCTATGCATGTTTCAAATCCTTGTGTGTGTGTGTGTGTGTGTGTGTGTGTGTGTGTGTGTGACTGTTCCAGATTCTATTACACAACCTTCATCTTCTACAGCATCACTAACGATGGCTTCTCCATCGAGTCCATTATCCTCTGCAAATATGACCACTAGTGAGCATTGGGTAGATGATAGTGTTGTTATTGTGAACAAGTCCAAGGTCCAATAGGCTGATGTTGGATCCATAATCGTGTGATTTCCTGGAAGCATTGTTATCTATTTGATGTTAGCTTTTTGAAATTCTTCGTCTGAAAATACTAATAGCTGGTATGGGGCCTTGATGATTTTTAGCTGTACGAAAATCAACATGCAAATTAGTAGTCAGTTTTAACTCTAATCAGAATCATGTTTTTTTTTACTCTTTGTGTGTGTGTTAATTTTGGGGGTGGGGGAGGGGGTAAGGGGATTGCTAAATCTATTGGCTCGATACATTTCTCTCTTTCTCTTTTTTTCCCCCCAGTAATTGTAAAGTGTCGATACATGAGCCAAGAAGCTTCTGAGGGCTGTAGACTTGCATTTCTTAGTCATTCTGTAAGTCTTCATGTTAGATGGCTAGGAAACATGTGTACTGCTACAAGAAGTACAACCCCTCTCCCTGCAATGCCTTACGTCCACGAGTATAGTACAGGTGTATAGGATGCCTGTTACTCAGATTTGGATGGACCAGCAACTAATGTGTGTGTGTGGTGGTGTGTGTGAGTGTGTGTGTATGTATGTGAGTGAGTGTGTGTGGGGGGGGGGGGGGATTAATGTGATTCAGAAAAACTAAGTTGGATGTGCTACATTACCGTGCATGTAATGGTATTTTACAGCTGATGTGAACAATTGATCTATCAATGATTCTTCTACATGTAAGTTGTGTCTGTCTACAAAGCCATTCATCAACTGACAAATATTGTGTGCTTGCCGTTGCTAAATAGGGAGATTGGTGGGCGTCGTTCTCATCTGTGTGATCATGCTACTTCTACTCCTGTTGTTGATATTGGTAACCATCGTCTTTTACTACAGAGTCAAGTTCTCCAAGGTCCGGAGTAATGGTTAGTGGAACGCACTTCTTTTTCTTTAGGGTCAGACTATTGAATGTGTATGTGTGTGTGTGTGTGTGAACATGTGATGAACATGTGACACGGGATGTAGCATCTACTAACGGAATTCGGCAAGTTCACTACAACCCACTCAGTGTAAGTCTGGGCTTAATAATAATAGTAAAATAATAATGAGGATAAACATAATTGTTATTTAGTAGTTATTATAATTGTTTTGTTAATAGCAAATTTTCCTTGTTCTAATGATGGAATAATTGTTTTGTTGTTATAATTTTTGTTATAATTGTTTTGTTATTGTAATTGTTTTGTTACATTGTTGTTATTGTAGTTGTTGTCATGATTATTGGACTGTCCATGCTGCAATACTGCAAATTGTCATTCTATTTTCATTGCTGCAGGCTGTTTCTCGAGAAGATACGTCACCATCTGACCAGGCCAATTCAACAGGCCACCCACTAGCAGTACAGTGCCATGCCTCACACATCCAGACCAAAAGGAAGTTTCCCCTCCCGCTTACATGGATCTCACTCCTGTGAAGTCCATACCCAATCTCGTCCCTTCTGTAGCATCTCCAACTTACACTGAACAGAAAACTATGATCTCGAGAACTTCAAATCATGCCCTGCAGTTGCAAGAGCCGGTTGCCACGCCCACGGATGGTCCAAGGCCTCCGATGAACTTGATCATAGGAGCCCAGCAACAATACTCACACACTGGAGACACGCCCCTCATTGGACTGGCCACGCCCTCTGATGTAGACGGCACTGTGCATCCATTCGCCGAGCAGTGTACCAGCAATAGCGTTGAAGTCACGGAGAACATCTATGCTCAACCAGGACTCCCTGTTGGAGCGAGACCGAGTGCTAGTGACAGCTATGCTGGAAGCAACGTCAGTGGGTGCAATACTGTCTTCAGCAGGACCAGTGGGCGGAGTTTGGTGGTTGAAGACAATGGGAATGCGCTCAACGGCTCTGTGATGGTACCACCTTGCAGTGGCAACTCAAGTCACGAGTTGTATAGTTCTCAGCGAATTAAACACGATGCTAGCAGAGTCAGTCTGTCAAACAATCATGACAATGCAATTAATGTCTGATTTTGTTATTACTTTTATCATTCAGATCCACTTTATTTGTTATTTTTTGTGAACTTACAATTTTCACTGGAAATTACTGATCATTAATTTTCAACCTATTGTAAATGGTGTAGAACACCAAAACTTTATGTACAGTTTATTGACATTCACTGATTTAAAGTACTATATATATTTTTTATAGACAATTATCACAATATCGAGTATTCAGCTGTGTAAAAATTACAGTATTGCTGGAAGTGCACCGTTGTATCGCAGAAGGCACCGCGCAGTGAGTTCGTACCCAGGTTGTCTCTGCTACACGTATACTAACCACCAACAACATCTTCACTACTAATCCCTGACGGAGACGACGCGGTACGGGGGAAAAAGCACAGGCTTTTTTTTTTATATAATTTTTTCTTTTTGTGTGTAAAGTAAAGTTCATTGTGAAGGCCCAGTGGGCATGACAAAAAAAAAAAATACAATATATTGTGTTTTATAGCAAACAAAAATGAGCGAAATATTAAATTAAATGTTTGTATAGTCAGCAAAATAAAAAAAATTACGGGAATGCGTTAACACTACATATTGTGGTAGTGATCTGAATACGATTCATTTCTTATGTCATCCAGCAAAAAAGAGTCTCGACGGTTTCTTTCTTCTCTCTTGTTTTTCTTCCACTTCTTGTATTTCATTAGAATTTTTTTAATGATCATAATACATCCTACAATGATTGGTATGTTCACCAAAATTATTTCAACTGTGTGAACAAATTCAATGACTCCATCTGTAGAAATTTTAGCCAGATACACCAGCAGAAGTTTAAAGCTGCATATTAGCCCAAGATTTGCCAACAGGAGAGTGTTGACAGTATTATGAAGTTTACTTTTATATGGGGAACAGATTACATGGATAGTGAGTATCATTATAATAAGAATTAGTACAACCAAATATATCACAGTCATTCTGAGGGCAAAGAGGGAACTCAGAATAATTACTCGATAAACAAAGTATAGTCCAGCAAAGAAACGGTATTTTTCCTTAAAGGTTCCCTGGAAACTATCAAAAAATGGAAGAAATTTATAAAATGGGAATAGTTTTGATACGAACAAAACTACAGAATTTTCATGCAAGTGCAATGCTGATATGACTCTATTTGAAAGAGGGTAAAAAAGCAACACAACTGGAAGAAGTAGAGTGATGAAGACTGTAGTGAGAATAGCAGTTATGGCATAAGGAAGGTGTTCCTTATCAAAATATTTTAAATTGCCTTGCAGTGTTACCACTGTTAGCCAAGGCTTTTTGCCATTGTATAAGCTCTGATACCAGAGAATACTAAAAGAAGTGGATGTACACTTAGTATAGACAATTACAAGAAATGTTGAAATGACCTTCATCAAAGAATGCCGACCCAGCCTCAGCTTGAAGAACTTAAACCTGCTGCAAATTCTAACCAAGCCGATCACACTCAGTATTAGAAACAGAGCATAAACAGATGCTACATATTTGATGGCCAAAAGGTCTAAAGTTGTGACATTATCCCATAAGCAGAAAGTTAAAAGGTCAGTTTCTAAAAAATCAAAATTGAAAAGCTGATAAAATATATGATGAGAAGCAGTAATAATACTTGGGATGTCATTTTTGATGAAAATATATGACCTGTTTTCAAGGGACACATAAACTTGAGCAAAAAATACGAAGCCACCTGCAATTCCACTAGCTAAATTAATGTCGAGAAATATGAACAATAGGAAGACAATAGTCACTGGCAATATCTCAGACAATAAAAATATAACGGGACCAATTTTGCAATTTTTTTTGTCTTTACATTCGAATGTACGACTATGATAGTGTACCACTTTGTCAGGTAAACATTCACCACACAGAATACCTTTGCGATTGTTGCAGATGGCCTTGTATAAAGACTGTACACTCGCACTGAGAGGGAAAGGTAATTGAATCATAAACGTGTCATTAATACCTGATAGTTGACAATATCCTATTGGGCAGAGTCCTGTGAGGTATTTACCACTTGTTGTATCATCAGGAACATAATCAATCCAAAATCCATTGGATATTTGAGAATAGAAATTGTCATTATTGAAACAGTTGAAAGAAAACATTAACAAAAAGTCATAGGAACGCATACAAGTACATGTCATTGTGTTGTTATCAAAAGAGTGGAGTGGAGGACAGTCAGTCAGTTGAACATCAAGATCAACAGATAATCCATCAAAAGACAAGGTTTTTAAGTATATTTTAGCTGTGGCATCTTTTTCTCCCTGAAATGTGAGGCTATTTAATACATACTCATTGTTTTGGCTAAATGTAATACGCTTAGTTCCAGTTTTATACAATGACACTTGGAAAAGTGTAGGTGGATCTGTTATAGACAGATTCCTCTCGAATCCTGGTATGAAATACATTTGTTTTTCAATGTAATTGTATGTAAAAATGCTATTTTCCACATCGTCCGTATAATTGCAAATCTCATTATGGATAGCAGTGTAATCTTCTATATTACATTTTGCACTTGAATTTATAGTTATCTGGTGTGAATGAGAGTAGTTTTTTTGACTGTATGACTGAATTGATGATTCCTGAAATATATTATTTAAATATCTGATATCCTTAGGTGCACAATTTTCAACAAAATGAAATGAAGCTTTGGTGTTGGAGTAACTGTTAATGGGCTGAATAAATCTGTAATTGTGGTGGGCTGATATGCGTTTTCCAATGGAGTGGTATAGAATACCAGCACCACGAGCTTGGACAGTGTTGCTGACAAAATGAAAAACACACTCTCCTTTGAATAGCATCACAGACACACCCAACAAAGCAATGCCCGCACCATATTCAGCTTTGTTGTTTTTAAACTCAGTTACTGCATTGTCTAGAAAAATAATGCAACTACCTGTGGCATGAATGCAGGAACCAGTGTTGCTTAAGAATGTATTTTTATCCTTAAAGCTTACCAGAAAATGAGTAATTAAAATAGTGCCATATCCTTCCTTTGTTAGAATTGTGTTGGAGGACACCGGTAAATCACAGTTACAATTTCTTTCGAAACTACAATTGCTTATTTCCACTTTTGGCGAAGTACCCCAACCATCAGATTCCCTTGCTGGATAAATATTCATGGCAGAACCAAAGTGTGCTTTGTTGCCTTCCCATTCACACTCATTAAAATATATACAATTATCAGTAAAATTCTCAAATGTTTTCTTTATCGAAACAGAAGTTGCTCCACCATACTTTGCTGAATTTCCTCTGAACATTGATTTTTCCATGATAATGGTATTGTTCTTATTATTCGGTCCTTTAAGGAATATTTCAATTCCACCACCTACTTCAAAAGCTTTGTTTCCAGAAAGTGTTATGTTACTGAAGCAAATGTGATGTCTTTGAGCACTGCACAGCACCATTTCTATGGCACCGCCCCAAATTGCTGAATTCCCAATAAACACACTAGAATGTATCTCTACTTCTGTTTGTTTAGAACCTTGAAACTGGAAGCTTAATCCACCTCCGTATCCTAATCCAGAAAAAAGTCCTGCATTGCAACCAAGGGTGATTTTATTATATGTAGAAGCCATATTGTGAGAAAAGGTGCAGTTTTGTAGAATGATTTTAACTGTTTGATTCAAGTGGTAGTCTGGTAGGTCTGTATCAAGTTGCTGAATGTACACACCCCCACCACCAATTGCTGAATCTCGTGGAAAGTCTGGTAATCTACTTGTTTGAAAAAAAGAATCATAAACATTAATTGATTCCCTAGAATTGACCATGACTAGGCCAGTACCTACTGAATTCTGAAAGGTAGTTTCTGTAATGTTGATTCTATTGCAGCTCACCATTGAGACTGCACTATAGTAGGCAGTTTTGTTGGCATGCTGTAGCGTTCCACAACCATAAAAGTTTAAGTTTTTAATTTCTACTTCAGATACATTCGAAATTATAATGCCAGACAAGTTGTAGCATGAAATGGAGTTATATTGACCAACAAATATTAACTCTCTTATATTGGAAAAGCTTTTTGTAGAATTCAAGTTAACGTTATCACTGACAACTATTGAAATGTTGTAGCAATGATTCTCACTGTCTGCAGGAATATTTTCCGACCATTCTAATTGGCAGTTCTGTTGGCAAGATAAGCCTAAAAATTTAAGCAGAAGAAATACAATCAACTTGGAGTACATTCTGAAACAATTTGGTTAATACACTCGTGGAGTGCTCACTTTTAATAATACCTATCCACTTGGGAAAAATTTTGTTTTTCACCTTACCCTCATCTGTAACTCATCACATGTTATTATTAGTGCTAAATATTATCTATTGCCAGTCTATTATGGTTCAGGTGTTATTAAAAATTTTATTTATAGTTCAAAGAGTATCTGAACTTGCTCAATTGGCTATTTATTATCAGTTTCAATATGATTATTGGGACTACTTATCTCAATTTACTATGAAAGGGTTTACATCTGATATATGATGTAGGGTCAATAGTAGGTTTGTTACAGTTTAGAATGTATTTCACTTTATATTATGTAAATTTTGACTTATTTGGTTCGAAAAGTTGGAAGCCACTTTTATACCACTTATGCGTATACAATACATGTATTTGATATGCAATTAAACTGAAGTTCTGGGACACAACGAATCTACTGGTAGGGATTCTTCCACAGCTATGTCTCAACGAAATGTTATTTTCCAGATTAATAGTGTCCGTGCCAGAACAGTATCAAAGACTTTGCTAAAAAAACTTTACATCCTAAAAATGAGTTCTTTGATGTACTCCTTAACTTATTAGCTGTTGGGGGAGGGAGGTGAAGAACTAACAAAATGTTGAAAATGGCTAAGTAGTATACCAAAATGCGAGTAAAACTGTCTATATAAAGACAATGGTAGTTATATGTAAAACGCATGCTAAAATGTACAGGAATATTAGCAGTAAAATGTTCACAGTAGGAACACTCTACATGTTTGTAATAGCGAAAAGAAATCATGAACTCTCACCATTACAACATGTGATTCACAAAGATAACGAGTACACAAGAAAAGAGCATTGTGAATGATTACACGGCAAGTACCATAGGTTCTAAGTCATTATCAACAAAGTGTATATCTCTAACATGAGTGTGGTAGTGTAGTATGGTTGGGAAGTTGGGAGAAGGAGGAGGGTTACGGAATTAAGTTAGGCACATGGGATTAAGCCTTGGGAGCCGCAATTCTGCATGATACAATGATATTTTCTTAAAAGTTTAATATTGCCAGTTTCACACTTCAGAAATAACAAATACTTGCTACTCTTTGCTTCTTGTTGTCATCCAAACATCTTTATGTTACAAATCAAAGAAAATTCAGCTGCTGAGTGTTTGTACTTGACAGGAAGCAATCACACAGTTTCATTACACTTATTAGAACCAAACACTTACTATGTTGCAGCAAATACAAGCTAGTTATTTGTCAGTGAGCAAGACCATAAAGTGGCAAAAGCAGTTTAAAGTTGGGGGGGGGGGGGGGGGGGGGGGGGGGGGGGGGGGGGGGGGGCTCAACTATAAAATCAGCCACAGAAACATTAGGTTATTACTAAAAATTTAATGAACTGAAACACTCACATTTATTTAAGTTGTGACAACGCATCTTGTCAAAAAGAGACAAGCCATATTTTTTTTCTTAACCAGCGTCTTATACAGACTGCAACCCTATCTTAGTCTCTTAGCTCAACTATTGTGATGAAAATTGATTTTTGGGATGAATTGGGTAGATTTGACAGTAGAAATCTTTATATGATTCAGCACAATCGGAAGGATTACGCGACTGACTTAATTATTGCTTCCCGGCCCGTCGCGTATCACGTTTTTTTAGCGAGTGAGAAAACTTTATTTCTGGTTCTTTTTGATGCAACACCTTTTGGCCGGACACAATGACCATGCATATCATTGATTGTGCGGTCCAAATCAAGTTTTGTATGGTAATTGACCGATGTCCGCATGTTATTTTTAGCTCTGAAAGAAGTAGTGAGAATGATACAGAGTTGCCACAGAGAAAATGATAAAAAATAATAATAATAAAAAATTAAAAAAATAAAATAAAAGAAGTTGGCCTACTATTAATACTATTAAGAGTGATAGCACGGGTGGCCAGTGCTATTCGGGATTAATGACACGCCTAAGCAATTGAAATAGAACTTGGCCTCACCCTGTGCTATTTTAAAGGCATTAATCCCAAATAGCATGGTTACAAGTGCTTTTACTTCTTCATTAGTTGCTAACAATCCCGATTTGGCCGGGATGCTCCTGGTTTTGTCGGCAATTATTGATCCCCCTTCCCTCCCAGTTAATGAACTTTTCCGTTTTTCTCACCGGAATTTTTTATCACAGGGCAAAAACTTGAATTTCTTGTAGTCAGGTAGTTAGGACATTTCATGTTCCTCCACTTTTCTGGTTGAGGATAGGGCTACATGTCCTATAGTGCAGGGCATTTAGCCCTATCCTCTAAGGGAAAGGTGTTGAAAGTATGAAATGTCCTAAACACGTGACTATAGGAAATTCAAGATTTTGTCCTATGTTGGTTATTTATTCCTTTCTCCTAGCAGTTGCACAAGTCATGTTAATAGCAATATCATTCTACTTTGAAAATTGTATTATACTATCAATACATAGTATATACACACATATATATATATATGATAGGATCATCTTTATGGCCAGGGCATTGTAGACATTCATGTAGAAAGCATAAAACATGAACTTGTCAAAGTTTGAGGCATTCTCAGTCTCAATGGCTTTAACGAAACATGTGAAATTAGTATTCTGGCTGTGAAATTAGGAAACTGTAGTTTACACTATTCCACAGAAAAAGTACTGCACTAACCTGATTCCTGAGTAGTCCACTACATTCAGTGAGATATTATGAATCATTCCTGGTCTTACGTGACTAGAGACTACCTATTATTGTAAAGTAATGTACTGTTAAACTCCCCGTACTGTTGTAGTTCCAAAAAATAAAACGAACACCAAATCAATCAGCTGTCACACAACAAGTCAAATATGGCGCTCATATCTTGCTGAGCCACACAGAAGGTGGTCACAGTTGACAGGAGAAGTAGAAAAGTACTGCTCCTGACTTCATACCTGAATTGAGTGGCAGTTCTCCACTAACTAATTAACTACGGGTATCTCGGTATCTCGTAACAAGGCTCATACATTTAACGACCTTTACCAGATTAGTTTCAGCAAATTTTATATTAATAATAATAATAATAATAATAATAATAATAATAATAAACAAATAAATGAACAGCTGAGATTGTATCAATTTTCTCTACGCACTAGGCAATCCTCGTGAGTGACCTGCAAATTTATCTAGATATGTGGTATCTCTTTAACATACATGAGAAATGAAAAAAAAATTATTAAGAGCATAGCCATAATGTTACTGTGTTCCATTTTCACAGCATCTTGTGAAAAAAATAAAACACAAACATGTAAATTTGATATTAGCTAATGAACTAGCTACTCAAAATCAAAACACAATCCAACTGGAGTGAACCTGCTTGCACAAATAGCATCAACTTCAGCAGACTGTTCTTGGGTCAAGAAGTTTTTCCAATCACCGACAATTCCTTTCCTCATAAACTCTGTCTTGGACTTCCCTCTACTAACTATTAGGCCACGCGTTGTTGGCCAGAGGATTCTTTTTCATGCTTTCAAAAGTTGTCTGGGAAGCTATTTGTGCGACCATCTCTTCAGAAATATCCGCTCCTATAAAAGAAGCAATTTCTGATATGCACTTCTTTAGGTCTTTCTTCATGTCTTCGTATTTCAAGAAAAGAACTCTGTCATCATCTTTGTGCTCCCACCAACCAAGGACATGGTCAAAATAATTTCCAAATTCGAGCTCTCCATTTACAAATTTGCTCCAGTAAGTTTCCTTGTCAATTCCTGGGAAGAAAGCCACTTCTGTGTGGTAATAAAAGGAAGTAGCTACATCCTTAGGATTTCGGGATACATATATGAATTTACAAGGCAACTCGTGAGGATTGCCCAGTGGAAACCGATCGTAAGTCATGTGACTTTTAAATCCCCTAGGCTTAATGACATTCTTGCAGTCTAGAGATATCTTCTCATTTTCAATCCAAGGTAGGGAATGTTTAAGCGCTGCATCATCTTGTTTTCCTTTGCTCCTAATGAGTTTTATTATTTGTAGAGTCCAAGTGGTGCCACACTTGGGGTAAGTCACCACGAACACGTCATCTAGAAGAAGCTTGAACGTTTTTAATTCGCTGAGTCGTTCAGGAGTGACGAACCAGGGAAGGACTAGTCCTCCACCGTTGTATAACTTTTCGGCCATAGAGATGCAATATAACGAAACGTAGAGCAAGCTCTGCACAACGCCTGCAGCAACTCCCTCCCTCTGCTCAATTCAAGGATCTAACTTGCACGAACCCCGCCCACATAAATTTGTTGTTGACGATCTTTTCCTACGCAACAATTATTCCAAAGAACTCTGTGTACACTACAATTAACTCCCCTTTTCACAACAATTATCCCTCTATTCACTCTGTCTGCTCTGCTCTGGAATATAGTCTGGACCCTCTCTCACACTCTCAGACTACTCACTTTTCTCAGTTTTTGCTACTTGCAACTCTGACTTTCTTTACTGTTATACTCACCGCTATTTGATTATTAGTTAGTTTGATTGTACTGATTGTCTTAACTTTGGACAACATACAGTTAGACAGTGTAGCTATATCTCTACTATAATCTAGAGTGGCTTTAGCTAGCTGTTAGGTTAGGTGTTAGCTTTTCATAATAGCTGCTAATAGCTTGGGACTTACATCCTAAGTGGCCCCCACTCTGTCTAGTCCACAGCAGTTCTCAGCTTTGATGAGCTGAGTAGTGAGCAATTGCACACCCCTTCCAATCTATCTAAATGAGCTGTTAAACATGAACATGGAGATAAAATGTCTCAATATTTTGTCTCAAAATAACAAGCTAGCAAAATATTTTGAGATATATCAAATGCTATAAAATCTTTCTTCATCTCAATACAGTTGCTCAATTTTAAAATTAATTTAATCCCAACTGCAGCCTGTGGTAGCTTGCTCGAATAACTATGTCTGCTTTAGAAGAGCTAGCTACAACTGATTGTGAAAGCGTGAACTTACTGCTTGGGAAGAGTTTTGTGGATCAGATGATGAATGAGAAATGAACTTGAACGGCACAATTTGCATAGATGAACACTAACTGCATTAATTCTCTGCCTAGCGCTGTTGCCTCTCGCTTCTAAACAAAGGAGACTGTATGGATTGTAGTCTAGTATTGTCCTGCAGTTGCTACAAATGAGATAAATAGATTAGGAGTGAGTGAGGTAATTTCTCCAATGTGTTCAGGTTTTCAAGGTCGTTAATTGTTTAAATTAGCAATAAATTAAATAATTAATTTTTTGTAACCAAATATTCTTGGAGTCATGAAATTATTCATAAATTGCCTTATAGCTACATATCTTATACCATAAGAAGTACTTTACTATATGCCTAAGATTGCGTGGAAATACCCTTATAGTAGTTCTAAAGGTATTTGGAAAAAGTGCATGAGCTACTCCATTAAGGATGAATTCGAGAACCATGCAAGTTAACTAAACTATGCCAATTTATTAAGATTAATTCTTTTACGTGATATTTGAAGAAAATATGTGGTAGCATGGCATAGACAAAGATGGTGAGATTTGTTTGCTAGTGCAATGCTTTTCAAGAAGTGCAATCATCTCCTCTGACCGCTCAACTAGCTACATCCATGGGAAATGGCCTACTAGACCTTGGGCTAGTACAGTGGGACTCTGGAGGACCTTTCCACGAAAATTTCTTCTTATTATGATATACACTACTCCAAGTGGATCGAAGCATCTGCATTAGTTCAACATCCTCACAAGTAATTATTGAAGAACTCAGAATTGGATTACCTGAAACATTTCTAACTGGCAAATAATGGTTCTTACTTTTCAAGTCACGAATTCAGATTTTTTTCCCGAAAGAACAAATTTTCAATGCACTACCTGTAAAGAATAGGTTGAAGATCATGCCCACCCCTCAATCTACCACTGGATTTATAGCGACCTGCAACAACAATTGAATCTGGTCAAACCTCTCCACCATGCAGACAGAGTGGAGCAGAAACGATGAGTGAGCAGAATATTCTCATGCAAGAGCACAAGTTTTTCCGGTGGGTGATTCCTTACTATACGTTATAAACTATGGATCTGGGAAAGATTGGCTAGCTGGTTCCATTGTGAAGTGTACAAGACCTGTTTCCTTTCCTAGTAAAACTTCAGGATGGAGAGGAAAGATGTTTATCATCAGGACTTGATCCGAATTCACATTTGTACCAGAAGAGTGAAATTATGGATGCATCTAAGGCAAGAGGAAATAAACCTTCTGGAAATGAATATTTTTTTGACATTACAATTTCATCAGCAACCTCTGAGGTTCTGCCAGCCACATCCAATAAAGATGCCATGTGAAGATTATCTACCAGTCAGCACATAATTCTAGCCCTCAAAACTCATCTGTTTACCCTCAAGGAAGTCTTATCCTCAAAGTTTTTATCTGTTACATTATGTTGTGGTAGCTAATCACTTGGCATTCAGTTAGTTTTCTAGTCATAGTCAGTTGCTGAAGTTGTAGCTCTTCTGTACCCTGTGTGAATTGTAAACCGGAAATGTTGAACTTTAATTGTGTATATTGAATCGAACCTATGCTACATGACAAGTCACCAAGCAATGTTACCAGTTATTATGTTTGCTGTTTTTTTGTTGTTTTTTTATATAGTCACCACAAAAACTTTCACTTTAGACCCCCTGAGGAGGTCTTATGGCAGCATAAGTTGAAGCATTGTGACAAGAATTCAGTTTTCAATGTGGCTTCAATACTTAGCATGAAGTATGTATCAATTGATGTAACTGATGTCTTTGTTGTTGTTGTTGTCTAATGATTGAAGCCATGCTAATACAAATCCATAATGTGGTTTTGTCGTGTGTGAATGTGATTGGTTGGGACTATGTAGGATGCGTTTTAGGATTGATGTGATTATTCCATGTAATCCCCATCCACATGATAATAGTGATCATAGAGAGAAGTACGTATAGTTCTGAATCAGTACCAATTTTTTAGTACTAAAAACTTCGTAGTGGTCAATAATAGACGCAATACATTTTGATGAAATCATTATCAGTTGTAGATAGACTTATTACTGTGACTTATCATAGGCAGCCAAATATCGACCAGAACTTTTACACTCACACACACTATATCTTCTTTCTCATGACAGAGTTCCCACTTAAGTAAGCCCTGAAGTTCGAGCTTTCATTTGAGGGGCGGAACTCTTTGCAGATAAATCCCCGAGATATGTAGTGGACTCCCTCGAATTCTGTTATTGATGACCGATGCTTATTATGATTTTACTTCAAGTTATATTGCTTTATTAACCACTAACCAAGTATTTTAGTACAAAAGAATTGGTATAGATTCAGAACATGATCATAACCATATTTGCAATTTTGAGGTATTGTCACATTACTATAATATGAAAAAATTATCATAATTGTGTGGGCTAATACACTCTCTTAATTTTGATCATCCAAAAAGATTCCTGGCAGCGTTTTTATCTCCACAAGTCACAAGCACAGTATAGACACTCCTTCCTAGCCAAAAAACTAATAATGGCAAGTATTACACAGGTCCGTATTACTCTTGTGGGTATTTTAGTGAATGTCTGTATACTACACCAGTTGATAATACAATTTTCCATGATGTCCGGAAACTATGCGAGTCGATAGGATCAGGATGGTTGATAAAAGGTACCGGTTATAGGCGGCTTATTCTATAATATGACACTTTTTTTTTCCTTGGTATTTTTTTTTTTGTTGTTGTTGTAGTTGTTGCTGTTTGTTTGTTGTGGTGATTAGACCCGTAGCTATGATTTGTCAGAATTGAAGTTGTGTGTGGGATGATCGTGATGGTGGAGTTTCTTTGTTTGTGGATTGACACTTCTTTTTAAAGTTATCTCATGTTGTTTGCCTCATGCACGTGTAATTTACACAGAAAAAACATTTTTAATTTTTATTGTGTTATTGTTTACCAGGTTTATTTTTTTAACGGGTATTGTTTGCAGCCTTTTTTCTTTATAAATTTTTTTAATTGTCCCCCAAAACCTATTGGCAGAAGGTGAAAAGTAAGTGGGGATTTGATGAAAACTGCAGCTATGACAGAAACCAGAGTAGCTCGGAATGGTGACAGACGGCACATCAAAGATGGCCCTGGATAGTGAAATCATTGAACTTTTCAGAACTTTTTAGACTTTTTTTTATTATTATTTTTTACCAAACCAGCTGAGAAATTTATTTAATAAACAGCATTACTGTCAAAGAATGCTACATGTATATACTGTATTATGCCATTATGAGTACACTTGAAATACATAATAGTGTACTTAGTATCTATACACTGCATGCTGTGGTAAGACATCATCACGAATACATAGGGTATACTCCAGCAACACATTTAGTACACACATAGTTTGGTATACACCTGGTGTGAAGTAGTACGCATAGTAAACTCCAGTATTATGGTGTGTCACAACAGATATTCACTGTTGTGTTTGTTTATCTTGTACACAGTTTTTCGTTCAGCCACTATGTATATATTGGTGATGGTTTGGTTTTGTAGTTCCACTGCTACCAGAGGCTGTGCGTGTGGACTCTCTCTTGCTATATCTGCTGGATCCTACAGTAACAATAATATAAGACAACGTAATAACTGTGTATGAATGCAGATCTTTATTACACAGTATTAACATTCTTTATTGTTGCTCACCTCAATGACAATGACAATGTTCTTATAAGTGGACTTGCTCCTGGTGTCTGGTAGCATTGTATTCATCATTATCATTGCCTGAACAGTTTGAACCTGAATTGTAATAGAAGAAGCAATCAAACATTTCAATATACTAATTTCTGTTCGCCATTTCCTATTACTGATGTCTTAACAAATATAATGTTACGATTTGCAAACCATATAGTTTCTATTTATATGCAAAATGTTGTCTTCAAAAATTAGAAGCAATAATATAGGAGAAATAAATTTAGTAAATTATTTGCAGGACAGAAATACATCGATATGATTTTAGTAATTGTACTTTTAGTGGGATATTATTTATAGCTTAAAGCAGATATTAAATAACTTGTCCAGTAACTTGTTAAAGTAATTAAAAAATAAGTAAATAAGAAGAGGGTAAACACTGAGTAGCAGCTGCATTTCCTCCCTTCAACAGCTGCATTTTCTCAAAAATGTACAAGCTCTCAAGGAGGAATGTAAATGGTTGCCTGGTTACCTGGTGTTATGTCTTCTTTCAGCATTTCAAGCACCACTTGTATCTCAGGAGAAATTGATTCTTTCTGGAATAGTTGTGTTATTTTCGGCATAAGTTTCTCCCACTTTCCTTGGGAACTTTTGTCTGGAAATATTTTATTCATCTCAGTCAAAACCTAAATCAAACATACAAAAGAATACCTACTCACTACTCACTCTATTAGCATTGTACATAAGTTAAAGTTGAAATATGTTTTAGCAATAAATGAAACTATTTTGATTACCTCATCAATGACTTGCAGTGGTGGATACTTCTGTAAAACACCATTTAATGAAAATTCACTATTCAATATGTCCTGTCTTCGAAAGGGGAAAGTACGCTCCATTAATATTTTAATTGTTCTGGTATTTGGATTTTTTTTTTTTGACTCGGATAGCATTAGCTTGTAATTTCTTGCATTAGAGTGCTCATCTTCATTATCCAGTATAGTTGGGGTTGTTGCTGCTGGAAATGCACGGTATTCTTTCCTTTTCTTTTGTGCAGTAAGACTTCCATTTTCTAACATTCTCTTGTTGCTTGGTCTGCCAGCGCTTCTTAAATATTTCATTTTGTCTTTGAGTGCTTCAACAAAGTAACCCTGTGCAACAGTAATTGTTACGTAAATAAATTTACTAATATTAAGTTAGGTCAAAATATCTAACAATTATGTGTATCCCTTTATTAATAACAACTGTGTTTAAATTATTATTGTCAGTATCTTACATATCCAGTTCCTGTAGATGACTTTAGGAAAGGATACTTGTTAATTATTTGCTGTCCAATATGGGTATATTCGTCTTTGGTTGGATAGCTTTTAAAAGAAAACACTGCTGCAGCGATGTTGCCAATGAACTTCGTCTTAGTGCTTCCAGTCATAACACCCTCTTGTAGGCCTAACATTACTGCTGCTGGATAATTTTGTGGCAAACGAAATGGTATTGGCAGAGGTGGTTCAGGACATTTCTTGGTTATGATTGTCCTTGGGGTCCTTTTGAATATACCAACCTAATGTATATACAATACATGAGAAACCATTAGCTCCAAAATATTAAAATAATTAAAAATATTGCATAGCAACAATAATTAAAGATATTTAAAAAATCTTAATTATTTTTAAACCTTGAAAAGCTATGAAAATATAATGTAGCAAATTATAGTAGGCTAAACATGATTGGTGGATAAAATATTGGGGAGTATGGAAGGAGGGGGATTTGTATCAAATGAAATATCAATACCAACCTACATTCCTTTTATTAGCCGAAGACAAACAGATGAGAGGGGCTGTAGTATCCCTAATACACATTTGTTTATACTACAGTGTCTTAAAGATTTACCTTGACTGAAGGACTTATAGTATCCTCGCCTGCTTCAATATTATCAGGATCCATACTTGCTGACGGTAACTATGCAATAACAATGTGTTTTTATGTTCTATTTTTATTTACCATCCACTACTTATACCTCAGGTGACAATTCATTGCACCATTCCTCATCTAACGCACTTGAACTTGCCAAATCCTAAATTGAAATGAGAGATTTATTCAAGTTATTACACGCTAGCAATGAAACATTCAAATGTACCTCTTCTTCACTAGCCCAAGAACAAACCAAAAATAAATAAGACTCTGTATATAAATCTATATAAGTTATTTTCAAGGTAAAATAGTGATGAGTGAATTTGATTAAAATCAATGTAGACTACACAACAAAAATTTTGTTTCAATTTGTGTTGATACTTGTATGTGTGAGACATAAATATTGTGCAAAGCTTTGGAAGTGATAAGGATCATCTTGGGTATGACAGAGGAACCAGACCATGCATGTTTGAATGGCTTGTGGCTAACCTCACCAGTTAACCTATAGACTTAGTGATAAGAAAAACCACGCTTGCCTCAGGTGGGTTGAAGGGACCTCACTACTTACAACAACTTCACCTGTATTTTGAATTGCTTAGATGGACACAAAACAACTTAGCTACTAATGATTTTATAAATTCAACCCTAAAAGATATAACAGAACCTCTAAAGAGCTTACATCCAGAGATTCAGAGGTTGAAAACAAATCTTCGTGTGGAACAGATGCAGTTTCTTTTACATTGTCTTCAATAACCTAAGAAGTTTTATGTCTTGGACTACACATATAAGTTTTAATTTTTTTTATAAGGCCTACCTGAACAGAAGAAGTTCTGCAATTAAGCTCTCTTTGCTTTAAAATTAATTTTCTTCTTTCTCCAATTGAAGTGATTAGTTGACTGAAGTCATTTTCTTCCAGAATTAAAAATGTTTCTCCATCTATGTCATTGTCTAAATTTAAAAAATATTGTCAACTAGAGCAAAATAAAAAACTGCAGACTTTACCTTGAAAGCTATCAACAACTTTTTCAGAAAACTTCTGCTCTCTCAACCATTCCCCTACGTGTACCACATTTTTACTAGAAAAATCTTCCATTTGTCTGGCCTCAGTCCACTACTCTCCTGAGAAAAGAAAACCAGTAAAAATTATAGCCAATCTTTAGACAGAGTAAGGAAAATAGCAGCTGCACTTGTGTCATGTGACTACATACAATATACAGAATATTGTTTAAAAATTATTTTCTTTAAATAGAAATTCTCTTGTAGAGATGTTTCAATGTTGCATATGTCACCAGCATGCAAGAACAACTATTGCCGGAATTCTAAAGCATATTAGAGAAGTCCATCCATTTTTTCGTGGTGCTATAACCTGTGGACTAGATGGTTGTGCTGCAACACCCTCTAGCTATGAAGCTCTCAAGGCACATGTCTACAGGTACCACAAAAATTTGTTGACTACAACACAATATCAAGCTGATAACGAAGATGAGTCAGTAATGCCAAGTGAAGATCAATCTCAGGAATTGGAAGAGACTGAAGAAATGCCAGGCTTAAATTATCCATCAGCTTCCCTAAATGCAGCATGTTTTATTATGAAAGCTCGTGATGGAAAGGGTTTGACTCAAGCCATGACTTGTGAAGTAGTAGATGATGTTAAAATTATATTGGAAAACTCCATATCAAGTATTAAATCGAAAGTAATGAATGAAGTGAAGAAATTGTCAGCTAATGACCACCAGGTAACAGAAATAGAGTCAATGTTTAGTGATGAGAGCATTGTGAATCCCTTCCTCGGCTTGGAGACACAGTATAAGCAAGATCAATTTATTGCTAGTCATTTCAATTATGTGGTAAAAAAAACTGATAATTATTGAAGTTATTTTCAATTGTTTTAATATTTACATATTATGTAGGAACCTCAGGAGCAAATCTTACATGAATATACTGTTGGAAATAAGAAGTTAAAGGATTGCTTTTATTACATTCCACTGATAAAGTCATTGCAGTGTCTCCTAGCTAATGACAGGGTTCGAGATGAGGTATATACACATGATCACATACATTTTTACAATTTATTCTGACTTTAAACAATTCCTTTTTGATTATATGTGCTTAATAATAGTGCTATATTTACTTTCATGCACATTACTTGGGGCTGCATCAGGTGTTGTGGACTATGTGATAGGGCTCCACTGAAGTAAGTGTTGTATTCCTTCACATGAATCCATCTGTATTACTTTTGCTGTTCTATTTTTGTAGTGCAACAAAATAATGATTGAGCTAATTTTATAAACTATAAACTATAAGGGAGTACTAAAATAATCATGCTATGTTATTTTATTTAAACAGGTTTTGAATTCTCACAGTCCAAGATGTGATGAAATGAGTGATTACACTGATGCTGAGCAATACAAGTATCACCCTCTGTTTCAAGAAGACCCATGTGCATTGCAGATTAAATTGTATTATGATGACATTGAAGTTTGTAATGCCTTGGGTTCTAAAACAAAAAAGCATAAGCTAGGTATGACTTAATTAAATTTATATTACATATGTAATAGCCATTTTTTAATAATTCATATCAGGACTTTTTTACTACACTCTTGGCAATATTGCTCCTAAGTATCGCTCATCTTTACAGTCTATTCAGCTGTTAATCGTTGCTAAGTCGGTAACTGTCAACAAGTATGGATTGAGCAGAATACTAAAGCCATTTGTTGAAGATGTTTCTCTTCTAGAGAAAGTAAGTGATTGACCATATTTGATTAAAATATTGCACTGCAATACTGAAATATAGGATGCTGGAGTACCTCTGGTGATAGATGGTGAAAGGATGAATTTCAGAGGTACACTTACGATTTGCTCAGCTGATAACTTAGCTGCATGTGCACTGGGAGGCTTTAAAGCTCTCCATTCTGCCACGCGAAAGTGTCGTACCTGTATGGCAATTGATGGGGATATGCAGACAAAGGTAATAATATTAATTAGTTATTTTCCAAACCTTAATTAAAACCTTTTTTTTTTTTAGTTTACAGAAGACAAACTTCTTATTCGTACTCGGTTAAATTATGCATCTCATGTGCGTGATTTGGATGGGCCACTTCACAGCCATATTGCCACTACTTATGGTGTAACTGAAAACTCTATTTTAAATGAGTTGAAATACTTTCATGTAGTGGATGGTATTGTTCCTGATATAATGCATGACATTTTGGAGGGTACCACTCAAGTCACAATGAAGTGTCTACTTTTGTATTTAATCCATGACAAAAAGTATCTGACATTTAAAATTCTAAATGAAAGGATGTGTGCATTTGATTACGGAAATAGCGAAATTCGTAATAAGCCGTCAGAAATTTCCAAAAACATTTTACCAGATTCAAGCTCTCTGAGACAATCAGGTATTGCACACAGCTGTGCTTATAAATTATGTTTGTTATTACACTTTATTGTATTAATTCTCTAGCTACACAAACTTGGTGTCTGGCAAGATTTCTACCCCTACTAATTGGTGATCTCATTCCTGAAGGGGATGAAAGGTGGAATAACTTCCTATTATTGTTGCAAATCATGGAGTATCTTTTTGCTCCAAGAATCACTCATGACCAAGTGGCATACTTGGAACTTTTAATCGAAACTTTTCTAGAAGAATTTGTTTGCCTTTACCCTGATAGACCATTAACACCAAAAATGCACTACCTAGTGCACACTCCTATGTGGATTAGAAGGTATTTTTTTATTTTGAGCGATGCAATATTAGATTTACACAGCCATATTTATTAATAGGTGTGGTCCTTTGATTGGTGCTTGGTGTATGCGCTATGAAGCAAAGAATAAATACTTTTAAAAAATTGCGACTACAATTGGAAACTTCAAAAATATTGAGAAAACCGTGGCTACCAGGCACCAACATTATATGTGTTATAAAATGTCATGCACAAGTTTTATTTCAGGTGATACAACACATGGAGTGGGTAAGTTCTCAATTTAGATTTGAACTGGTTGGCTAATGTAAATAAATAGCTATTATAATTTTTGTAATGTACATGTATATTTTTAGTGCGAACCATAAATATTTCTGAGGTCCCTTATGGAGATGCCTTAATGGAAGAATACAGCTGTGAAACTCAAACAAAATTACAAAGGTAGGCAATTTGAATATTATTAAAAAAAGGTTTTATTGGTTCCTTGTTGTTTAATAGGACATCATTTGTAGAAAAAAATGGGATTAAGTACAGTAAAGGCAGCATTGTGTTCTGCAGTATTGAAGATGAAGTCCCGGTATTTGGCAAAATTATGGATATATTAGTTTGGTCCATGGGAAAATGTATTTTTGTAATCATTCCATATGTTGGAGATAACTTTTTTAACCATTATAATGCTTATGAAGTTAGGCCGGATAATTCTAACTACATATTTCAGACTCCTGATACTCTTGCTGATCATCGGAGACTATCATTAAGTACATCTTTTTCACAACATTTAAGAAATAAAGCTTTTGTTTCATTAAAATATCAAGTATGTTGTAAACCGCATTGTTAATATCTTTTGAATATATATATATGTATTTTTTGTTTATCTTTTACATGACAACCGGGAATAGGAATAATGGGAGGA
>WLWD01005152.1_pt1 | contig 24688 bp, 19 predicted proteins | sample 6712731 | NCBI WGS metagenome assembly WLWD01 (sample SAMN12718690, study PRJNA576275) | sponge metagenome | isolation source: marine sponge | host: Mycale hentscheli | place: New Zealand: South Island, Marlborough, Capsize Point | collected 2014-11-01 | reverse complement strand
GGGGGGGGGGGGGGGGGGGGGGGGGGGGGGGGGGGGGGGAAGGCCCTAGGTTTGTTGTCTTCTTGTTGTGTAGGAGTGATTGGGCTTGGCAAGCAGATAAAGAAGCAGCTGCAGCTGAAAGTGGGATTTGGGATAGCAATCTGGCTTCACACACAGTTCATCATAAGCAACTAGGGAATAGCAGTTAGATCAGTAGGTTCTACCTCCACTCTAGTTTCTGATCTTGTAGATTGCAATGTGTGTAATAGTGCTGTAAAAAAACACACATACACATTCTTTAAGGATGTAGAAGTTAGATTTTTTTTACTTGTATGCAAGTTTTTTTTGCCAATGGTTACTCCACCCACAAAGAACTGACACAATGAACTATTTATTGAAGTATAAAGTCTGTCTTGTGAGCTTCACTGAATATCATCACTTCAATTGCCATCTGCTCTTTTATTTGGTTGTTAAAGGTACCTCAGGATCAGATTGGGATGGTTATCAACTATAATCCCCGGAACCCATAGTTTACTTATATAATAGATAATAGTTAAACTATGGGTTCCAGGAATTACTGCTGATAACCACACTAGTGCTTTAGTTTTTAGATTTGACATTGATATGCCACTTAGTAGTAAATATGACATTTAATTATAGAGGAGGGACTCCCTACTACAGATTGATTCTGCATGCATTAAAATTGGCTGTAAACCCAATTTCCTGCTTAATGACATATCAGGTGTCATGGAAAGCCAGAGATGTGTCCTCCTTGAGAGATTGAAGATGTGTCCTGTAGATTGCAATGTGTTAGGAAACAGCACAGTAATTCTAGCTTATTGTATCCAATAATAAACCCTAATAGTGCTGCTGTAAAAACACACACATATACACATCCTTTGAGGATGTAGAAGTTTATAATACTATTCAGGGCCATGTAAATTATGTGGGAGCTGGAAGGGGGGTGGAATGCTTAATGTCTAGTGTGTATCGCATAACATCAGCAAACTTTTAATAAATTATTTTATTTATATATGTAGCTAATACATATTGTGTATGTATACATAATTTATATATTGTATTTATTACATGAGTTAGAGTGTGACATAGCGAAATATTTCACAGAGCAAGATAACTTATTTTCATGAGCCAGAGTCAGAGTAAAAATATAGCTTGAGAATGAAATATCTAGCCATACCACTATGACAAATGTAATAAGTGACTTATTCCAAGCTAGATATTTTTAGTCTGTATTAGGTTGGCAACTCCTGATGTAAAGTTGGTCTGTAAAGCTCTCTGAGTGCTCCCTACACACACACACACACACACACACACACACACACACACACACACACACACACACACACACACACACACAACCCCCCCTCATATCTCATAGCTATTAGCTATGAGATACAATGAGAAAATACCCATTGTAAAAAGGTAAAGGGTCTATCATCGCTTCAGCTGGGTGTACTGGAATGAGTGGTTGTTCTGTTTTGATTCAGTCATAGTTGAGTTCTTGTACTTGTATTGCTTAATTATACTATTATTAAATTACCAAGTCAGTCAACACTACATGGTGGCAGCGGTGTTTAATGATCAAAATTCGCCTGCAACCCCCGGAACCCTTTAACTTTCGCAATCCAGATGACTGGCAGCGCTGGAATCGTCGATATTCAGGGAAGCATCGGGCCACAAACCAAGTAAGTGAGCACTCTCCTTCATTGATTAGGAGAAGAAACAGAGTCTGTACTAGCACCAATAAACATGACAAGTAAAGAGGGAAAGCAATTCAACCAAGTAATAGAGAAATGTGACTTTTTTTCAGTTAGAAAAAAAACGTCATCTACGAACGAGCATAGTTCAACTGGAGAAACCAACATGGTGGAGAGACTGCAGAGCAAGATATATAATGGTCCTTTATGACATGGCAGAAAATTGCAAACTATGGAGAACTAACACAGGGTGAATAGTGTACAGTTCGTCCAGCTTAAAGAGTAGAAAGTTCTGATTTTTGTTAATTGTTCTTTAAATGTATACATGTGTAGTCAGATTGATGTCAGGAAGCTGAAACTTCACACACACACAAATTAATATATATTGAAATTGATTATGTTTTTAAAAAATTGTGGTTTGTGGTCACAACTGTGGTAATAGATAGAAGAAGTGACCCTATAAATGGAGGATATTTTTGATGTTTTTAAGCCAGAAAAAGAGTAAATTGAATTCGAGTGTCTAAAGATTTTGCAGACTGAATCTATGGCTCATTAATTTGATTTGTACCAACTTTTTATATTTTAATACTATTTTACTTATTTTTAATTTCATTTTTTATAAAAAACTGAACTCCCCAAATGCTTTAAGCTGGTAATTTTGCAATTTTGAAGTAAGTGTCTTGGGAATTTAATATAAAATACCTAAATAGTTGTATTTTAATCCATATGAATTTGAAACCCCTATCTTGAAAATTAAGGGAAATAAAAATGCTTTTGTGAGAGTTTTAGTATTTTCGGTGTAAGTTGTGACGTTTGCGGAAGCGCTTATCTCAATGACGACGTATTTGTGATGTCAGAGTGTTGCGCTTGCGCATTTGTGAACTAAACTAGGGGATGTTGGACACCGCTGGTAAAACGTGGGAGATGGCCCGTAACCGAGCCACGCAAACAATCAATTAACTTTGGCGCCAAAAACCGCGAAGCAGGTGGACACAAACGGTCTCTGAGCTATAACTTGTATGTAGTGCACTAGTCTGAGACAGTCATTTAGAATAACATCCTTCTATTATACTTGCAGGGGAGCCATTGGAGCAGCTTAAAACTCTGTCTCAACCATGACCAACTCCACCCTGACTGGTACCAGCTCCGACAATTCCACCAACCTTGTATTGAGACTCCGCTGCGTATAGACTCCATCATCATCACTTCAGTTCTTTCCATCGGGATTGCTACCGCTATACTCTTCAGCCCTATCGCCTACAAGTCTAAATCTTGTGCTGAACTACCCCTCCCACTAATGAGCAACCAACTCCAAGCAACATCGGGAATACGCCATCACTTTTGCTCGAGGGACTAACTATTTCCAAAGTTACAACGGCTATCTCACGGCTCATTTGTATTTCTTATTATTGTTTACAAATGGGCTCTTTTTAGAGCTGTCACAAGTTAATTGATTTTCTCACCAAATAAATTGAGCGTTCGCGGAGCTCAACATTATGGGGGGCGGGGTGAAATTGCGAATCAGTTGTCAACTTGAAAATAAAAATTGATATTTCGTAGAACTGGATCACTGAATTGAATCCAAATTTTGCACACAAGCAAAATACCCCCCTTAGAATAAAGTTACAGAGAGTTTTTTTAGAAAAACGCACGAGTAAAACGGCATGAAATTTTACTGTTAACAACAACAAAAAAAAAATAGATATTAGAAATATGGCTCTGTAATGTTGCGAAGAAGCCCTCAGGCTACCTCTGGAAAAAAAATGAGCGCAGTAGCTCTTTCGGCCGCTTCTGAATAGTAGCCAGTGTGCAGAGCTGTATCTCCGTCCCAGGCGGGTCTTCATTCTTCAAATTTGGCTTGCTGGAGTCCTCTATTGGTGCTCATTCCACCTGTAACAACAAAGTAAGCCCACAGTACACAGAAAAAGAAATATAAAGACATAGCAAAAACAGTCAATTTACGAAGGGAAGTTCCCGAATAGGAGCTGCCGTGTGAGGGCGCAGCTCCAGTTTAACTACGAGTTGTGACGTAGGACGGACGAATTTGTGACGTCAAAAAAAATGGCGCTTAATGTGTGGAATGTCTATGGAGATTGCAACTAGTCTAAGTTTCGAGATCTGTACTTTCTACTCTTTAAGCTGGACGAACTGTACATTACAACCATAACAAAATCCTGTCTTGATAATTAGAGTTAACAAAAAATTGACAAGGCTGTAGAGGTTAACAAACTAGTTAACAACATAATTATACACTAATTTACGATTTTGTCATGGTTGTCGCTCTATCGGAAAAACTTCAGCTAGACATCCAAGCTCACCCTGGAGACAGGCTATTCGAAAAAAGGAAGCTGCCTGTGAACAGCAACAAACACTAATCAGTGCTGGGATTCAACAAGTAAACTTCGGAGGAGGAGGAGTCAACAGACTTGGAGATGGAAGGACAGGACTGTGAATTGTATGTACAATTGACAGGCTTGGAAGGGACTATGCCATTCTGAGTGGCCTCCAAAGCATTAATATTCGTGAAGTTGGACACGAATGAATGGGTCATCTAGTGGATTCAGCATGGACTCATTAGTACTACACACAAGTTCAGAATCATGTGTTGATGCAATAGGTAAGAAAGCCAATGGTCATGGAAATCCTAGACACAAAAGTGGAGGCAGAAGACAAAACTCCAGCCAACACCAAAGAAATAAAGCCCCAAGGAATTTCCAAGCAGCTGAAAAATGTGGCCGTTGTGGCAGAGAATGTCATTCAAGAGAAAAATGTCCTGCAAAGGATTCCCAGTGTGTCCTAAATGCAAGCGCACACGACACTACAGTGCAATGTGTTACAATAAAGCTATCTCAATGGTTGAACAAGATAAAGAAGACAACCTGGATTCTGCATTTCTGGACACAATGTCAAATAGCAATAAGAGTGTGTGGAGTTCCAAGATTGACATCAATGGAAAAATGATATTATTTAAGCTCGACACAGGTACTGAAATCACAGCCATTTCACCTAGTGGTGAGAACAGATGCTTTTCAGATGCAGTCAACACGTGACCTCTTCATGAAAAGTTTCCAAAAATCTTTCATGGACTTAGCACAATAGCAGGACAATACCACATAAATCTTCAATTTGATGCTAAACCACATGGAATTATTACTTCGAGACACATGCATTTCATTGCCTCTTTTACCTCAAGTCGCAGAAGAATTGGAACATATGGAGAAAGATGGAGTCATATCAAAGGTAACAGAGCTGACACAATGGTGTGCTGGAATGGTGGTGGTACCAAAATAGAATGAGAAAGTTAGAATTTGTGTTGATCTCAAGCCTCTTAACCAAAGCGTTCTCAGAGAAGTCCATCCACTCTGTTGAGGCTATAGCGGCAGTGTTAGCTACTACTCTCTAAGCATGTTCTAAGAGTAATGACTACGACAAAAAACTGAATTTAATTGAATATCACGTGCACACAAAACGGAAATAATGACTTATACAATCGGTAAAGGATGGAGTGCCAAATGAGTATGTAGTTCATGTTCACCACATAACTGCCTCTCCAGTGACCAGTTACGGAACATAGTCAGTGAGGCGTTCAGGCCATCTGACACGGTGACAAGAGTGAGTGAGGAATGAGAAGCTTGCAAAGTGGAATCATCATGAGAGGTGTGGAACCACCAGAGAATTGGGCATGGAGTCCAAGTAGGCTGGCTTAAGTCTGTCAATGAAAATGGTGTCCCAGTGACCCTTGATGTCTCAAGTGAAGAACTTGTCGGCTCTAGCCAAAACCTTGTGCGGACCATCGTAAGGTGGCTGCAAGGGTTTCCTCACGGTATTGTGGCAAACAAAAACATGAGACGAGGAAGAAAGATCGGAATTGATACGTGCTATTCTGGATTGTCCATGTAGCTGGGACGGGGTTGCATGCAATGAGAGCATAGTGGCCTTCAACTTAGTAATAAAAGTAGCTGGATCTGTGTCACCATTGGCACATGGTGATATGAACTTTCCAGGTAGGCAAAAAGTGGTGCAGGAAAGGTCCTCCTTGATCACTGTCCGAATACCTAGAAGATTAGAGGTAGAGAGTCAACCCAATGTTGGAAATTGTGCTGAGCTTTCAGAGCTGATTTGAGCTGATGATGGAAATGTTCTACTAGTCTGTTAGCCATCAGGTTATATGATGTGGTATGGTGCTTTGTACCTAAGAGTTTCATGAGGCTGTTCCACAATTCTGACTCAAACTGACTACCATGATCAGTGGTGACAGTTGATGGCACACCAAACCATGTGATCCAGATGCTAAGGAAAGCTTGAGCAACTGTGGCAGCTGTATAATCCACAATAGGTACAGCTTCACGCCACTTAGTGAACCTGTCCATGCACATTAGTACGTATGTGTAACCGATGGAGGGCGGAAGGGGGCCGACTAAGTCAATGTGGATATGGTCAAATGTGACATCTGGCATGGTATAAGGGGGGCTGTGCATGCCCATCTATGGATTCCCCTTTAATGCTAGGCCAAACGTAGCGAGTAGTGACTAGACGTTGAGTAGCTCGAATGCTGGGATGAGATAAATTATGAAGTGAGTTAAAGACGATACGACGAAATTTGGGTGGAACATAAGGTCTTGGTACTCCAGTGTCGTATCACACCAAACCGTGGCATCTGACATGGCCAGAGGGGCAGTTTGGAGACTCAAAGAAGAATTTGAGCGCAGTTGCTCAAGACCAGATCAGTAGTCTGTGCTGCTGCCGATGCTGTGAAGTCACGATGGGTAGAGAGTTGGGAGTCGAAGTTACATGTCCACAAGTTGCACATGACAATGCATCAGCAACAGGATTGTGTGCGCTTTTCACATGTCGAATATATGAACTGTACTGAGAAATGACATCCAGTTGACGTGTCTGATGTGGGATGTATCTGTCAAGACATGCAGTCATAACGAATGTAAGGGGTTTGATCGGTCAGAACATGGAACACACATCCTTCAATGAAATATTTGAAATGGTTGAGTGACAGATAGATGGCCAATAGCTCACGATCAAAGGTGCTGTAGCGCATCTTGGCTGGCTTTAGAGCTTTCGAGAAGTAAGCAATGGGGCACCACTGTCCTTGAATGTGTTGCTGGTGGACGGCTCCAATAGCTACCATGGAAGCATCAGTCATAATGCAAGTAGGTGCTTCTGCTCTGGATGCACATGTAGTGTGGCTTTTGCCAGGCCGTCCTTGGTTCTGTTAAAGGCAGCGATTGCAGCATTGTCCCATGAGAGTGAGGTATTTTGCTTGGTGCCCGCCGGAAGCATTGAGTGGCTTGAGAATGGCAGCAGATTGAGGAATAAATCTATGGTAAAAATTGATCATGCTGAGGAATTCGTGAAGTTTGTGATGAGTTGGGGGTTGAGGAAACTCCAAAATGGCTTGCACTTTTTCAGTCACGGGACGGATACCATCACTAGATACGTGGTGACCAAGGAAGTTGAGCTAAGTGATCCCAAACACATTCTTTGAGATTTTGATGAGTAGCACATGCTGTCGTAATCGCTGCAAGACGAAACGTAGATGAAGAAGGTGTTCCTCCAGTGTTGCACTAGTTAAGAAGAGGTCATCAATGTAACTGTGGGGTTTGGCTGGGTCTGTCACTGTCTGGGTTGGCAGTACAAGTCTCCCCACACTTCTGGCACAGCTGATTAGTAGATGCTGCCACCAGACTTCTGTAGCAAGTGATGAAATGTTCCTTACTGTAGCTACCCACAAGCTTTCCCTTGAGATTGTCAGGAGGTAGGTTGAATAAACATATACAGTAGAAGCATACACACAAGGACTAGTAGACATATACAGAGTGCTTTGGCATGAGCAGCTTGGTCTTTATATAGTGACTAGGCTGCTCATGCTCACAAAAATTCAAATAAACGTGACTTTACAAGTTTATGACCTCATGTTTGGTGCTGCGGAGTGATGTTGAATTATTATTATTGAAGTCCAGCACTCCACAGTAGCCATAGACGAAATTGAGACCACAGAAGATTTCATCAATGAATCTCTGAAACGTCTGAGCAGCATTGTGTAGACCAAATGGCATTCGCAATAATTTGAATAGACCATACTGAGTCCTGATAGCCATCTTGGGAACATCCTTGGGTTCAACGGGTATTTGATGGTATGCTCGTACTAGGTCAATATGGGAATAAACTGTGGTGCCTTGTAAGGTAGCAGCAAAATCTTAAATGTGGGGGATGGGATGTCGATCAGGTACCGTCATCCGATTCAATGCTGTGTAGTCACCATACGGTCTCCAATCTCCCGCAGTCTTCTTTGGACCATGAGAAGACCAATTACTATCAGAGGGTTAAATAATACCTAACTCTAAGATGTGTTCGAACTCATGTTTAGCCACCTGCAAACATTCTGGAGACAGGCAACTAGTTCTTGGACAGCTGGTTGACCCATTGTACGAATGTGGTTGGTAACCGTGTACAAACCTGAGTGCCTTCAGGAAACTCCCAAATACCTCACATAGTCAGGAGATCCTTTTAATGGTCCACCAAGTAAGGAAGTTGTGGGGCAGAGTCAGAACAAAAAAGGGTCACCTGATACTCGGGAACAACCAGCCCCTCCCTTGAAAAGGAAGAAACATTAGCTCCACCACCCAGGATGATTAGCATGAATAGAAAACCAACGTACATGAACATCATTCATTCATAATACTGTAAGGGGTGTGGTTTCTTTGGGGGTGACTGCCAGCTCACATATATATCTCTTGTATTCACCATTTTTAGTCAGTTCCTAGTTCTGTGTTGTGGGGGAACTGCGTAAACCAGAAACGAAATGGTAGTATACTTCCCCCAGAGACAAGGCAGGTTAGCTGCTTGTGCTAGTATGCAGTAGGATTCAACTAGATAAAGTCATAAGTTGAAAACACAAGTACAGAAAACACAGAGCAGGACCATGTGGCCAAGTCCTCTGAAAATGATACTGAGGTCAACATTCAAAGGGGGTGAGAACAAGAAGGAAACATACATGTAATTGGAGCATACAGGAAATTATATACACTTAATAAACAAACACACAGAGCAATACAACTACAATGACAAGTCCTTCTCTCTTCTACTCTCTTCTCATTGACTTGCTGGGGACTGGCCCCACATGTGTCATTGCCCCAATCCCCTCTGCATGCTTTTTACATAAAACTTGAAGTGTGTGAAGCTGGGTTGGACTTTATCATAGCAGCTCGAGGTATCTGGTGGCAGTGATTATACCATAGGTGGAGTAACCGGACTGATCCAAGGATCGCCAGCCTCCCCATCTTCCCCCCACAGAAGTAATTGTCTTTGTTTTCCAGTGTACCTTTCAATAAGGAAATAAGTCTTGGTAGGAAATCTTGTTGTTGTTTTTAATAATACCAGAAAGTCGAGACAGATTTCACACACATGAGAAGAATAAAACCTAAAAGTCTTGACTTTAGCTTCAAAGTTGCAAAGATACAGATCAGTTTTTTGTTTCACTTGGTACCTACCAACTTTACAATTAGTATAATTGGTCAGGTCAGGGTCTGAGTGGCCCAACTTTCTGAGTAGTATCAATGCCGAAAGTGTCGCTTGATACAATCTTGGACGTGATTTTAAGTTGATCATTGAGTCTTCATTTCATTCTATAAAAACAGGCATTGGGTGTCCCCAAAGCCATGAATAGCTGTGCAGCTGTAGAGAGGGATCACATTATAGCACTCCACAGACACTTACTGTTACACCAACTCAAAGGACCAAGAAAATGCACTGAAGGCCCTGAATGTTCCTGAGCTGGCAAAATAGAGATTAAGGAGGCTTGTGAGTTAAAGCAGGATGCACAGAGGTTGCTGATGAAATAGAATAATGAGTAACTTCTATTATGTGATCAGCTATGACATAAGAGACACTCCAGTCCTAGTTCTGTTTGAAGTACATACTCTCTGGAATTTCCAACTATTTTATATCCTTTATTGCAAATAAAAGTTGTCATGGACCCCATTTCCAATTTATTTGTGGCCGTTTTTGTGAGAGTAACGTGTTTAGCGTATACACCTACGCAGGCTCTCGCACAATTTATTTGTGTGGTGCCTATATTTCAGTTCCAGATAGTGGAGTTGATACCAAGTTTGGAATTCTTGTCCATGAGATGACTCATGATGTTGTGGCCACTAGGGATATAGCTTATGGACAACGATATGCTCGATATCTTGCACAGTCCTACCCTTCCCTGGCAGTTGAGAATGCAGACAATTATGAATACTATGTGGAGACTTTGTAGTAATGTATGAAGTCTTTCATCATTACAAATAACTGATTCCTATTGTGTGAAAACCCATTTCCCCCCTTGTTTTAGATTTGGAAGTGTATGTAGTCTAAGTAGTAGTAATGACACTTTACCACATTATGGCCCTTGACATTTCACCATATTATAGTTAATGACATTCTTTACCACATTTTCTCCTTTAATTGTAGTAGGTGCAAATAACCTTAGTACACTGTTAGCATTTACATAGCTACCCGTGTATACAATGTATCTATACAATGTTGTTATGATTGTTACTTTTCTAGATTGGAATCTAATTAATTTGTTCCAGTAGTCTGAGAATGCAGGACATGAAAATTTTCAATAATGCATTTGACATCAACTTAATCCTCTATGTTTATGATGAGTGGTGCCAAGTTATATTACTTTGCTTTTAGGTAGAAAGAATAGCTTATTTGTAGCATTTTGTAGATTCTGAATGTCTCCTCAAAATAGTAGCATGGCTTTCATGGATATACAATTTGAAAGTGTTGTGGTGTGACACCACCCCACATTAACAACATTAACTAATTAATACTTTCTGTACCATTAGCTATATCTATTTACCTATTGCTGTATACAAATTTAACTTATTCACAACATCTTCTCACGCTACTAAACAACTTACTCACATTACATATTTTCATGCTATGTATAGACTAAATACACACCACTCACCATTCACCTATACATATATCATTCATTCACTTCCTTTTCCCTCAGTTCTCAGTTTTAGCATAACTTGAAATATCTCCTTAAAACTCTGACTACATCGAGGTTAGGGCCTTGCTAGCTAAACCCTGGGTTGGAGAATTCAAGAGCCTAGCTTTGCTGTGTGACTTAGCTTGCTGGGTGCTAGCCTGAAACTCAGGTGGCAGCGCACCTGCGTCTCTACCTGATTCCACCACACCTGTTGGCAGCGGTGCTCCTATGCTTTTTCTTCTTGCTAGGAGTTAAGAGACGAACTCACGACAAGCTACTACAGCTGTTGTTCTCTTGTGATCTGATAGAGCTAAGCGGGGGAACTGAGACAAGTGAGCTTTACTATTTGCTTTAGCTGTATTTTCTCTCCTTTTTTTTTTCATTCTGTTTTACTATTCCACTCCGGAGCTCAGTAGAAGCTAAGCTTCCTCCGATATATATTCATTTTGTTGTTCTTTTGATTTTTGTTTAGAAGCCACGACAGACTCCGACACACCGATGCTGACAGCCGGGAGAAGCGACAGGAGGCACGGACTCGGGGCGAAGTCTGCCACGCCTGGCGATTTGGACGAAGATCTGGTGCGCTTAGTTACCCCTGATCTGTCCGGAGACTCCACAAGCAGTGGTGTTTTCATCGGCCAGAAGTCCAAGGTACACGCCCAGCCTAGAGATACAGACCCAGTTTTGTGGTTTGATGGTGTTCATGCCGGCGCGGAGAAGCCTGTCACGAAAAATTTGGTCCCCCCCGTAAAATCCGGTCCGGCTGGACCAAACATTGCCGTCATAATATGGTCCGACCCCGTCACCAACGGTCCCCCCACGTGGTTAGCATAACGGGCGGGGACACCTATTTTATATGTTTCAGTACAGGAATGTTTTTCTTATAAGTCTCTTTTTGATTTAGCTGAGCCTTAATGATGTTAGCCTTTGCTTGATCCAGTACTATCGGATAGAAGTGGTTGGGTCCATTTACAATTGTGGGTTCACTTGGTCGTGGACTTTACAGACTTCAAAAAATCGATAGCAATGAAATTATTCCTCTGTAAATGCAGTTCATATGAAGCCCTACAATGTAAGAATTGCAGTGATATTATATTGGGCAATATTATTGACAGATGCAAAAAAATTACTGTTAAATTTTAGCATGAATAAATTCTGGAGACTCAAAATACGGATCAAACTCAGTCATCTCCATCTCTTCCAGACAAAGCAGCAACACTAAAAAGTGTCACTATATCAAATATTGTAGTGATTCTGATAGTGATCTGGATTTTGATGACTCTATGCCATCATTGTTGAATACAAGAAGATCATTGACCCCTAAAGTAAGCATGCCAGTTATAGTCTATAGCTTTTCTGAAATAGAATTACATTACACTTAATCCCAACTGAAGTAGTAGTTAGCTAGTTGAAGAATTATAATTATGTGATTGTGTAGGTTGATTTTCAAAATGGATATTCAACAACTGCTGCATTATCTGATGAGGCTAAACTTCTGCATTTAAGGGTGGCCGCACACCGCCTAACGCAATTTTTTGTTGATGGTTGCTATGCACGATTACTACTATTGTATACTTACAGGGGCTTCTCTACTATAACACAAGGACACAGTACCTGCCGAAGGAGCCGCTCACTAATTTTAGAACGAATCTGGAGGAAATATCGGGGCCGGTTATAAAACTTTGTAGCAATTTTTTGGAGCGGTGCGGTAAGTTGGAGCTCCGCAATTTGGTGCACTTACTAGCCGAGCCGATACTCTACTGCAAGACAAAGAGTTATTCTCCATTTCAATATTACTTTATGATATATTCGCAATTTTTTCTATTTATAAGATATTGAAAAATTCTCAATGATGTGGTGCAGTTCATTTTTTTTTGGTTTACCCGTGTATAAAATTTTTGTGCCGTTCTCATTATTAGATTCCAAGAAAAACTGTTCCAAAATTTGGAACTTTAATTCCACTCGCAATTCTTAAGAAATAGCCCCACCCTCATATCTCGTACTTACGAGTAGTTTATTGGAGATAGCCATAGGTGAAGGTATTAGATCTGCGCAGCTTGGGAAGTCTTCGCTCCGCAGAAATCGAGCCTGGTATATCCATCCGCTTGAGTTCAGGTGCGCAGAGTCCAGAGAACGGCTACAGGAGGAGAGGCAGCCTGGTGCACCTTGCTGCGTGAGCTCAGACGACGTATGGAGAGTTGCTGTAAACGGATATGAGACAACAAGAAGCTAAACTAAAACACTACAACTTCGCAAAGTATACTTCTGCTACTATGCGCGATAGTTTCTGCTCGCGTATTATCAAATGGTGGGGTGTTGGCGGGGAATAAATTAATGTCCGGATCTACAGGCGGTGCGCGTTGCTATGTGCGGTCACCCTTAACTTTACCAATAAGGTTAATCTAAAGCTTGATCAAAAATTGTGTTTAGTAAATTATCAGATATATCTAATTATAAATTATTTGTATCACCTCTAAATGTAGGATTTGTTTAGGGTGTTACTTGATCAGCTCAACAATGGTAGCCTGCTGCGTTTATGGAAAACTGGAGGTTTCAGCAGCATTGCTCAGCCGATGATGAAAAAGTTAATGGAAATAAATTTAGCTGTATTCTTAATATTAATTTATACATGTTGATATAATTTATTAAATTTGTAATAGCTCTCGTCTTATATCAGCACACCCTATGAATATGCCCTGAGCATGTCGCTAGTCAATGAGTGAACCATCTTTGGTAGAGGCATTTGATTTTGTAATTGTGAATGCTGAATTATACATGAAAATTTTGATGCCTTCAAGAAAGCTGAAGATTCAGTTATGTTCCTGCAATAGAACTGGTTTCTTTCTTTTGCAAATGCACCAATATTACATCTCCATGTATAACTCAATATGAAAGTGATTATTATTATCTGGATGAGACACAGTTAGACCAGTTAATTGTTTGGGCTCAAGAACTAAGACAGGAATACCAAAGCACTGGATGTGTAAAGTTGTTTAGGGATGAGGTTTGTACAAAAGCAGGTAAGTGCTATATTCAATATAGCTGGCCTGTAGTTGAATTGGTAATCTTGTTTATAATATACCCTAGTTTTTGCAGTGTTTTCAAATCTGAATGTCACAATGACAGTCCAATGGTGCCATAAAATAGCTTGTAGTGTTTTGTTAGTGGACTTAGTCTTTTATAGACTACTTTTTATTGACAGAGAAGTGAAGATGACACTGTGCTCAATATAAAAACCCGGTATAGTAATGTCACAAATCATGTGGAATAACAATAGTTGATTTATTAAAATATACAGTTCATTGGTAAATAAAGATTTTTTTGTGCCGAAAGAATGAACTTGCCCAAAATTTGATGGTTGAGAACAGAAGATACAGCCAAAAACAATGCAAGTCAAAGTAAGTTTAAATTTGGGTTTAAGTATGTATTATTTAGCCATAATGTTGTTCATACTCTCAGGAAGGATATTATTCTTGTTGAATCATACAAACCAATTAAAAGCAGAAGTATGTGCCCCCAAAGCACTGGATTGCTGGCTTAAAAGTTAACTGTCTTAGACAGAGATGTAATTTTAAGTCCTACTGGAATGTTAAATGATTCACTCATTAATGCTGCCCAAAAGCTGTTGAAAATACAATTTTCTTCTGTTTCTGGTCTCCAAGATGTTGAACTAGGATTGTGTATGAGTTTTAAATATGAAAGTGGTGAATTGTTCAAGTTATTCATACTACTGAGAACCATTGGATCACTCTTTCTACTATTGGCATAGAAAAGAAAAGTTGCATTTAGGTGTATGACAGTGTGTATAATTGTTTACCAACAATGGCAAAGGCACAAATAGCTAATATTATGTGGTCACAAGAAAGTGCAATTGAGGTTTGTTTTATGGATGTACAAATGTGTAATAGTATTATAGTTTGCTCCATGGTATATATAATATAATCTATTATAATTCTCTGTAGAGTGGTGGTTATGATTGTGGTGTCTTCGCAATAGCATATTTAACCTCACTTGTGTTTGGAGATGATCCAACTTTATGCATCTATGATACTGAGATGATGAGAAGACACCTTTACAAAAGTCTGATGTCTGGAAAATGTACACCTTTCCCACAGAAACTGAGGGCCAGCAAAGGTCAACAGCTCAAGACTAATGATGATTTTGAGATTCATTGTTATTGCAGAATGCCAGAGCTGGAAAATATTGGAATGATTGATTGCACCAATTGCAGCCAATGGTTTCACTTGGATTGTGATTCTGTGCCTGCTGAGGCTTTAAATAATCCACCAATGACATGGTTTCGCTGTTTTTATAAATACTAACTTTATCATTTTGACTTGTAAAAAAAATGTGAATGAGAGAAACTGTTTAGCTATTAATTAAAATATTTACAATAATAGAGTCAAACCAGTTATAGCTTTAGTAAAGTTTCTGGAAGAAAGAGCTAACTAAAATATATTTTAGTTTTAGTTTTAATTTATACTTTGGAAATTTGTAACAACAACAGATTGTATAAATAGTTTTAGTTTTAATTACAACAGCTTGAAAAATATGTTATCTTGTAGACAGAGTTTTACAGTCTATCAGAAACATTCACTCTACTGTAGAGAAACTGCAAATATGAAAGAAAGAGCTACACAGTGACTCTTGAAGTCCAATGTTCAGAATATTGCTAACAACACTTTGTTTTATCAAGCATTTCTTTAAAAGTATTTTAATCAGGCTTGTGATATTGTAAATAATTCATCTTGTGCAATCTTTAATATATATATTATATATAAAGTTCTGAGAGCGGTCATCTTTAGATTGTGTGACATGAGGCAACATTTAAATTTTCCCTTGCTTAAGGGTGCTGGGACAACTCCCACGCAAATATTCACAATAATTGGATTTTGGTTGCTAGGGATTACTAACTTTTTTCTTGGTGTTTGTAGAGCTCCAACTAAGGGTGGATCCTAAAGAGTACTACTAATGGACTAACTAAATAAAAAGAACGGGCCTTGGGAGCTTGTTTCGTTCAAGTTACGAGCTCCTCAGCCTCAAGTATATAATCCACAACTCCTCCGCGGGTGCCGTCGCTGACGAGCCCATTCTTCGTATACTGCTACATTAGTTGATTGTCTTCAAAACCTTCGTTGTACTTTTTCTCAATTCTGCTTTGTTTTATCTAGATGACTGTGCTCATTTGATCCTCGCGGCAGCGCGCCCGAATTTTTTTCTTTCAAAAAAAATCGCAACGAACATTTTGTAGCTAAGGTCATAGTCAGCCTGTGTACGAAATTTGGAGTCTTTTCTACTCGTAGTTTCTGAGAAGAAACACAAAATAGACTCCTGGACTAAAAATTAGTCCACGCGATCTTTTGGCAGAGACTTGATTGCATTCAAACCACACCCACAACAGATCCAATTGATTCCGCCGGAAAGTGAGTTCCAGGTGCTCTCTAACTTTCGGGCGCCTACCTGTTAGCAAACCAGTTTTCTGGCCGCCTCTCCTTCTCGATGATAAGCCCTACTGAAACGGGTGTGAGGAGATTATTGTAGTCTTGTTAATAGTGTTTTTCTCGGCATGGTCAGGTAAGGGAAGCCTTTTATCAAGCTAGCTAGATGCATATTCAGTGTGTGTATGTACCTGTAATAGATTAGTGAACCATTTTTGCTGCTGGAAAACTCTACAGTTTCAGTTTGTGTACAGTTTTCTGTACTTAGCTATTCACTTCATTTGTTTATTCATCCTTGCTTAGCTAGCTAGATCACAAAATATTCATCTAGCTATTTTTAGCTGGCTATTTCAAAACATTTTTTATATAAAATATGTATCATTATATTATATACATTCATAAAAATTATCACTGGTCATCACAATACTGTAAAATAAAAAAAAAATGAGTGATATATCAGGAAGAAGTTTTGCACAAGAATAAAAAATTAAAATAATGGAGTCATTATTGAGGTATTATTTACCTGTCAAGGCTTGGAGACAATCTGGGAGCCAGTGTCTGCTCTAGGGAGAAACAATACTGATAAAGTAAGCCAAGAAATACAATATCAAACAGCTGCGCTCTTTACAACTTATAGCGGGGGCGGAGCCTCGGTTAGTTTTATCAATTGGTGGGCGGGAAGCTTTGAATTACCCGCGCTAGCTAAGTTAGCGGTCGTTTTTACTATTGCGAGCAAGGCGGATTTTTGTGGTTATTTGTAGTGCGTGCGGGTGCGCGCGCGTTGCTATGTCCCAGCACCCTTAAATATAATACTGTCTCCAGTCATTCATTTTTTTCACATAATATCCTAGTCAAAGCTAAAGTTAGGCTACTGAATACTCTGCCTGAGAAGCTAATCTGGCTGAATTAAGGCCAATTTATTATTTATATAGTTATTATTTATTTATTCATATGTTTTTTTCCCATTAATTTACTTTGCTCCTGTTTATTAATTTGTTCACTGTTCATTCATTTAATTTGTTTTGCTCCGTATTCATTTTTTAATAGCTATTAGTCAAGATAGGGGGGACTATCTATGATGGAGGGGGACCGTCTGTGCTAACACACACGTCCCACTAGGACCACTCACGCCTATACACGCACGGTCCGCCGGACTGTCGGTGTACACACAGATTGTCCGGCCGGATCACTTTTGGGGGGAACCGAATTTTGCATGACAAGCCTACTACTTCTACTCCTGCAACTGCAGCAAGAACTCCTCTGGAGGCAGCAGGAACGTACCTATCACGATCACCAACTGGATGTTATGCGGCAATCTCTCCTCACTCAGAAGGACCACACTGAAGCTCTCCAGAAAGAATCGGATGACAAGGAGGCTAATCGTCGCGCGGAGAAGCGGGAAGAAAAACTAGATCGGGTCCGAACCTCGCTAATTCTATGTCAGCCAGTGAAGATGCCTATTCCGTTCTTATGAGGTTTGAACGTATAATGGTTTCTCGTAAAATTGACAAGTACTTATGGGTTGATCTCATTGAGTTTAGGAAAATTGCTGGATACATACCACTCTTGCATTGATTCTTGTGTTGGAAATTGGGAATTGTTACGTGAAAAATTGCTTGAATCTGGGGGGTTTGGTATTCAGGACTGTCTAGATGCTTACTACCCTAGGTTTAGGCCAAGTGGATCTTTAGAATCATCTAAATGGTCTAAGATTACTGCTTATCGTACTTTTATTGTTTTACAAAACTCTGGTGTTCTTTCAAAATTCTCAAATGATGATCTCACTCTTATCTCTCATACTATTGCAAACTGTGGTGTGTTAGCCTCCATGTCCAGACCTAGTCTCGCGGGCCAGACTCTCTGGTGGCGCGCGCGCAAGCGGCGCGGAAAAGTAAAGAGAGTCTGGTGACTCTGGGACACCTTTTCCGTGACAAGCGCCGGAATGTTGGCGCGTCCAATCAGATCGTTCCATTCACATTAATTGGATAATATTAAGTTGTTCAATATTATACGCGCATTATTAATATGAGGAGAGGTTTTGCTCACTACAGCTTGCAGTGCTATAGACTTTCTATTGCATCGACCAACACTTCGACCCAACCGCTTCAAAGACCGAGACGGACGGAAAACACGAGATGCTTGTTGTTTCTTCACTAAAACCTGAAATGATGCAAAATAGGATAGACTAATATTTAATCATAAGCGTATTAGTAAGGCTTATCCAACTACATACTTAAAAAAAACACTAACCGAAACTACTGGAGTTTTTGGGTTAACAATTTTTGCCAAAGCCTCCTTCTCTGGAGTGTCATAGTTAAGCCTCCTCTTCTTACAGGAACGTTTTTGATGATCTTCGGAGACTCTCTTTACAGGAGTAGAAATTTTGCTTGTAGAGGCTACTATTCCAAAATGCTGTCCAACTTTTTTAATTCCCTCCTTGAATGCAACTCTTTATTTTTTGTTCTTGTTCCTTGGCAATATTTGTAAGTCTTTCTAGTTGCCTGAAGCACTCTTTACATACTAGAATACCAGTAGTACTGGAGCAATATTGCAAAAAACGTTGTATATCCACAGGGTCAGTAAAGCTAAGTTCTACTAATTTATTGAAGAGAGGTAATAGATCAGGACCAGTAACACCACTCAAATATCTTGTATCTTTTCTACTGGGACAAGCACCACAAGCCAAACATAATTTCTCCATAATGCTATTATCGCAAAGCAGGATAAACAATCTGCATGCAAGTTGTAAAGTTTTTGGGACAAAAAATCACAAAAGAAATGAAAAAAATGTGTGCTAAGTCATCCAATTCCATTTTGAGGAGCAGAAATTTTCAACAGTTCCAACTGTCATCTGTGATTTTGGAAATGAAAGAGCATGCACCAAACACACTCTCGCTTCTGCGCAGTTGCTTGGCTGGTTGTCGAAATTCTAGAGCTACCAACCTGAGTAGAAAAGGACGGACCAAGTCTCGTGTCATTGAGCCAGACAGAGTGGTTGCAATATGCTGTGCTATTCTACTCAGAGGGAGAAGTCAGCGGATGAACCTCCTGCAACACATTGTTTCAATGATTCTTTTTTGTGGGCATGCATCCAAGCGAGTAAGTTGGCAAAATATTATGTAGCTGAAGTTCCTCATGTAGGAGGGAAGAGTGAATCTGAGGATGAAGTGGGTAGTGTAGGGCGTTAGCTAATTAGCTTTAGTGTATAATAGATATTTAGACCTGCAGAGAGCTTAACCAGATAAGATTTGCTACCAGGATAACAGGGACAGGGTGCTGTTATTTTTGTGTCAAATTTAGTCATGTTGTTGTTGCTTATAAACACTAAGGAAAAGGGTCAAGTTTGAAAAAAAAAAATTGATAGCAAACACCAAGTATTCCAAGATTAATAATGCATCTTGAATGGGTATGGCTCAGGTGATTCTGCCTGTTCAGAACTATTTTGTATTATGGAGTGAGACTGGCATCACCTTAGCGTGAGATTATAAGAAAAGTTATAACTTGAGAACAGATCTGGTCAAAATACTAGTCATGAAAAAGTAGTTCAGATCTTTTCCAAAAGTTGTCAACTTTGCTGAGTCCTCCATCAGGATCATCTTATGGAATGGGGGGGGGGGGGGGGGGGAGGGGAAGTTTTTTCTTCCCAGCTTCTCCCACTGCATATTGTGTGTAGCTAGTATGATGTTAACTTGAGGATGAGCCCTAATTACAGCATTTGCCTCATACAAACAGGTACACTGCTTTAAATGGTAATTAAAAATTTTCTAGATAGAACACTGATATTTAGTGTTTAAAATCTGTTGTTCCAATCACCATGCAAAAGCTAGGTATACACCAGTTGGGTATGGGGACCGTAATACACATGTATACTGATGGCATACACCATTCAGTGTATATCATGTTTATATGCTATGTGTATTTTACTCCTATACACATGATATTCACCAGTATATATCTATGTATGTGTGGGGTCCAGAAAATCTAAAATAACAAGTTAGTCTAACAAGGTGTGAGATTTAGTCCAAAGTATTAGAGCATGAGAATCTCTTGAAGTTACGTGTCCCACCACCAAACGTGTGAGTTGAGAGGCCTTTTACTCTATGTGCAAATATCAACACCTTTATTTATTGCCCAAAACCCCATCCAAGTTATTTCCTCCTACAACAATATCTACAGTCATGACACAGTGTCATTGCTCAGTATTTTCCGTCTTCCCAGTGTATTCATGAAAGTTTTTCTCCTCTATTCTGTGTAAACAACGTTCGTTTTGATTTCAATCTTACTCAGATTATCTACAAAACCTGCCTGTGGTTTTTTTATAGTAGTAATCTAGCATATCATCAAACTATCCTCAAGCTGTGTATGTATATAGCTACAACTTACAATCCCAAATCCAAAATATTTCTAACCAAACCTATTCTTTATTTCTAATCCACTCTAATGCAAAAATAAATTACTTTACAGCTTAAGAAATCATGGTTTATTTTGTTTAACATAAGCTCTGCTTGGAACCAAAGCTTTATTAGATAGTGAAAGTATCACATATTTTAAAACTGCCAATGTAGCACTGTGGCTTACGCTTCTTGTCATCAGTAAACTAGCTATATGATCAAATTTAAGTAAATGTGTAAGTAACAATCATACCACATTATAAATACATTGTACACACGGTATGTAAGATATAATGTAACTAACAGTGTAGCTACTAATATTATTTGCACCTAATAAACATTGCTTTTCTAACTACAATTTAAGGAGAAAATGTGGTAAAGAGTGTCACTTATATTAATGTGGTAAAGTGTCATCAATCATAGTGTATAGTGAAGTTAGAAGCCTTGTACGAGATATGTTGGGTTATAATTGCTTTATTACTGTCATGGACTGCTCATCAAACACTGATACATCAATTGATGATCATTTCCTTGTACCTTTCATTGTGTTGACTGAAATGATGGCATTGAGAAATTTCGAAGTGAATGGTGGGTCCACAATTCATGTTGAGTACAATAGGGGCTCACTTAAGGTATAATTTTTAACGCTGCCACCAGAGAGAAATCTATCCACTCTTGTGTAAACATCTCTAATTCTTATACAGACAGGCATTGTATATGGACTCCAAAAGACTATGAGTGACACATTCTGTATCTGTATAAATACAGACATGGGATGAACATAGCTACAGTAGCCACTTGAATACATTGTTCATATCCAAGCTACACAACCACAACACAAATATACATTAGTAGTTAAAAAATGCACTCTATGGATGGGCTTGTCTCAGCTCTCTCCTTCCACAGACTAATACTATCTTCTATTTAGCAATAGTGTTGTTACTTGTTCAGTATATCTAGAGGTATAGCTATTTAGAACTAGCTATGAATGAATTTTTCTAAATGAAAAAAATATTCTACAAACAAAACATAATAGTGGCTAGAAATATGCTGAAAAAGTCTACTTGACTACATAAACTTCCAAATCTAAAACAAGGGGGGAAATGGGTTTTCAAACAATAGGAATCAGTTATTTGTAATGATGAAAGACTTCATACATTACAAAGTCTCCACATAGTATACATAATTGTCTGCATTCTCAACTGCCAGGGTAGGGTAGTTCTGTGCAAGATATCGAGCATTTCGTCGTCCATAAGCTATATCCCTAGTGGCCACAACATCATGAGTCATCTCATGGACAAGAGTTCCAAACTTGGTGTCAACTCCACTGTCTGGAGATGAAATATAGGCATCACACAAATAAATTGTGCGAGAGCCTGCATAGGTGTACGCGTAAACGTTAGTCCTGCAATGTAGACCGTGGAAATACAAGTAGAAAGTGTCTTCTTCCATTGAAGATTTTACTAAGCTGAATGTGTTGCTCCATACTGTACTTGTAGGATACATTCCAAACCAATAATAATAATGGCTTGGATTGTTGGTCAATCCAGAAATCCCAGTTACTAATTTAGAGTAAGCTTTTGTCCAAGCGGCGTTAGCTTCAGAAACATCATAGGTTGTATAGGAGCCTAGATAAATCACACTCCTGGGAGCTCCTAAGTTTACCTTTCCAGCTTTCAATTCTACTTTTCTGGGTCCCAATTCTTTCGAGTAGTTTCCCCACTTCCTGCGGTGTTGTTGACCTGACGTGAGGATGACACCCTCGGAGGCATCTCCATCTACCACGAAATCAACTGTCGGCGACTGTATGTCCGCGCTGATTATGGCGCCGTCGCTAAAGTGGAAGAACATTTTGGTGAGCAAAGTGGCAGCATAACTGCCTCTTGTACCGACGCTGTAGGCTGAGCTTAGATCCACTGTTACTGACTTGGTTTCATTGGATTTCAAGTTCGAGCCTTCCGATTGAGAGTTGACTGCCAACCGCTTGTAAAATGGTCCGTCGTAGGAAATGGGCGATTTATTTCTTGTTATTTTGAAACAATCTGACTCTATTCCCTCTAATGGAGTACCTTGATGGAATACGAATATATCTTCTTTTCCTTCATTGGTGAAGCTCAGTTTAAGGAGCACTTTCTGTCCGACTCTAAAGTTCATGGCAGTACTCAAATGAACCTGCAGTGGGTTGCTTTCTCCATAACCTAGCAAAGACACCAACACTAATGCTGTAGCAAACATCTCGAATGACTCCCCTAAATTTTAGAATTCTTTTATAGTTACTCCATGAAAAAAAAAAATTCCCTAGGGATGAGAAGTTATATCAGTTTCCTGTGCACTGCCATAATAATATAGGTGCATGATTGGCACATTCTCAAGACTTTAAGTTTATTGTCAGACAGCCTATGGCCTTTCAAAATTTACAGCCATGTTTTAGCCAATATGCATAATATCCTGGTTAGGCCAAGTCTTTTTGTGTAGGAGTGATTAACCTTGGCAAGCAGATAAAGAAGCAGATGAAAGTGGGATTTGCAATACCAATCTGGCTTCATACACAGTTCATCATAAGCAACTAGGGAATAGCTAGCTAGATCAGTAAGTTCTACCTCCACTCTAGTTTTTGATCTTAGTTAAAACAAATTCAGCTCTATGTGTTTAAATTTCCTGTATTAGTTAGGCCCCTAGCAGTAGCTATAGCTACAAGAATCAATAAAAAAATATTGGAACGGTTGATGAATAACTTGCTTTCAAAAAGTATAGTGGTTTTCCTGTTTGACAAAAAATTTCTTCAAGAGATACAGCTATTATGTTTCTATATAACTCAAATGCAAAGGCATGAGTGGTCTATAACCAGCCTTAATAACACATGGAGAGTAATTGGAAGGACTTTTTTTTGCTAATACTGTAGCTAATTGTGGTTGTCACAAAAAAACTGTTCTAGTGACCATATGAAATACATCATGGAATAGAGAATCCAGCAATCTACCACTAGCACTACAGTATGTGGCTTTGACTTCTGAAACTACATTTGCCACAAGATTATTATAACACTTATTGTGCATTTTCTGTGTTATTTTCAAACTCTCTTTATAGTATTCTAAACTCATTTTATGGTACAAAAATATTCCATCCCCTCCTTCCTCCACCTCCAGATGATTAGAGGGGAATAGCTTATTATAGCAAACACAGTGAAATGACATTCTTTTAATTCATGGCTGTTATATGGGATAACTATATAGATTTTATATTATTGATTTCCAAGCAGCACTAAGTACTTGAGGGGGGTGGGGTTTGTTATGGCTGATAGTGTAGTCATGCTCCATGGTAAGGGTTTTTCAAGTCTCAACCTTCATTTCAGGGAATTTCCTGTGGTTTAACATTATCTTGAACCCTTCACCACAGGTATGGGTGGTAACTGGGAGGAGAGGGGGCTAGCTAATATGTTTTACAATTAAAAGTAGTCAAGTGAGCAACTTAAAAAAAGATTATAACTAAGTATGTGGATGGGAATGTATCATTTTAGCTCCTCCTCTCCTTTTTCCAGAGTACTAGTCTATACCAATGCTTTATATGGTTTTTTAATATTATTTTGTGAGATTAGCTATTACTACGATTGGTTTTAAGTATGAACTGCACATGGTTAGCAAGTGTGTGATGAAGAACAATAATAGCATATTATTTGGTGTAAAAAGACAACAACAACAACAACAGCAAAACAAGACTGAATCCAGATATACAAGATTAGGCGCTGCTCCATTATGCTAGCAGTTTCCCTGCTACTGTTGCTGTTAGTCACCATAGTGGAACACTTGTAAAATAATATAGACATAATAATGGTGAATAGTAAGGGTGCATGTTACTGATTATCTTGATGAAGGTGTGATATCCCTTACTAACCAACATACAAATTATGCCAAGGCAAGTGTGAAGCCAAAAGAAATGATAATTTATTAGAGGTAGTAGTCCCATAAAATTAGAGGAACAGCAGTGCATTCTTGATAACGTTGATGTGTTTTTTTCCCTGAATTCTCACATTATTAATCAATTAAAACTTGGACTACCACAGTATTACCTGAAGCAGAGAATACTTTCCCACTTTGGACTCGTGAAGAATGAAGTAAACAAGCAAAATGAATGGGTTGAAGAATATTTGCTCATTGATTCCAC
>WLWD01003819.1_pt1 | contig 24694 bp, 21 predicted proteins | sample 6712731 | NCBI WGS metagenome assembly WLWD01 (sample SAMN12718690, study PRJNA576275) | sponge metagenome | isolation source: marine sponge | host: Mycale hentscheli | place: New Zealand: South Island, Marlborough, Capsize Point | collected 2014-11-01 | reverse complement strand
TTAACACCCCCCTCCTCCCACCTCTTTCACAACAAGCACTAAAACTGTGAAACTGAGAGTGTGTCCATGGTACAACTGAAACATACACAACATGCTACACGATACATACAGTACATGTGCACATACATACCAGTTTTCCATGGCAACCCGTGACTAGACACGTCTGGGCAGCAGCACTTGGTCAGGACAGCAACAATGGGCAGGTGGGGGAAATCCCCCATCATAGACTCCAGCTTCTTAGGAGGAATGTCCTTCTCGAAAATGAGCCGTCCTAGCATGCGGTAAGGGGTCTCATTCATGACAGATAGCACCAGGGAGCCTTTGTTCAAATCTGGGAATGGAAGGAAAGAGAGAAAGAAAGATAAATGATTACTAAGAATTAAAATCACCGAATATAGGGGGAGGGAGGGAGAGGGAGGGGGGATTTAGTGATCTTCTTACTTGAAGCCTTCATCCCCAGACATTTGACCACCAATTCAATGAATTTCCGTATGTAGCGGCTAAACTGCCACAGGTAGCTCTTGTTTCCTGACTCTGCGGCAAGCTCCAGTCTCTGCTGCTGCTGACCCTGTCTCTCTTTCCCACCACTATTAGAGCTGCTTCGAGACAGGACTCCTTCAGAATAGACTCCGTGGAGAGGGGGTATGGAATGAAGGGCACGGACGAGCTCGTCAAATATAGACCCCAGAGGCGAGGTCTGCTGTCGGAGGGGAGAAATGGGAAAAGCTCTATTGCTGCCGCTACTACCGCCACAACTATCCATATCCGCACTATCTTCTAGTGCCACGAGCTGTGCTAGCTGGTCAAACACATCCTCAACGCCCTGGTGCCTGCCCGCAGAGATCTCACTGAAACTGACATTAATCTCTTTCTCGAGTTTTTCCCTAGCTTCCCGATACGTGTCGGAAAATGTCCTCATAAGAGAGATGGCGTTGAGCGTGAGGGAGTGGGTAGTGGCCGTCAGGAGGGCGTGTGGAGAAACGTGTGGCTGAGGAATGAGAGAATTCTGGGCCATGTTGCGGCTGGCGATGGTCGTCTGAGGAAAATACACGGACGATTCCGATACAAGGTTCAACAGAGCAAACGGTCCTCCTGTCGCTTCCTTGACCAATGCATCCCCCAGTCTGTCCTGCGCCATCTCTATTATCTTGAGCGCAATGGCTCCGCCTATCTTCTGGCCGCAGACCATATCCAGCATGATTAAGGAGGGAACATGCTCGCTGAGGTGCGCCAGACCCCCGTGCTCATATGCCACCTCTTCCAGCTCCGCGTCCCCGCTGAACAGCATTTGATGGACAGTGGGAGGAGCCAGGAGCTGGTGAAGCCTTTGAAGAGGACTGTAGCTGCTACTGGCGTTCATGATAGCGACCTGGAGGTTCATAGATGGCAGGTTGATGTGCCCCTGCTGGCCCGGTGGTGGGAGTGGCTGACCTGGTGGGAGTGGCTGCGACTGCATGACGGGGGGAGTGCCCGATTGAGATATATTGGTGCTGTGGAAGTGAGATGAAGAGGAAACTGACGATCCTTCAGACGACCGTTTCGTCTGCGGAGGGGTTTCGTTGACAGCTCGAGACTGCTGACTCAGCTCACGCCCCACCTCCTCAAAATTCTCGGAGAAGCGAATGACGGCCTCCCCCAGTTTCCCCTCCATGCGCAGTGTCTGAACCACTTCCCCTGCCTTCATGTAGTTGGAGTGCCTGAGACATACACGCAGCAGAGACCCAGGCGACGAGAGCATGCGGGAGACAATACTGCTGCGAGAGGGCTTGGGTTCAGACGATTGCTCGCTCAGCTGAAGGCGGCGCTTGCGGCTGGCTGCAAACTGGGAGCTCTGTGACCGGGTCCTCCTCCTCTTCTGCTTCCGACTCGTCGACATTCGAGGAGAGCGCTCTTCCACGTCAGCGCACTCACCACTGTCTTCTTCCTCGCACGTGACGCCCTTCACTGCTGACGACTGCTTGCCATCAGAGTGGGAAGAGGAGTGAGGTCCAGTTCCGATGGTAGCGGACCTGTTAGACTCGAGAGTTCCAGACTTGGACACAGACGACAGAGAGCTACTCGATTTCTGCTTCAGAACCTGCTTGTGGTGACTCGCGGCGACTGCTGCAGTCGGGGAGCTCCTCTTCTGGCTGGTTGTCGAAAATCCTGGCGGTCGAGGCGCAGGAGTTGAGATTGCAGACGACGGGTGCGGTGATGGTGACTTTCTTCCCCTGTGTGATGACGGTACGGGCATGTTCCCTGGGTGGCTTCCCACACTACTTCCACGAGAGAGCGGCCGATGGACTAGACCTGACTCAACGGTTGTCCGGCTGCCGACAGATTCTGAACCATCATCCTTCAGCTCCAGAGATGACGCCAAGCTTGCCCCTTTCTTCTTCTTCCTAGCAGGCTTGCCTATAGTGACGACACTCCCTGTGTCTGACTCCCTTTCGACCTTCTGACCCCCAGTTCCTTCTTCTTCCGTCTCTCCACCGTCCGAAGTCCCCCAACCCGAGTCGGAATCGTCACTGCTGCCAGGATATTTGTTGGAGCATTTCCCACTTTCGCTAATGCCCACAGACTGACACTCGGTTCCTTCCAGTGACGGTCTCTTTAAAGAAGGAGATGCACCTACGGAAGAAGACAACCTGTGGTCAGAGAGCACCATCTGATGCCGCCATCTCGCCTCGTTGACGTACTGCTCTAGCCTCATCGTGCGGCTATTGAGCGAGCCTTCGGAAATGGACGACCGCACTCCGTCACTGGAAAGTGACGCTCCCTCACTGACTAGGGACTCGTCCTGCTGCTGGAGGACATACTTGGCTGCTCTCAGCTCCCTGATGCAATCCTGAAGCACCTCCAGAAGCTCACAAGCGAACTTTTCATCTACTAGAAACTCGTTTCTGCCTCGCAGGAGGGCAACGAAAGAAGACATGTTGCCACTGGTGTATGACGAAGAGCCTACGTTGTCATCAAAATCCACGCCTCCAGCCGCAGCATTCTTCACCAACCTCACAGAGCTGCTGGTGATGAAGAGGACAGAAAATATGTCTTCCAGTATTTCCAGGCGATATGTGAGTGGGTATATGTGAGCCAGGTAGAGTTTAGCTTCTTGGAGGAGGTCGCTGACAAAGGTCTTGTGATGGCGAGTAAAGGATGCCTGCTTGGCTTCTCTGCTAGCAGACTCTCCATGGTGCTGGTGGGAAGATGCCAAGTTTTCTTCGGCTAGGGCTGAATTGAGTTCGGCAGAGCCCAGGTCGAGCTTCCGAGCTGCTTTAGTTGATTTACGACGGTTTGGAGGACCGTTACTGTCAGCAGTGACCCCTGCCATAGAGGGCTCATTAGAAGTGGGTGGGACACTGTCTTCCGAAGACTGCTTAGTTTGGTTATCCTGATAACTGGGTACTATTTCATCTCGGAGCAAAACGGAGTTCCAGAGTGCATCCAAAACAAGTTTCAGTGCGCAAAAACTCCTGAATATTGAAATGTCTCTCTCCTGTTCAGGTTTCAAGGTGGCAGGAATCATTCTGGATGCTCCACCCACTGCCCCTCCCACTCCTCTTCCCATGCCAGCCCCACCCAGCACAGATGAGGGGGTTCTGGAGGTATCTAAATCACCGGTCCCTACAATGGACGGTTTTAAGGGAGTGACTCCACGGGAGAATTGAGGAGGCGGGGACATGAGGCTCGAACGGGACGGAACGCGAGGTCTCATTTTGAGAATGTCCACAACCTCTAGAGGGTCCAGAGAGGCCAGGGGGGTGGAGTGGTGCAGCACGTATAGGGTAGAGTGGCTCTTCAAACCCTTGAACATGTCTCCTGCACAGCGATGGACCTGGGGTCTTGAAGAGAAAAGGAATGAGAGAGAAGTGAATACAGTGATGACGATGACATTCAAACACAAAGGACCAGAAAGAGAGGACCAGAAAGAGTGGACCAGAAAGAGTGGACCAGAAAGAGTGGACCAGAAAGAGTGGAGCAGAAAGAGTGGACCAGAAAGAGTGGACCAGAAAGAGTGGACCAGAAAGAGTGGACCAGAAAGAGTGGACCAGAAAGAGTGGAGCAGAAAGAGTGGAGCAGAAAGAGTGGAGCAGAAAGAGTGGAGCAAGGGAAGAAAGAAAAGACTATATATACAATTCAATTACAGTAATGGATAATAGCAAAAGGGAAAATAATTTTGAATTGGATGGGAGACATGTGCTGTTATTATATGCACAGACACACACACACACACACAAAAACAAAAACAAAAAAAACAAAAAAAACAAAAAAAGGAAAAAAAAGAAAAAAGAAAAAGAAAAAGAAAACAAAGAAAAACTTGCCCCTTTAATGAAGAAGGAAAGAAAGAGAGGTCATCTGATAGAAGAGACAAACAATGCATAGAAGTGTACCTGTTATGACTCAAGGTGACAATTGAGGATTTAGAGTTAAAAACACACAACACCTTGTCAGCCAACATCCCAACAGGAATTCAGATTAACTGGGAGTCCAGCTAGAGCTGCTGTTTGTACTGTCTCATTATACTATGCAATAGATGCCTGACAACCGTGCAATGCTTCCCATAATAACACTCCGGAAGCTAAAGCAGACACTGCCTAACAAATTTAAATAAAATAAACCCCGCCCCCAAAAGGAAAAGTCACTCACTGTGCTTTGTCCAAGCACCACTGAACCAGCTCCACTTGAAAGGCCATTTTACAGCAACCACTATACAGAAGTGACTGCTTCATGGACACCTGCACAAACAAGATGGAGCCACACAATCACACCAGCAGTATTGGAAAACAAAGAGAAAACTAACACAAAGAGAAAACAGACACACACATAGAGAAAAAAAAAAAGCACCTCTTACTGCAATTTAATAAACCATCATCCTCATCACAAACACACATACACCAGTGGCAGGAAGAGGGAGCTCTGGGGGGCTGGAGCCCCCCCCCCCCCCCTGGAGTACTATCTCATGAAGTTATTTCTCACATGAACAATTATTACCATTAAAAAAACAACAACAACATGCCTTTGGAGCCCCTCCCCCCATACCGAAACACCTTCCTACACCACTGCACACACCTCCATAGGCCACAAGGCATCTAGCAGCTCCTTGCCACTGCCGGCTGCATTGTACCGGTCCCATCCCAGCAACAGGAGCACTGGGCGCAGAGGGATGAACTCAGGACACTCCAGCAATCTTGTCACCTCCTGCACGTGCCCAGTGTGGATGAGCTGTAAACCTCGTTCTAACACGTTCTCCAACAAATGCTTGTGATCGTACATTGCATCGTAAAATCTATTGTTCCACTCATCCTTGGTCGTAGCCACAGACTTCTGATGACCCGTATCAGAGCCTCTTGTAGGAGTATCTCCTCCTCCTGACTCTGTCTTCAATCTGGGCCAAGAGCCGTACCGACTCTGGGTTGCCAGAGAAGCTTCCTCAGCAACCCTCTTCCTCCTCAGATAATCTTCCACCTCATAAAGCCTGCTGATCAAAAAACCGTTGCACCTCCCAATCAAGCAGGCGTAGATACGTTCAGGTTCGAAGGTCACCACAACTTGCTCGACCTTGTCCAGACCTCTGGATTTCATGGTGCCCATGGGGTAGCTAGCTTGGAGGAGGACGGCAAACAGCGCGTCTATCTTCTTGGTGAGCCTCATCATGCTGGGATGGGCTTCAATCATAGACAGTAAAGTAAAAATCATCGAAACAACCTTCTCGCATCTTCCAGCCAAACTCCCAGCAGCTGCTACGGCAGATGAAGAAGAGGTGTGGTCTGACTCGTACTGACTGTCAGAGTCCTCGCCGCCATCTTGTCCGGTAGCAGCCGCGGCCTTGAGGCTGTCGAGAGCTTCCAAACACTCATTGATGCAGTCCAGGTAGATACACTGCAAGCTCTCATTGTTGCTCACATGTTGGGAGGTCATGTTGATGGATGTTCCGTGGGAAGACGTGTTGGACACAGTGAGGCTGCTGATCAGGGCGTGGCCGAGGGCGGGGTCTTTCATAGAGACGACATCGTGTAAAAAGGCCAGAAGGACGCTGGACAAGGCAGGAACTGTGTCGTAGGTCAGCCCAGGAACTTGCAGCACATGTGTGGAATGATACTGACACAGAAGATTCTACATACATACATACATACACACATACATTCTTTCACACATACATACATTCATTCATTCATACATACATACTTTGATACATATATACGTACGTACGTACATACATACATACACACATGGTAGAGTAAGCGCTTAGGTTAAAAATATAATTGAAATTGTGATAATTGAGTCTTCTAAATAAGCAAACAAATTTTAGAGCTATAGTGTTTTAATAAAAGAGCAAATTTCAGAGGGGGAAGGGAATAAATCATTTTTTTGCAGAAGAGGGAAGAATTCCAAATTATAACCGAACCTCCTCTGTAAGATATAAATAAACTGCTTCTTTGGACTGTAGGGCACAATAACAAGTACAAATATTGCATGACCATTACAGCATTTCTACTCATACCAGAAGACACTTCCATAAATACCAATCCGGTACTACAGTCAGACGGCCAAAAAGCCAGAAATAAAATAATATAAACATTCTATGCTTATTCCGGCTGAGTTAATCTCTCGTGGAGCGTAGGGTGGAGATTCAAACCAAGCATTGATTGAGAGGGAGTGGTACATTGTATCCCAGAGTGTAGAGTACGACTGTCAGACCTGAGGTGAAACTACTACATGCTGGGTACTCATTTAGCAGATGGTAAGGGAGTGAGAGATAGATAATGGAAAGTGCAGGAGATGGGCCGGCTCAAAGACCAGAGAGAGTGATTAATTACAATACCACTACAAGTAGTGCAGTTTAAAAAAATCACACTTTTAAACATCAAGATGTGTTCGGACATACAGTTCGTCCAGCTTAAAGAGTAGAAAGTTCTGTTTTTTGTTAATTGTTCTTTAAATGTATACATGTGCAGTCAGATTGATGTCAGGAAGCTGAAACTTCACACACACAAATTAATATATATTGAAATTGATTATGTTTTAAAAAATTGCGGTTTGTGGTCACAACTGTGGTAATATATAGAAGAAGTGACCCTATAAATGGAGGATATTTTTGATGTTTTTAAGCCAGAAAAAGAGTAAATTGAATTCGAGTGTCTAAAGATTTTGCAGACTGAATCTATGGCTCATTAATTTGATTTGTACCAAATTTTTATATTTTTATACTATTTTACTTATTTTTAATTTCATTTTTTATAAAAAACTAAACTCCCCAAATGCTTTAAGCTGGTAATTTTGCAATTTTGAAGTAAGTGTCTTGGGAATTTAATATAAAATACCTAAATAGTTGTATTTTAATCCATATGAATTTGAAACCCCTATCTTGAAAATTAAGGGAAATAAAAATGCTTTTGTGAGAGTGTTAGTATTTTCGGTGTAAGTTGTGACGTTTGCGGAAGCTCTTATCTCAATGACGACGTATTTGTGATGTCAGAGTGTTGCGCTTGCGCATTTGTGAACTAAACCAGGGGATGTTGGACACGCTGGTAAAACGCGGGAGATGGCCCGTAACCGAGCCACGCAAACAATCAATTAACTTTGGCGCCAAAAACCGCGAAGCAGGTGGACACAAACGGTCTCTGAGCTATAACTTGTATGTAGTGTACTAGTCTGAGACAGTCATTTCGAATAACATCCTTCTATTATACTTGCAGGGGAATGAAGCTGTACTTGTGAAGCCATTGGAGCAGCTTAAAACTCTGTCTCAACCATGACCAACTCCACCCTGACTGGTACCAGCTCCGACAATTCCACCAACCTTGTATTGAGACTCCGCTGCGTATAGACTCCATCATCATCACTTCAGTTCTTTCCATCGGGATTGCTACCGCTATACTCTTCAGCCCTATCGCCTACAAGTCTAAATCTTGTGCTGAACTACCCGCTCCCACTAATGAGCAACCAACTCCAAGCAACATCGGGAATACGCCATCACTTTTGCTCGAGGGACTAACTATTTCCAAAGTTACAACGGCCATCTCACGGCTCATTTGTATTTCTTATTATTGTTTACAAATGGGCTCTTTTTAGAGCTGTCACAAGTTAATTGATTATCTTACCAAATAAATTGCGCGTTCGCGGAGCTCAACGTTATGGGGGGCGGGGTGAAATTGCGAATCAGTTGTCAACTTGAAAATAAAAATTGATATTTCGTGGAACTGGATCACTGAATTGAATCCAAATTTTGCGCACAAGCAAAATACCCCCCTTAGAATAAAGTTACAGAGAGTTTTTTTAGAATAACGCACGAGTAAAACGGCATGAAATTTTACTGTTTACAAAAAAAAAGAATATAGATATTAGAAATATGGCTCTGTAATGTTGCGAAGAAGCCCTCAGGCTACCTCTGGAAAAAAAATGAGCGCAGTAGCTCTTTCGGCCGCTTCGAAATAACTCTGAATAGTAGCCAGTGTGCAGAGCTGTATCTCCGTCCCAGGCGGGTCTTCATTCTTCAAATTTGGCTTGCTGGAGTCCTCTATTGGTGCTCATTCCACCTGTAACAACAAAGTAAGCCCACAGTACACAGAAAAAGAAATATAAAGACATAGCAAAAACAGTCAATTTGCGGTTACGCGCCTTGGTTTCCGGTGGCAGGGCACCCTTAAATAAGGGAAGTTCCCGAATAGGAGCTGCCGTGTGAGGGCGCGGCTCAAGTTTAACTACAAGTTGTGACGTAGGACGGACGAATTTGTGACGTCAAAAAAAATGGCGCTTAATGTATGGAATGTCTATGGAGATAGCGTAGTTCTTATACTTATGCTGTTTTATATGACTTAGTTTCGAGTGGATTGGGATCTAACAACACAAAAAATGTATGGCTAAGCTTATTGTGATTGCAACTAGTCTAAGTTTTGAGATCTGTACTTTCTACTCTTTGCTGGACGAACTGTAGAAATTTTATCTATCCCTCTCTCCCCCCACTTTATCTGTCTGTCTGTCTCTCTCTCTCTCTCTCTCTCTCTCTATATATATATATATAATATATATATTGTTTGTACATATGGCAAGCAATAATAATAATATACATGTATTTGTTTTGAATGGGGTACCAATACACACATCCAATACATTTATCTTACAATGATAACAATAATAGCAAAATGTTCTCGTTCTAACAGCCACTATTATGTTAAGAAGTCAAAACATCGGGTTAAGTTTTAATTAACATAATATTTGCTTAGAACAAGAAAGATTTGCTATTATTATAATTATTTCAGCTGAGTGTTCAATAACAACAATAATAATATTCAAATGAGTACTCAGTAACCCTCAGCGCGCATGCATGAGAGGGTTATAGTAGTGTGTTTGGCTGTCTGTCTGTCAGCATTCGATTTCATGAATGGCTGAGAACTAACCTTTAAAACAAGTATGACCTGACGCAGTAGGAGAATTTAAGTTCCTTAAATTGACTCATTTTTTCAAATTTCAAGCTAGTTTCTGAGTAAATACAGAGAAACTTCAGCTCCAAACAAGCGCAAGCTAGATGCAACGACCCTAACTTTTCCGTACATTGGTTTACGTCATACAGCAGTCACGTGATCACTCACGTATTTTCTCTTAATCGCGTGCGTCCTCGGTAGTTAGAAGTTGAAGTAATCTGAAGAAATCTTAGTTGTGTACTAATGCGCTGAGGGTTCGTACCCTTGGTGCTCTAGTTTCTGTGGATTTGTTAGAACTGACTACTAAATGTCATCCACCAAAAATAGGTTTACTATTTTACAAGAAATATAAATGAGCATGAAGATGAGTCACATACAGTTTCCCCATCACCTCACTCCCACTCAAGTCCACAAATATGGCAAACTACATGTCATTAGCAGAAGCAGGCGATAATCAGCAACACCCACCCAGCCAAAATGTAAACAACAATAACAACAACAACAACAGCAACAGCAGCAGCAGCTGGGTGTTTCTCACCCACTTACAGCAACTCGAGTAGAGAATGACAGCATGCTCCTCACTTGGTACAGCAGCAACCGAAATTCTATCATGGCGCCAACATAGCCGGGCAGTTTATTCTGGAAACAAGAAAGGAAAATTAATAACAAAACTGTAAGTTTATTTTTCTGTTGTCATTGTTGTTCTTTTTTAATTTAATTATCTGGCATCTCCTCTCCCAATATTTCTTCCCTTACATTGTCTCCTTCCTGGAAAAATGTCTTGTAGACATCCAGAGCCAGCCAGGACAAATGGTGAGGAGAAGGTATACCCAAAGACTCTCTCCTGAAGCAATTCAAACAAGGAAAAAGATATTAATTGCTGCAATATAGAAAAGTCTATGTCAACTCAAAAGGAGAACAACCACTTACCAGTAATTAGAGGAGTCCAATATGAGGACCTTCAGCAGTTCCCTTGTACTGTCACATACTTTCTCGTCTCCAGACTGAGCGAGGCACTTAAGACAGGCTCTCGCAGGTTCCCACTGGCCAATAGAAATGGAATTGAAGACGGTCGATTCGAGTTTCTTATGCAGGTCTCGGCACCATAACACACTGGTTCCCTGGCCGGAGTAAGTGAGTTGGTGCTCTAGGGAGCTCTCCTCCATCCCTGCAACTACTACGACATCTTGCAAGCACAGTCACAGATTGTAGCACAACAACGCGAACGACAGCGGCACACCGAGGCCGGGCACCGCCAACTATTGACCCCTATTTCTGCATCCACAGACAATGTAGTAGGCGTGGCTACTATCACATGCTAACATGTGTCATCCCTTACCTATTATAGCAGGGGTTCATTTAGCCTTACAACTTCTAATTAAGGTGAAGGCAATGCTTAAATCATCATAAGTTTATTACTGCTCTAATTATTGTCTTGGTAATTGAAGCCCATCCCTTTAGTTCTGTGTGAAAGTTGTAAACCCCCCTTGAGATAGCAAAAACTCAACCTCGCTGCTCTTAAATTGATTCCTAAATGAACCCCTTATATGCAACAGCTATGGAGGACAGTACTAGAAACACCACATACTGTATTTATGCCCTGCTTGTTTTGAAGTTGTTGGTAAGAACAGCTCTTTGCATGGGATTTTCTCACAATACATACACATACAGCAATAATTTCTTTCAAACTCATTGCTTCTGGTTCTTTATTGGCCCCGTGTACAAAATAAAAGTATTGTAAATAGGTAATTCCTACTAACAAGTCAACTGTTGTAGTAATTGTCATTGTTTATTCAATACTTGAATGCAGTCGGTCTGTGACCCTAGACTCAAAATTATCCCCACTGTTTGCTATCAATTCACTATATCACTTTATACTTTTTTATTGTGGGTCATAGTTTTATAGAATCTAGCAATTCAGTGGACGATTCTTCATTGTTACTGGTATCATGTTCTACAAGTTCCACCATATCTGAACAATCCTCTTTGCTCTGCCTGCCACGATATTTTTGCCAGCACTTCACCATCAAGAAAGAACTAAAACCACAGAAATAGACAATGGAAGCATAAATAAATAAAACAAAAAAGAATAAATAATATTATTATAAATATATATAATACAATGTATTTTAGTTGAGCAGTGTCAAGAAAGTAAAGTTGTCCATTACTTAAAAGATCAGACAAACAATTCCGTTATAGCTCTATCTTTACCATAAAATGGGAATCAAAAATGCCTGTAATCCTGCCACTCCAGTGAAAATAATTCCAGGAGTCACACCTTCTTCAAACGTTTTGGGAAGTACGTACAGAAACATAACTGATATCAGAGAAAACCCGATCTCCGCAGATCCCACCAAGAACAATAGAGCACCTAAAAGTAATTAAAGGCCTAAGATCATTGAAAATTTGCACAGAATGTTAGCAATACCTTTATCTTCTGGAGACACAGTTTTAGAAATAAGTCCTCTCATTGGTGGGATTACTAAACCGTGCATCCCATAAGTAACAGCAACTGGATGAAAAAAATTATTTGAATGTTTTACAAAGATTATGAAGTAGCTAGGTCTTCTAGAGTGGCTTTCAGTGTGGTTAAAATTAACTTACTTATAAATATTAGATATGTTGAACGGGAAAAGGACAGAAGTAAGTATACCAAACCGCCAAATATAACTCCAACTAGACTGAGTATGTAGTCTGGAATCTTCAATGCCACTAATATTGGCAGTAAAACAATGCTAATAATCAGAGCTGCTCCATTAGCAGTGAAGAAGTACAATCCAATGTTTGTAGAGTTCCAGTCCAACTCCTTCAAGAAGAAGATAATAATAGAAACGTAAGACACATTGGCCATTACCGCTATCACAATGGTGCTCAATGCTACCCATAACTTCAACAGAACTGCTCTGTAAGCTTCCACGCCTCCAAAAAGAATTTGAAAAGCCCGTACGGCATTTTTCAGCCGCTTCAGCTTCCATCTTTTCCCATCCACCTTTACACTTTCAGGAAGAAAAAATACTGTGTACAAAATAATGATAACCTGGCATGCTAGATATAGTATCAGAGGCGGTCCAAGATTGCAGCCGGTCTTCTCAAACCATATCCCACTTACTCCGGCAGAAATCATTGCAGCCACAATAGCCATGGCTTCTGCAATGCCCAAACGTGCCGTCCTCCATTTTTCAGAGCTTACATCAGCTATATATGAAAATGATGCTGATAAAATGGCAACCACATCTCCAAATGAACCAACGAGCACAGCTCCCAGGACAAATAAATATTCAGTTGCTCCAGCATGGACTATAAGTAATGCACAGATGCCCTGAAGTATTGTGCCCACTGACACTAGAACGAACACAGGCTTCCTTCCGAACTGGTCTGAAAGGGATCCCAAAATGATAGTGGAGAAGACTGAGAGTAGCCTGCTGGCTAACCTTGTCGAGCGCTCCTGGACGATTCGAGCGGTGTGGTTAAATCCTGAGTATTCGTCCAATTTCGATACGGCAAGACATCCAATGGAACCGTTCAGCACTGACGTGGCTTCTATCTGAATCGCCAAAAGTAACCTCCAGCGCAAACTGGTTGAAAAAGTACTGTTGAGACAGAGTATAATAGAGCACTGCAGTAAGAGTGTTAAGAAATATTATAGGCTCTGTTGTTACTTAGTTTACGGGTGATTTTTTATTTGGGGCGGCTACTGAATCAATGTCTTCCCACATATTGCGCGGATAAGAGAGCTAAAAATCACCTTTAGCCCCTCTTGGTTTCTGCTGCAAAATTTCCAAAAGGACTGAATAGACGACCTTTACCTAACCCAATTCTCCTGACCTTCTAGCGCTGATGGTGTAAAAGGTGTGGCTCCACCCTAACATCTGATCTATAAGCTTAACATCATATCGAGCAACAACAATCGAGGATGGAGGATAGGCCAGTGAGTCGCAGTATTGAAACCAAAACTAGCTTTATAGCTTCCGCTTCTGGCGCAGCAGCCGAAATGCTGCGGAGTGCCGACAGCGCTGGAAACGGCAGTGTCCAGACTTGCGATTCCAGCTGGAGTATACTGAAGAGCACTACACTGCTAAGTTTGAACCCTTGGGACTGGTACCTCAATTTCAGAATGGAAAAGATAATCACAGTAGAACCAGCTCTGTTTCTCTACATGTTTGGAAATTTTCTCTTCACCATCTTAACTCAGCAGTATTACATCAACCGCTATGCTCTTGAAATTTTGAACATAACTTCTCAGCTAGATAACGGTTCCAATTGCATTAATATTTCTGCTCAGGATATAATAACTGGAGAAAATGACACTCAAACGATAGTAGAAAGCCATGCTACACTGCTAGCTGTTTATTGCTCCATACCTTATCGACTTTTCTCTTTAATATCAACTTTATTCTTTGGTCCATTATCCGACTATTACGGCAGGCGGCCAGTGATGATCATTGCACTCTTTGGTGCAGCTCTCCAGGGTGTTTGTGCAGTATGTGTCGTCCACTTTAACTTAAACATGTACTTCTTTGTTCTAGCTTATGCCTTAGCCGGTGTTACTGGTGGTCTTTCGTCTATTGTGATGGCAGGGTTTTCATACGTTTCTGACGTGAGCACAAAAAGGTGGAGAACAGTACGCATTGGGATTGCCGAATCCATGGTGTTTTCAGCAGGTGTTCTATCAGCTGGATTCGGTGGTTGGTGGTTCAAGCATCTTCAATGTAGACTCCAAGATCCTCTTCTATTAATAATAGCATGCCATATTGCTGCCATTCTGTATGTGCTGATATTCATTCCTCAGAGCATGACAAAAGATCGAAGGAAGATAAGAAACAGGAGCAAGAAGTCTGATGGATCTCTCGTTGTTCAAGGTTTCAAGATCTTGTTTGGTATGGTTGAGAAGTACAGGCCAGTGACTTGGGTAATGTGGGTGACTTTAATACCCATGATTGTGGTGGTCATGAATTTGGTTGGATCAGCCGCAGTACAGATTTTCTTCCTGAAATACTTGGAGTGGGGTCCGGAATTAATAGGAGCACAGGTAGCCTTGTCATTGGGCTCTAGATTTGCATCTCTTGTTGTGGTTCTCCCTATTTTTGTGGCTCTGAAGACGCCAGATCCTGTCATTGCGGCAGTGGGGGCTGTTTTCAACCTTACCATGAATCTATTCATGGGTCTCTCACACAAGACCTATCAGGTGTTCATTGGTAAGATGTTGTGTATCTGTAGCAGGCACTATAGTCATTCTTCTACTTAGCTATATTATAGAAAGTGGGTGGGTTTGCTTTTTGAGATCTTTACATCCTTTCCTGTTGCTGGGAACAAACTTTTTTTTTCTTTTTTTTTTAATAATAATAATAACCCAACAAAGTAGTGAAACATTCTTAAGGTGGTATTATTCATGTGTATACCTATTTCAGTTGCTCTACTTCAGGGCATGGATGGCTTATTTTTTCCACCCATGAGAGGCTTGCTCTCCAAGCTGGTAGCCACAGAAGACCAAGGTTGGACCCAGCACATTATCTTGTAAATGGTTTGACTAATTCTTCTTGTTTCAGGAGCTTTGTTTTCTCTGGTTTCATCGTCTGAAAACATTGGAATGCTAATAGGAGAAGTTGCTTTCCCCCTCATCTTGCCCATCTCCCTCAAGCATAACTTGAGCCCTGGCATGGCTTATGTTGTCATGGCTGGTCTGGGCTTGGTACCTCTTCCATTTCTTTGGTAAGTGACCTTAAATAAGCATTAGTCATTGCTCTACTTTCACACTTGCCAATATATTGTGAGTACTGTATGTATGTATGTATGTATGTATGTATGTATGATATATGTATGATGTATGTTATGTATGTATGTATGTATGTATGTATGTATGATATATGTATGATGTATGTATGTATGTATGTATGTATGTATGTATGTATGTATGTGCTAAAAGAATTGGGACAGCATTGAAACCAAAAGCTGTTTTGTTTTGTTGTGTAACTTATTGTAGTAGCTATGAAATAAATAACATTAAAACCAGAAGATTCATTATTTTAATTAATCAGTAAGCAAATTTACTCTGTGCACAATGAGTGGCTCATGGTACAACGATTTTTGTATGGAGAGAAGGATAAGATGAGACAGCTCTTAGGTTTTATTACACAAATACAATAATAGCTATAAAGCTTTGTCATTCTTAACACCAAAGCTATGCAGGTGTCTATCCAGTAGATATTGGTGCAGTGTATCATGCCAGTGGCGTAGGAAGGGAGGGCTCCGGGGGGGGGGGGGGGGGCTGGAACCGCGCCTTCCTCCATAATTTTGGGCACTATCTCATGGGGTGATTTCTCACATGAACAATTTTTAACCACAAAAAACATCCCTTTGAAACCCACCATAGCGAAACATCTTCCTACACCACTACATGCACTTTAGGAAGTGTTTTTGTTGTTGTTGTGGTTTACTTGTTTTTTTACAAGGTATGATTTAGTCCGAAGAAAAACTAATAAACAAGACAATAATTAAGTTATTTGGCATACGGATCTCCTACAGTTCTATCTCAATATTTTTTCCCCTCTGTATAGTTATATGTGCATGAACAATACATTACTCCTAATTCTGCCAGCATTCTACTCAGCCTTCTAGTCAGCAAGTAGTATACATCCATTTATAGAAGATAAAGCACATGTCATCAGCTGACTAGCTAATAAAGTCACACAGCTTGAATGATCTTTATCGTCCTTGAATTGTGACATACCTGCTTCCTGTGTGTTAAGCTTTAGTTTAGTTTTACTGTAATCACTTTTATAATGAAATGAGAGCTATAATCCTCTCACACATAGCTTGCAGAGGCACCCAATTATCATGTTAAGTTTACTTACAATAGGTCAACTAGTATTTGTGTGTGTGTGTGTGTGTGTGTGTGTGTGTGTGTGTGTGTGTGTGTGTGTGTGTGCTTCTTTCTAGTGTTCTTTTGGGAGTGTGGTGCAAGAGAAGGTTCAAGAATGGAATATCCTCTGGCGAAATTTGGGAGCATCAGAATGTGAACACTGCCCGGGGAGATAGCAATGAAGTGTCTGCTCTGTTGTCTGAATCAGTTCGGGACAACTCATCTGCAAAACACCACAGCTAACTTTGCACATAATTTTCCTCATGCTGGCATGAGCTTTAATGTGGTTTTTAACTTGCATATTTTAAATATTTCTGATGAGGTTGTCATTTTACAAACCAACACAATGAATTTTTTTCCCAATTTAGAAAGACTTTTAAAGATAGGCGCGGTTAAAGGCGTGGTTTAAATCGACGGCGTTTACTAACTCCAAGAGAATGGAGGCTGAAAAGGAGCGTTGTATCGGAACGGACTTGGTGTCTTCCGCTTCTTGCGACGTCTGCATACAGCGCAGCGGCAGTGGAAGTAGTAGCGTCAAGACCGCTGGTTCAAGTTGGAGCATTCAGATGAAAGGCGGTAATTTTTTAAGTTTGAATCCCTGGAACTGGTACGTCAGCTGCAAAAGAGAGAAGATAGTTACAGTGGAACCAGTTCTCTTTCTCTACATGTTCGGGAATTTTCTCTTTGCAAACTTGATTCCGCAATACTACTTCAACCGCTACGCACTGGAAACGGTGGGTCCTAACAGTGACGTCGCTTCTCAGTTGGAAAACGGGACCAGTTGTATCAACATTACTGTTGCAGAGGAATTGACTGGAAATAATGAAACTCAAACTATTGTAGAGAGCCATACAACCCTCCTAATTGTCTATTGCTCACTTGCTTACCAACCTCTGGCATTTTTCTCCACTTTGTTTTTGGGTCCGTTGTCGGATTACTTTGGCAGGAGGCCAGTACTGATCCTTGCACTGCTCGGGGCAACTCTCCAGGCAGTTTGTGCAATATTTATTGTCCATTTCAATCTAGGTCTGTATTTATTTATTCTAGCTTATGCAATAGCAGGTGTTAGTGGCGGCCTTTCGTCCATTGTCATGGGTTGTTATGCCTACATTTCCGATGTGAGCTCCAAGAAATGGAGAACGGTACGTCTTGGAGTGGTCGATTCCATGATTTTCTTGGCTGGGGTCATTTCGTCTGGATTTGGCGGCTGGTGGTTTAAGTATCTCCACTGCAGGCTCCAGAATCCTCTGATTGTAGTCGTAGCGTGTAACCTTGCCGGCATTCTCTATGTGCTTATCTTCGTTCCACAAAGTATTTCTCGAGACCAGAGGAAGACTATAAGCAGAAGAAAGATAATGGATGGTCTCCATATCCTGGTGCAAGGCCTTCAGATTTTATTTGGAAAGGTAGTAAAGTACAAGCCAGTAGCTTGGATCATCTGGGTAACTTTTATCCCAATGATTGTAATCACTATTAACCTATTTGGATCCGCTGCCGTACAGATTTTGTTTTTGAAGCACCTGGAATGGGGTCCAGAATGGATCGGGGCCCAGGTGGCATCGACATTGGCTTCTCGGTTTGTAGTTCTTGCATTTGTTCTTCCACTTCTTGTGGCACTAAAGATGCCCGACCCACTGATTTCATTGGTGGGAGCTGTGTTCAATATGACCATGAATTTATTCATGGGTCTTTCACACAAACCCTATCAGGTGTTCATTGGTAAGTTGTTAAATTTTTGTAGCAGAGTTGTACTATACAGTAACAGTCCATACTACTATTAGGTTTTGGAGAGTGAACCATGTATTTCTAATTAGTTCCACTAGTTCAGATGACTTGATATAATATGTAATATATGTAATGTATAATTTATTATTGTTGTGTACTGGTAGTACTTAATGAGAAGTTATGTTGGCTTGGTTGATCGTAGTTGTTTTTATAGTAAACCATGTACACATAAAAGATCTCCTTTCTGTATATTTTATCCAGTTGCAATTGTCAAAGGCATGGATGGTGTGATTTTTCCACCTTTGAGAAGCTTGCTATCTAGACTTGTGTCTACAGAGGACCAAGGTTGGTTCAGTACAGCAACGACAAGCTAGAAGGATTTCTTTTTTAATTTTGTTTCAGGTGCTCTTTTTTCTCTGCTCTCATCATCTGAAGTTCTTGGGACATTAATAGGAGAAGTTGCTTTCCCTCTCATATTGCCCCTCTCTCTGACTCACCACTGGAACCCTGGCACAGCCTACTTGGTCATGGCCGGTGTGGGCTTGGTGCCTCTTCCCTTTATATGGTTAGTATTGTTGTGTGGTTTGTCAATATACTTGTGCCTTTTTTTAATTTTTTAATTTTTTATTTTTATTATTGTAGTTGTAAATAAACTTATTAGTATACATCATCAGTTAAAATTTACCAATATGAAAAATGGCATTTACTTGGGTAGTATTCACAGCTTTTCCCCTAGTCATTAACAAATTAACTACAAATAGTCCAGTATTAGACATTTAACAAATCTATTTGCAGTTCCTTTATTTCTTGTAGCTATTTTTATTACATAGTCTAAAACTTCTCTGAATTCAGCAGTCAAAGGGGAATAATATTGTAGTGTGAAAGAAAACCTTGCTAAAATAACCTTTGAGTTGCTGGCATAGCATACAGTGAATAGTATACCAAGGACACTAACAAAGCATGATATCTAGCTAGGTAACCAAAATGAACTACCGTTTAGTAGGAAATTGACCAGTCATTAGCTAGCTAGTTTATTTTTATTTTACATTGGATAATTTCCTTGAGTATTTTTTGCATCATACAAGTGTTCAATAATATTCTCCCATATTGAATGCTGCATTTTGAACACTCTAACACATCCGTGTGTAGTTCTGGACAACTGTATTTTTAGATGTAGGGCGGAGTTACCTCTGAATGGTGAGACTTTGAAGCATAACCGTTTTACAGTTTTTTTTTGTAATAACCAATACAATACACAATTTATTACACTCGTTGTACAATATGGGATGACATTTCATTCTCTTGTATTTTTACTTGCCTTTGGCTCGTAAAATACTTCCGTGTGTTCTTGAAATTGTGTGCTGATTCATGCAATATGTATTATATATATATATATATGAAAATGAATCTTCAGTGCATGAGAGTTTTGTTGTATTATTTCCATGTAGCATTCTTCTCGGAGTGTGGTGTATGGGAAAATTCAAAACAATTGCACCGACTGAAAAAATCTGGGAACATCCTAGTATGAAGAATGCGGTGGCAGATAACAGTGAAAAGTCAGCTCTGTTGCTCGCTTATGACGATGGATCATCACCAAATAAACCAAAAATAAAAGCAAAAAAACAATAATTCTATTTGCAGATTTTTATTTTTATTTTTTTTATTTTTTATTTTTTATTTTTTGTATCATTTTGTTTTCTTTAATTGCCTGGCTTGGTATAGTCTTGGCAATGTAGCTTAAATGTTATGTTTATACTTTGTTAGTGAAACGATTTAAATTAACAACCTACCAAACCCAGTGGATTGCCACAACAACTCTGTTTCTAGCAACTGCTGAGTTGGTTCAAGCAGTATTAGTTTCTCCAGGGTGGAAATTCTGCCTAGTCCACCATCTAAGTCAGATTAGCTACCAATGATTTTAAGCTAAATGGGGGGGAGGGAAGTTTAACTCTCTCACCCACCCCCCCCCCCCCCCCCCCCCCATTTTGTTTGGAATAGTATTGCATGCCTGCATACAGCTGTCACTTTATGCTGTCACTACTATAACTCACCTTTAATACACGATTGTTTTGTTTATATCGTACGAATCGGTAAAGTATCGTTTATTTGGTGAGACATCGAGGAAGACTACTGAGAACGAGACCGTTAAAAGTTAAAGCAACTAATTGGCCAGAGTTCTCTGTAGCCTCGGCGGTATGGGAAACATCAATACTTTCTTAACTGATGAAGATTATGTTCAAATTCATGAAGAAACGGGATGTAAGGAAGTAAAAGTGGCACTATGAAGACTTCATAATTGCGTACTGTCTTATCGTTTAGTTACAGAACACCAGATAAGGAGGCTGTACTCTAGGTTTGCTCATCTCGACAAAAGAAGTAAAGGCTACCTTGTGTAAGTTAAGAGGAAAACAGCCCTTGAAAAAAAATGCCAGAATTTTTTTGTTTTTGTTTTCTTCAGTACTTCTGGTGTCATTTTTTGTTTGCATGAGCTGAGGTAAAATTGAAATAAGTATAGTTAACCTTGTATCAGCATGTGTGAGTCTACTGTGAAGATGCTAATTTACTTGAATAATCTAAGCTGAGAACAAGGGCATACTTGAGGTTATATACCCCTATTAATTTGGGTGGAAAAAGAAAAGGTATTGGCCATAGATACGTACTGTATTTAGCTTGTATGCACACACGTGAATGAACATGTTGTTTGTGTATGACTGTGTATGTATGTGTTCACGCGTGCATACTAATGTATGAATCTACTTATCATGTTGTATTTGCAGTCGCCAGGATCTGATGTTGATTCCTGAACTTGCTGTGAACCCACTGGGCACTAGGATCATAGAGGCTTTCTTCACTGATGAGTGAGTTGATAATTATCCAAACACTTGAGCTAACCGAACATCCAAAATCTAATAGTAGCACATGCAGACACAAATAATTGCTTGACTATACCCTTTCATTAGCGCTTTATAATACGTTTTCTATGGTGTTCAGTTTTCTGAACATTTCAGTTATCCAAACACCTCTCGGCCGGCCCTAACGTGGTCAGATAACTGAAGTCCTACTGTACAAGCTGTATTCCTGCCAGATAGTGTTGGACTGCATGTACATGCATGCCACATGTTCAGCTGGGAATGGGGGGAATGGCAGGTACAGTATTGCTACACAATTTGAATGTGGGTCTGATACAATGGGTCGAATCCTGCAAGTCATAGAAACAAATAAACAAATAAAACCAATAAATAAATATGTAAGTAAATAAATTAAATAAATAATAATGGTAATGTGTTTGTTCCATGAGGCGTGATACTACTGTGTCTGTGGAGAGTATCAACTTCCGGCAATTTGTGCGGACGTTGGCTCGCTTCAAGAAGGCAGTGAGAGGAGATGAGCACGAGATGAACACGAGAAGAAAGAAGATTGAGTGTAAGTGACGAGGAATAGGGCTAGTGTTGAAAATGAAGCATTGCTGCGACGTGTAGTTGCTGGTTCTTTGCTGTGCAGTGAGCCACTCACTGTCTGTGTGTGTCCTATTGCATTTCCAACAGTAGCCACAGGTCATGTGGCTAGCTTGACCTGACTCTCTCTCTCTCTCTCTCAATATTGAACTGTTTATAGTGGTGCAGTAGTGGTTGAGTAAGCTGTCACTTGACCATCAACTGTTTGAGTCGCTCAATGGTAGGATTCCCACGAACAGTGGTTTGGTAGTATTGTTCTAGACTACTGCCCAAACTATTGGGTTAATTCAAGAGCATCATATAACTAGCAGTCTACTTTCTTGTTTTCATTTTGATGTTTTCTTTATATGTAGTTGTGTTTCAAGTGTACGATACTGACAAGGATGGACTGATTTCTATTGATGACTTGAAACGGGTAAGGTGTGGCCAGCTGTGCGGTGTACAATCCCAAGGTTGTCACAAGTCCTCTTAGGCTATAAAACATTCCGTTTTGGAATGATTAGGCTATGTTTATTGTGCAGGTTCTTTCTGCCATGGTTGGACTGCACATTCCCAAGGAACAAGTATGTGTGTGTGTGTGTGTGTGTGTGTTAAATTACAGTGGCTGCTTTTACATCAGAATTGTAACTTCCTTTGCAGTTGAATTCCATAGTACGGAGGACCATGAAGGAAGCTGATGCTGACAAAGACAACTTTATTAACATGGATGAGTTTGAGGAGGTGAGACATTTTGAATATAAACAGAGATATTATAGTGGTGGTGATTAAATTACCCTTAATTAGCTCTGGACCCCCTGTGGATTCATATCACCCTCTATTTGCTCATTACTCGTTCGTTCGAACTTACTATTAACTCAAGTATAGCCTTTTTATAATTCTAGCTCTAAGCTGGCTGCAGTGAAATTCAGTTAATATAATATTCACTACATCTGGGATACTAAAAATCGTTTGGCTGTTGGAAGTGTAATTGGCTTACTGGAGTCGAAGTACATTCTTCCAACTTTTCACTGTGTTTGCCATTGATTGGTTGTCCAGGGTACCTATAGCTTGTAGTCAGCTATGATATGATGTTGAGGATAGGGCCGATCCCTACTGACCAAACTGTGACTTATACTGTGTGACTCTAGGAAATGCACAAGTAATGGTTGTTACCCAAGTTTGGTTAATATGTGCTCAGGAGCTAGATTGGGGGGGGGGGGGGGGGGGGGGGGGGGAGAATCACCTGCTAGAAGGCAGTATGAAATTTATTCACCGCTAGTTGAGCTATGTTGAGCAATCTCATTGGACAGGTTGAACGAACCATAGTTAAGTTGTATGTCAATAATTTCATGCAAAATATATTTAAATGGTGTGTGTTTTTTTTTTCTGTGTAGGCATTGAAAGACATCGACTTGGACAGCAAAATGAGCATCAGGTTTTTACAAACTTGAGCATACAATTCAGTTTATATCATTGCTTTTAATCCTTTTTAATAATTCAATAAAAAGACCACTATGGTCGATGCACAAAGTTGACCATATGCATGAGAGGGGACTTGGAATAACCAGAGTTAGGGTTGAGAAATGTGTAGCCAGTCATCCAAGACACAACTTCTTTTGGTTTATACAAAACGTCTAATTGCACTCGACTAGTAAATACAGATTGGAAGTGTGAGTCTGTAGTGTGTACAGTATACCTACATATCTTGCAAGATTTGATAGTGCAAACTCAGTTAAAATACCTCACATGATCTAGAACTGCTGGAAAGTCACTACATACACTCTCAACTCAGAGTGCCTTCGAATCGAACATAAACCAGAACAATAATAATTTGCTATAAAGCATTGCCACAACTAAATGATGTGAAATATTGATGTTTCAGTGATTCGAATATATACAAACATATAAATCTATGGAGAGAAAAAAAATCTTGGAAGAAACCAAGCTCTGATGAAAGAGAAAAATATAAATAAAAAGTTTGATTTGCACTGCAATTCATTTCTAAAAATTAACAATTGTTTAAAAAAAAAATTATTTTTTTCGTGGAGGAATAGGAGGTGCTGGATCTTCAAGTTTTTTATTGGGGCGTGGAGGCAGTGGGAGTTTGTTTTTGTCTGGCTTGTCTGGTAAAGGGAGAATATTGTTTGTGGGCAAGGTGGCGGTTGGGGAGGTGGACGAACATTGGCATCTTGTGATCGCCGGGGATAAGGAGGGGGCGGGTCCTCGTTTATGTGAGTGGACGGCTTGGGAGGGTAAACAGGTGGCTTCCTGGGATTCTCATTGTTTGGTTGAGTTGCCAGTTCATTGTTTGGTAGAGGCGGGGGAGGTCTGAAGTGGTCATGATTGGATGAAGAAGACCCAGGAGGGGGTGGGGGTGGCGGCTTGCCGTACTGCGGCTTTTCATCCCGTTGTACTGGCTCGCTCTCCGGAGGACGGGGCGGAAGCTTTCTCTCTCCGGACGGTTTTGGACCAAGTCGAGGAAGCAAGTTGGGGTGAAGCGAAGGAGAGGTGGCCTGACCTGGGATGGGAGGGGGCGTGTAAAGACTTGATGTGCTGGATGAAGAAGAAGACTTGGACGGTCTTGGAGGCCGTGCAGGCGAATCGGCGCTAGACAGCGACACCATACTGATGGAATTCTTCACACCTTTAGTGGACATGGACGCCTTTCTCTTGCCATCTCCCATGGAGACATTGTCCAGCGGTGACAGCGGTGGGGAGACGTTTACGGAATCATGCTGCCCTGCTTCTGAGTCCTGGTCCTGCAAGTTCGGAAGGTTCTGGGTTTTTGGGTGTTTCGATCTGTTCAGGAGAGTGTTGAGAGCACCGTAGCCTCTGGGAGGCTTCAGGTCAAACCTGTGCTGTCTGGGCTGTTGGATACATGTATACAATTAGTTAAGTTGAACGCTTAGATACAAGTTTTTACATAGTCAGCATAGTCCATGTTAATATTCCAGTCATCAGATACTATCTAGCAGGCACACACATCAGAGACAATACCAGGTCTCAATGCCACACTCTATACATCATATAACTGGACAATGACTGGCAAAAAAGGGTAGTGACAGGGGAAAAAAAGAAAAAGAAAAAGGAAAGCATATGCCATAAGTGATACTGTTTTTCTTTTTTAAGATGTGATCTTATTTTTACTAAACTTTGAACGAAGACAAATGAAGTAGCATTGATCTGTTGACTCTGACATAGCTCATCCATAATACAATATACATACCCACAGCAGGGAGAAGGGTATTCTATCGAATTCCACTTTGCCACACTGA
>WLWD01003677.1_pt1 | contig 24726 bp, 7 predicted proteins | sample 6712731 | NCBI WGS metagenome assembly WLWD01 (sample SAMN12718690, study PRJNA576275) | sponge metagenome | isolation source: marine sponge | host: Mycale hentscheli | place: New Zealand: South Island, Marlborough, Capsize Point | collected 2014-11-01 | reverse complement strand
CACCCACACCACAGTAGTTTCAATAAGACTAGGACATAAATAGGAAGGAGTTGGTGCAGTACACATCACTGGAGGGAAAATAAAAGTCAAAGTGGTAGGACGAGGACCACCTCTCAGGATGCTGCCAAGTAGGCGTATAATGGAGCGCCAAGTAGTAAGCGGTACGACTGAGGTTAGTTAGGAGGACTTATTAGACAGTTCATTCAATTTATCATTCAAATCAACTCTAACAACACGACCCTCACGTGACCCCTTATTGAGCATGACTCAGCAAGTAATTAGGCGTGGGTGACATAAAAATAAAATAAACGAATGAGACGAGTGTACAAATGACATAATTGATTAACTTTTATAGTCTGCAGCTCATAGAAGTGTGCATGTGTTCATGTGTGTGAGTCTGTGCAGTGTCCACTTGAGTATTACATGTGTGTATGTGTATGTGTGTATATGCATGTGTGCATGTGTGTGTGTATGCGTGTGTATGCATGCATGTGTGTGTGTATGCGTGTGTATGCATGTGCGTGTGCATGTGTGTGTGTGTGTGTGTGTGTAGTGTTGTGTGTGTGTGTTGGTAGGAGAGGGGGAGGGGGTTTGGAGGGTTAGACTTCAGAGTGTTTCGCAGGAGTAATGAACACTCACTATCATTGGGTGGACCAGTCATGTGGCTACAAAGACTATCATAACTATTCAATTACACAGAGGAATTACCAGCTGAAGCTACTTCAAAAATAAAATAATAAAATTACATAAGTGAGTCACTTCACGGAATATTTTAAAGCCACCACAAGTGATAACATGTTCTACAATACAGTAGACAGGGATTTTTAGCCAATTGTAAGGGGTTTAGGCTCCTGCCTCCTCCCTTCCAAAGTTGTTGTAATCTTAGTGGAGAAATTTACTCCAAATATTCATCAATTTCCTGAAAATGACAAACCCCTTTCAGGGCTCCATACAGGATTTTTTTCTGGGGGGGGGGGGGGGGTAATGCTAATATTAGCTGCTTTATCCACTGTTAAAATTCAGAGGTATACGGGGATTTTTTCAGAAACATTTAAACTTTTGAATACACTCCTCATCCTTCCTTGGAACAGCATCAGTTGAAAGATCTTCCAGCTACATATGAAGCTCATTAAGACCCGTATACGCAGCAGTATCACTGACTAAAACCTTCATCAGCTCGTAAGAATTGCCATTGAGGCCCTGAACTTTCGGCTGTAAACTTGGATGAAGTTCTAGAGATTTTCAAACAAAAAAGTAGAAGAATTGTGCTTTGGTTTTACATTTTTTAATAATAAAAAAAGAATTTGCTCTGAGTTACCATTTATAATTATAATTAAAAATTCAGATTTCTTGGGAGGTGGAATTCCAGGGCCACCCCCCTCTGTATGAAGCCCTGCCTTTAAAATGTTGACTTCTGCCTACCTAAAATTTCATTTGGCAACACTCCAACACATTGCCACACCCACCATAGCAAAACACCTGCATATGACCATGCCCACCATGGCAATACTCCCACACATGACAACAATCATTAATGACCTTAGCAATGACCACACCTACAATTCTACTAGGCAATAATCTAAAACATTGCCACACTCCCCCCACCCCCATGCCCCATGACCGCACTTACCACAGTAGTACACCCACACAGACCACACCTATAATTTGACCATGTCAATGACCACACCCACACAACAATGATTCCACCCCTCCCACATATAGCCAACCATCTTGGTGATAATTCCACTCCTCCAATCTGCAGTACAAGCAAAAGAATGGCTACAGCTGGCACAACTTTATAATAAGATTAATATGATGTTGCCGCAGGGATTAATTATGGGAAGAGGAGGGGGGGGGTGGAACTTGGGCAGTAGCAAAACAATTATTAATTGCAATAAAATTGCCTCAATAGCACACTACAAAGTAGGGAAAAACTATTCCTCCCCTCCCCCCACTAGTGAACCCTACTTGGTCCCAATTACAAGAGTTCTGTTATACACACACACACACACACACACACACACACACACACACACAGTACATCGGAAAACATAAGAGTATTAACACACATACATTAAATGTCTCACCCACTTACCAACATCTGCTTCAACAAAAATTGTCTTCTTCTAGAAGTCGACTGGAAAAACTGCAACTGTTGATTATTAATACAATAAGCTTCTTCACAGACATCAAGACCTTCTACCATTCCTTAATATTAAACACAAGTAAAAATAAATAACAATCTATTTGGGTAAAAAAATATTCAAGCCCTCCCCCCCCACATTTATACTTTCTACGAAAAATATTTAAATCTATAGTATATCACTAGTAATTATCACTTCTGGTACATAACCTAACCATCTCCCCACCCCTTGGTACGGTACATATGCCAACAAGTAACATTTCTTGTTCCTCCAATGCCTATCTCGGTGTACCACACACGTTACTATATATAGCTGCTCTCTATTAAGAATGTCAGTTTAATAAAATTATGATGCTTGCACACTTACCAGGGTTATATCTAGAGATTATTTCTGGGTGGGGTGTGTGTGTGTGTGTGAAGCTTGAGCAAGTTTACCTCCCTCTCTCTCTGTATGGATGTATTTGTATTAATGGTACATTCTAACTATCCAATCAGATTGCTTAATTCACAATGCTATATTTCATACTCTCCTGCTACGAAGTGAACAAATGAATTGTCCAATCACGATTAGTTTTATGCTTTTCCTATAGCCTAGAGTCATGATGTTGTACCACTCTGCGTTAGGTCAGTAAGTGACTTACACTATCTTCGGGCCTCTGGCACTCAGTTGTGTAAATCCAGTATCGACATCCACGCAATTATGTAACCTACATATACATACATATATTAATTGTCATTAGACCACTGACTATTTTCGCATCATGCGAGCTTTCAATATTCTCCCTTGAACGCTCCATACGGAACGCTTCAACGTGCATGAATGTAGTTCTGTACAATTCCCGGCCATGCTGGAATGTTCAATATGCATCATGTGATGAGGAAACACTTAAGGTACTCAAGGGAAACATCTAGGGAAAAGTCCCATTCAATTCAAACGTTACGCTAACTTGATATCGTGAAGCAAAACTATCATATACTGCAAGAATCATTAGCTCACATGATTACAATGTGACGAAAGGGGCAATCACCAACAAAAGCTAGTGCCTGAAATTAACTAAAACTAGCATAATAAAAGGTCTAAATAGTTGTTCAAGTAACTCAAAACAACATTTAATTGTCAGTAATCTCCAAAATGACAGACAGACAGATCGACAGACAGGACGGCTACAATATCCCTCTCGCACACGCAGGCTGAGGGTTAATTACATATCTTGTCTAAGTCAAATATATGTGGATACCATTATTTCTCAATGTACTTTACTTTATTCCTCCAAAATACAAAACAAAAAACAAACAAAACAAGAAACAACAAAAAACAACCAACAACAAACAGAAGAATAAATAACCCCCTCCTTCCCCCCACCCAGAAAACAAAACAACAAACAACAACAAACAAACAAAAACAACATCAAAGGCCAGTAAAATGTACCTAACCATGGATAAACCTCTTCTACTCAATATGGACATCTGAAATAGTCCTTCAGGGAAACTCAACATTCCAACAAAAGTGCTTCAGCCCAATCACAAGTCAAATGAGAATGACCACTAGGGGAACTGAGGAGAGGCTGGCCAGTGAGTATCATAACTTCAGAATACGTGTTGGATGGAACACAGGGACAATAAGAATGTTGCCATTTGCATAAATGATCATCTAAATACACACATATAGATTTAGATATAGAACAGACTTCTCCATAACAATGTGGCTTTCTTTTGCTCATCCAAATGATCATCCTAAACTTCTTAGCCAAAACTTAAAACCTGATCATACATGTCACATATATTATCCACAGATAAAAAACCGACCAAAACAAAAAACAAAAAACAAAACAACAACTAACAAACTGTGTCAACTTAGACTTGATTTAGTATAACATTTGATCATGATTGATATTATATCAAGTATATTTCATAGCAGATATGTCGTTCAGTAACATTTTTCATTCTTGTACTTAAAAAAAAAGGCTGATTAAAACTAGGTAGTATAGAACATACTCGCAAGCAGACATTACACCATTGACAGAAGTCCTACAGACCACAGTTCAAACACTAATAAAACTTCTTCACTCTGACTTCAGGAAGGGTAAGGTGGAGGAAAGGAAGAGGTGCCGGGAAGGGAGAAGGGGAGAATATTATGAGCAAAGGTTCTTTTCTTGTAATGTTCTATGGGAACAAGAACTATCTACAAGTCGCCTTATTTTCTTAGCATAGTAATGAGAATCTAATTATTGCACACCACAACTATGGAATTAGGATGTGGCTATGTCTCATATCCAAAACATACATCACCAGCTCATGTAGTCCGGCGTAGCCAGACCCTGTACCGAACCGCTATGCTGGGAATGGGTTTGGGGACATGGCCATACCAAATTTGTTCTGCCGCACATATATTACGGCGGTCAATTACCATTAGCAAATTACCGGAATAGAAATTTCTGTGCACATCAGCCACCCTTTCCAAAGCTAGGTTTAGCAATCATAGCTAATTTGTGGTAGAAATTCAGGTATAAAGGAGGTGGGACACTCACTACTTCCTCATTCCTCCAGAACAAATTTGGTATGGCCATGTCTCCAGACCCTCCGCGCACTTTGAATGCTACGTGGGTCTGGCTATGCCAGACTACTACAGCTCATCAGATTATATTTAGGATACTAACACTTAAAAATTACCTTCCAGTCCTTTGGTTTAAGAAATGTTATTCTCCAGCTGTATAGCAACTAAACGCAACTGTTTGCACCCTGCTCACACAGCAATTCAGCATGGTTAGAACATAGAAGATGAGCATATTGGGTCCAAAAAAACCCCTCTGGCAATGCATCCTGAAATACTCCACAAACAATAGCCCAGTCTTGTGCTTCACCTTATCGAGCTTCCTATACATCGGGAAGTTCAGTGCCAACTAAGTGGAAGAGGTCGAATGGACACTGAGAGTAAGGAACAATAACATTTCTTGCAGATTAAACGTGAGCTTTAATGCTAGCCAGGCCAGACCCTTTACCGAACGCTCGTTTGCGTTAGGTAAAGGAGAACTCTGGCTAAAGGGCTACGGTTGTAAAAGGCGGTATTGTTCGTGACGATGCCAAACCACTTAACCTTTGTTAGGTAAAGTGTCTTTCAACTTACCTATTTTACTGAAAAGGTTGTTGGAATGAAATACACTCAATTTATTTATTTATTATTATTATTATTATTATTATCTCGCCTCTCTCGAAAGGTCACAGATTATTATTATTATTATTATTATTATTAGCTATTATTATTAGCTACAACTACTATTATTTTATTTATTTATTTATTTTTTTTTTTAATCAGTTTATATTAATTTATATTTACTATATCTAATTAATATGATGAATAAGTTACTACTATTATTATATTTTATGATTAGTTTATTTGTATAATTAATTTAGCTATTTGCTAAAATATAAATTAAGAAATAAAGAATGAATAAAATGAAATAAAAATAATTTTATGAAAGATAAATAACTAATTAGTAATTGAATAAATAATTGAGACCATGGGTGCTGTGAGTCAAAAGTCTATGGCTTGTTGAAGGATGTGGGACACCGGCATAGTGGTGCAGACAGGAGACCCACGGGCTAGAGACTATCCTTTCCAGCATCTCTAAGTGGCTGTGCAGCGAGGAAACTGTGCCTCTGTCTTGGGAACGATCACCACCTAATCCTTAGTATTTATTTATTGAATAAATAAATAAAAATAAGTTAAAATACATGAGCATAGAAATCAAATGAATAAAAATAAATAAATATTTAAATGAATAAATAAAACAAATAAATGAATAAATAAATAAAATAAATACATAAATACAAGCATAGACAAATAAATAAATAAATATATATATATTTAAATGAATACATAAATAAGAGGAACGAGTGAATGAATGAAGAATAAAGATAGACCCACTAAAATTTGATGCTTTGTGTATCAAATATTTAAGGCATAGCTAGTGTTATACTACTGATATATGCACATTTTTGTGTGGTGTATACCACTGGAATAAATGTACTGTTAAAACAGGAGGATTACTGAGTAATACACGAGTGTGTATACGTGTATACTAGAAGTATCAACACTCAAGTATAAGAATGCTATAACTTTGTAATACACATGATGTATTTGCGTGCTATAATTCAAGTATACACACCTGATTATAACAATGCTATAACTTTGTAATACACATGATGTATTTGCGTGCTATAATTCAAGTATACACAGCTGATTATAACAATGCTATAACTTTGTAATACACATGATGTATTTCCGTGCTATAAGTCAAGTATACATGCTTGAATATAACAATGATATTTCAGTGATATACACATGTGGTAAGTATGAGTATACTACATGAATACATATTGTTAGTATAATAAAAGGATTACTTTAGAATACATATCATTTACATATGTGTATACCACTGAAATACACATGTGAGTATAACTCAATTATTCTAGTGCTATACACTTCCCAATACACATCAGTATTCTCTACTTTTTGCATGGTGAAATACAAAATTACTTTCTTACCTCATTTTCTTGAGCAGTGGTAACTTTTGTAGTACCAAATTTGAGTCATTCTGACTATTTGAATTTACCAGTCACTGTTGTCAACAAGCTCTTAGCTATAAAAAAGAAAGGTCAGAGTTATTTTTGCATATTTAGCTAACAAATATGGAATTACGTACTTACCTCAGCATCCCTGGAGTAGTAGTAGCTTCCTTAGCATTAATACTTTATGTGCTTACATACGCTTTTCAGAAGTAGTGATAGCTCTCTTAGTACTGACTACAGGTGGCTCTTGACAACAAACAAGCCGCACTTAGCCGGAAAAAAGCGAAGTTTTGAATTTAAATTTGGTAAAGGGTCTCCAATGCCATAGTAACCGGTCGAATCAACTTTTTGTTTCTTGAAAAGCAAGCATTTTCGCAGGAATTTTCTCACACTTTGGATCTTAAGTATGAAGTAAGGCTTGCTTAATGCTGTAGTTTCAGAATAAACTGGGGTCAGGCCTAAAAAGCCATGTTTTTTTAAGAAAAAAGTTCCCTGCGCGCGCGTTTAAAGGGCATACGTACAATCCATACATACATACATGATATACATATATACATATAACATATACCCGATTTTGCATTATCCACCCCTAATACTGTCTCGCTCGCTTCGCTCGCTCGCCAACTAGTGATGTGCTTAGGCACAAATGGCGAGCAAGCCTAAAACTACACTATTTTTATATGATTGATTTTTTTAACTTCTAAGTCTCAAACTACTAAAAATAAGGTCGAGGAGAACTTGGGCAAGAAATATAAAATTTCATTAGGAAAACTACTTAGAATGATTAAATCATTGAACATTATTTGATGATAATGATTAGTATAGAAGACAACACCAATAGCCAAAACAGTTCCTATTATTTACAGGATTGAATCTCTTCCCAGTAAAATGTAATCTATAAATGTCACAGTATGGGAATGTAGTGGTCATGCTCTTTATGAGTGCAGTAAAATTAGCCTAAGTATCTCATTTCTATTCTGTGCACTTTAGAAGAAATGTAATACATTCCTAAATACATTCAATGTATCTATTCACAGCACCTATGCTGCATGTTTTGGCAAAGCTACAGCACGCACTGCACACAAGAACTTCAAACATCAGGAGTATCTATATCCAATTTGGTGATAACAATTTCAGGAAAGAAGCCATAACTATATATAATAGCGATGTTGTTCAAGGCACTACTTTGATCTTGCTGCTGCTGTTCAGGGCACAGGAAGATAGATTTCATCGGACTGTGTGAGTTTCTGGAACCCATATATAGATACAACATTCGTCCCTCCAAAGACTCCAGATTAACATTGGTATATCATATTCCATGTCTGTTTGCTCCATATTACCGTACAGATGCACATTCCATTGCACAAATCAATTTCAAGTTATTATATTCCTAGAATTTCAGGAAAGAAATGTTATTTTGCAAGCAAAACTGTGTGTAAATTGTACGTTACTGTTATTGTCTTTCCATGTTTTATCTCTAATTAATAGCAAATATTCTAGTTCTAATAGCCAATATTTTGTTAATTAAGACTTAATCTGGCGTGTCAAATTCGTGTCAAGTCCTCTAAAGGAGTTAAAAAATAAAAAGTCTCATTTCCATGACCTAACTTCTTCAATTTTTTACTTACGCGGGGTGGTTGTCGTAGCTCAGTGGCAGAGCGCTTGTGCGCTATACAAGCGGTCCTGGGTTCGATTTCCGGTGGCGACCAAATAATTTTAATTCTGTATATTGTTTAAAAAGCCTGTGAAAGAGAGATAATACATCTAATATGGATCAACTAGACATGGAATATGATATACCAATTTTAATTTCAATTCTTTGAGGAACGAATGCTGTATCTGGGTTCTTGAAACTCACACAGTCCATTGAAATCTATCTTCCTGTACCCTGAACAGCAGCAGCAAGATCAAAGTAGTGCTTGGAACAACATAGCTATATATAGTTATGGCTTCTTTCCTGAAATTGTTATCACCGAATTCGATATAGATACTCCTGATGTTTGAATTTCTTGTGTGCAGTGCGTGCTGTAGCTTTGCCGAAACATGCAGCATAGGTGCTGTGAATAGATTACATTGAATGCATTTAGGAATGTATTACATTTCTTCTAAAGTGCACATAATAGAAATCAGATTACTTAGGCTGAATTATACTGCACTCAATTTCTTGAGTATTGATAACTTCTGTAGTATCCAATTGAAGTTACTTTGACAATATGAATTACCTCGAATTCTTGACAACAAGCTCTCAGCTACAAAAACAAAAGACAATCAATTTTAGCACACAAATACAAAATTACTTTCTTACCTCATTTTCTTGAGCAGTGGTAACTTTTGTAGTACCAAATTTGAGCCATTCTGACTACTTGAATTTACCAGTCACTGTTGACAACAAGCTCTTAGCTACAAAAAAAGAGAGACCAGAGTTATTTTTGCATATTTAGCTAACAAATGTGACAGTCTATACGAAAAGGGGGCACTTCACTCAAACAAAAAAAAAAGAGTTTTTTATGCTAATAAAAAGCTACAATTTATCTCAACTTAGTGCTAAAATACTGGAGGGTAAAACCTTCGACGCGCAGAGAAACTGGCAGTTGAACTGGGCTGTATTCAGCAAAGCAATTGAACTAGAAATCGAGAAAACATAAATTGAATTTCCACTTCCGGTATAATTAATGTTTCCGTATACTTAACGGCATACTCCGCGTACGCAATTGAATCGTGCAGCCGCTTTTTAACGGCGACTAACGAAGTTTGCGTAGAGTTCTTTTTAGCTTTCAGAGCGTCTCACAGCCTGTCTTGTCGGAATCCTTCCATGTAGTGGTAAACTTTCAACCAGAGGTAGGCTGTAGATTGCATGCACTATTCTCAAAGCTATGCCGTTTTTTTAACTGCTTGTTTGAAACTCCGCCCATTCCCCGTTTATTGTACTTAGAGAACGAGAGAGAATAAAAAGTAGCTTGTCTTTCCACGGCACGCTTGGGGTCTTTTAAGTTGTTTCGGCATTTGAAATTTGGCGTAGACTTAGAGTAAGGGTCACTAAGACTAATTCTGCAAAAAACAAAAACAGGAGAAAGAAAGAATTTTTCCTATGACTTACTTCTGGAGCCTATATCTCAATTTCAATTTTTGCGTGAAGTGCCCCCTTTTCCCATAGACTGTCACAAATATGGAATTACGCACTTACCTCAGCTTCCCTCTAGTAGTAGTAGCTTCCTTAGCATTAATACCACGGCATTCTGACTACCAATGACTCTTGACAACCAACAAGTGGCACTCCATATCCCCCCTAAAACGGCGAAGTTTTGAAATTAGGTCTGGAAAAGGGTCTTCAATGCCACAGTAACCGGTCGAAATCAACTTTTTGTTTCTTGAAAAGCAAGCGTTTTCGCAGGAATTTTCTCACACTTCGGAGCTTAAGTATAAAGTAAGGCTTGCTTAGTGCTGTAGTTTCAGAATAAACTGGGGTCAAGCCTAAAAAGCCGTGTTTTTTGGAGCAAAAAGTTTCCCCCGCGCGCGTTTAAAGGGCATACGTACCATCCATACACACATATAATACATCTTGAGCACAAATGGCGAGCGAGCCTGATAGTTAGGTAACATAAAAACTACAGTGTTGTTACTATGTTTTAGCTTACTTCATGCAAACACTATAATAGCAGTTATGACATTTGATTTCAGCAAACAAATACAAAATCACTCTCTTACCTGATTAATGGTAACTTTTGTAGTATCAAACATCAACCATTCTGATAATCTCAATCCCCAGTAACTCTTGAACAAGCTCTCAGCTACGATAAAAATAAACCAGTGTTATTATTTGTAATTTTAGCCAACAAATATGGAATTACTACTTACATCATTCTTGAGTATTGATAACTTCTGTAGTATCAAATTGAAGTTACTTTGACCATCTGAATTACCTTGAATTCTTGACAACAAGCTCTCACCTACAAAAAAAAAAGACAATCAATTTTAGCACACAAATACAAAATTACTTTCTTACCTCATTTTCTTGAGCAGTGGTAACTTTTGTAGTACCAAATTTGAGCCATTCTGACTATTTGAATTTACCAGTCACTGTTGACAACAAGCTCTTAGCTACAAAAAAGAAAGGCCAGAGTTATTTTTGCATATTTAGCTAACAAATATGGAATTACGTACTTACCTCAGCTTCCCTCGAGTAGTTAATACTACGGCATTCTGACTACCAATGGCTCTTGACAACCAACAACCGGCACTCCGTATCCCCCATAAAACAGCGAAGTTTTGAAATTAAGTCTGGAAAAGGGTCTTCAATGCCATAGTAACCGGTAGAATCAACTTTTTGTTTCTAGAAAAGCAAGCATTTTCGCAGGAATTTTCTCACACTTCTGCGCTTAAGGATAAAGTAAGGCTTGCTTAATGCTGTAGTTTCAGAATAAACTGGGGTCAAGCCTAAAAAGCCGTGTTTTTTGGAGAAAAAAGTTCCCCGCACGCGCGTTTAAAGGGCATACGTACCATCCCCACATACATACATATATATAACATATACCCGATTTTGCATTATCCACCCCTAATACTGTCTCGCTCGCTTCGCTCGCTCGCTAACTAGTGCTGTGCTTCAGCACAAATATCAAGCGAGCCTGATAGTTAGGTAACATAAAACTACAGTATTGTTACTATGTTTTAGCTTAGTTCATGCAAACACTATAATATCAGCAAACAAATACAAAATCACTCTCTTACCTTATTAATGGTAACTTCTGTAGTATCAAACATCTGCCATACCAGTAACTCTTGGACAAGCTCTCAGCTACGATAAAAAAATAATAAATCAGTGTTATTATTTGTAATTTAAGCCAACAAAAATATGGAATTACTACTTACCTCAATTTCCTGAGTATTGATAACTTCTGTAGTATCAAATTTAAGTTACTTAGACTATGTGAATTACCTCATATTCTTGACAACAAGCTCTCAACTACAAAAACAAAAGACAATCAATGTTAGCACACAAATACAAAATTACTTTCTTACCTCAATTTCTTGAGCAGTAGTAACTTCCGTAGTATCAAAATTAAGCCATTCTGACTATTTGAATTTACCAGTCACCTTTGCAGCTCTTAGCTACAAAAAAGAAAGGCCAGAGTTATTTTTTTTGCATATGAGCTAACAAATATGGAATTACGTACTTAACTCAGCTTCACTGGAGTAGTAGTAGCTTCCTTAGCATTAACATTACGGCATTCTGACTACCAATGGCTCTTGACAACAAACAAGTGGCACTCCGTATCCCCCTAAAACGGCGAAGTTTTGAAATTAAGTTTGGAAAAAGGTCTTCAATGCCATAGTAACCGGTCTCAGCAAATTTTTGTGTCTTGAAAAACAAGGGCTTTCGTCGGAATTTTCTCATACTTTGGAGCTTAAGTTAAAAATAAGGCTTGTTTAATGCTGTAGTTTCAGAACAAACTGGGGTCAAGCCTAAAAAGCCGAGTTTTTAGGAGAAAAAAGTTTCCCGCGCGCGCGTTTAAGGGGCATACGTACTATCCATACACACATATATACATATTAGTGGTGTGCTTGAGCACAAATGGCAAGCGAGCCTGATAGTTAGGTAACATAAAACTAAGTATTGTTACTATGTTTTAGCTTAGTTCATGCAAACACTATAATAGCAGTTATGACCTTTTATTTCAGCAAACAAATACAAAATCACTCTCTTACCTGATTAATGGTAACTTTTACAGTATCAAACATCTGCCATTCTGATAATTTCAATTACCTGTAACTCTTGAACAAGCTCTCAGCTAGGATTAAAAAAATAAACCAGAGTTATTATTTGTAATTTTAACCAATAATAATATGGAAATAACTTACCTCAATTTCCGGAGTATTGATAACTTCTGTAGTATCAAATTTAAGTTACTTTGACTATCTGAATTACCGTGAATTCTTGACAACAAGCTCTCAGCTACAAAAACAAAAGACAATCAATTTTAGCACACAAATACAAAATTACTTTCTTACCTCATTTTCTTGAGCAATGGTAACTTTTGTAGTACCAAATTTGAGCCATTCTGACTATTTGAATATACCAGTCACTGTTGACAACAAGCTCTTAGCTACATAAAAGAAAGGCCAGAGCTATTTTTGCATATTTAGCAAACAAATATGGAATTACGTACTTACCTCAGCTTCCCTCGAGTAGTAGTAGCTTCCTTAGCATTAATACTACGGCATTCTGACTACCAATGGCTCTTGACAACCAACAATTGGCACTTCGTATCCCCCTAAAACGGCGAAGTTTTGAAATTAAGTCTGGAAAAGGGTCTTCAATGCCATAGTAACCGGTCGAATCAACTTTTTGTTTCTTGAAAAGCAAGCATTTTCGCAGGAATTTTCTCACACTTCGGAGCTTAAGTATAAAGTAAGGCTTGTTTAATACTGTAGTTTCAGAATAAACTGGGGTCAAGCCTAAAAAGCCGTGTTTTTAGGAGAAAAAAGTTGCCCGCGCGCACGTTTAAGGGGCATACATACCATCCATACACACATATATACATACTAGTGGTGTGCTTGAGCACAAATGGCGAGCGAGCCTGACAATTAGGTAACATAAAAACTACAGTGTTGTTACTATGTTTTAGCTTAGTTCATGCAAACACTATAGTAACAGTTATGATCTTTTATTTCAGCAAACAAATACAATATCACTCTCTTACCTGTTTAATGGTAACTTTTGTAGTATCAAACGTCTGCCATTCTGATAATCTCAATTACCAGTAACTCTTGGACAAGCTTTCAGCTACGATTAAAAAAATAAACCAGTGTTATTATTTGTAATTTTAGCCAACAAATATGGAATTACTACTTAACTCAATTTCCTGAGTATTGCTAACTTCAATTTAATGTACTTTGACTATCTGAATTACCTCGAATTCTTGACAACAAGGTCTCAGCTACAATAACAAAAGACAATCAATTTTAGCACACAAACACAAAATTACTTTCTTACCTCATTTACTTGAGCAGTGGTAACTTTTATAGTACCAAATTTGAGCCATTCTGACTATTTGAATTTAACAGTCTCTGTTGACAACAAGCTCTTAGCTACAAAAAAGAAAAACCAGAGTTAATTTAGCATATTTAGCTAACAAACATGGAATTGCGTACTTACTTCAGCTTCCCTCGAGAAGTAGTAGCTTCCTTAGCATTAATACTACGGCATTCTGACTACCAATGGCTCTTGACAACTAACAATGGGCACTCCGTATTTCCCCATAAAACGGCGAAGTTTTTAAATTAAGTATGGAAAAGGGTCTTCAAATAAACTGTGGTCAAGCCTAAAAAGCTGTTGTTGTTTTTTTGAGAAAAACGTTTCTCGAGCGCGCGTACCATCCCACATACATTCATACATAAAACATATACCCGATTTTGCATTATCCCTAATACTGTCTCGCTCGCTTCGCTCGCTCGCCAACTAGTGGTGTGCTTGAGCACAAATGGCGAGCGAGCCTTAAACTACTCTATTGTTAAATGATTAAGCATATGCGGTAAAGGGGATTCAATGCCATAGTAACCGCTCCCTGCATGTGTTTGAATTGAAAAAGAAGCAACAAAATCAAGTCACGTTATTTAAATTTTTCTTTGTGATATTCTTAATAGTTGTTGTAACACACAATACTTTCACACAACTGAACATACCTACGCAAGACTTACATTCGTAGTTCGTCTAGTGGACAATGAATTTTCAAGTAAATGCTGTTGAGTAGGGCTTATAACTGTGACAAATAGCGTATTAACTTACCACCGCCACTAACTCGAATAGAAATGGAGTTCCCATAAGTTTTTGAGTTTTAACTGCACCCGCAAAACAATTCAAAGCGGTAAACAATTCAATTTCTAAGGTGATACGGCTAATGGTCGCTAAACAAGAAGATTCTGTTTAGTGAAGTTTGGGACGGGGTCGAACGTTGAGCGAACACAAAAATACAGAGGGTCAAAGTACAAAATGACATACGTATGTCCAAACATATATATAATATACTAGTGGTGTGCTTGAGCACAAATGGCGAGCGAGCCTGATAGTTAGGCAACATAAAATGTTACTATGTTTTAGCTTACTTCATGCAAACACTATAATAGCAGTTATGACCTTTTATTTCAGCAAACAAATACAAAATCACTCTCTTACCTGATTAATGGTAACTTTTGTAGTATCAAACATCAACCATTCTGATAATCTCAATTACCAATAACTAAAAAATAAACCAGTGTTATTATTTGTAATTTATAGCCAACAAATATGGAATTACTACTTGCCTCAGTTTCCTATTGATAACTTCTGTAGTATCAAAGTTTAGTTACTTTGACTATCTGAATTACCTCGAATTCTTGACAACAAGCTCTCAGCTACAAAAACAACAGACTATCAATTTTAGCACACAAATACAAAATTACTTTCTTACCTCATTTTCTTGAGCAGTGGTAACTTTTGTAGTACCAAATTTGAGCCATTCTGACTACTTGCATTTACCAGTCACTGTTGACAACAAGCTCTTAGCTACAAAAAAGAAAGGCCAGAGTTATTTTTACATATTTAGCTAACAAATATGGAATTACTACTTACCTCAGCTTCCCTCGAGTAGTAGTAGCTTCCTTAGCATTAATACTACGGCATTCTGACTACCAATGGCTCTTGACAACCAACAATCAGCACTCCGTATCCCCCCTAAAATGGAGAAGTTTTGAAATTAAGTCTGGAAAAGGGTCTTCAATGCCATAGTAACCGGTAGAATCAACTTTTTGTTTCTTGAAAAGCAAGCGTTTTCGCAGGAATTTTTTCACACTTTGGAGCTTAGGTATAAAGTAAGGCTAGCTTAATGCTGTAGTTTCAGAATAAACTGTGGTCAAGCCTAAAAAGCCGTGTTTTTAGGGGAAAAAAGATCCCCGCGCGTACCATCCATACATACATACATACATATAACATATACCCGATTTTGCATTATCCACACCTAATACTGTCTCGCTCGCTCGCCAACTAATTGAAATATCTCGGTAACTAAGTGGAAACTAAGTGAAATACCTCGGTAGCTAAGTGATATAGTACGGGTAAGTGCGCACGCGTGCAGTGTTAACCTTGGAAATGTACAGTTCCAGTAGTTTCTGGTTAGAGACAATGTCCTTCTTTACCACAGAACCTCTACCCGTATTAGGCGGAATGTTGTACTACAGATTAGGAAGAGCCGCACGTTGAAAAGAAAGTTCCAGCGGAAGCTAATCCTGAAATAAGGAGATAGTGAGTGAACGATATAATATAGCTACAATTGCAAATGACTTGTTAAAAGCTGGCCTACTATTAGCGAATGATAGCACGGGTAACCTGTGCTATTCGAGATCAGTAGCACTCGTAAAGAAATTAAAATAGCACTTGGCTTCGCCTCGTACTATTATTTCAATCACGTTACTGTGCTCCCGAATAGCACGGTTACCCGTGCTATTACTCATACAAACGTATATTTATATTTGGGCATAGTTAGTAGTTTAACAAATATGTGCCTAGTCTTAATAATTTTTAGTTGCGGCCCAGGCTATATTATTTTACATGTTTCAGAAAGAAAGGGATAGACTGAACACAATTAAAGACTCTCATAAAGCCTAAAATAATGTTAATATTGTATGGTTGCACTATTTTGTGTTCATGTGTTGTTTTATTTGTTTTCCAGAAACCGGTTTTAGTGTTGCATGCCTTATTATGAAAGTACTAATTAAATAAGGAATGTTCTTCCCCTTTCTACCCCTTCCCTCCTTCCAACCATAAAGTTTTGCCCTCCATCAACTTTTTTGTGGAGGCCTCCACTTTGACCTTAGAAATGTTATTAATATTGAGCAAGAAGTGAGCACTATATCCCTCGATTGATACATTATGAGTCAAGTAAGGACCTGGTGAAGAATGACATCTGAGTTGATGGTGGTATAGAATAGGTATTGAGTATAGCTAAAAAAAAATTAATGGATTACCACTTGTACCACTCCATCTGAGTTTGTTGGTTGCAACAATCCCAGTGTGAAGTGACTTCTGTAAAGTGTCAAGAAGAAGGGATTTTTCAAAACAAAATGCAAGTTGATATTTTTTTAGGAGGCAGTGGCCTCCTCTGCCTCAATTTATAGTACCTAAAATAGTTGTTTAAAAAATACATATACATGCAGGGTGTGGTAAACCTACCTAAGCTACCGCACAGGCTTACCACATCATGCACTATATAGTACTTGGGTTCAAGGGGGTGGGATTGTAATTCTTTGTACGAAGGGATAGAAGATAAAAGAAAGAAAAGCTAACAAAGAAGAGCCAAGCTATGAATTGTCAACACTATAAGCTTTTAGATTGAGTGGATATGAAAATATAAACTAGTCAATAGAAAAACGTCTTGAAATCCAATAATATTTAAAAAAATTCTCTCATATCCTGTAATGCCCTTGTATACGGTCTTTTTTTTTATTGAAATGGCCTATTATGTGCGCAATACCTGCCTTATCACATTTTTCCATTGCCTAGTTGTTGATTAATGTATCTATAATTTGCATTATATTTTGTAGATTATGAAATATCAACGTCAACTATTTCTAACCGTATCAGTTACACTACTACTACTGATATTTGTTATTCTTATTGCTCCTAATCAATTAGTGACTGTTTATAAAATATCAGATCGTAAATTGCCATTTAATGATATACCATGTCCATTTAATTCAGTGTCACCATCACTGCCTACAACTACTCATCTAACGACTCCAAAATCAGCTTCTCAACAATATACAACTTCAAGTACCGTCAAAGAATCTGTGGAGGCGTCAATTCCTTTGAAGTGGCTTACTGCCAACAAAATACATGTAAATCTATACCAAGGCCATATGTCTAAACTTCTTCCCTCGATAGTAACATCATCGCATTCAAAAGAACTAGTAGTCTACACAACTCATCTCTACACAAATACCAATGGCAGTAGTTATATAATATTTCTAATTGGAGCCGGCCCCTCAGTGTATAATGGATCCAAGGCAGTGATTGGATGCGGAGTGAATGATAATTATGGGACTCATTACAAAGTCAGATATAATTATGAAGACATAAGACAACACAATTGGCTCAGAATTATAAAAAAAAAAAAGCATTATTATCAGCAAGTCATTGTTGAATGTTATGGCTTGGAAGTAAAAGATGGAGACAAAGCATTTCTTGTCTATTATAACTCTACCTCTGACAAAACTGTCAAAGTTTATTCAAATGAATCCATTGTGATTCCAGCTCCAAGGAAAACTCCGAAAGAAGGCAAAGTCTCTTCAATTGTCTGCACAAAGGTCCTGTCAAGAGGCGTGCCATGGCTACCTGAATTTCTGAGGTACCAGAAAACTCTGGGAGTAGACCACGTCCACGTAGCTGTTCTTGACACGTTCTTCAAAGATGGAGGGTTTGCTGATATCTTGGCGAATGACACATTCTTCTTGCAAGCTGTAAGGGACAATTTTGTCACAATTCAGATTTGGAATGAGTGGTACGATGCCAAAAAGTGGGAGTGGTTATACTATGGCAGCACGTTTATGTATTTGGACTGTATCTACAGGTATAGAGGTACATACGATTTTATATCCTTATCCGACACAGATGACTTCTTCACACTTCGTGTTCCTGGATTGTCTTACAAGGAATTCCTGGTAAAATACTGTTTACGAAAGGGCATTGGGTCTTGTAGTTTTATATGGTTGTTCTACTATCCTGGAGTGTGTGGCTTCAATAAGAGCATGAGAGCAGACGGCAATGTCACAGCTAGCATTGTACCTCACAGTCCTACATATGAGCAGAGAGACCACTACAAGCCTACACACTTGTCTAAAGCTATCGTTGATTCTTCGTTTCATGATGCCAGCTGTAGTGGGTGTATGCAAGAGGGATATAGAGCAGTGTTGATCCCAGAACATATTGCATATGTGGCTCATAATAGACTGAATAAAAAATTGTCAGCAAAAAGCGTTTGCCGTTGAAGTTTATTTATAATATCCAAATATAGATTATATTTTTTATAGTGAGGTTATAAAGAGTAACTAAGCTTTTCTTCGTCATTGTAGCCAAATTTACAGAATTCCTTATTGGACTTGAAACCTAGAGTAGTGCCCAACTGCAGTGCAATACTCATTACTGCACTTTGTCTAAAAATATTATATTCCAGGAAAAGAGGTTGCTATAGTAATACTCCTTGTGGCTAGCATTGTTCTTCCCTCTCCCACCCTTTGATGTCACCAATATCTCTCTGTTATTCATTATTTGTTGTTCTTGTTATTTTATTCTTTGCATTATTCCATCATAAGATTCAATGTAGTTCATCCTGCTAGAGTTACTAAATAATAGACAAAAAAAAAACAATAAACAAAACAAGTTTGAGTAGCTACATGACATAGTAACTAAAAACTGTGGTAAATTGTTTTACTAGTACAGAATTACCTCACAAGGGACCCCCCCTTTTTTTTTCTCCTAAAAAGATGAAAGAAGCCTAGCTATAATATAATTAATTAATAGTATTGTTTTTGATCGGGACTATGTCTAGACTTGTCCCTGAAGCGAGTTATCAGCCGACCACTTTCAAGTAAATTCTTGAAATGGTAAGCCCTACTAGCAGGTATCTGTCACACAAAGTCCCTGGACGAAGAACAGGTCAACAGGCTGCTGCACCACACGTCTTCCCATGTCAATAGACTTAGTGAGGGTTGTAAGGCCTCACGTATTCTTTAATTATCCAGATCCTCTGTATTAAACGTGTCTTGCCTTCGAAACAAATTCTAGCTAGTTTCAATTACCCTGAACTAGACCAACAAAACTGAACACTAAGAATGAATTTTAAAAGAGTAAACATGACAACATAACTAGTGGTGTGCTTGAGTACAAATGGCGAGCGAGCCTTAAAGCACACTATTGTTAAATGATTGATTCTAACTAATAACACTCAAGCTACTAAAATTAAGTCGAGTTTTTAAATTACGTATATACGGTAAAGGGGATTCAATGCCATAGTAACCGCTTCCCGCAACTGTTTGAATTGAAAAAAAAGCAACAAAATCAAGTCACCTTATTTAAACTTTTTCTCTGTGTAGTAGTTGTAACGCACAATACTTTCACACAACTGAACATACCTACACAAGACTTACCTTCGATGTTAGTCTAGTGGACAATGAATTTTCAAGTAAATACTGTTGCGTACTGCTTATAACTGAGACAAATAGTGTATTAACTTACAACTGCCACTAACTCAAATAGAAATAGAGCTCCCATAAGTTTTTGAGTTTTTACTGCACCCACAAAAGAATTCAAAGCGGTAAACAATTCAATTTCTAGGGTGATATGGGTAATGATCGCTAAACCGGAGGATTCTGTTTAGTGAAGTTTGGGACATGGTCGAACACGGAGCTAACACAAAAATACTCGAGGGTCAAAGTACAAAATGACATACGTACGTCCAAACATATATATAAATAAACTAGTGGTGTGCTTGAGCACAAATGGCGAGCGAGCCTGATAGTTAGGCAACATAAAATGTTACTATTTTTAGCTTACTTCATGCAAACACTATAATAGCAGTTATGACATTTGATTTCAGCAAACAAATACAAAATCACTGTCTTACCTTATTAATGGTAACTTTTGTAGTATCAAACATCAACCATTCTGATAATCTCAATCACCAGTAACTCTTGAACAAGCTCTCAGCTACGATAAAAAATAAACCAGTGTTATTATTTGTAATTTTAGCCAACAAATATGGAATTACTACTTACCTCATTCTTGAGTATTGATATCTTCTGTAGTATCGAATTGAAGTTACTTTGACCATCTGAATTACCTTGAATTCTTGACAAGATCTCACCTACAAAAAAAAAGACAATCAATTTTGCACACAAATACAAAAATTACTTTCTTACCTCATTTTCTTGAGCAGTGGTAACTTTTGTAGTACCAAATTTGAGTCATTCTGACTATTTGAATTTACCAGTCACTGTTGACAACAAGCTCTTAGCTACAAAAAAGAAAGGCCAGAGTTATTTTTGCATATTTAGCTAACAAATATGGAATTACGTACTTACCTCAGCTTCCCTCGAGTAGTAGTAGCTTCCTTAGCATTAATACTACGGCATTCTGACTACCAATGACTCTTGACAACCAACAAGCGGCACTCCGTATCCCCCTAAACGGCGAAGTTTTGAATTTTAAATCTGGTAAAGGGTTTTCAATGCCATAGTAACAGGTCGCAGCAACTTTTTGTTTCTTGAAAAGCAAGCGTTTTCGCAGGAATTTTGTCACACTTCTGCGCTTAAGTATAAAGTAAGGCTTGCTTAATGCTGTAGTTTCAGAATAAACTGGGGTCAAGCCTAAAAAGACGTGTTTTTTTGGAGAAAAATGTTGCCCGTGCGCGCATTTTAGGGGCATACGTACCATCCTTACACACATATATACATACTAGTGGTGTGCTTGAGCACAAATGGCGAGCGAGCCTTAAACTACACTATTGTTAAATTTGATTTTAACAACTAACACTCAAGCTATATAAAGTCGAGTTTTTTAATTACGTATGAGGTAAAGGGGTTTCAATGTCATAGTAACCGCTCCGGCAACAGTTTGAATTGAAAAAGAAGCAACAAAATCAAATCACGTTATTTAAATTTTTTTCTTTGTGATATTCTTAATAGTAGTTGAAACGCACAATACTTTCACACAACTCAACATACCTACGCAAGACTTACCTTCGTGGTTCGTCTAGTGGACAATGCATTTTTAAGTAAATACTGTTGAGTAGGGCTTATAACTGTGACAAATAGCGCATTAACTTACCACCGCCTCTGCTTTGGGAGCCTGTTTCGTTCAAGTTACGAGCTCCTCAGCCTCAAATATATATAATCCACAAATCCTCCGCGGATGCCGTCGCTGACGAGCCCATTCTTCGTTTACTGATACATTTGTTGATTGTCTTCAAAACCTTCGTTGTACTTTTTCTCAATTCTGCTTTGTTTTGTCTAGTTGACTGTGCTGATTTGATCCTCCAGCAGCGCGCCCGAATTTTTTTCTTTCAAAAAAATTGCAACGAACATTTTGTAGCTAAGGTCATAGTCAGCCTGTGTACGAAATTTGGAGTCATTTTTACTCGTAGTTTTTCTGAGAAGAAACACAAAATAGACTCCAGGACTAAAAATTAGTCCACGCGATCTTTTGGCAGAGACTTGATTGCTTTCAAACCACACCCACAACAGATTCAATTAATTCCCGCGGGAAAGTGAGTTCCAGGTGCTCTCTAACTTTCGGGCGCCAGATAACTTGTTAGCAAACCAGTTATCTGGCCGCCTTTCCTTCTCGATGATAAGCCCTACTGGAACGAGTGTGAGGAGATTATTGTAGTCTAGTTAATAGTATTTTTCTCGGCATGGTCAGGTAAGCCTTTTATCAAGCTAGCTAGATGCATATTCAGTGTGTGTATGTACCTATAATAGATTAGTGAACCATTTTTGCTGCTGGAAAACTCTACAGTTTCAGTTTGTGTACAGTTTTCTGTACTTAGCTATTCACTTCATTTGTTTATTCATCCTACTTAGCTAGCTACATCTCAAAATATTCATCTATATTTAGCTGGCTATTTCAAAATATTTTTTATAAAAAATAAGTATCATTATATTATATACATTCATAAAAATTATCACTGGTCATCACAATACTGTAAAATTAAAAAAAATCATGAGTGATATATCAAGAAGAATTTTGCACAAGAATAAAAATTTAAAATAATGGAGTCATTAGTGCGGTATTATTTACCTGTCAAAGCTTGGATACAAGGAAATGGAGAGCGAGCCTAAAACTACACAATTGTTATATGATTCATTTTAATTTCTAATACTCAAAGCTACTAAAAGTATGGTCAAAATCATTCATATAAAAATAGTATAGTCTTTAGGCTCGCTCGCCATTTGTGCTCAAGCACAAATGGAGAGCGAGCCTAAAACTACACAATTGTTATATGATTCATTTTAATTTCTAATACTCAAAGCTACTAAAAATATGGTCGAGTTTATAAATTACGTTTATAGCTAGGTAAAGGCATTTCAATTCCATAGTAACCCCTCCCCGCAACTGTTTGAATTGAAAAAAATAATAATACACATTATTTAAACGTTATCTTTGCGATATGCTTGAGCTAAGTGGTAGCTAAAACGCACAGTAATTGCACACAACTGGACATACCTACACAAGACTTACCTTCATGGTTCTAGTGGACAACAATGAGTTTTCAAGTAAATACTGTTGCGTATAGCTATAACTATGACAAAGAGCGCATGGGCTCACGCCGCCACAAACTTGAATAGAAATGGAACTCCAGTAAGATTTTGAGTTTAAACTGCACCCGCAAAAAAATTCAAAGCGGTAAACAATTCAATTTCTAGTATGATACGGGTAATGATCGTTGAATAGGAGGATACCGTTTAGTGATGTTTGGGACATGGTCGAACGCTGAGCTAACTCGAAAATACGAGAGGGTCAAAGTACAAAATGACATACGTACGTCCAAATATATATAGACTAGTGGCGTGCTTGAGCACATATATCGTGTGAGCCTGATAGTTAGGTAACATAAAACTACAGTATTGTTACTAGTTTTAGCTTAGTTCATGCAAACACTATAATAACCTTTTATTTCAGCAAACAAAATACAAAATCACTCTCTTACCTTACTAGTGGTGTGCTTGAGCACAAATGGCGAGCGAGCCTTAAACTACACTATTGTTATTCACTAAAATAAAGTCGAGTTGTTAAATTACGAATATACAGTAAAGGGGTTTCAATGCCATAGTAACCACTCCCCTCAACTGTTTGAATTGAAAAAGAAGCAACAAAATCAAGTCACGTTATTTAAATTATTCTTTGTGATATTCTTAATAGTAGTTGTAACGCACAATACTTTCACACAACTGAACATACCTACGCAAGACTTACCTTCGTGGTTCGTCTAGTGGACAAAGAATTGTCAAGTAAATGCTGTTGAATAGGGCTTATAACTGTGACAAATAGTGTATTAACTTACCACCGCCACTAACTCGGATAGAAATGGAGCTCCCATAAGTTTTTGCGTTTTAACTGCACCCGCAAAACAATTCAAAGCGGTAAACAATTCAATTTCTAAGGTGATACGGGTAATGGTCGCTAAACCGGAGGATTCTGTTTAGTGAAGTTTGGGACGGGGTCGAACGCGGAGTGAACACAAAAATACGGAGGGTCAAAGTACAAAATGACATACGTACGTCCAAACATATATACAAATAAACATCCCCGATTTTTTCATTTTTACCCCTGTAAGTGTCTCGCTCGCTACGCTCGCTCGCCAATTAATGGTAACTTCTGTGTATATCAAACATCTGCCATTCTGATACCAGTAACTCTTGGACAAGCTCTCAGCTACGATAAAAAAAATAACTAGTGATGTGCTTGAGCACAAATGGCGAGCGAGCCTAAAGACTACTATACTATATATGAATGATTTTGACTTCTAACACTGAAGCTACTGAAAATAAGGTCCAGTTTTTAAATTTCGCATACACGGTAAAGGGATTTCAGTGCCATAGTAACAACTCTCTGCAACTGCTTGAATTGAAGGGAAAAAACAACAACAAAACAATACACGTTATTTAAAAGTTTTCTTTGTGATATTCTTTAGCTAAGTAATGGTTGTAACACACAATGCTTGACACAACTGGACATGACCTACACAGACTCCTTCGCAGTAGTCTAGTGGACAATGTATTTAAAGTAAATAATGTTGCACACGGCTATAACCTGACAAGAGCGCAGTGACTTACCCCGCCACTAACTCGAATAGAAATGGAAGTCCATTTAGTTTTCAAGTTTTAACTGCCACCCGCAATAGGAATTCAAAAACGGAGTAAACAATTCAATTTTCTAGGGTGATACGGGTACTGACGATATAAACCAAGAGGATTCCGTTTAGTGCAAT
>WLWD01005398.1_pt1 | contig 24747 bp, 20 predicted proteins | sample 6712731 | NCBI WGS metagenome assembly WLWD01 (sample SAMN12718690, study PRJNA576275) | sponge metagenome | isolation source: marine sponge | host: Mycale hentscheli | place: New Zealand: South Island, Marlborough, Capsize Point | collected 2014-11-01 | reverse complement strand
CAACCCGACCCAGTGTTCAGTTTTATAGGATACAATAGATTAATAAGGAACTTCAAGCTAAAGTAAACTGTTAGGTCTCGATGGTTAAATTGTTTAAGTGCCCACTTGCAATCAGCCGTTGCAGGTTTGAATCAAGGAGAAGTCATTTTTCTTCTCTTGTCAAGTTTTTCCTATTCAGGTAATGATGATGCTTTACCAATTCTGAATAATAACTAGCAAATACAGTAGGAGACAAAATAATTCCAAATTCCGTTCCACGATAAAAAAAAAACGGTAGTTCCGTTCGACCGTATTACTGTTTTAATCTTTCTCGCTCACCGCATGCCTCGCTCAAAGCAATATAAATAATTGTTTATCCAATAAAACGTTCAGATTTTTTGTTTACAGGCTCCTGAGGTGAAGCATTTTAGGTAAAAAAAAAAGAATCTGTTCTATAGGAAGTTGTCTCGCGGAGAATTGTTAACTCGACTACTGCACAGTATCAATGTATTCTCGATGTTAAGGCCTTCGTAAGCTTAGATTTTTTACTACTGGAAGTCCATCAGTAGCTAACAGAAGACCTACAAAGTGCGGACCTCGTTGTAGCTGTGTGCCCATCAAAACTTCAGTCTGCAGCTTTATTGAAGCAAGTAAAAGTTTTGTACAAAATTTTTGCACTATCCCCGTAGTGTTTAACAGGCGATGCAAGGCCTTAGCTTACTGATATAGCTATGAAAGAGTTTCTAGCTAGAAAATATCAGTGAATTGATGGAAAAGCTTAACTGTTTTTTACTGTTTTAGTAAACAATGTCGGCCGTTTAGTCAAAAATGTACGAAACACAACGGTAAAAAGAATATCGTTTTACTACGGAACAGAATCCGAAACTTTATTTTGACTCCTACTGTACCCCACTATACAGTGGCAATTGATGCACTGTTAGGGATAGAGTACGAATAATGTATTCCTACTTCCTGTACAACTTGGTTTAATGTCCGTTTGTTTTTATTATCTCACCACTATGGTCGTCATTATTGGCAATTTTTTACCAACCACTCATTTTTTACGAATAACACACACTGTCCTTATTACAGGCTACTTGGCTCTTTGCCTATCTGGCTCATATATGTTCAAACACACCATTACCCTCATCGACCTGGCACAGCTTTATCGTGAATACACACTTTACCGACCATTATGGCAATGACACCAACCCACCTCAGCTCATGAATTATTTAAGAATTGTCACTGGTCATCGTCATTTACTGACAGACATACGCATAATAACAATAAATAAATTAATTAAAACCTCCATAAGTGATAGGGTCTATTCAAAGTATGTGTATATTTCTATGAATTATGAATGAGGTGAGCACGTACTTGCTGAGCCGCCTGCCAGAGCTGTTGCTGTCAGAAAGAATTGGTTCACTGATAGAGGTTGATCCAAAGGAGGATTGGTGATATTAACACATATCATAGTTGCCCCAGATTCTGATTCATTCACTCTGTAGAGAGTGTCTTCAAATCCAATAATGATAGCTGAGGGAAGAGGGAAAAACATATACTAGTTATAAAAATTTATTTTCTGGGAAAGTATATTAAATTTGTTAAAAAGGACTTACGATCATTATCAACAATTTCTACAGTAACTTGTCTAGACACCGAATTCGAAGGTGTGGGTACACTAAATTTTGGTTCTTGAAATGGTAGAATTTCTAAATTAAATCCCTCTGATCCCTCTGCTATACTATCGGAGAACAGTAACAGAGGAAGTGTTATGATCGTGTCTAAAGGTTCCAATCTTCTAACCACTTCAACTTGATTTCCTGGGAATTCTACAAGAGTAAAATCCTCTCCAGGTGTTGCTGATCCAATTGTGCCTGTAATGGTCTCGTAATTGATTTGAACTTGAAATGTCTGCTCAGTGGGTTGATTATTTTCCTTTAACAAATGAATAACTTGTAGGGAGAGCCCGTCAGGTTCGTCAAACAATAATTTAGACGCATTAAAGCCAATCACCATAGCTAAAAATAAATAACAAAATTATATGCACATATATATTGTAGCAACATGCTGCAATTGGTTCACATAGTATATGGCAACACAAACCAGCATTTAAACGACTGACCAATTGTACCTTATACAGCTTGTTTCAAGGAATTCACTGCAGTGGTGCACGTGTACCACAAATACACAAGTATTCAGATGTCAATAATTTTATTCTCTTCTTTCAGTTCAGCTATTCTAACAAAACTAGAAAAAAACTTTACCCACAAAAAAAAAAAAAAAAAAAAAAAGATGCAAGAGGTTAAATGTTACTAATGTTTTAGAACCAATCATCCACTCAATTTTAGAAAATAATACTAATACTGTAGTAACCAAAGAAACTGAGATGAAGCCAGTAATCGTGCTATTCAGGATTAATAGTACGAGTAACGCTATTGCAATAGCACAAGGCGAAGCAGAGTGCTATTTCAATTGCTTTATGAGTGCTATTGATCCTGAATAGCACAGGTTATCCGTGCTATTATTCTCTAAATAGTAGGCCAGCTTTAAAAACAAATTATTTGCAATTGTAGCTACACTGTATCTTTCACTCACTATCTCCTTATTTCTTCGTCTGGAACTTTGTTTTCTACGCACAGCTCCTCCTAATCTGTTGAAAAACATTCCGTCTAATACGGGTTAGAGCTTCCGAGGTAAGGAATGATATTGTTTCCAAGGTTAATGCTGCACGCGTGCACACTTACCCGTACTACTTCACTTAGCTACCGCAGTATTTCACTTAGTTATCGTTCTATTTCACTTAGTTATGCGCTATTTCATTTTCCCTGTGTGATTTTAATTGAACAGCAATTTTCTCCATACATTTTTGAAGGGGTATTTATGCACCGTACTATTACTACTATTATATACTTACAGGACACTACAACACAAGGACAAAGTACCAGCCGAAGGCGCTGCTCAGTAATTTTGGAGCGAATATCAAGGCCCGGTTATAAAACTTCCCTAGTAAAAATATCCGGACAAGATCTTGCATGATTTTGTAAGAACTCTCTTGCACGATCTTACCAAGGAAAGTCAATTGGAGGTCTACTTGTGTGTAAAAAAAATTTGTCGTTCACATTATTAGACCAAGAAAACTGATACAAAATGGGAACTTCTATTCCTCTCGCAATCCTTATGAAATAACCCCACCCCCATTTCTTGTACTACTAGTACATGAGCAATTTTTTCAGTTTGTGTAAGCCTCAAGAGTAAATAAACATCAATGCAACAATAACAAGAGTCAGAAGAGAGAGCAGTTTCTTGGAGATAGCTCGAATTGAAGGTATTAGAGCTGTGCAGCTTGGGAAGTCTTTGCTCCTAGAAATGAGAGCCTGCTGGATCCATCTGCTCGAGCCTGGAGAACGGCTACAGGGGGAGAGGGAAGCCTGGTGCACCATGCCACGTGCTCAGACAAGGACTACTGTATGGAGAATTTCTGTAAACGGCTATGAGACAACCTGAAGCTAAAACACCACAACTTCGCGAAGTCATGCTGCTATACTGCGTGATTGTTCCTGCTCGCGCATTATTGAATGGTGAGATATTGACGGGGAATAAATTAATGTTGCGGATCTACGGGCGGTGGGCATTGCTATATGCAGCCACCCTTAAAAAGAAAAAAATAGCTATTTCTTTGTTATGTTTGCTTTAAAAATTTTCAGCTTAATTAGCTACAACACACAACACTTACACACACGCACACTTGTTCGCTGGGGTTATAGCAACACAAGACTCACATTGTATTTTCTTTGTGACCTGGCTTATTGGACAATGGATCCAAGTACGAACGTTGTGTAGAGCAATGACATACAGTGCATTAACTTACCAACACCATTAAATATAAATAAAAAATTAACGCAAGTTTATAAGACTTCATTGCGCCCAGCAACATTCCATTTAAGATTGGATGATTCTATTTAGTGGGATATGGGAGCCATTATGCGAACACAAAAATGCGAGTGCAAACACAAAAATGGCATACGTACGTCCAAACATACACATAAACAAACAAATATCACCGATTTTCAGTTGTGTTACCCCTGATAGTGTCCCACTCACTCTGCTCGCTCGCCAAATAACAAAAATAAATAAATATAAAAAGATAACACACACAAAATCCAAATGAAATCGATCACTTAGTGATAGCACATGAGGGTAACAACATGAGTTCAACCACCCTTCCCTTAATGTACACACGCTAGTTCTATACCTACCATCATTATCCACAATAATCCCAATGGTCACGTTTCTTTCAAAGTGGTCAATAGTAGAGGGATTAACAGCAGCAACAACTTCTGATGTAATCAAAAACAGCTGTTCAAATCTCTCGTTTATGTCGTCATCAAATATTGGAATCTCCACATTGATGGATGGCCGCACAGGTAAGGGCAATGAATCAGCAGGAAACACCACTTGGAAGCTGGTAGTATCAAAATCTGCCTCAACTGAAACACACAAAAGATGTGATGTAAAAAGAAGAGATTTTTGAATATCAACAAAGCAAACAGAATGCAGCATCTTCACACTAACTGAACTGTTAACCGAGCATATTTATACCTGTGAGCTGTAAAAACAAAATGGCAGTCATGTGGTACTTTCGCCGCTTCTGTGGGTACTTACATAATATGTGACCGTCTACAGAAAAACCGGGCCCAACGCGGCGTGCGTAAATATCGAGAAAAGATCGATCGATTTCTTAAAAATGCATGGTTTCAAGCCGATGGAAGGGAACGGTTAGGTCTATTATTGTGGGAACGGCTTAAGCTACAATGATAAAACTTGGAGAGCTCAATATCTGGACGCCGACAACTCTGTAAGTGCAAAAAAATAATTTCAAAGGGTGCCGCGTTGTGCCTGGTTTTCCTGTAGACGGTCACATATATACACAGAGTGGGATACACATAGGACTACATAATTGTAAATCTATACATGGTATACACTGATCAACTCAAAGTAATTACGTATGTGTGTTTGTGTATATTGATGTGTGTTTGTGTATATTGATGTGTGTGTGCTTACCAGGAAGAATAAGTTACATCGAACTTACTTGCTTCATAAGGAGTTAATTGATTGGGATTAACTGTTTGTGGCAAAGCTCCATCAGGTACGTAACTTCCATTACTCAAGGCCGCCGCAATGGTGAGAGGTACGATGTTGAATATGACGGGGTTAGCTAAACGAGCGTCCTGATTTTTGGCTAATTGTGCGATAATAAGCCGATCACTACCTTCTCCTTTACTGTAATCACTCTCACTGAAGGAAAACCTCACTCCTAAAAATATATTTAAAAATATTACATAGTAACTGCATTTCTTGGTTACAACTCCTTAATGTTGTATATGTGACTATAGGGTATTTTTCAGAACGATTTGTGGGAGTCAAATCAACATTGTTAACCCTCTCGTTCCCAAATTGTTTGGACGTGCGCGGAAAAATCTAATCTTCTACCGCGGAATAGTGCATTACCGTTTTATTTTTTTAACTCGATGCTGGCTGGGAAAACCCCATAGCAACCATATATCACTAAATAGACCAAGAGTTTGGGATTCCCCTCATTTTTTGATTGAGAAAATTGAATAATATTTAAGCCATCTACTAATACTTCCAAAAAAAAATTTTTTCCCCAAAAAATCCACTTTTCCCATCAATAAAAAAATAAAATAAAATAGAAATAATATTGTTTGATGCATTATATACCAATATTATATTAGTTCAACAATAAAATATGTTGTTTGTTGTGTGTGGTGCTGATTGTGATCATGTAGGAGACATCTATGAGTGTCCACAAGGAACGTATGCCATCGGACGTCGAGCTCCACTACAAAACAATTTCATATACACAAAAAACACAAACAACAAAGATATTTGTAATACAAACAACAAATTATTCATGATCCTATATAATTGCAACTTTATGATGTATTGTATGCGGTTTCATACAGGATTTTTGTTTGGGGTGGGGCTCCGAGTGCACACCCATTTTTTGGAACCTACACTACTTTGATGCACATCTTTGCATAAGAGTCTATACTTCACACTGATGATCAGTGTTCGGTCCTATGCACTAAATGGCTCAGTTATGATAGGAACATAATGGGATACAATATCAGACTAAAAATAAATGCTTCCTAAATGTTTATTTCTATTCAACTCCCAAAATTCTAGGGGGGAACCCAGCGCTAGCCTCCCACTGTATGAATCCTGGTATGTATACTCCACACTGTACATGAGAGAAACAATCGTTGTATTGAGAAAGTGTAATTTGAAAATGAAAAGCAGTACAAGCACACACGTGGAATTCAACTTACCCGGCATGGATGGTGGCACAGACTGAACGATCCCTCCCATAGGATCCGGAACCTCCATACAATACCAAAAAAACACAAGACAACAATGATATTTGTAACATAACAGCTGGCCTCGCTGAATTGCCCCCCCCCTCCCCCGTCATTACTTTTCACTGACATTCTTGTACCATAACCCCCCCTCCCCCGTCATTACTTTTCACTGACATTCTTGTACCATAACCCCCCCTCCCCCGTCATTACTTTTCACTGACATTCTTGTACCATAACCCCCCCAGCCCTAGCTGGACACCCAAATATCAGTAAGTTGAAATGAAATTCAACTTACCCGGCATGGATGATGTCACAGACCGAAAAAGACCACCGAGTTCGTTCTCTCTCAGGTTGGATCCAGAAGTGCCACATACTGTTTGTGACCGGATTTGGGAAAATCCGCCTAAACGCGGCAAACAATTTTTTTCAGTATCACCGGGTAAAGCCTTATGGGTCGATTTTTTTCGAAAATTTTTTTATGGCAGAAATGGATAGACACCAGTTAGCTCTAGCTTATGACGCAGTTGTAAGCTCTGGCTTGCTCTAGAACTCACACTAGGAGGCTAGAAACACTAGCCGGTTGGACTCGTGTACGGAGAGTTGCTAAGAAATTATTGGCGGGCTTTTCAGTAACAGCCGGGAAAAAACTGTAGCTAACTAATTCACTTACTATTCTACATAATTCACGTACTCACGCAATTCTTGTCATCATAGTTTCTTAAGGAGCCTTGCATTAAGCCTTTTAGACTTCTTTCAATCCGCCTGTAACCGGTATATTCCATAGTGTCCCGGAGACACGCATTAATAGTATACGGACACAAGGCACGCCCCCTGACCTTAGCAACGCCTTTACCCGGCGTTTTTTCAAAATCAGCAATAATAAGTTTAGCAAAAATACTGAAGTGTTGTAGTGCATAGGGCGAAGACGGCTTGTGCTACAGCTTCCAAAATAGGAGGAAGGCATCCCGAGGCCCCGTGCAGCCTACTGGTAGAATAAATTAGAAAACTTTAGATGCCGCGTTTAGCCGGGTTTTCACAAATCCGGTCACATTTGTTCATGGTTGCTCTCTCTCTCTTTCCACAAATGCACGCACACACATACACACACACACACACACAAGAAAAAAGAAGCTACAGGTGAATACAGATCATAAAAATAAATGTATAATTTATTATACATAAATTGACTGGTGTACACACACACACATGAAATTCAACTTACATGGGCATAGTAGTCACGATCCAAAAAGATCCAGAGTTCCCTCCCAGGTTGTATACGGAAGTGCCACATACTGTTTGTCCACGGTTGCTCTCTCTCATTCCACAAATGCACACACACACACTAGAAAAAAGAAGATACAGGTGAATACAGATCATAAAAATAAATGTATAATATAAATTGACTGGTGTACACACACACACACATACATGAAATTCAACTTACATGGGCATAGTAGCCCCGATTGGAAAAGACCCCCCGACAATAACAATACATATTACAACTTTTGGGATGTTCAGGGGGGGGGAGGAGCAGCCACAAATATCAAAGTCTGTGGTCCTTCACACAAAAGATTATGGAATATCAATGGGTGTGTTGTCATCTTTCTTCCACTCTCCCCCTACCTCATCCACCCGACTCTTGTTCTTCGATTCCCGCCTTCTCCGACCGCGAGGACTTCCAGAACTCGGAGCAGGAGGAGCCACTTCCTCTTCTTCATCACTGGAACCTGCTGCCTATTCGTGTTTCATCATTGGAAGACTCAGGTCCGGTATCCTCTCCTTCATCACTGGAAGACTCTGCTCCTGTCGCCTCATCTGCGTAATCGGGGTCGCTGACTGCATTCACATCTGGTCCTAGTAGTATATGTGGTAAAAACTTTTTTTAATTTTTTTGAAAATTTGAATTTGTTCAAAAAACCACAAGCCACTTTCAAATCTCAAAACTCAATGAAATATATATATATTATAGCTAAACAGCTTACTCTATCTCAATATAGCTATAAATAAGTCTTTTCCACAACAGAAGCTTGCTATTTTTCAAGAGAAAGACAAGAGAAAGACAAGCTTACCTCGATCATCTTCTTGACTCCCATTTTCAGTATCAGAGTTGACGGGGTCTGGTCCACCAACCCTGATACAGGGCCTCCTATAGCCCTAGATGTCGTCTCCCTTCTCTCCGCTTGATCCTGAGTCGCTAGAGAGTCAGCATCAAGCAAGTCTAAAACTTGCACCGCATTGTAATTTCTAGACGCCATCTTCCAAAAAATGACTTTGAAAAAAAATTTTTTTTGCATAGTTACCAGGATCACACGGCACGCTCACTTTTATCCTATGATGTAATAAGCATTGCCTGAGACTGTACGTAATAGGGAGGTCCCCAGTTGAACTGGCGATTTTATAAAAAATGGAGAAGACAGTAAGTCAAACCGCAAAGTCTTGGTCGGCAAAGAAGCGGTTGTTTCAATGTGTTATGGAAGGCTACTGAGCTCAAGCAATTTTTTGCTGCTTCTACAAAGCTCTGGAGATGACTGGATCCATAAATGAAGCTGCTGTGAAGAAGGTAACTTTTTTTAAATTCGACTAGCTATAAAGTAACTATTTTTAAAAATTCGGAGAAGTCAATCGGTCTTCACCCGCTTCAAAGCGGGATTGGGAACGAAAGGGTTAACATCATTTTTTTTTTAGGCGAGAGGGCCAGGGGCTAAAAGTCCTCCAAAAGGCCAAAAAAATCATTGTAATGATAGTTCAAAGTGGCAATGTCTATAATAGGCTAAGACACAGATTAATCTTCTAGGCTTTTTTTTAGAATATCCATATATGAATTCGAAGGCATTTTTTATGAACTGAAGAAGTCTGAAACACAAGCACGTAATACAACTGGAACACAATGTTCAATGTATAGCCAGCTACTGATAGCCACAACTCTGGCACTAATGTCCTGGTCCTTCGAACCAGATTCCTATTTGAATTGTGATGGACAGTGGGTGTACGTGGTTCAAGAAAATACAACTAGGCAATAGAGTTCATAATCCCACCAAAGAGGACCACATAATTGATAAAAAAAATTTAAAAAAATAAATAAATAAACAAAAAACAAACAAAACAACAACAACAACAACAAAAAGCATGTATGATTTGTGTAATGTTGTTGGTATATGCATGTGTGTTGCCAGCGCATAAATGCAAAGGAAAGAGAGAGAGAAAAGTTGTATGACTGGTTTAGCAAGTCCATCCTCACTACCTGATAAGAGTTTAAAATAAGATTAACTAATATTTAGAAAACTTACGATCAGTATCGATAATTGTCACATTTATGTTTTCAAAGGCATAGTTCTGCAAACCAAATCTATTTGATAAAGTCAAACTGTATGTCTCATCGTTCTCTTGTGCCACTCCATCAATGGTATGTAAGATCGAAACAGTCTGAACAACCGTGCCGGAAAATACGACTTGAAGACGTCCATTACCAGCACCATTCACGTTGAAGTCACTGCCCATTGCTACACACACAAATTACACTTTATAAGGTACTTAGCAAGTTAAAACACTCCCAATTGATTAATTTATTAGTATGTTCTTGTTCCCATACTAGACCAAGCAACTACCAATCTACCCTTTTTTTTTACTGCATACAGTAGGCACCATAAAAAGTCCACCAAAATAATTGGAATTGCCAAGTACTTAGATCTCTTTTCAGGTTATTGTCACTTTGTTTCGACTTATTATTATTATTATTACTATAGTATGTCCAACTTGAGTTGGCATGACCGCAAGCGCGGTAAACAAGGAATGCACTTGGTAAAAAACCAGACGAAATTTAGTCATGTGAACTAATTGCAATTGACGCGCGAATTAAACAATGTTCACTTGAAAAGGGGAGGCTACTCAGTTGTACATTATTAATGCAATAACTTTTGCTAGAGTTTAGTCAAGGCCATCTTGCAGTTCTATTAGTTATTTCCTGGCGCTATCACTGGAACAAAAATGGAATTTCCTGCTATAAGAAAGGTTAAGTATAGCTATCTCATAGATCACATGTCCTTCACATTTCCAACTTCAGGACAGATGAGTTGGTGGTAACCATTCCTGGTACTGTATAGGGCGTATTTTCCTTCGCTAATTCCTGAACATATCTTAGACACAAACTGCACTATTTTCTTTACATACCATATGGTTTGTACTGCATATATCATATCACATTTCCTTCATAATTTCCTGAATTAAAACTGGACTAATCCTGTACGTTATAGGTAGCTTATTCCTGTGCAAATATGTGCAGTTTTCCTTTAGATTTCCTGAACTCAAAACTGCAATTTTCATGCACCTTTCCTACACAAAGCAACTATTGTTCACACACCTTTCCAACAGCAATCCTGAAGTTAAACTGCACTTTTCATGCAACCTATGCTACACAAATTCTGCACCTTCAAATTTACCAGAGTATGAATAAATAATTCATGACCATGTACAAATAAATAAATAAAAAATGATGCATCGCCATCAGACAACAGTTCCTGAACTTTGGCTCCACCTCTGCAATATCTTGAGTTCATCTCTGCAACCTCTTAGTTCATCTCTGTAAATTTTGTCACAACAATAAGATTTCTTTCTCAAAAGTATACATTGAAAAAATATTTCATAATAATAATAAAGGTACACAGAATAATTTTATTACAAACCAATATTACTTTAGCTATAACTGCTCATGATATGACAAGAACAATGCTATCTTGGCAAGTGGAACACTGGCACTTCAGCATCCTAGTGACGAAGACAATATTCTTGACCTGGCACAGCATGGCTGTGACCAGGATGGCAGTAACTCTGGTGGTGGTGACGAGGAGTTTGATGACAGCAAGAATGACTTCAGTCCTGATGGTTGTAGTGACTGTAGTAGTTACTAGATGGTCAAGGACTCTGACGAGAGAACAGAATTGATGATTCTGAAAAGTAGCGATTTCTACAGGAATTTCAACCACATTCTTTATAGCAATGAGTAAAAAAAATAGTGATACAACAGGTGAGACTGCAGGGAGCTCTCTGACATATACTTCCATTATGCTATGACCAGTTGCACTTGATAGAAAGTACACAAACTATTGTGTCAACAATGCAGCCTACCAGCACATCAAAAGTAAAGTCTTGGAGTACAAACTGAATACACTCAAATATTTTATCATTTATTTGTGATGTACCTGTTTTCATACACAAAAGCCAATAAAAGCATATTTGTTGACAAAATTTATAACAGACTGCTCAGTTCAAAATAAACCACACCCTTAATAAATACCAACAAATTCTTCCTGAATGTAAGACTGATGTGTACAAAACAACTTTCTCTTACCTCAATGATCCAGTAGCAAACTGCTTTAGCCATGAAGCCATATTACCAACCTTACTAGTGTGTTTACTAAGAGCCTCAGTGTGATGCCATAAGAGTTTTTGCCAAACGGTGCGAGTATTTTGTTATTATTAAATCGGGAACAGCTAGTTAGCGTCGCATTTATGCTTTCCCAATAGACTAGAGCGTACTCTATTGTTCAATAATACTGTCCCCAAGGCAATCTTCAACAGTTTATCTTTTTTCTCTCGTTTAGTGTCACCTTCCCACCAAGCAATCAATTCTCTGTGTCTCGCGTGCGCCAATGACTGCATTACGTAAGACGCAATTATATTTTTTATTCGCGTGTAATCGATTAAGCTCAATTTTTAGTGTCAATTATTTCATTTACATATATTCACTGATCACAACATTACAATTAAATGTGACCGGTTTTGGGAAAATCGGCCTAAACGCGGCATCTAAAGTTTTCTAATTTATTCTACCAGTAGGCTGCACGGGGCATTGGGATGCCGTCCTCCTAATTTGGAAGCTGTAGCACAAGCCGTCTTCGCCCTACGCACTACAACACTTCAGTATTTTTGCTAAACTTATTATTGCTTATTTCGAAAAAATGCCGGGTAAAGGATTGCTAAGGTCAGTGGGCGCGCCTTGTGTCAGTATACTATTACTGCGTGTCTCCGGGACACTACGGAATAAACCAAGTTACAGGCGGATTGAAAGAAGTCTAAAAGGCTTAATGCAGGACTCCTTAAGAAACTATGATGGCGAGAATTGCGTGAGTACTTGAATTATGTAGAATAGTAAGTGAATTAGTTAGGTACAGTTTTTTCCCGGCTGTTAGTGAAAAGCCCGCCAATAATTTCTTAGCAACTCTCCGTACACGAGTCCAACCGGCTAGTGTTTCTAGCCTCCTAGTGTGAGTTCTAGAGCACGCCAGAGCTTACAACTGCGTCATGAGCTAGAGATAACTAGTGTCTATCCATTTGTGCCATAAAAAATTTTTCGAAAAAAATCGACCCATAAGGCTTTGACCAGGGATACTGAAAAAAATTGTTTGCCGCGTTTAGGCCGATTTTCCCAAAAACTGGTCACAAATTATCACAACCATTAATATTTACAGAACAAATAGTACAGAAATAAGAATGATAATGAAAAGTGTCCATGACTGGACAGAATCCCTAAAGAACACTCGATCGCACTAACTAAACATAGCTATCCATGAACATTCATTCACTACCTTACCCAATCACCTATATTATGTATAATGATATTCATGTCACAACCACAGACTTCCCGTCTGAGGTCTATGCTATGTAATGTGTGCTTGTATAATTAAAAACGTTGTTAACCTCTGTAAACCGAGTAAGACATCTCTTGGCGTGCGCGCTATTCTGCGGTACAGACAAGACTGCAAGCTTAACGGCCAGTGGTTGCTTAGGTACATTCGCAGGCGCCATTATAAGTGAACGCCTGGTCCTTCGGAAGCCCCTAAGGTAAAGAAGTGATTATCCACAAGGGTAAACCACCCTTTTTCCACAGCCTTGTTCATGGTCCTTCGAGCCGGATAGACTTACTTCGTTTATCTGGCGACCTTGAAGCAGACATCTCTCTCCGACGAAAAGCAACACAACTTCTCATCCAACACCGAGAAGTAAACGACCTCGTTAACACCTCATCGACACCTACGAATTTCTCCACCTCGACTTCTACACTCCAGCTCATCAGCTCAGCCACTTCTTTGTTTTTCATCTCGTCACCACAGACTTGGCAAGACAGACAAAGCAGATTGTTCCAGACGACGAAATGGCAGAAGAAGATAACAAAAGCGTTGAGCAGCTCACGGTTGAAGCTTTGAAACGCAAAAGAAGAGCCTGCCGCAGGGTCATCACTCGACTCCAAAAGAAAGCAGCCCAACTTACTGCAGAGCCTCTTGGCTCTCTCCAGTGCTACGCAGTAGAGCTACTCAAGAGCCAAGTCAAACAGGCACTTGAGAAGCATGACTACATCCAACAGGACATCGAGCAACAACTTGAGGAGGATCAAGCAGCTTTGGCAGCTGAGACGGATGAAAGATTCGACAGGGATGAAGCTCATGCCGGACTACTACAGGAGATCCACACACTTAGCAAGATTCTCCAAGTCTGGCAGGACGGTCAAAGCCTCCTACGCGACACAGACTCCCTCAAGACCTTAACAGACTACAGCCACCCATCCTTCCTCAAGGACTTCGACAAGTTCAAAGAAGAAGCCAAACACTTTGATCGAGAATCCGCAACCTTTAGGGACCACGAAGAGATAGCCTCACTCCAGTAGAATGTCTGGGAAACCATCACTCTCTTCACATTCAAGATGGAGAAATCCCCTCTTCCCACTCCAACGACAGAGACTCTCCCTTTCTCCACAATGAGTGCTACCCCTCCAATGGCTCGAGCTGCCCCAATTCACATCGAACTTCCTAAGTTTAGCGGAGATCCTCTTTCTTGGAGGAAATTCCAGAACATTTTCGAGGCAGCCATCAAAACCAGTGCTGCTGGATTCACCCAATTTGACAAGAGATGCCTCCTGCTGGAGTCCATCCAGGTCAAGGAGAGAAAGGATATCATCAATCATGCCCCTGAAGAGGTAGCAATTGACAAACTTCTCGACAGGTTGAAACAACGTTTCGGTCGAACTCAAGTAGTAGTACCTCTATTGATCAAGCGACTGGACCAGCCACAGGTCTTCAACAGATCTTACGAGGGAATACTGAAAATACAGTCACAAATCTTTCAAGGATTCGATGCCCTCTAGCCTTTCGTGGCCGACTCTCTCTCCTCATACCTGATGCATAGCACTACTTCTGCGTTCTCTCAGTCTCTGAAGGAGGAGTGGGACAGCGCTGTCACAAAGAAGCAGGCAGGAGCAACCTTTGAAGGACTGCGTGCCTACATGGAGCAATGATTTCTACAGATGTCACCAACTGCTAACCCTACTCCTGCAGCTTCGACATCAACTGCGCCTGCCGCATCTCCAACAACTCCAGCTTCTCAGACCAAGCCCAAGAAGCCAACCAAGTGTCCTCTCTGCGACGACAAGCACCGTATTGGGCAATGCTCAACGTTTACAGCTTACGACTGTGACAAGAGGAATAAAGTAGCCAAGGACAAGCAGCTCTGTCTCAATTGTCTTTCTTCAGGCCACAACAACAAGAATTGCCCCTCAAAGAATACGTGCTGTACTTGTAAGCAGAGGCATCATACTCTGTTACACCGAGGTTTCACGACGGATTCGCCTCCCACCACTACTACTAACGTCGTCTCATCCTTGGCCACCTCCGCCACAACGTCTGAGTCTTCACCCCAACTCACTCCAGCTTTCCTCAACAAAATCATTGTGGAAATTCGGAATGGGGATAAGGTTGTCAGAGCTCGAACAGTCCTGGACTCGGGAGCCGGCATCTCTATGATCAGCAGCTCTCTTGCTTCAGCCCTCAGCCTCGACAAGCACCCGCAAGCACTCAACCTCAGCAGAAGCTTCGGTCAAGGCCACAGCTCCTATTGTGTGGTCACACCACTCAACTCAATCGATGGGGAGTTCACAACACGGCCCATCACATTCTCAGTGATGCCTAAGCTGAAGCCTCTTCCCATCCCCTCCAACTGTAAGGAGAACCTAGCTCTAACTTCCGTGCAAAGCCTCAACCTCTCTGATCCTGAACTAGGCGGCAAGGTGGACATGTTCATTGGGAACATGGAGATCGAGGATGTCACCTTCTCCGGCTCCATAAAGTTCGACGGCCTCAATGCTATCAACACACCCTTTGGATGGACTATAGCCGGACCGATGTCTGGCTCAACAGCAACTTCATCTCTCATCACTTCTGTCGACCCCCTCAAGGATGACCTAGCCAGACTGTGGGAGCTGGACCAAGTCCCGGACACTACATCTGCCGCTCAACCCAATGAGATTGTCGAAGAATTCCATCAGAATTATTCCAGAGTAGAAAGCTGTTTCATGGTCAAGCTACTACATTGCCTTCCTCCCACAGAGCTGGGACAAACTCGCAAACTTGCTCTCCGAAGGTTTCACTCCAATGAAAAATCTCTCACTCGAAAGGACAAGCTCTCTGACTTCCAGGCTTCTGTTAGAGACTTCGTCTCTTCAGGACACGCAGAGATCATTCCAAGGAAGGAGTTTGCCAACCAACCACACTTCTATCTGCCAGTACACGGCGTGTTTAAGGAGTCATCAAGCACCACCAAACTCAGACCCATATTTGATGCTTCGGCTCGCTCATCCAATGGCATCAGCTTGAACGATACTCTGCATCCAGGACCCTGCCTTTATCCTGCCCTGAAAGATGTTCTGATTCGTTTCCGAAACCACCAAGTAGGGATGTCAGCAGAAATCTCGAAAATGTTTCGAGAAGTCCTTCTCCATCCAGACGAGCGGGACTTACACCGGTTCCTGATGCGAGATGAAGACGGCAGCATTCAAGATTGTAGGATGAGAAAATTGACGTTTTGGGTCACTTGCTCACCCTTCCTAGCTTCACAAGTACTGAGAACAATTGCCAGTCTCTCTCTCGAAGACCACCCTACTGCAGCCCACCACATCTATCGGGACTTCTACGTTGACGACTTCATTTCCGGGGCCGGGTGTTGTGGCGGTCCTGTGTTATAGGAGGCACAACTACCTACGGACAAAGCAATTAGGCTTCTAAACCTAGATCGCGCTCCGCAATGAGGATCCAACACGCCCTGACTACTAAATAACAGGTCGGTGTTTAAGTTTTATCAACACGTGGAGAATCCCAACAAAAAGAATGAAATGAAGGTTTATATATGATACAAAAAGGAAATGACGTAATTGTTCTAGAAGTCCGTAATTTAGCATACACGTGGAAATGGTGATCTGGTAAGGTGTAGTTGCAGTGTTCGGAAAAGGTCGACACACCTAAAAGTAGATTATATGGAATGACTAATTAGTAACATGCTAACTGAATAATAATATTAATAATAATAATGTGATGGTGGGGAGATCCACAACATTTCCCCCCGTTTAAATGACGCAAACTAATAATTATGTTTATAAATCATCTTGTCCATCCCAGTTTTGACGAGATAATGCATCAGCGTTCCGATTGAGAGGACCAGGTCGATACTTCACATTGAAAGAATACGGCATCAACTTCATCGCCCAGCGAGCAAGCCGGCCATTACAGAAGTTAGCAGACTGCAGGAACGAGAGAGCCTTGTGGTCTGTCTCAACCACAAATGAAACTGGACGCAAGTAGGGAGCAAAATGAATGATGGAGTCCACAATCGCTAAGCACTCAAGTTCAGATGCTGAGTAGTTCTGCTCTCTAGGTAGAAGTCTCCGGGACCAGAATGCAATAACAAGTTCATCCCCACCTCGAACCACGTTGAGGACGGCTCCAAGACCAGTTCCAGATGCATCGGTTTGAAGGAGGAAAGAGTCGGAGAGGAGAGGGAGATGGAGAGTAGGTTGGGAAGATAAACAACATTTCAAATACACAAACTCATCATACATATATTTATTCCAAACAACATTATCAGGGGCTACCTGGGAGATTGCTTCACGCAGATGCTGCGTGTGATCAGCATAATGCTCAACAAAACGTCTATAGTATCCTGTGAGACCCAGGAACTGTTTGACATGACGTTTTGTTTTGGGCTGCTTGAACTGCTTGATTGCAGCCACCTTACAGTCAGCAGGAGTCACCTGACCATTCCCGACTACATGTCCCAGGAACATACAATACCGCTGGCCCCACTCACACTTGTTTTGGTTTGCAGTCAAACCAGCTTCTCTCAGCTTATACAACACCCTTTTCAGGTGTTCACAGTGACAGTCCCAAGACTGACTAAAAACTATTATATCATCTATGTAAACCCTAGAACAGTCCTCACAGCCTACCAATACAAGATCAGCTAACCGTTGGAATATGGCTGGACCATTCCTGACACCGAAAGGCATTCTAGTATACTTAAACTTGCCCCATGGTGATGCAAACGCAGTCTTTTGACGGTCTTCCACCCGGATTTGAACCTGATGGAATCCTTTGTTTAAATCTAATTTACTTAAGTACTGAGCAGATGCAAGAGTATCAAGAATATGTTCAATGAGAGGCATCTGATATGGGTCAGGCTGCGTAAGTGCATTGAGCGCTCTGTAATCCACGCAGAGGCGCACAGAACCATTGGGTTTTGCAACAGTAACAATGGGAGATGACCATGGACTCTCTGACCTCTGAATGATACCAGCTTGCAACAGTGAATCAACCTCCTTCCGCAATGGCTCAAACCACTTTGGAACTATAAAGTAAGGTTTGGACCTCACTGGCGCACTATTCCCAGTCTCTATACACATAGTAACCAGGTCTGTCACTCCTGGCTTATCAGTTAGAACATCAGGAAATGCATCTAAAACAGACTTCAGAAGAGATAACTGTGTTTCAGTCGGAGCAAAATTTCCCCGAACTAATTTAACGCCAGCTAAAGAATCAATCTCATCGTCTTCGACTACTGCGATACGATGTATTTGAGCTGAAGGACTATGGTAGGCCTTTAGCAAGTTGGCATGCAACACTACCTTATTCTTTCTTGCAGGATTGTGTATGGCATATGTAACAGGAGACAGTTTCTCAGCCACAGGATAGGGACCATCCCAACGACTTCCTAGTTTACTTGACAAACCTGGCTTGCGCACCAGAACTAAGGTACCAGGTTCAAACTCCTTCTCTTTACTACCCTTGTCATATACTATTTTCATCTTGGCTTTGGCTCTATGCTCTCTATCTGAAACTATAAGAGACATTTCAGCCATCTTAGCTTTCATATCCGTCAGCCAAGAGCAAAGATCTAATTGTTCACCTTCCTTGGTAAACCATGAGTCTCTAAGTAATCTGAGGGGACCATGCACACGACCACCATACAGCAGTTCAAAGGGGGTATATCCAGTGACAACATGTGGGGTATCTCTATAAGCAAACAGAGCATATTTCAAGTAAACATCCCACTCTCGCTTCTGGACCTGAGCACGTTTGATCATACCCTTCAGACAAGCATGCCATCTCTCCAACGCACCATCTGTTTGAGGATGATATGGGGAGGTTCGCATTCGAACTATCCCAAGTGTCTTACACAGGGACTTAACTACACCAGACATAAAAACACTACCTTGATCAGTTAACAGAGTGTATGGAATACCATGTCTAGAAACGATTTCCATCAGTGCTTCAACCACTGCCTCAGTATCAACTCGTTTCAAGGTGATAGCTTCAGGGTATTTCGTATGGAGACACATAGCAGTTAATAAGTACTTATGTCCTCGAGGGGTAGTAGGAAGTGGACCAACTATGTCCATAGCCATTATATTAAAAGGTTCATTAACTACAGGAAGAGGAACTAAAGGAGTACGTGAATTAGTGTTTGGGCTAGCCTTCTGACACCCCTCACAAGACCTACAGTGGTCGTTCACGTCCTTCCTCATACCAGGCCAGGTAAAGTAGGGCACCAACCTAGCGTGAGTTTTATGATGACCAAAATGACCAGAACCCAACACAGAATGTGCCAACAACAAAACTTGATTTCTTCTCTCCTTAGGAAGTACTATCTTACGACATAATTCACCAAGTTCATCAGTACTCTCATGAGCTAACATACCATTATAATAACAATAACCATCAGTATTTTGGTCCGCCCTTTTCCTAATATCGGTTAGGGTTGGATCTCTCAACTGCTGAGTACTCAAAACCTCTCTGTCAGAATTATCAGCAGGGATACTGGGTATAGGGAGTTCAAAGGCATCTTCTAATCCCTTACCAGAAATTATATTCGAACATGCAGAGGGAGGTTGAATCTGATCAAGTCCCATGGGAGTAGCCAGAGAATGAGAGCTGGCTTCAAGGTCGGCTATTTCTTGAGCCTTCTTAGCCTTAGCCTGACTACGGGTTAACCTCACTGTATCTGAGGTACTGACTTCACAAGAGTTACTACTAGGTTCGTGATGAGCACTACTACTAGGTTCACATGGGTTACTACTAGGTTCATGATGAGCACTACTACTAGGTTCACATGGGTTACTACTAGGTTCACAAGGGTTACTACTAGGTTCACATGGGTTACTACTAGGTTCGTGATGAGCACTACTACTAGGTTCACATGGGTTACTACTAGGTTCGTGATGAGCACTACTACTAGGTTCACATGGATTTATGTCACCGTCACTATCATAATCATTGCCATACTTAGGAGGGAATGCGTCCGCATCAGCAAGTCTGCGACGCTCTATAGCAGTTTGGATGAAACTCTCAAAGGGTTCCCAGCCCACATCCAACCCTATCAAAGCAGATTGGGGAAGGGCGTCACTAACCGCTACGTCATAATGACCCTTTACTTCACCAACTTCAAGTTTCACATGAGCAATTGGGAAGGCAGTTTCATCATTACCCTTAAACCCAGTGACAGTTACACTTTCACCAGTATACGCACCTTGTGGCACGTATTTACTACTAACCAGGGTACGAGTGGCACCAGTGTCAACCAAAATGTCATTGCAAGGGACACCAGAAATGAGACCATCTATTAACATTTCTTCAGAAGAATATAGAGTATTTATACATTGCACCTTGGACTTCTTCTTAGGACAATTAGGCCTAATATGTCCAGGTTCATTACACAAGTGACAAATCGGCACAAACCGCTCACTCCTCTGACTACCCTTTACCAACACAGACTGCTGTGCATTAGTAATATCACTACCAGTGGTTGTGGGTTTGTGAGTGCCAGGGGTACGTTCCGGTGTAGCCTGAGACCTAGGTGACTCACTACTTGACTTATCTTGTGTCTGTGACTGAGCCGACTGGTTCCAACCCCTCCTACAAGAGCGGGAGAACTGGAAGTTTCCTTCTCTGCTCTGAGTGGGCCTAGTCGTCCCCATACACTGGGTAGCCAGACGCAGAGCATCATGGATACTCTTTGGCTCAAGTACACGAACACGGGAAGCAATCTCCTCGGGCAAACAAGAAAGGAATCTGGATAAATACATAAATTGAATAACATCATTAATATCAGAACAATCAGACAACATTTTCTGGGTAATTGTTTGGACACGTATAGATAAGGTGTCCAAAGACTCGCCAGACCGGAAACGTAACAACCACCAGTCACGCTCGGCCGCTTCAACAGTTTCCCCTAGACCAGTAAGCATTGCTCGTTTACAAGCCTTAAAATCACTAATTATATCAGGGCAAGGTTTAATACGAGCTAAATATACTTCAGCAGCTCTCCCAGACAACTGATGTTGTAGGTATTTACCCCACTGCAAAGAAGGAATGTTATTGGCAGTATAAATTTCTTCTAGAGACGAAAAGAACATCATAGTATTAGTACCTTCCTTCCACTTAGGAACCTCAACATTCTGCTTTAAAAGCATAAGCCTAAATCCTTCTTCTATCTCCTTATGCTGAGCTAATTCAGTTCTATCACTAGCTAACTTGTTCAGAATTTTATTAGTTATTTTCCGTTCCTTACGCTGCACCTTTTGAGTGGCCACCATAAACTTAGCTAGCTTAGCAAGAATAGCCTTAGCGTCTCCATCATCGTCTTCATCGGAACTTTCAGATTCAGAAGTGGACTCGGCATCAGAACCACCCTCCTCATCAACCGCATCGACGATAGGTACAGGGTCGTCAACGGCAACCCGCGGATTATGTATGGAGGTGTCATCACTAACCACAGGGTCAACGGCGGCGGAAGAACCAGTCTCAACAGCTCCAGGCAAGTCAGCGTCTCTCTCAAGAGAACCTGAAGACGCTTTCTCAGTCTTCTTCTCCTTCTTCTTCCTGCCAGGCATTCTGAGGGAAAGAGAAAACTACCAAAACTAATGGGGAAAAAATACAAACAATAATATCAAAAAAAAAATACAAACTATCTATAAGATCACAAGATCAAGCAACCAGGAGAAGGCTTTCACAAAGCTACTATGGATTAGCAACGCAACTAAAAAAAAACTGCGCGGCGACCAACACACCAAGGCTCGTGTTCAACCTGTCAAGGCATTGACAATACCCAGAGCTGAGCTCACAGCAGCTCACCTACTGGCACGGCTACTAGCTCACGTTGCAATATTCCTTCAACTAACTGGTATTCCTGGACGGATAGCGAAATCGTGCTCCACTGACTCTACAAAGCTGAGGATCAAGGACCACAATTCGTAGCAAACCGAGTCCGATCCATCAAGAGCATCATCACTCCGAGCAAGTGGCATCATGTCTCCTCAAAGGACAACCCCGCTGACGTCGCCAGCAGAGGCATGGTAGCCTCTCAACTCGTACGATGCGATCTTTGGTGGCATGGGCCTCCTTGGCTTCAACTTCCTCCCTCTGAATGGCCAGTCAAGCCACTCAGGAAGAAGCCACCAGACACGCAAGATGTTCCCTGCCTGTCAGTCACATGTGTACGTGACAGGCAGGCGAACGACTTCATTACTGAACTCTGGGAGCGATTTTCATCCTTCCACACCCTCTCTCGAGTAGTTGCTTGGACTACTCGGTTCTTCCTCAACTCGAAGTCACCACCTCCTGACAGGAAGCTGACTCCTGTCCTCCAGACTGTAGAAGTTCGGACTGCACGTCTCCAGCTCATGCTTCTGTCCCAGCATGAATGCTATGATGATGTCTTCTCGCTCATTCATCACGGCAAACCTGCACCCCGAGGACATCCATTGAAGCATCTCACTCTCCAGCTCTCTGAAGACGGTCTCATCACTGTCAGCTGCAGAGTCAGACTGAAGAAGGACCCGACTCAGCCAGTTCAACTCATCCTTCTTTTTGCCAAGTCGAGACTTACCAAGCTGCTAGTCTTTATCTTTCATCGGTCGTACAGTCATGCAGGCATCGCGGCTATGACTTCCATCCTGGGGCATACTTATTACATCCCGGGACTCAGGAATCTGCTGAAGGCCATCTCCAGAGCCTGTCCACAATGCTAGAGAACTTATGCCCGACCCCTCACCCAATAGATGGGACTTCTCCCAGCCGCAAGAACGACTCCTGCCCCACCATTCACTCTCACTGGAATCAATTTCGCTGGTCCGGTCGGTCTGAGAAAAGGTCACACACAGAAACCTGTGCTGGAGAAGGGCTATGTTGCGGTCTTCGTCTGCTTAACCACGAAATGTGCTACACTCTGTCGTTTCGTCGCCAGAAGAGGTGTTCCTAAAGAGATCTACTCCGACCATGGGATGAATTTTGTCGGCACGAGAGAGCATATTCGAGAACTTCAAAGATTGATGGCCTCCAACACTACTCAACGTGAACTCTCCCACTTCACTTCTGACCAAGACATCAAGTGGCATGTGATACCTCCCAGGAATCCACACTTCGGTGGTCTTTGGGAGGCTGCTGTCAAGTCGATGAAGACCCTACTCCACAAGAATGTAGCGCCTCACCCCCTCCGGTTTGATGAAATCTACACTCTTCTTACCGAGGTTGAGGCCATTCTAAACTCTCGACCGTTAGTGCCTCTCCACTCTGATGATGTAACAGAAGCAACCTGCCTAACTCCAGGACACTATCTCATTGGTAGTCCAATCAAGGCACTGCCATCGGCTGCCGATACCAAGAACAAGACCTCATCCCTCAAGAGATGGAATCTGGTGCAAAGACTGACGTCAGAAATCTGGAAGCAGTGGCTCGGGACGTACCTCGCCTCCTGCGCCGCCAGAACCAAGTGGATATCTCTACTTAACCCACCCAAGCCTGGTGATATTGTATTTCTCAAGGATGAAACCCTACCCTCTGTTAGGAGCTGGCCTTTAGCAAGAGTCGTCGGAATTTTTCCAGGAGATGATGGCCAAGTGAGGACTGTAGAAGTGCAGTGCGGTGGCAAGCTCTACATACAACCAACTGTGCGACTCATCCCACTCCTCCTTGAAGATGTCACTTCCAATCCAACTTCCCCCCCCCCCCCCCCCCCCCCCCGGAGGTCGACCACGCCTCACCGGAAGCAGCCACGCCTGCCAACCACTCCTCAATGGAAGAAGCAGCGTCACCTGCAAACCACGCCTCAGACGTGGATGAGGACAAGACCAAAGACAATCCTCAAGCCCCCCTCCCTCCCCGGGGAGGATGTCCAGGACTGGACAGAATCCCTAAAGAACACTCGATCGTACTAACTAAACATAGCTATCCATGAACATTCATTCACTACCTTACCCAATCACCTATATTATGTATAATGATATTCATGTCACAACCACAGACTTCCCGTCTGAGGTCTATGCTATGTAATGTGTGCTTGTATAATTAATAACGCTGTTCACCTCTGTAAACCAAGTAAGACATCTCTTGGCGTGCGCGCTTTTCTGCGGTACAGACAAGACTGCAAGCTTAACGGCCAGCGGTTGCGTAGGTACATTCGCAGGCGCCATTATAAGTGAACGCCTGGTCCTTCGGAAGCCCCTAAGGTAAAGAAGTGATTATCCACAAGGCTAAACCACCCTTTTTCCACAGCCTTGTTCAAAAAGCTTCTTTAGTAGCTAACCCTAAAGTGAAGGTGGAGTCACTCAGAATTGCCACAATAAATCTAGGGGGGAATAAAACATTGGTGGAAGGGTATGAAAACTGCATTAAAAAGATCTAACAATCACACAATATGCTTGATTTACAATAGCTTATTACTGACACTACAGCTATAATACACTCCGCTAGCTAAATGTTGGCATTTGTTCAGGACTCGGGAGCCTCCATTTGAACAAGTGACAAAGACTGAGAGAACAGTAAACAATATTGAATCATACGTACGCACTGATGTAATCACCCTTTACCTATCAAACTTACATAATGATATTCATGCGTCAACCATCAGGAGTATCATTGTGCGCCTCACTATATATGAAATTGTATGGGTATGCTAAAGGAATTATTAGTTAATGTTAATTCCGTGCAAGCGCTACCAAATGCCAACAATAGAGTTAGCTTAGCTGGTAGTCTGGTCCTTCGAGTCAAGAACTACCTTAATCAATGAGCCATTATC
>WLWD01005059.1_pt1 | contig 24773 bp, 32 predicted proteins | sample 6712731 | NCBI WGS metagenome assembly WLWD01 (sample SAMN12718690, study PRJNA576275) | sponge metagenome | isolation source: marine sponge | host: Mycale hentscheli | place: New Zealand: South Island, Marlborough, Capsize Point | collected 2014-11-01 | reverse complement strand
GAATAAGGACCAATTAGATTGAGTCTTGAGTCTCTCCAGGAAGCGTGTGTCAATGAGGTATTGGGTGAAGGATGAGTGTTAATTAGGCAGGAGGGGCTTGACAGCTATGCGTGCGTGTGTGTGTGTGTGTGAGGGAGATCTTATTTCACTTACCCCTTGTCTAGCACAGTTTATAAACACATTGATTCTAGTCTGATGAAAATATTCAGAAAGGTTTCTGGTTTCCATGAAATGATGAAACATTTGTGGCTAATGTCACCGTAAAGGTCATCTTAATTTTCAAGGGGAGACACAACCATTTTCAAGGGGGAAGAGTCCCCCTAATAAGCCTAAAATCCCTGGCTGTATCATGTATCTGTTTTTGTTGTGTTTAATTTAAAAAAATTTCTGAAACAAAAATATACGAATTTGAGGAGGTTCCTCTAAATTGGCTTGGACATAATATAGATTTTAAACCCTTATTCATTTCTATATTTATCATGAACTTTTCTTTTCTCTCGCCCCCTTTCCCAATATTATCTGACCCCTACTCCAGACTCCTCTTCATCTGGCCTCCAGCATGGGCTTCCCCCAGTGTATTGAAGTCTTGCTGGCTAATGGCGCTCGCATGGACATCAAGAATACTCACAGAGAGACAGCCTACAACCAGGTAAGGGGCAAGATGAAGTGCGAGCGAGTCTTCCAGCATGCCATAGCCAGGTTCAAGATACCCCCGAGGACACCAGAGCAACAAGGAAGGGTCGAAGGTCAGTCATGGCGTGCCATAGTTTATGTTAGTAAGGTTTGGTTGACAAGTGTAAATTTTTTCTTTGCATTGTACTGTATGGCATACTTCTTCTATAGTAGTATATACACTCTATGTTAGGGCTGACTTTTTTTGCTAGTATTGTGGAAGGGGAGGTGTTACCTACATACAGTCTGGGGGCGTCTGTCCACCTGTTACTAAACACTGGTTGTAATGTTTGTTAATTATATAATTCTAATTTAGCTAATGAAAATGTGTAATGAAATTCTTTTTCAGTTCTTGTTGCAGTTATTAGCTATCTATTACATTATCGATCAAGGATGGAGTCGTTGTTGGTAAAATATCTTTTGTAAAGAGAACTTCAACAATAACAGATTAAAAACATTGTAGTTTTGCAGAAATTGTAGTTTTGCAGAAATTGTAGTTTTGCAGAAATTGTAGTTTTGCAGAAATTCTAGTTTTGCAGAAATTCTAGTTTTGCAGGAATTGTAGCTTTATAGAAATTATGGTTAGCTGTACAATATAATTTTATACTAGTTAGTATTATACATATTTTTACTAGGTCAGGGATTTTTAGGAAGACTTTTTAAAATGGTTTTTGCCTCCCCCCTGCAGAAATTATTATTATATGAACTTAATGGCGCTATTTGCCACAAATTTTTCATCAATTTCATTGAAATGAGAAACCGCCCCTGTGAAATTTCAACCATGTTGATTTGACCTTTCTCAAGTTTGGTTTTAAAACTAGGTTGTGTCACAGCGAAGGTGCTAAATTGTAGAGTTGCTTGTTATAGTTATGGTAGAGCTAGCGTTTGTTGACCCACTGTTCCCGTCTGTATAATGTGCGGGTGCTAGCATGCATGTGTGAGTTTTGTCTGTACGTGTGTTTGTGCACGGTGTTGTGTTTGTCACCAAAACCACTTAGTGATGTATATATAATTACATGTACAGTTACTTCATGTGTGTGTGTGTGTGTGTGTATATATGTAAATACATGTGCTTGCGGGTGTGTGTGTGTAATTTGTTGGTTTTTCCCCCTGCAGTATGTACATATAGTGTGTTCCCCAAACAACAACAACAACAAAAAAAAAAATCAGGTGTATTTGGAAAGTTGAGTTTTTAAATTATGCATATGAAGAGTGTATACATAGTTTACGACAGAGTAGGTAAAGGGTTGTACATCCACAGTGATATTGACATACCTATTAATAAGTGTTATTACGGTGTTCATTGTTGTGATTATATTCAGCTCTGCACGAGTTGGTGGGTGAGTCCTTGGACCAGTTTCGAGGTCTGTATGACCAGTTGCCTAGAGACCACATGGACTTAGCCACAAGGTGGACTGACTTCTACCAGCAGACTCTGCTGTACAGGTTAGTGCGTAGGAACTAATGAATGATGGGATGGAATAATTGTGAGGTACAAGTTTTCATTTTTTAATGTATTCATTTGTTTGCTGTTTAGTTAATTTTATTCCTTTGTCTGTTCACTGCTTGCTTGTATTATCATTATTGTTATTGCTATTGTAATTTCATCATCATTATTATTATTATTAATAATAATTATAATAATAATAATAATAATATTATTATTATTATTATCATCATCATCTTCATCGTTATCATACATGTATGTAGTTTTAGTTTTTTTTTGTCCTTGTGTTTCTGGTTTAAAGGTTGAAACTTTTAGCCTGGTACTTTTGGCAAATTTGGCTGTGGTATTAACTAAGTTATGTATGTGTTGTATTCTCGTTTGATGGTACATGTTATGCTGATTCATGTGCACCTAATGTACTTGTTTAGGGCAACATCCAATGATCAGCTTGAAGCCGTGGAGTTCATTCTCTCTCGCTCTCCCAACACGCCCTTGCACAACCTGGACACCAACGAGACCCCACTCATTGCTGCGTGTCGCCACGATAACCTGGATATCGCCCGCCTCCTCCTCGACCACTCCCCCAATCTGGTCTTCATCCCTGAAGCCAGGAACAACCTCACGCCCTTACACGTGGCCTGTTCCCGTGGAAACCTCCACATGGTTGAACTGGTCTTGCAGACGATCAAGGTGCACATGTATTCAGATGAGTTCGATAAAGACGCGGAAATGAATCTCGACTTCCGAGATCAACTCGGACGAACTCCTCTCTACAACGCGTGCTACTACGGGTTTCACGATATCACCAAGCTCATTGTGGGCTTCTATCGAGAACATTCGGAGCGTGTATCTCTCAATGTGAATGCAGCCGTCAAAGGTACCAACCGTACACCGATCCACGTGGCTATACGCAAAGGTAACATGGACATCATCCAGCTGCTTCTGTCTGTCACTGGGGCGGATCTGTCATTGGAGGCGCGGCCCTCAGGACGTACTCAAGCCAGGCTGTTGGCCATCCACAAGAAAGTGCACCAGAGTGACTGCTATCCCAAGATGGATGCTCAAGAAGAAGGTAGTCGAGACAACGTCACTGCAGGTATGGATTGTGTGAGATACAGTGGCATGGGAATGAAAGTAGTGCTTGCCAGGATTGTAGTCGGTGTGTGCTAAGTAGAAAGAAACATGCAGTGAATATTATTATGTTATAACATGTTATGATTTAGTACATAAAATGTGTACATGTACTGTACAGTATATTCCATTGAGTAGTTCACTTCTACTCTCACCAGGTTTACGTTTCAGAATTTTCAGTTTCAATATTCTAACCTTGGTGTTTTCAAAAGTAAAATTTGAAGTATGACCTTTTTTTAATCTTGGAAGATCACATACAAAAAAACAACAATAAGAGTTGATTTGTATATACATATATGTATGTGTGTGCTTATGTATGTATGTATGTATGTATGTGTGTGTATGTATGTATGTATATGTATATGTATTACAATGGTTGATTTGTACATGTGTATGTATGTATGTATATGTATGTATGTGTTTATTATGAGGAAAGAAACGGTGGTAAAGTTATTTTTTATCATCGCAAACTCATACTTCATGTTTACACCATTAGGTAAAGCCATCCAGATGAAAGTGAGTGAGGTAGTGGAAATAGAGATGAGAGAAGAGAGAGACCACATAACGTCTCCAGACGTCATGTCTCCTCCAGGGACCAGAACTCCGACCCTCACCACCACCACTTCCTCCATCTTCACTGATTCTTGGTCGACGATTCGATCGCTGAGTAACCACACCAGCAGCTCTTCATCCAACATCTCCTCTCTCCACATCGACGATTCAGTAGGCATAGCGGCCCCTTCCCCGTCTTCTCTGAGCCACAAAATATCGACTGAATCATACTCTGGTCAGAACGGGACTCTTCAGAAGAAGAGGCCTAAAGCCAACACCATAGCTGATGTTGTGTCCACTGGCAAGCTAGACATTCAGCTCGAAGGCATGGACTCCAACAGGAAGAGGTCGAGAACTGAGGAGCCGTCAGATGTGGGCGTGGCCACCAAGCAGAGTTTGGTTATTTTTGAGTGCAAGAAGACGGGAGAGCTCAAAGTGTTCAATTTGGAGAAAAATTCGGATGAATCCGGATATCGGAATTTTGATAGTATTTTCATGACACCATTAGCGGAAGCTGTGGCTTGCGGACATTCAAAGGTGGCCAAGTTTCTCCTCAATTGTGGGGCTAGAGACGAGTCCGGTCTGGCCTGCAGAATCGCTCACTTTATCAAGAAGGCGGAGCTTCTCCAGACCATCCTGTCCTACCACACTACGCTCAGAGACAGCTCGTTCACGGTATCTGGTAAAGGGGAGAACACGGAAACGGGCACCGTAAGCACTGAAGACAGCACAGAGGTGGAGCTGTGCTTGGAACTCCAGTGGAGCTACAAGCAGCTGCCCGTCGTCGAGGGGAAGTGGCTGACTACTGGCAGCAAGTTCAATCCGGCCATGTCTAAGGATCAAGAAGAAAGGCGGAACTTGATGATGGCTGAAGAAGAGAGCATGAGGAGCAAGTCTGATAAAGACGCAGACTCTGTCGGTTCACATGCTTCTCTTGAAGATAAGCTGAGTGTCGCATCACTGCCTTCTGTAGGGATCGAGTCGTTAAGGATCATCCAGTTAGACAACAACCAGCTGCATAGTTTGCCCGTCCAACTCTTCAGGCTGCAAAATGTCATCAAAATAGACGTCTCCCACAACAAGCTGGTCGACTTGCCGTCCGCAATGAATGTTTCAGACATGAGTGGTTCTAGCTCAGGGTGGGCGTGTCCAAACTTAAAAGATCTCAATTTATCTCATAACTTGCTGACGTACCTTCCTTGGTGCGTGTGGGGATTACCGAAACTTCGCATCCTTCGCTGCTCTCGAAACAAGCTGACCTCCCTTTACCCAGTTACTGTAGTGGAGTCAGACGAGATAATCACCCCCAGTCTCGAAGTGGTGGATCTCTCCCAGAATTCCCTGAGCGGGTTCTTCCCTGACTTTGTGTTCGATCTACCTGGGCTTCGAACTCTGAATTTAAGCGAGAACCGTATCAACGAGCTCCCGGTTAGCTTGTGGGACACAGATATACTGCAGGATTTAAATATGTCTGGCAACTGTCTGGAGTACCTTCCTATGTGCGAACCGGAGAAAAGGTATCGAGAGTCGATCAGCATGAGCGGGTCCTTTGCCAATATAGCCGTGAAGCAGGCGGACAAAGTGCTAGTGGGCAAAACAGCCATTAAAGCCCCCAAAATTGATCGCAATAAGTCCATTTATAACAAAGCTCCCTCGACGATACAGGGGATCACATCAGGTGACAATATCAGCTGGAATAACGTGGGCACAGCAGAAGCTGCCGTTCTCCATTCTTGCAACTACTCTGCCCTGCAGAAGCTCAATCTCTCGGCTAACAAGATTGCTGTGTTCCCTGAAGCACTGGCCTGTTTCGCTCCCAACCTTCAAGAACTAGATTTGTCACGAAACTCTTCCCTGAAGGAGATAGACGTCATGTTCATCCCTTACTCTCTCAAGAAGCTCACTGCGAAGAAGTCTGGTTTGCAAAGGATTGGGAACATTGCTGGTAAAAAGCATCACACGCTGGCCATTCAGAATTGCCGGCACAAGGAAGACGCTGGCAAGGCGTGCACCCACCGCTCTCACAACCGCCTCCCCTTTCTCACCACACTAGTCCTGGCGCAGAACAAGCTCAAGCACCTTCAGCTCATTCGCCAGCCTCAGCCCGAGGACTCGCAAGACTGGTTGAACCAGGTGGAGACGGAATACCAGCCCAAGATTGCCCCGGCGTTGGACCTGCTCTATCCGTCACTGGAAGGCCTTAACCTGAGCAGCAACCAGCTCATGGGGATGTTTAACCCCAACATCGGCCACCTGACGCACCTCAAGTGGATTCACCTCAACGGCAACACGGATCTGACGGGGGTGCCGATGGAGTTTGCATATTTGAAGAACACCAAAATGCTGACGGAGCTGAAGATTTCGGATCTGCCGTCTCTGATGGAGCCGCCGGTGGAGTACCAGAACGTGGGTCTCAATCACTTGCTGACCTACATGAGGTCCAGGCTCAAAGAGTGAGTTGTTAGATGTTAACATTGGATTACGGATTTATTTACCTACATATGTTGCTAAATAAAGGAGGGAAAGTAGGTTAGAAGGACTATTGTACTTTCTGACATGCTTAGAGGCTTCAAGTTGGGAGTAATGTACGAGTATCTCAGAAGTTTTGTTAGTGAACTTGTAAAAATTAATATGACAAAGTAAATATAGCATACTTAGCCACTTAACCGATTGGTTGCTCTTGGAAATATATTTTATAACAATATTAATAGTGGTTTTGGTCTTATTTTAATACTATCTGAAAAATAGAAAATATTTTTATGAGCTTTATCAATTCACTTCCTCCTCTCTACAACAGTGAATGTGTGCAGATACATACACACATACATTCTACATACAGTACATGCCATACAAGCACATGTAAGCAACACACGATCATTGCACATAATCTGAGAATCTAATAATTATATAAAGAGCACACAGAATCAATAAATTAGAAATAGCCAGCCTTGCAATTTGAACAGTTATCTGCTTCAATGCTTCATCAATGCCTCCCTTCACAACACAGATGGCACTATCAACAACTTTTGATGTATAGAGAGGTCAAATCAACATTTTTTGGAATTTCAGGGGGGGTTCTAATTTCTCTAAATGAAAATTGTGGCATGTGTCGTAATGAAGGTCATAATAATTTTCAGGGGGACGGGAAAACCATCTTCAGGAGGCTGGGAGAAAGCCTTCCTAAAAAGTGTTAAATACATCCCTGTTAAGTTACTCATTTCCCCCTCCTATTTTTGCAGTTCCGACTTCTATCGATGCATAAAGCTGTTCTTTGTGGGAAATGGCAAGAGAGGCAAGACTACTTTGCTGCGTCGACTGCGAGGAATGTCTGAGGACAAGAAGGTGGAGCGTACGGCTGGCATCGACATCGAGTCATGGGTCTACCCCGAGCAGAAGAAGATTATCAAGGACAAGAGGAAACCTGTGAAGTTTCTGGCGTGGGATTTTGCTGGACAGGTACTGTACCAGAACTATTTGTTAAGAATTTGGTAAAGGGTCAATACAATTGTGTTGAATATGGAAAAGGGTAGTCGATTGAATGCAACTAATATCTCATGTAGGAGGTATACCATACCACCCATCAGTGCTTTTACTCCAAGAGATCCATGTACATGGCCCTTTACCGACTTAAAGATGGAGAGGCGGGTATCGATGAGTTAGACCAGTGGCTCAGGAACGTACAAGTAAGTAGTGGGAAAAAATATGCTGCTGGGTTTTTGTCAAACCAACAACAACCACAACAACAAGACAAACAAAGATGATTACATTTATGGGGAGCTTCTATTTATTTTGTTGGGGATGGCAGCTAATGAAACTAGACTCAAGGCCACCAAATTTTAATTGTATTATATTGTCGCTCGCACTTGCAAGAGGTTAATCATCTGACTCTTCACATGTGAAATTAGAACTGCATGTGATCTACTGTACTAGCTGTAATGGACGACATCATAAACACACAATTGAGTGGGGTTAGGGAAAGAGTACAGTGCGTCCAGCTTAAAGAGTAGAAAGTTGTGTTTTTTGTACTATTCTCTTTATTTGTCTATAGGTGCAGTTGTATGGAAGGTACAAGTCAAAAAAATTTGGCACATTTTTGCATTAATGTGTATTAAAATGATCCTTCACACATTTACTGACGTATATAACGTGTTTGTTTGTTGTTAATATGTACTACAGTGTGTGTATCATAATGTGCCTATATATTATGTAATGTGTGTTACGTATGCATAGCTGAGAGCCCCAGGGTGTCCAGTGATCGTCGTGGGAACTCATCTGGACTGTGTGTCAGACCAGAACAGAGTCAAGGAACTAGAGAACAAAGTGAAACAGAAGTACAGAGGAAGCCAGTACCCCAAGGTAGAGAGATCTTACATTATTATACATTGTTTAAAAATGTTTACTCAAAGTTGGAGATGGATTAGTGTGAAGGTGTTTAGCAATTATGTATATTTATCTTTTTCTCTAGCGCTAATTGCCATTCTCTTTCCTTGTCTGTCTTCTGTCTTTCTTTCCCCTTGTCTATCTTCTGTCTATCTTTTCCCTTGCTGGTCTTCTCCTATCTTTCTTGTCCCCTTGTCTGTCTTCCTTCGTCTACACATAGGTTGTCCATGTGACGTCCATCTGCTGCTACAAGAAGTTGTTGGGAAACAAGATGGAGGATCTGCGTAAGACACTGTACGACATTGCCTGTCACTTGTCCCTGGGCAGAGATGGAATCTCATGTAAGACCAGCACTACATTAGTAGCTTCAGGCTGCAGCTCTCATGTAGACCATGAGGGATGTACAAGCTATCGTATTATTCCCCCAAAATTATAAATATAAAAAGACAGAGTTCAACAATTTTCTCACTCTGCTTTCAATACAGTTGATTTGCCCTTACACACACCCACACACACACACCCACACACACACCCACACCCACACACCCACAAACACACACACACACATACATACATACATATATACATATATACATACACACACACACTCCTGTACAAATATATACTCTTGTTTTCATCTGTAACCATTTACATTTACTTTGGGGAGTGAAGGCCATGCATGCTGTACTGTATTTACATTCAAGGGAATTACATAATGTTCACCAGCCACTAATGATAGCATATACATAGAGTTTATATCGTTTCTAAGTAAAGAATAAATCCATGCTTTAATATAGATCATGACCCCTTTAATATATGTACATATGTACATATCTCCCGTCTTTCTATTATATCTCATACCCATACCAGTGGAGTACAAGCCCGACATGGAGGAGACCAACGCCAAGTCCCTGTTCCAGCAACAGATTCCCTGCACCTTCCTATCTCTGCAGGAGAAGATCGCTGAGAAAGTGGCAGCCATGAAGGCGGCTGGGCGACCTCCCATCATGGAGGAGGCGGAGTTTCGCGCCACGTTCAAGGACACTGTGGAAGACGAAGAGGAACTTCTGGAGGCAGTGTACTTTCTCAATCTGCAAGGTTAGCACTTGATGAGTTGTTAGTGCTATATGTATATATATATACGTAGCTTATGTACCAGTGTACACAATGTACATACATATGTGACCGGTTTTGGGAAAATCTGCCTAAACGCGGCAAACAATTTTTTTCAGTATCTCCAGGTAAAGCCTTATAGGTCGATTTTTTTCAAAAAAAATTTTATGGCAGAAATGGATAGACACCAGTCAGCTCTAGCTTATGACGCAGTTGTAAGCTCTGGCGAGCTCTAGAACTCATGCTATGAGGCTAGAAACACTAGCTGGTTGCTAAGAAATTATTGGCGGGCTTTTCATTAACAGCGGGGAAAAAAACTGTAGCTAACTAATTCACTTACTATTCTACATAATCCATGTACTCAAGCAATTCTCACCATCATAGTTTCTCAAGGAGCCTTGCATTAAGCCTTTTCGATTTCTTTCAATCCGCCTGTAACCTGTTTAGTCTGTAGTGTCCCGGAGACACGCGGTAATAGTATACGGATACAAGGCACGCCCCCTGACCTTAGCAACGCCTTTACGCGGCGTTTTTTCGAAATCAGCAATAATAAGTTTAGCAAAAATACTGAAGTGTTGTAGTGGGTAGGGTGAAGACGGCTTGTGCTACAGCTTCCAAATTAGGAGGACGGCATCCCTAAGGCCCCGTGCAACCTACTGGTAGAATAAATTAGAAAACTTTAGATGCCGCGTTTAGGCAGATTTTCCCGAAACTGGTCACATATGTACATACATAGCTATGATTCTTATTTACAACTGAATGAAATGAACATTTACGGGATTGTTTAGCTGTTCTTACTTTTGAGCTTTAACCCCCATCTTTGTGCTGTTTACGTATGTCCTGTTTAGGATTTATTAAAGTCAGAAGTACGGATACATGTACCAAAACTAAACTATATAAACCTACAACAAGAGAATTGATGCCACATACACCATGTTTAAATCATTGCAATAAGCAGCTGTTATAACAAGGCAACACCACATCCTGAATAAGACTTCAGCACAGATTGGCAACAGCCAGTTCTGAATTTTAATTACCGACTGATTAGGTACTTACGTACAAGTATAGGATATCTATACATTGAATGTCTTTAGGTGTGAACTATTGGTTACTATTGTATATTACAATTTGAACTACCCTTCCTCCTTCGATGATGTGCAATGTAACTTGTGGAACAGATTTAGTACAGTGTATTATGTCCTTATGTGTTGTGTTGTGTGTTCAGGCACGCTGCTGCACTTTGAGGACCACCATCTGAAGCATGTGTATTTCCTGGACCCGGAGTGGCTGGCCAAACTCATGGCAGACGTCATTCATCCAGCGGCCGTGGGCAGGGCTGCCCACATCCATGAAGGTACTTTACCATGTGAATGTAAAGAGAAATGTATGTTTTTTTTTATAAGTACATACACAAATTTCTGCGTTCAATATAAATTCTCGGTTCTTCCCCAATCTAGTGGAGTAGTAAGCCAGATCGTATTGGTACGGCCATTGTAACCACACCACCTAACCACACCCACTCGTTACAGTACAGTGGTTTTTCTATTAAATAAATGAAAGAGTTTAATTCTATGCTCTGCGTATCTAATAAATTCAAGTCCCACTGTAATCACACCAAAAAATTCAGTACAAGCGATTATTTTATTATATTACAAAGCAAATGATTTTTATAACAATCAGTAGGTTCATGTCGAATAAATAAAGTTAAATTGAAGTGAGTGTATATATTGTATAGCTAATATAGCTACTTGGACATACAAAGCAAACAAGACAAGAAAAACATGAAAAAACTGAAACCACCTTTTGTGGCCTTCACAGCTTTATTTTCTTCAAACATTTTCACGTATGTATGTGTGGCAAATAACTAAATGGGATGACTCCTAGTGGTGCAAAAATGGCCATTTTGCAGACCAACAATACTGGAAAGACCTCCAAATTACATTTTTTTCCTCCAAAAGATCGCTTTGGAATAGTAAATGAAGGACCAGGCAGGTCTGGAGTTTCCTAACAATCTTCTTAAAGGCTCGATACTAGCTATTTAATTCCGGCAGAAGTCATTTTGACCGCTCGATTTCGACAACGACCACAAGATCGGATAGAGAGTAGGAAAAAAGACATGCCCCTTTTTGTTAAAATATTGGTGCAGCCATGGCCGCTCGGCCGCACCCGTTGCGATGCCCCTGCAATCGCCTTCTGATTCCAGCAAGCCATAAAATCCTCTAGGACCCTTGTAGGGCCCACTATAATTAATTTGTACATACATGTACAGTATGTAGTATTCTTTCTAACCTTAAAGATCTGCAAGTTGTCTTATATTTTGAATATTGTGTTCCACTAAAAAGACTCACTAAATTATATTATTTGGTAGAGGACAAGAAAAATCTCCTCCCCCTCCCCCCCATCTCACCCCACCCCACCCCTATTTTATTTAAATTTCACTATTTTAGGCGTAGCTGAGATATCCGGGCTGTTTTGCCACCGAGACACGCCCTCTTCCACAAAGGAACACTATCTAAGTTTACTGGAGAAATTTGAAGTGGCTCTGAGGATCAACCCCACCCAGATGATCATCCCGTCCCTCATGCCTGACCACGCCTCCTTCCCTCGTCCCAGTGAACAGCTGAGTGACATTACTACGTCGCTGGTGGATGAAGTGGAGACAACTTATCATCCTCCGATCAGAAGGTTCTGGCTGGCGGACTACATGCCTGAGGGTTTCTGGCCACGCCTTATATGCAGGGTAGCTACGGATCCGCAGATTGACAAGGTAAGCAAGAGAGGAGTGTTTGACTCTAAAAGCTCTTCTTGTTAACTTTGAACTTAAATTCATTGAAGTGGTGAATATTTGCTTCCTGTATACAGTATTTCGTGTGAACTTTTCCTCCTGAAATCTTTAAATACTGCACCTTGCTATCTACATAACTCTATAGTTTAATGTGTGGGGTGAATATTTACATACATTATATATATATACATGTATAAATGTATGTATATACAGTGCTTCCAACTTAAAGAGTGGATTTTTTGAAACTACTGTATAGACCCTCACTACAGTCATTTAACATACACATACCTTTTCTTCATCATCCCAATAATGTTTACAATAGTAAAACTGCCTGTTTAGAGAATGGAAAACGGAGAACAGAACTTTTCTCATTCACTCTAATACATTTTACGCCATTTTTTTTGACGTCAGGATTTTGCGGTAGTTCGTCATTAAACGTAACTAGTTAACGAGCTAAGGTCGAACGGTTATTTCCCTGAGCGGTAAGACGGGACTTTCCCTAACTGCAATCGGCTTTATGGATTCTCATCGTTCTACAGCAGCAGTAAACGAAGTCGAAATCAGTCACAGAATTGTTGGCTGGTATATTACTAACTTGGAGCCAAGCCTATCCAAGAGGTCATCTTTTTCAAGAGCTGAAGAAAAGCTGAAGGAGTTTAATACTCCCAAGGCTCCCAGCATTCCGTATTCTGACAACATCAGGGCGATGCAGTTGGAGTCCTACGGGTTGTGCAGCTCCAGACGGAAGCTAAAACGCTGGCCGCGATAGGCAGTAACGCCGTAAAACTTGATACCTGCTAGGGCCTGAGATACAACCGTAGCTAAATCAGCCATACCCGTGCAACAATTAGCGGTAAACTGGCGCCCTTGCACAAATACGCATGCGCTGTTTTGTGACGTCGCGTTTACGTGTACTATAGGCCCACAATCCGCTGTAAACGTCATCATTTGATGACCCTTACCGTGCATAATTTTTTTTTGGTGAAAAACCGCCACAACTCACTTAATTTTCAAGGTATAGCTACCAAAGTTATACATAATAATTTTAAGGCAATTTTACATCATGTGTCAAAATTTTAGAGATATAACTCAATAAATTCAAAAATCCTGGCTTAAACACTTTTTTTCTTAAAATTTTAAATATTTCGAGATTCAAATTTCGTGTGCCCACAAAATTAGGCTCATATGAAACTTCAGGTATTAAAGTATCAGTATACTAAGTTATAGAGATAAGGACAAATAATTTCTCTTTTTTCAGCTTAAACACTTCCAAATTCACTGTCTTGAAGCTCCCAGTTCCATCACCTATAACCACAAAAATAACCACAAACCCACAAAATTGTTTTGTCTGTATGTTAATATGACAATTAATGTATAATAATACAAATTTTTAGCTTTCTATTACACATACTTGAGAAATTATAGCAGAATTAGCAACCTTAACCAAAAAGCTAAAAAATCCACTCTTTAAGCTGGAAGCACTGTATATATTGTATATAATAGTCAGTTTATTGCTTATAAACTTTTCCCCGAAATATTTACTAATGTGATGTTTCACTGGCAATTATTCACAGAAATGGTTAATACTGTACGTTGTATTATCTGTACATAAGAACATGAAATTTATTTTACTTTCAGGTGTTTCGTGTGATCACATGCGACAGTGTGACCACGCCTTCCTCCTCAGCATCGTCTTCTCCTGCACGTTCCAACACCCCCCAACTCCTGTCTCCTCCTCATACTCCTTTTGGAGGCAAGATATCTCCTTCACTTTGCGTATCTGAGAGTTCTGAGTTGAATATGACTCCTTGGAAGACTGGAATTGCATTTTCATGTAGGGGGAACACCCTGCTTGTTATGTCTCAGACCAGCAATATACCTTGTGATAAGTTCTCGGAGAACTGGGGTACAAGGGTCAGAGTCCTTCAAGGTCAGCATCGGATCGAAATTCACATTTATATCAACGAATGGATCAAGCTGGCTGGCAAGCTGGTGGAACTGGATTTCCACAATTTCCATATTGACAACCCCAATTCCATTCCAGGACTGGCCACCAAATTGTTAGTGATGTTGACTAGTCACATAAAGACCCTGGCAACGGCTTATTTCTCGGGCATGCTCAATCTGCCTCGTCCGGGCATCTTCTCCAGTTACGTCCCCTGCTGGAAATGTTATGCGGAAATCGGGTCTGCAACAAAGTTGGCTTCAGGTAATGTGAATTAGAGTGAAAAATTTTTAAGTTAATTCTGGAATACTTTCTGTATGTATCAGAGCTCCATCTAGTGGGGGAGAGAAGTCTGTTCCCGGCTTTCCCCACCCTCCACCTCCCAAGAATACAATTCTCAGCTAACCCCCCCCCCCCCCCCCATTCCCATTGCATACGGTGTGCAGTATGCCGTTAAGCTGAACTAATGTTTACAGCATATATAGTATAATTCATGCTTATTACGCTCAATGATAATTTTAAAAAAAAAATCTGCCTTTATATCTAGAAGGTGGTGGACTTGCTCAAATTTCCCTTCTGATCATACATATATACATTATCAATGGCTTTGTTTTGTTTTTTCCTGTTGTGTAACATACTTAGGTGCCATGAAGGGTAAGTTTGTGTGCAAAGATGGTTATCCAGTGAGTACCTTCATCCTTGAAGACCACATAGTCTCTGCTGCTCTCAACCAGTCCTTAGTGTGCTGTATTCACGGCAACCTGCGCATCCAAGACATGACTCCAGACTTGGTAAGGGGTTTCTTTTCTCTTTTTTTCTACTGTTCAAAATTTCACTAGCACTTTTTAAACTTGAAAGAATTTGCCCTCAATTTTGGTTTCTTTTGCTGAAGTTTAAGTCTTGCAAGTTTTATGATGCCTTTGACTGTTACTAAAATAATTGTAGATGCGAAATTTTTGCACCTATCCAATTGCTTATCCAATAACCCCACTGTATACTAGAGTAATTTTATTTCAGATTTATTTTTATATTAATATTTTTCTTTCTTTTTTAGATCTTTCAGGATCTGATATTGGACATGTCCTACCAGGACAACTCCATCCCACTGCACGTGTGCGAGGATGAGGTGTTAGGTAAAGGTGGTTTCGGATTCGTCTGCAAGGGAGAGCTCAGACTCAATGCAGATAGTGTAAGAGTTTATGTGTGTGTTTGTGCATACATGTGCATTTATGTGTGTTTGCATGTTTTTTGGTACATTTGTTTGTATGTTTGTGTGTGCGTGCATGTGTGGTATATCAGCACAGTGATGACAACAGATAATTAGATGAAATATTTTCCTTTAGTTCATCTTTTCTTCTCTCCCTCCTCTTGTATCTCTTCTTTCCTGCATAGACCAACCAGCAAGTCACCAAGAAGAACGTGGCGGTGAAGTTCTTCCTGGAGGACATCAGCCACCTCCTTGAAGTCTCCACCATCAGTGAGCTGCTGGAGAAGTCCAAGGAACCTCACCATTTGCTGTACGCTTATCGTGAGATCCGACAGGAAGTCTCTTTCCTGTCTAACCTTGCCCATCCTAATCTGGCGGAGCTGTGCGGGGTCAAGACGTCCCCTTACCTGTGCCTGATGTTGGAGTTGGCCCCGAAGAAGAGTCTGAGAGCTATTCTAAAGGAGTACAAGGACTACTGTGTGGAAATGGAGCCTCTCACACTCAAGAATGCAGCTCTGCAGGTAAATGGTATTGTGGTTGTTGTGGGTCAAGTTTGAATATACATCCAATTTTCTCTTATCCGGGCACCTTGGGACTGGAATATGCCTGTATCTCAGAAATGCCCATTACTTGGAGGAAAAAATAGTAGAGACGAGAGGCGTGTCTGTAATAGACGAGTCCGAAGGGATTGAGCGTATGTACATACATCAAAATAGAGTTAATGAAATTTTTCGGTTATATTTTTCTACCTTTTTTTTTTCAATCTCAATGTACAATACGTACATGTGTTACACTTAATCCATTACTTGCAAATGTGTGTGTGTGTGTGTGTGTGTGTATGTGTGTGCTTTACAGATAGCAAAAGGTCTTGGGTTCCTCCATAAGAACCAGGTGGTCCATCTAGACATGAAGTCTCCCAATGTCCTTCTCTGGCACTTCCCTTCCCCGAGGCACAGCCGGGCGGAGAGGCAGCGTGAAGCTGGTAAGGTGTGGCTCAAGATCGCAGACTATGGCATCAGCCAGTCTGGGTTGTCTCTCCGAGTGGACAACTCTCCAGTGGGCACGCCCGGTTTCATGGCTCCGGAACTGTTTGAAAAGGCAGGACAAGTTGTGTCAGCAGAAAAGGTTAGTTTGAACTTTGATCAGTTTTCTGTCTGGTGAGCTTAATAATATGTGGGTTGTTTTTTTTGGTTTTTTTTTGTTACATTGTAAGTTATATTTATACATCATGTTTTATGAGGTTCATATGTACATACAAGTGCCAGGTATTTTTCAGAATCGAATGTAAGGATGTTCAATCAACAATTTTGAGGTTTCAGAGTAGGATTGTCATTTTCATGAAAGTGATGAAATTTGGGGACAAAATGGTCATAATATTTTCAGGGGGCACAGTGTTACCCTGAAACACTTAAGTTAATCCCTGCATGTTGGTTTGCATGAGAACTCATTGTATTCATACATGCCTAAATTATTGTGTGTCCAGGTGGATGTGTTTGCGTATGGTATGGTATTGTTCGAACTGCTGACTCAGCGAACTCCTTTTGAGAAAATCCAGCCTCCGGTGAAGAGAAACCACGAAGTCAGAGATGGGCGTCGCCCCATACTGGAGGTCAAGGAGACGCGTTCCATCTTGCTACTCCAAGAGCTCATGTTCATCTGCTGGAATCAGGATCCAGACATGCGTCCGAAGATGGACCAAGTGGTGCAGTGGATCCAGTCTCCAGAATTCGAGCGATTAAGAGTGGAAATATCCCTGGACGAGGTCAAATCCATTTCTTGCGCTTGCGTTTGCCGTATTCAACCTGAATATGAAAAACCGGAATCAGAAGACACGTCGAGTTTCCACGAAGACACCCAGCCTGTATACAACGGGATGGTGGACTTTGACAAGCTGAGCAACGAGAGTCTAGGTGGGATAGGCAACTTGGACAGCTTAGTGGAAGAGTACGGCGGCGATGGGGGGATAGACCTTATAGTGCCCAACATGCTCCCTGCCTGTTCCATGGAAAGCATATGCATCGAAGACAGCAAAGGGAACAGGATCACTGCAGAGGACAAGGACGTCTACCAATTCCTGCCATCCCATCGTAGTGGGAGTCGAGCGGCAATGTATCGGGACACTCACCAGCGGAGGAACCGTAGCTCAGGACGGCACGGCAAATTTAGGCGGAAGCAGGTTGAGGAGCCGGACGATTTGGCCGCCACTTTAGTGGACCCGTACACGCAAATCTGGATGTGTGGGCGGGACCAGCGCAAGGGGCTGTTGCAGATATTCACTTTCAATGACGATCATTCCGGATTCTATGTGAGTCTGGACAGGACAGTGTTAATGTACATACATATGATTCAGTTGTTGTTGTTGTTGTTTTTTGTTTTTGTTTTGTACTATTTGTGTGTGTTTGTTTGCTGCTATGGAAGTGGATGAGATTTTGGTTTTATTTTGGTTTTTCCTTCTCTAAACTTGTAAACTGGGGTAGGGAGTGGAACCAGACTTTTAAACTAGTTTCTCTCCCTTTCAGTCTCTACATAACAGCACACAAAGTAAGCAGTACGAATTATAAAATACGTTTGATAATAACAATATATTTTATTTACTGTATTTATCTTCTTTTTCTTTTTTTCTTTTCTTGACTTGCAGCATTTCAGTGGTTATTGTTCCCGTGATGAGATAACAAGCATGTGCTCAGTGAGGAACTTGATGTGGATGGGCACCAGCTCAGGGTCAATCAAGGTATTCCACGCACCCACACTCAAAGTCAAGTTCACCTGCGCCCTGGAGAGGGAGGGGTCTGAGGGCAAGACCAACTGCACCATATTGGATATTCTTTACGTGGAGGAGATGAGGACCGTCCTGGTGGCTAACTTCAGCGGAGAGGTGTGGTCTTTCTATGACTCCATCGTGGATGACGGACTGCGGCTTCAGTGCAAGATCACTCTCCCGGATGATTCTCCATGCTACCACCTCGCCAAGGTTAGCATGAGCTAGTGTGTTCCCAATAGCAATTAACTGATTTATTATTAGTGTGTTCAGTTCTTATAATGATATCACCTCATACAAGTGTGTATCAGATTAATGATACTTTACCACATTTTGGTAATTTCCACCACTATTTCAACTTTTTACCAATTTTAACTTTTAATTTTTAATTTTTTTAATTTTATTTGGTTACCACAGTTTATTATTGTACTGCATGATCTGTCTGTCAGGTTGTGTTAAGAGATGGCAGGCTGGAGGTGTGGGGCACAATGGATTACAACAGGCTCCTCCTACTCCAGCGCACATCAAAGACAGGGTGGAAACACAGCCAGCTGACCATCGACCCCAAGGCGGGTCGGCTTCGGCTCTGCTCGCATGTCGTGTGTGCTAGCTTTACCTCAGAGTCTGGGACGAAAGAAAGACACATGTGGATCTCTTACCGGCAAAAATCTGTACTTGTGTCGTTTGATGCCCACACTAAAGAACAGAAGCACATCCTTAACTGCGCGGACAAGCTTAAGAGTGGTAAGAACTGAGTTAGTTTTTTTTTGTTGTAATTAGTATACTGGTTTATTACAGCAAAGTTAACTTGTCAACCATTGAATAATGACTTCGTTGGCTCGCCAATTATTATTATTAGTACTATTATTATCATTATTATTATTATCATTATTATTATTATATTATTATTGTTATTATTATTATTGTTATTACTATTATTACTACTACTACTACTACTACTATTATTATATTATTATTATTATTATTCTGCATCTTGCTTGCTTTCATTACACTATTTTTTTTGTTGTTGTTCAGAAATGAATCAACCATTTCAAGTTTCCAACCTCATCACTTCCGGTCGCAGTGTGATTGTGGGCAGCAGTGTAGGGAATGTGGCTATCTTCGACTCAGAGACTGCCGATGTGCTTCGATTTCTGAGTTGGCACAAGGACAAGATCAGGATTATGCTTCTCATGCCACCACAGGTGGAACCGTGTGTTTGCTCCGAAGTCCCGTTCCCAGACCAGGATTGGAATGAGGATGAGAAGGGTTCCAGTTATGGCAAGGGTACTGCTTCTCCATTGCGTAAAGCGATCGGCTGTCATAACTCTCCCAAGAAAGACCACACGCTTAGCAACAATGTACCGGGTCCTGATAATGAGAATAGAACTCCTCAGACTTTAGAACCAGAATCATGTTTAATAACAAGCATCGGGAACGGAAAAAGTGAGTATTCTGTTTTCATGCAAAGCAAGGAAGACAAGATAAAAATTTTCAATAGAGAAGCACAACAGAAGTCTGCCTACAAGAAGGGAAGTCGGATTCAGAGTGACGATATCGTTTTGAGGATATGGAGAACTTAAACTTCATCATCATTGTAATCATCATCATCATCAGTTTCACAACTTCAAAAGACAAAGCTATCACATTGCATTTTATTTAAGCATCTTTTTATTATTTTCATGTTTTCTTCAAATACCTCCAATATAAGTAGTATTTGTGCTCTTTTTGTACTCAAATGAATGACTACACTTGTGTCAATTGTGTGTGTGCACACACAAAAACAATGAAAGATTAAATATTTCGTATTGTAGGTGACTTTGGTTTCAGTAGATGGTTGAGGAATTTGGAAATAATCCCAATGCATGTAAATGATTAAAATAAAATAAATAATTTCCTGATAGCCTGACCTTGCTGCTGCCTCTCAGCCGCCCTTATTTAAAAAAGCCTGTGAAAGAGAGAGAATACATCAAAGCTTCAATCTAGTTTTTCTTAATGAAGGGTTAGAACTTGATTATTGTGATGATAAAGCCTTTTTAATCCACTAATTACAGCTCCTCTCTGGAGCATCAGCTCAAGGAGGCCATGGCCACAAGATACAGTTAGTGTTGTTTTAGTTAAAAACTAAAACCAAACCCCCTTAGTATTTTACTTTTGGTAAGAATAACTAAAACTAAGCTGTAGAGAATGTGAAAAACTAATTATTTTAGAAGACAGTAAATTCAATAATAACTAAAACTACCAGTAGAGTGGATGACAAAAACTAAAACTAGGCAATTTTATTGTAAACAATTCACCTTGAATTATGTCATTATTAAATGAAAATATAAATTCCCATCAAGTAATTATTCTCTAAACTATAAGAAATACCATACTTTATTAATAATACCCAAGTTTCACAGAAATATGCCATTTTTGAAGTTCTTTGGGAAAACTACATAAACAACTTTCTTTAAGGAGTCTCATTAATGCAGATTTTTGAGAGGCAACATAAATTAACTAAAACTAAGACAATTGATAGTATAACTAACTAAATCTTCTACATGGTATTGAAGAAAAACTAAAAACTAACTAAATCTTCTGGGAGAATTTGGGAAACTAAGCATTCAAGATATTTTTTTAGTATGAATAACTAAAACTAAGAAGGTCTAGAATCGCTAAACCAAAACAACACTGGATACAGTCATTGGAGGCATTTTTTCTGCTTTTCTCGAATTGATTGTTTGAATGTATCTAGTTCAGTCAACTTTGGAGTGACCATGGGAATAAAGGATTCAGTATCATGATCTTGTTCATCGTGATTCTCTAATGCATCTTCCTCATTACATGTGGAGGATTCAATGCCAGAGTGGTGGGATAAATGTCCTTCTAAAAGTTGATTCGGGGCAGTGTAATCAATGTTGACTTTTCAGTAGTACTTATTGTGCTGATTCAACCACAGAAGAAGTACATTTAACACAACTGCCCTTCTAACTTCGAAATCTCAATGTGTGTTGTCTGAACCCCTTTTCCCCTCACGATTAGTACATCTAATTCCTTGGGAATTGGCAAAGGTGGTAATGTTTTTTGGCAGGTAATGACATGACCCTTGTAGCCATACTGTCCATGAGATAGGCGATAGCAGACGTTATTGGAATCACTAATGATATCAACATTTCTTCCACTTGTGACAACCCCTGCAAAAAAATGTTATATAAAGTCTGTATATTGTGTTAATTAAACATTATTGTCCCACAATAATTGCTAATATCGCCAACAAATCCATTTTATATTTGTTGTTCAAATGGTACAACAAAAGTAAGTGTGACTACATAATAAAAAAGAAAAATTATGACTCAATTAATAAAAAAAAATTGATACAAAGAAACGTGAAACAAAATTGGGAATAATAATAATAAATATTAAAAATTGCTGCATAATTTCTACTGATAGATGATAAAGTATTTACCTACCTGTAATTCAGCTGGCATCACTGGCCCTGGACTCATGTTGTTCCCAGCTGAAAATAACTTGGGAAGATTCTTGTCACAGAAGCATCGCTGATGTCCAGTATAATTACTTTCCATCTGTGTGCCTGGGAAATATTTCAAGCATTAGCTCAGATTGATGGCTCTACATTACCTCATGGAAATTTTTAACTTTTTCAGTAACATAGTCATCATTGAACAAAGGAACGATTCTGTAATTCAAATCATACCTAGATGAATTTTCTTAGCTAGTCTAGCAGACCTCTGTTCTGGTGTCTTTTCATCTTGCTGAAAAGTGCTCACTTTCCAATCTAGAAAGAGTTTTCAAGGGTTTCAGCTTGCAAATGCTGCTTTTTTCCCCTCCAGTCTGGTCTCTTTGTCTTGTAATCTTTCATTACAAAGACGTTGCTACCAAGTCACCTTCTTGCTTCAACTTGCTTGTGTTTTAGCCTCTGTATCAATACCAAGCCTGAGCTGCTGATTCTCCTTGTGCTGCTGATTCTCCTTGTGCTGCTGATTCTCCTTTAGCATCATATTCGTCTTGAAGATATTGGTTCTTTAGGATCCTCATATTCTGCATGCAAACCTTTCTTCGTTTCACAGATTCAGCCTTGAGCAGTTGCTGTTTATATGCACTCTAACATTATGCAATGTAGGGGCTTTTTAAACCAAAGATTCATTGGCCAATATACAGCACTTCTTTTATCCAGTCTATTTTTTTTTGTTCCACTGGAGTTTCTGCACTTCTTTGGCTCTATCCCTACAGTTTCTTTTTATTCATAGCTAGCTATACGCCGTACATAACAGATTTATTCTCACTTGAAAATCGAAAGTCCAATAGTCAAGTCACTAAGATAATACAACGTGAATATGTGTTGTGTGTTGCTAAAGAATAGAAATAAACTAAACAAAAATATTTTCAAATTTAATTTCAGTCACACCAGCTCGCTCGCCATGCGTGCTGAAGCATATCACTAGTTCAGTCATTCTCGGCTGAAACAATTGGGCGAACAAAGCGAGACTCTCACTAACGAGTCTCAATTGAGATTTTGGTATAATTATTGGCGAGCGAGACACATACAGGGTAACACATAGTCTGGCGGAGCCGACCCTTTACCTTCTTTGATGGTGGGCGGGGGGAAGGAAAGAAGGTAAAGGGTCGGCGGCGCCAGACTAGGTAACACAGTTGAAAATTGGGGATGTTTGTTGGCGAGCGAGCGGAGCGAGCGAGACTAGGGGTGAATAATGCAAAATCGGGTATATGTTATATGTATGTTTAGTACATAGCTAACCCCTTTTTTGTATTGTGAAGTAGGCATTCTATCCAGCATAGTGTTGTTCAAGTGAGTGCACAGGGATTCTAAATGCCACTAGTATCCTTCCTTCTGGCATTTAGTATCCTCCCTTCTAGCATTTTATTAGTTTTTTTTTGTTTATGAGTCGTGCAAACATTAATTTAAAGAATTTTTATTTTATCTATGGTACAAGAATGTTGTTTGCACGGTTTTCCTGTCAGATGCGAAAGATAAGATGGATTCATCGCATGCCTTGCACACTAACAATATTTTTCTTAACTAATACAATCATCACCAAAATGAGAAAGTGAGAAAGAAACCAATAACATAATGAACAATAAAAAAGCAGTTATATATGTTGCATATGTTATTTTAAAAGTTTTAGTACTATTCTTGTGGATGTTTATATCAACTACAGTTATAAAAATTGAAGGCACCCCTTCTAGTATATTGTTTGCAATGTAAAAGCACTACATTCATGGTATTTTCGTTGTATTTTGCTTATGTAATCAAAATCCTTCCTTATCCATCGCAAGCTGTTCATCAATGTCAGATACAAACTTTTTGCTTGGCCTTACATCTTTCAAAATTTCATCATCATGTAAAGGTTGACCAAATCTTGATTCAAAAGCTAAGCTAGACTGGAGATTGTAAAGAGCAAAGCTAGAGTACTGATTGTGAGGGGCTTGACTTGAAAGTTGACGGTGAGGAGCTAGACGTATGGCAAATGATCCATCTCATCGGAAATGCATCCATTGCGCACATGAATCAGCTGGTTGAACACCTCTATCACCCTCTTTGTGATGAGGGGATATGCCACATCTGCGACTGACAAGTCTGATACCTGCATCCCTGCTGCTTCAGCCTGAATCCTGCACTGATTATCCAGTTCCCTGTGTCCTTGAAGCACTAACATCATCCTGTCAGCCACCCTGTCTGGATCTCGGACTATTCTACGGATGAACTTGACCCTCTCTATCCGCGTTGGAGGCCCATCAAGCCCAGCTGCCTTCTTTGCCTCCATCAAACTCTGGTAATCTCCCTCGTGTTGGAAGAAAATTGCTCGACTGAGGTCCACTAAAAACTTCTTCCGGCGTGGATGCTCGGCATTCATTTCTCTTCCAATGCGCAGCATCAGATGCATGACATCCAGTTTGATGGTGAACTTTGAGCGCCACAAAGCCAATGCACTTGTGCCTGGGGGCTGTAGAGGCAACTGACGAAATCCTGGCTTGCCATTGCAGCAAGAACAGTCCATGTACAACGAACGAGGCAACTCTACTCCCGCTGACTTGTGCCTCTCGACTATTTCAGCCATGGCCTGCCTACCCCAGTTGAAGGAGGTGTCTGGAACAGCATAAACTCCACACACAAGACCAAAATCTCCACAAATAGTGAATGTCTGTCCACCATGGCCTACCACCCCACCACCAAGGGTTCTCTTAATGACCTTGCGTTGGTGATCCACTGCAAGACTGTGACTACCAGTACGCAACTCCCTCATGATGTAAGGCTTGTTGTCCAAGTAGTCCCTGATGAACAACTATGTGAGATGAGGTCGGCAAGGGATGTAATGGGAAGGTAGTGGAGATCATTATATGACATTACCTTATCCCAAAGAGTGATATATTCAGACTTGAGGTGGAGATAGTGCTGTGTAACTTCCTCCTGCACAAGTCTGCAGTCGGTAATTCAAGTTTTTTAATGGTTCCGGTTAAAGATCGATAACTCAAAGGATTTTGTTTAGTGGAATGTGGGACGAATCGACCACCTAGAAAATACAAAAACGAGAGGGTCAGAGTACAAAATGGCATACCTACATCCCAATAAATAAACAAACAAACATCCCCGATTTTCAATTGTGTTACCCCATTAGGTGCCTTGCCCGCTTCGCTCCTCTACAAATAAAATGTGCCCGATTTTACGTTATTCAGTTCTAATAGTATCTCACACGCTCCGACAACAAACCAATATCCCCGTTTTTTAATTATGTTACCGCTGACAGTGTCTCGCTCACTTAG
>WLWD01001189.1_pt1 | contig 24774 bp, 15 predicted proteins | sample 6712731 | NCBI WGS metagenome assembly WLWD01 (sample SAMN12718690, study PRJNA576275) | sponge metagenome | isolation source: marine sponge | host: Mycale hentscheli | place: New Zealand: South Island, Marlborough, Capsize Point | collected 2014-11-01 | reverse complement strand
TTCGACCACAGTTGACCCCTGAAGAGGTCTTCGGCTAGAAGTTGAAACGTCGGGTTAAGCTTTAATTAACAATATTATTATTGGCTATAAGAATGAGAAAATTTGCTATTATTAGAACTATGAAATGTTGCAAGAGCTAACAACAACCACTAAGACTATAACTACTGCTATCATGGGAGGGGGGGGGGGGCATTTCTTGAACAAAACTTCCTTGGCGAACTGGAACACAAGCAATTACATCTTGTTAGTGTTCAACTTTCCGCTTGCCCACTTCAGTAGAAGAGCAGAAACCCAAAATTATTAAGTATGACTGGAGATCGTACTTTTGGAAGAGCCAAGAGTGTAAGCAAAAGGGGCGGAGATAGGGGTCAGTGTAGCGGAAGAGGCGGCCCCTACAGGGGAAGTGCATGAGCAGTACAGCACAATGTGATAGCAATACGCGTGAGCTACACAGTGAAAGTCTGAAGCTAAACTTCAACACCAGTGTAAGACTAAGGCTAACACAGCGTACGGAAAACTATGGCAGAATGAGGGGAGTCAGCACCGGGACCAATACTTAGCAACGCAGATCTCCAGTCCATCATCAACGGGGTAGTCACCCGCGTACTACTGAGCCTTCAGAAGGACTCCCCGGGGGCTTGACGGGAGGATGCGACGGCAGCTCCTCAGCAGGAACACTCACCACCCTCGTCGGGCGGAGGTAATTTCCATCCAATACTAGGCAGCTGTAGGCAGAGTTTTCCCCCTCCACTCGCTTCGAGTGTGAAAATGCACGGGAAAATTATGTGGGAGTAGGCACCCGACTTGTCCGGTCTGAGAGGGGGCGGGGCGCTCTGCCTCAATTGGGGCGAGCAGACCACCGTCCTCAACAGAGCGGGCACGGTGGCCTCCAGTTTATAGTAGTATAATAGCTTAGCAAAGGAGGTAGGATGGAAATAAGGCCAGGGAGGTAGTGTAGGAACAACTCACAAAGCTCAGCACCTAGGAAATGCTTACAAAGGAAAACTCAGCACACTCCAGAGCCAGCCTGGGGCCCCTAGCCAGCTAACAGTGGCTAGCTTAGGGCAAGGGTTATCACAATGGGGGGCCACAGAGGCAAATCTGCCCTGGGCAAGGTGTGATTTGGCCACATGGTACTGGGCTAGAAGGCAACACATAAGTGCGCCGGGTGGGAGGTGGCACCCAATGTAGCAAACTTGTTAGCCTTGGCCAACAACTAGCAGAAGCGCTAGTGGTGGCCAACACCCCAATGGACGTGCTAGCGAAGGCCAACGCCCTATCAAGTGTGATACTGGCCAGCGCCCTAGCTGATGTGCTAGTGTGGCCAGCGCCTTAGCTAATGTGCTAGCGGGGCCAGCACAGGCAACCCTAATGAATCAAAGGAGCCAGTCAACTGGTGTGCAACTACAGTAGTTGGCTAGCGTGGGCAGGTGAATTAGCGGGCCAGCACTCCCCTGGCCTAGGAAAGAGGCAGAGTTAATGCCAGAATAAGGCTTGCAATAATTTTATTCTGTTTGCCCCACAGGTGGGACACAACCTCAGCACACGGCAGATGAGCTAGCAGCAATGGGTCTGACAGCATTTCTGGGCACAAGTTCAGGTGAACCCGGAGTATCACCTCAGACCCGGCAGGCACAACCCACCCTGGTCCAGGTCGGGCCTGACCTAGCCGCAATCCCACGGCGCCTAATGGACCGAATTAAGTTGATTTCATGGAGTTGCCCCTGGCCAGGGGAAAGACAAGGCCCATATCCCAGCCATCAGAGGCTCCCATCGTGGTCATCCAGGCCGCTGACCTGAACCCGGCCAAGAAACTAGTCCCAGACCTGGCAACATGGCTCCAGTGCTTTTCCATATATGCGGCGGCCATTGGGCAGAACCAGCCAGGCCGCTTAGTAGAGCTGATGGCGTATCAGACAACAATCGCCAAAGCAAGCCAGCGCTATAAGTGGCCATCTTGGGTCATATATGACTCCATTTTCCGTCAAGAGATGGCAGGAGTGGAGGGTCAGTCGTAGGCAAGGGTAGACCCTAGTGTGTACTCCCTTTGTTTCACCGGTCAGGCGATCGGAGACAGCTGGTGTGGGAGCTGCAACACCCTGGACCACACGCCCTAGACCTGTCCACACAAACAGAAAAAGAGGTCGTGGAGTACAGCATTTGGTGCCCCAAAAGAGCCAGGGAGCAGCCGAGGTGAAACTTGTAGGAGATTCAATAAACATGCCGGAGACTGTCGGTATGGCAAGGAGTACGAGTACCGGCATGCATGTAGCAGCTGCAGGGGCCCCCATCCTGCAAGCCAGTGCAGAGCAGAAAGACCAGGCCGAGAAAGCAAACGGAGCTAGTTAACTATTCCATCCGATGGGGCCTTAGACGAAACCAGGCATTTGGCCTTCAAGGATATAGCTCTGGATCAATGAATCACCCACAGTGGTAAGGGTGAAACTAAAGGCATCAAAGACGGACCCCTTCCGGGTGGGCGTGGATATGTTTGTAGGCAAGACAGGGGGACCGTTGTGTCCAGTGACTGACATGGTGGATTACCTGGTCGCGAGAAGAGCTGGACCAGGCCCCATATTCATCTTTCAAGATGGAAGACCACTCACAAGGACAAGGTTCATGGAGAAGTTAGAGCAGCACTGACATCAGCAGCGGGGAAGCTACAACCGCAGTGAGCAGGGGAATCGGGGATGCCACAGTCAAGATGCTGTATAGGTGGAAGAGTGAGGCATACCAGCTATACATCTAGACGCCAAGAGACCAGCTGGCCACCTAGACGTAATACATAAGTCCTTTGCATGTTGTACTCAATATTAATGAAATGCTAGAAAGAAACTGGAAGGGAGAAGAATTCTCTAGGGGGAGCAAGGGAAGTGTTTGGGCAGTTTGGAGGTTTGAATTAGCAACTCCTGGGTGCTAATTAGGGTTAATTGTTGTTAATATTCACACTAATGCTAATTAGGGTTATGGGTTACTTGTTGTTAATATTCACGCCAATGCTAATTAGGGTATGGGTTACTTGTTGTTAATATTCACACCAATGCTAAATAGGATTAATTGTTGTTAATATTCACAACAATGCTTGTTGATATTCACACCAATTAGCACTCAATTGGCATACCCAAATTGCTTGGATTAGTGAAGTTTAGACTAGAACATTTCAAACTCAATGTTCTACGTCAGAGAATAGAAAACAAATGATGTGACACACTGTCATTGCATGGAAGTGATGTGAGACGGTGTTAAATGGGTAGATGGCTAGCCACTAATTGGATGGAGAAAGAGTGAATGGCTAACTTCTGATTGGATGGAGTTAACAAACTTTTTAAAAGACTGTCTGTTTTATTTCTTTTTTTTTCTTTTTTAATAGTTCTATTCAGAAAAAAAAAATTTAGGAACACACAAGAGTTTTGTGTCTTGGGTCTGCTTTGGCAACTGCCCTATTTACATTTAGCAGTTTGTTTTTGTTTTTGTTTTTTGCCAGGTTTACTATCTCTCGTTTTAATGATCTGATTCTTTTAAAAAGGGTTTGACACCCTTCGAATAATTTGACCAGCCTGTTCTAAAATAGTCTGGCCAGTGGTCTGGCCTGTTTTTTTTAAAACGATCTGGCCTGTTTTAAAATGGTCTGGCCTGTTTTAAAACAGTCTGAGGTTTGGAAAGGGTCTGGCCCATTTTAAAACAGTCCAAGTTTGTAATTAGTCTGTAACATATATACGTAATTTAAAAACTCCCGACTTTTTTTTTAGTAGCTTGAATGATAGAAGTTAAAATCAATCATTTAACTATAGTGTAGTTTTAGGCTCGCTCGCCATTTGTGCTCAAGCTACATAAAACTACAATGTTGTTGGTTTATTTTAACTCCTAACATTCCAGCCACAAAAACTTTTCAATGCCATGTTAACCACTCGCCGCAACTGTTGGACTTAAAAAACTACAAACAAAAAAAATAATAGCAGATGTTTCTAAGGAATTACCACACAGGTTTGAACCTATATTGAGACATCTTTACTGTTGTAGTAGCCAGAAAAGCTGTGTAAAGGCATATAATATATACGATGACACGATTGTACCATCTCACAACTGATGGCTTCTCAAAGCTGAAGCATCTTGTTATATTTAAACTTCATCAATACTATGATAAGTTTAAAAAAATAAAATTATTATGTTCATTTATAGCTAATATATTTATTTGCTTGTTCCACATTTATTTTGTGTATTCTTTAGCTAAGCAGTAGCTTCAACGTACAACACTTTCACACACACATACACACACACACTATTTCACTGGACATACCAACACAAGACTTACCTTCGTGGTTAGACTATCAGACAATGGATTTTCAAGTACAACACTGTTGTGTAGGGTGTATAAATGACAAATAGCGCATTAACTTATCGCCGCCACTCGTTGAATAGAAAATGAACTCTGGTAAGTTTGTAAGTTTTAACTGACTGCACCCGCAAAAGAGAATTCAAAGCGGTAAACAATTCCATTCCATTGGATGATGCAGGTAATGATAAACCAGAGGGTTCTGTTCAGTGAAATTTGGGAAGGGGTCAACCACCAAGCTAACACAAAAATATGTGAAGGTCAAAGTACAATGACATACGTACGTCCACACATATATACAAACAAACAAAAAAATATACCCGATTCTCAATTGTGTTACCCCAGATAGTGTCTCGCTTGCTTCGCTCACTCACCAATAAAAATTAAAATTGAGAGCTTATAAAACTGTCACCAATTTTTTTTATGGTAGTAGTTCCACAGCCATAACTACGGGTGTAACCTCAAAACCACCATATATATATTGTAACTGACTATGTTTTAATGTATATAAAATTTTAGATGTCTAGATTTCACACAACTGTATCTGTAGACAAATAAAGGAAATATTACCAAAAAAAAAAACAACAACCAAACTTTCTACTTTTATAGCTGGATACACTGTATGTCCACTGGACTTGTCTATGTTTTTGGCATAATAGCTGGACAATTATATACTCAATGTAATGAAGCATAAGGTGCCAACTCTCAGCGATACTATACACAAGCTAGCTAGCTATAATGGAATTATTTCTCTGACAAAAAAAAGTATTTGGCGTATACCTAATCAATTGATGTATATACATAGCGTAAACTTGCCTATTATCGCCACTCGGAAAACCAGTCTCATTATCGCCAACGCAGAATTGTTCAAAACTTGTGCGCGTACAAGACTTCGGAGCATGCTCAATAGAATGAACAAAGCCCGGGCTACATTTTGCACTTTGAACCTAGTTCGTGGCTAAAAGGTGTGAGAAGCTGCAGCCATTATAGCCTGTTTGTTTCTTTTAGCGGCTAGTCGAGCTCTTGTCCACGGTTAGCGGTTGGTGTCTAGCAGCTTTTGTGAGCTCCAGGTACGTTGTGAAGTAGCTTTTTTGGCATCCCTATGAAGTAGAGTTGTTTTCCTATTCAGTAATATTTTTTTTGTAATTTTACAGCCTCCCAAATGTTGAAAAAACGCCAAATCAAGTCAGGAGTTGGTGGCAATAGTGGTCAGAGAAAAAAATGGGCTGATAGTGACATGGTCTCTGCTATGAGTGCAGTAAAAACGGGTCAGTTTACAATCTCAGCTGCTGCTTCCAAGTTTTCAGTACCAAGAAAGACCTTGGATGACAGAATAAAAGGTAGAGTCGCACATGGCTCAAAGCCAGGAATGTCTACTGCTCTTTCCTCAGTTCAAGAAGACTCTCTAGTATCGTATCTCATTTATATGGCGAACAGAGGTTTTCCTCTCACACGTAAAATGGTAAAAGCCTTTGCCTGGTCAATTGCCAAGAGATATGGAACAGCCGAGAGATTTAATACGGAGTATGGACCAGGAGAGAAATGGTGGGTGTCCTTTAGACAGCGGCATCCTCAACTAGCACTTCGACGTTGTGATTCACTGGAAAGAAGCCGAGCTGAAGCCTTAAGTCCAGCTATTGTAAATGAATATTACGATCTTCTCTATTCTGCACTTGATGATAATGGATTACTACATAGCCCTAGACAACTTTATAATTGTGACGAAACCTTTATACCACTAGATTATTCTCGAGAGAAAGCTGTCACAGTAAGAGGGGTAAAGAATGTTTATAGGCAATCCCAGGGAACATCTGAGCATATCACAATGTTGTGCTGTGCATCGGCAGCTGGAGTTCCCCACCCGCCAATGATAATATACTCTAAATCATTTCCTGGGGGACAGTATCGTTTTGAAGGTCCCGATGATGCCCTCTATGCCAAGAGTGAGTCTGGCTGGATTGACACAGAATTATTTCTAACTTGGTTTAAAAAAATATTCTTAAAATACTGTGTAGCACAACGACCTCTACTTTTATTAATAGATGGTCATAAGTCACACATGGGCTTGGAATTAGTTGATTTGTGCAGAGAGAATAATATAATTTTGTTTTGTTTGCCTCCTCACACAACGCATGCCTTGCAACCGCTAGATGTGTCAGTATTTAAATCTTTAAAAGATCATTTTTCCAAGGCAGTTCGGTCAATTACTTTTGCGAAAAAGGATTATATTGTTACTAAGCGAGATTTTTCTCGTGTGGTAAAATCTCCTTTCGAGAAGGCATTTTCAATACCAAATGTTAAGGCAGGTTTTGCTAAGTGTGGTGTGTATCCATTCAATCGCAATGTAGTGCCTATTGAGAAAATGGTACCTTCTGTTCTACACCAGGCTTCACTGTCTGTGTCTTCAGGTTCACCCGATGTTTCAAGTAATTCTCAGCAATCATCTTCATCAGATGCTTCTGATCCTGCCACACCCTCATCTGTGAGCTCCGCACCTGCTATAGTGCCTGCCACACCACCATCTGTGAGCTCCTCTCCTGCTGTGGTGCCTGTCACACCCATATCTGGGAGCTCCTCTTCTGCTGCTGTGCCAGCAAGACCCACCCCCAGTGATTTACCAGTGAGCTCCACCCCCAGTGATTTACCAGTGAGCTCCACCCCCAATGTTGCACCTTTAAACTCTACCCCTACTTCTGTCCCTCCAAGTATCAGCAGTACTTCAGTTAGCCCTACTAATAATCCGCTGGTTATGGCTGGACTTATTCCAGCAGATATGGCAGATATTTTAGCAACGCCATTGCCAGATGCGGCAATGATAAGGAAACGCACAAAGCGTATTACTGGTGCACGGGACTTGACTGCAAATGAATACAGAGACATGTTATTGCAAGAGAAACGTAGAAAAGAAGATTTAGAACAGCAAAAAATAAAGCGCATGGAGGAAAGAGAGAAAAAGAAACAAGAGAGAGAGAGAAAAAAAGAAGAAGTTGCCAGAGGAAAGAATGCAGGACGAGGAAGAGGTAGAAAGAGAGCTGAAAAAGGAAAGGACAAATTGTAAGAAAAGTCAGCGAGTAATATAGAAAATTCAGATTCCGATTCAGATGCAGGTGTGATGATGGCTTCCAGAAGACAGTTCATTCCTTCCATTGGAGAGTCCAGTTTGAGTCGCCCACGTCGGCAAACTCAACTTCCATCTCGTTTTAGGTCTGAAAGTGACAGCGACAACAATGATGGAGCTATCTGCTCAATATGTGGAAACAACGAACCTGAAGGGCTGGGAGATGAGATAGTTTTCTGGATAGACTGCTCAAATTGTGGAGAATGGGCGCATAACCTGTGTGCGTTTGGAAAAAATACCATCACTAGACAATATATATGTAATAACTGTTAAAAAATCAATTTTGCTACTTATTATTATTATTTTGTCATGACTACCTTCAACTTGACTTGTTTCATGCCTCATTTCAATGAACCAATACTTTATAATATTTTTTTAGTTTATTAACCATATCGGCGATAATAGGCCTTTTGCGTGCCTATCGTCGCCACTTAACCACTCCAGTATTGACTGTTATTGTCCCAAGCTAACTCAACAGAATAACGCAGTTATTGGTTGCACACGTAGCTTAGTGGTGTCCCTTACCATATGCATCCAAATTTTATCGCTGACTGCAGCGGTGAAGGAGCTATATCGAGAATGGACCAGAACGCGGCGATAATAGGCAAGTTTACGCTAGCTCAGTAGATGTAAATGCTGTCTCCATAAGAGAAGCTAGAAATATTCTACGTACAATGGACACTCACAGGTAGGTTCAATGTGGAACTCCAGTTCCAGCACTCGGCAAAGTTCACGCCTAAAGCAAACTACCATGGGCAGCAGGAAATTAATTAGCTCATGTGATTTAACATGACTATAGGGTGCGCTATCCCTAGTAAAAAAGCTTACAAGTGTGCAGGAAGACCATCATCGTCGAGATCCATTGTTGACTGACTGACTGTCTGACGAAGTGAGGACTGTAACCCTTTCATGCATGCATGAAAGGGTTATAGTTGTATGGTATTGGTGCCACTGAACCATGACACCAATAACGCACAAATTGATACAAGCAATATTGGTAGTAAAGGAGTGGCACCAGACAAAACTATCTTCTAACACTGGCTTCAGTGACTTACTGACTGACTGACTGCCGATGAAGTGAGTACTATAACCCTTTTAGCACATGTATGGTGAGCATCATGTGCAAAGTTCCATATAAGTCTATTTAGTACAGCAATTTTAGTATAAAAAGAGTGCCAGCTAATGAAGCATTTCATAATTCAAGAAAATGATGGCTTACAAATTCGCACTCATCTTTCTGGCATTCAACATAGCTGTTGGATTAAAAATTCAACCAGCAATTGTTTCTAGAGATGGAAATACATGTCCGGCAGCTGCTCAGCAGGCTAGAAGAAACATGACACAGCAAGTGAATTCTATTTTGGGACGCCTAACTCTAGTTCCAGAATGTGGCCCAGGGAGTTGGGCACAGGTGGTAAACCTCGACTTGACTCTTTCCGAACAGAACTGTCCCTCGCCCTGGGTCACACAGACAAGTCCGGTTAGGTCTTGTACAGTTGCTAGTAGTCCAGGCTGCGCTTCAGTGTATTATGACCTGTTGACAGTAACCTACCAGAAGGTGTGTGGAATGGCATTGGGATATGCCACTAATTTAACAGATGGACTGCGAAACTCTGGAATAGACACCAATTACTTGGATGGTGTGAGTATTACTCACGGGGAACCTAGCATGCGCACGCATATCTGGAGTCTAGCTGCAGGGATGCATTGCCCCTGTGATCCTGATCGTGATGAGGCACCTCTCCCTGACTTTGTTGGTCAGAACTACTTCTGTGACAATGAGGACGAACGTGTGTGGGATGGGGAGGTATGCGAAAATACCTGCTGTAGCTTTAACACTCCTCCGTGGTTCAGCACCACACTCCCCGCTCCCACCTCTGACAGCATTGAGGCAAGGATATGCCAAGATCAAAATGCTGATGATGAACGCATCTACCTGGTTTCTCTTTCTCTTTTTGTGCAATAAATAACACTAGTGAATGTTTGTTATATTTTGTATGAATGAGGTGGTTTTACACGCTTATCAAAATCCTTGAATAACCAAACTTGATTATGAAACCAGCGCAAAGATCATCTCGCCAATTCCTGTTTATTTGGTTTCTCAGTTTGAAATAAAAAAGAGGGAATTGTACACATACATGGAACCTTGTAACACGATATGCATGCACATAGGTAGCATAACACATTGAATTTCACTTCTCCAGAAAAGAGCTTGCACAATGGTGTTCGGATGAGTAAGGATGCACACTTTTTAAACATACTTCATCTCCTGAGCTACTGTATGGCAGTCATTCTATGGCAATATACTAAGACCACCCTTTAACTATCTCTAAAGTTCCCTTTGCAAGTTCAATATTAAACTGTCAAGCTACTTCACAGGATGCAAAGCATCTGATTGAACAAAATTAGATTTGTTTTGGTACTGCATGATTCTTAAATTCCTGGTCAATCAAAAATATTACTTAATGAAGTGCAGCAATTTGGTCTAGCAGAAGTTGAAAATGAAAGAAGCCAGCCATATTAGACTTCTTTGTCTAATGTAGCACCAAAGGTGCAATACTACCTAGCTATTACAGAGTACTAAGATTTGCCATGGCAGAGTGTGCAAGTGACGGCAAGGATTGAGGAAGTGGACCTGGCTCTTAAAACCTGATGATGAATTGATGTCTACTGGCATTTTTGCTGATGAAGCAGTATTGCAGATTGAAAAAGAGTCTGTTCAAGTAGTACTTAGTAACCCTACTGGCATTACTCAATGTGTTGAAGAAGGCACATTAGTTGGAACTGCTAAGTGTGTGGCTATAATTCCAATGGACTCTGAAGCAGAGAGTGCAAGTGTTAAGAATGTGTCTATACCTAATAACTCCCTGAATCGTAAAAGCATGGTTCGGGAGCTGTTTGACAACACTGAAAATTTAACAGTTGTCCAGAAAAAGAAGTTTGTTGAGCAGAAAAGCATGATGTGTTTGCACTAGAGGAGGGTGAAAAGGGTGAAACAGATTTGGTTCAGATGGAAGGCCCCACCTAAGAAATAACGTCCATATCGATTACCTTTTGCGGCACGGGAAGAAGTGGCCAGACAGATCAAGAGAATGGAAGATGCAGGCGTAATCCAGCCTTCAAAAAGTCCATGGGCCAGTCCTATTGTGTTAATGCGGAAGAAAGATGGTAGCCATAGATTTTGTGTTGACTATCGGGCCCTTAATGCAGTGACCACTCCTGACACATTTCCCTTACTTCGAATTGATGATCTCTTAGATCAACTGGGAAACGCCAAGTACTTCTCCACACTTGACTTAGCTGCAGGATAGTGGCAGATACAAATGCACCTGGATTTGCAGCAGAAGACGGCTTTTACTACTCATATGGGTCTTCATGAATTTCGAGTCATGCCATTTGGACTCCGAAATGCACCGGCAGTGTTCCAGCGCTTGATGCAACAAGTTTTGGCTGGATTGAGTCCTGAAGATGGTCCGGATTTTACATCAGCTTACATTGATGATATTCTTGTCTTCTCAGCCACGTTGGAAGACCACATACAACATTTGGAGCAGGTGATCAATCAACTGCTAGAAGTTGGTTTGAAGCTACGACCAAACAAGTGCAAATTCATTCGCCAGGAAGTGAACTATCTTGGATTTGTCCTGACACCCTTTGGTCTTAAGACCAGTGAAGAGCATGTACGTGCTGTCCGAGAATTTGTGGCACCTAAAAAAGATGTTCGAGGTGTGAGGCAATTTCTTGGTCTTGCCTCATATTAATTACCGCCGATTCATTCCCTCATTTGCCAAGATAGCACACCCATTGCATGCTCTGACAAGGAAGGGAGCTGTATTTGACTGGAACAAGGATTGTCAAGATGCATTCTGCCCTTGAATAGTAAAATTGAAACTGAATAAGAGGTATCAGAACTTCCGGTTATGTGGAATCAAATTGCCATTAACATGCCAGACTTCATAGTATTCATGTGATTTTTTTATGATGGAAAAGGGTGTAAATTGTTAGCCTTCACTCTCATATAATGGCCACAATAGTTAACTGTTGCTGCCATTCAATCTGCTCATGACAATGATTCAATATAAACAGGGAGGTATACTTCAAGTAGTTCTCATAATAACAGTTTCACTCAGCCGTTTCTGAACTCATTAAGTAGTTTGCACTAGCGTAAACAACCATTTCCTATTCATTCACTCTCTAATCAATATCTTATATATTAAATTCTGCTCTTAAATACATGCCTTTTGGGAACATTGGCCTAGTTAGTGGTAAACTGGAAAGAATACTAGCTGTGGCACATCTGATAGAGCATATGACCATTGCTGAGATATGACACGGTAATAGACCATTGCCGAGATCTGACACTGTAATAGACATCTGATAGAGCATATGTGACCGTCTATAGAAAAACCGGGCACAACGCGGCGTGCGTAATTATCGAGAAAAGATCGATCGATTTCATTGTTTCAAGCCGACGGAAGGGAACGGTTAGGTCTATTATAGTGGGAACGACTTAAGCTACGACGATAAAACTTGGAGAGCTCAATATCTGGACGCCGACAACTCTGTAAGTGCAACAAAAAAATTTTTTCGAAGGGTGCCGCGTTGTGCCCGGTTTTCCCTTAGACGGTCACATATGACCATTGCCGAGATCTGACACATAGATTGATGGACAAATGAATTGGCAAGCTGCTTGTTGACGGATGATTTGGAGCTAATGGAAAGACCCAATTACTTGGTTCATCGCACAACAGATGTGAAGGTAAAATTACCAACTATAATCAGTTTATGGAGATAGCCACTAATGTGGTAGAAGGAACTGTGCTGTACTTAGCTAATGCTGGAAGCACTCTTGGGTAATGGTTGGTACAGTATAATAAAATGATGATAACAATAATAATAATAATAATAATAACAATAATGATAATACATACAATAATAATAAGTACATTATGTAATATATACTCTTTTTTTCCTTTTTAAATGTGATGTTTTACTAACCATTCTTTCCCAGTGGATTTTGTCAATTCGTGAGGGTTTGATGAGAGGTACTATTTATTAGGGAACCAGGGTTTAACAAAAAGAAAGATGAAGAGAAAAAAAAAGATGGTAAAAATCTAAGCATCATCATACCATTAGACTCAGGCTTTATACCAGTTACCATAGCAAAAGTTGCAAATTATTGGGGGGGGGGGGGGGGGGGTAATAACATTTTTAATACTGGAGCTACATATAGTTAGTGCATTATCTCCATCACCATTATTTATTACAAGTTGTAATGTTATTATTATTATTATTCTCCTGTGTTACTAGTAGGTATTAAATAAATCTTTATTATTAACTTCACTAGCCATAAGTTTTATAATGTAGATGAGGGCCACTGTATAGTGTGACGAAACATCTGCATTATAAAATTTATGGCTAGTGAAGTTTATTATTATTATTATTATTATTATTATTATTATTATTATTATTATTATTATTATTAGTGGTATGCTTGAGCACAAATGGCAAGCGAGCCTTAAACCACACTATTGTTAAACGATTGATTCTAACTACTAACACTCAAGCTACTAAAATAAATTCGAGTTTTTAAATTACGTATATATGGTAAAGGGGATTCAATGCCATAGTAACTGCTCCCCGCAACTGTTTGAATTGAAAAAGAAGCAACAAAATCAAGTCACGTTATTTAAACTTTTTCTCTGTGTAGTAGTTGTAATGCACAATACTTTCACACAACTGAACATTCCTACGCAAGACTTACCTTTGATGTTAGTCTAGTGTACAATGAATTTTCAAGTAAATACTGTTGCGTAGTGCTTATATTAACTTACAACCGCCACTAACTCAAATAGAAATAGAGCTCCTATACGTTTTTGAGTTTTAACTGCACCCACAAAAGAATTCAAAGCAGTAAACAATTCAATTTCTAAGGTGATACGGGTAATAATCGCTAAACCGGAGGATTCTGTTTAGTGAAGTTTGGGACGGGGTCGAAACCACACAAAATGACATACGTACGTCCATATGTGACTGTCTATAGGAAAACCAGGCACAACGCGGCACCCTTCGAAATTTTTTTTTGCACTTACGGAGTTGTCGGCGTCCAGATATTGAGCTCTCCAAGTTTTATCGTCGTAGCTTAAGTCGTTCCCGCTATAATAGACCTAACCGTTCCCTTCCGTCGGCTTAAAACAATACATTTTTAAGAAATCGATCGATCTTTTCTCGATATTACGCACACCGCGTTGTGCCCGGTTTTCCCGTAGACGGTCACATATATACAAATAAACTAGTGGTGTGCTTGAGCACAAATATCGAGCGAGCCTGTTAGTTAGGTACATTAAACTACAGTATTGTTACTGTTTTAGCTTAGTTCATGCAAACACTATAATAACCTTTTATTTCAGCAAACAAATACAAAATCACTCTCTTACCTGATTTGTTAACTTTTGTAGTATCAAACATCTGCCATTCTGATAATCTCAATTACCAGTAACTCTTGAACAAACTCTCAGCTACAATAAACAAAAAATCAGAGTTATTATTTGTAATTTAAGCCAACAAATATGGAATTACTACTTACCTCAATTTCCTGAGTATTGATAACTTCTGTAGTAGCAAATTTAAGTTACTTTATTACCGTGAATTCTTGACAACAAGCTCTCAGCTACAAAAACAAAAGACCATCAATTTAGCACACAAATACAAAATAACTTTCTTACCTCATTTTCTTGAGCAGTGGTAGCTTCCGTAGTATCAAATTTAAGCCATTCTGACTATTTGAATTTATCAGTCACTGTTGACAACAAGCTCTTAGCTACATAAAAGAAAGGCCAGAGTTATTTTTGTATATTTAGCTAACAAATATGGAATTACGTACTTACCTCAGCTTCCCTAGAGTAATAGTAGCCTCCTTAGTTTTAATATTACGGCATTCTGACTACCAATGGCTCTTGACAACCAACAATCGGCACTCCGTATCCCCCTAAAACGGAGAAATTTTTTAATTAAGTCTGGAAAAGGGTCTTCAATGCCATAGTAACCAGTCGAATCAACTTTTTGTTTCTTGAAAAGCAAGCGTTTTCGCAGGAATTTTCTCACACTTGGGAGCTTAAGTATAAAGTAAGGCTAGCTTAATGCTGTAGTTTAAGAATGAACTGTGGTCAAGCCTAAAAAGCCGTGTTTTTTTTTAGAAAAAAGTTCCCCGCGCGTGTGTTTAAGGGGCATACGTACAATCCATACATATAACATATACCCGATTTTGCATTATTCAACCCTAATACTGTCTCGCTCGCTTCGCTCGCTCGCCAACTAGTGGTATACTTGTGCACAAATGGCGAGCGAGCCAGCCTAAAATTACACTATTGTTAAACAATTGGTTTTAACAACTAACATTCAAGCTACTAAAAAAAATTCTAGTTTTTAAATTACATTATACAGTAAAGGGGGATTCAATGCTATAGTAACAGCAAAACTATATTGTTATAAGATTGATTTTAACACTAGAGCTACTAAAAATTATAAGGTAAAGGGAATTCAATGCAATAGTAACCAGTTCCCCCAACAAACTGTTCCAATCTAATAAAAAAAATGACAACAAAAAAAAATACCACTAGTTAGCTAGTTGTCAAGTGCCATTGGTAGCAAGAGAGGCTAAAATTAGTTGGTTTAGCTACTATCTAGTGACTTATTCAGTTAATCATGTACCTCCACAAATTCTTCAATGAAATAGCTATTGAGGTAAAAAAAAAATACTATTAAGATATTAAAACATTTAATTAATTTTTTAGTTCATAAATAAGTTGTGCATAATATTAATTAAATTGAATTTGAAAAGAAAAATTAAAAGATATATTGTTTGCTCCTCTCCTCAGCTCAGTCCTTCCTCTATTTTCTCTCCAGTTAGTTATTCCAAATCTTCTTCCTCTTCCACTCCTGCTGTTTCCTCTTCCTCTTCCTGCACTAATACTCCCGCTTCCGGCACCAAACGCTCCCGCTTCCGGCACCAAACACTTCCGCTTCCGGCACCAAAACTTCCGCTTCCGTCACCAATGCTTCCTCTTCCTGCACCACCTCTTCCGGCACCAACACTTAATTCCTGCACCACCGCTTCTGCTTCCTGCACAACCCCTTCCTCTTCCTGCACCACCCCTTCCTCTTCCTGCACAACCCCCTTCCTCTTCTTTCACTACCTCTTCCTCTTCCTGCACCGGCTCTGTGTTCACCACCCATGGTTCTTTAAAAAATAATGGGTTCTGTCTGGTGTCCATACTTCCTACACTAAAAAAAAAAAAAGAGAGTAAATTATCTTGCTATGGTAATACTCTAATGACTGTAATAAGTGGTTTATTCCATGATAGATATACTAATAAGCTAGGCAGGTTGCTATTTAAGGTATTTGAAGTTATCAGCTTGCTAAAAAAATACTGCCTCACACTAGTTCAGTGGTAATAAAAATGTAGCTGTACATAACTGTAGTATTATAAATATTAAATTGTAGTACAACATGAATAATTCAATAAGCTCCATAAAACACCTGAATACTGACCTTTCCCTAGACACTTCCATATTTTCATTACTTTCGCTGTGGCTGGCCACTTAATAATCACAGACAATCAATCATGAAGTAAAAAATATAATAGAAACTTACTTTCAAATTCTATCTACAAGAATCTTTTTGGAAATGAAAGTAGAATGATGGATAGTGCAGTAAAAGAGCTTTATATGGCTGGCATGGACAGTAGAATAGTAGCCCACTGCTAAAAACACTGTGAAAAATATGTCTTAGCCACCTCTGCAGCTGTATTATTGTGCACTGCACACTACACAGCATTCCCATGCAGCTGCAATTTTAACAGTTTTTCTACTACATATACACTACTAACAGCTGCTTTAATCTCAATCAGCTGCAATTTAGTGGCTGTGAATGACCTCTCTTGAGCTGCTGAGTGAGTGACCACCAGTGGCTGACCTCACCATAGCTTGTGGCAAGATGACCTCTATTTTGCATTATCCACCAAGCAGAGCTAGACACTCTCAGGTAACACAATTGAAAATCGGGGATGTTTGTTAGGTGAGAGGAGTGAGAGAGACAGTATTAGGGCCCGGCAATTCCCACTTTTTCCCAGCAATTGCACGTTGCCAGGTTAATGGCAATACAATTTCCAAATACGAAAAACTGCCTTAGATGCTTCATTGTTGTTTTATGAATTATAGTTACGTTATCTCTTTTATTATTATTTTAATCTACTTTCATGTTTCTTGTGCATGCACATCCCAAGTTAATTAAAATTTCTCTTTTCTTGTTCAGAGTCAGCACCCAGCACCATTTTGAAAGTACTACTTCAGGGCTCAGTTGGTCTATACTTTTTGAACTTTTTTTTTTGTAAATTTATAAACAACAATTTCAAAACTCATTCTGCTCAACAGTTCTGTTTTTACATCTATACTTTTTGTTTAATGTAATTGCTGTTTCTGAACTATGGGCGTGACAACCCTAAAAATGTGAACTTTTTTTTTTTACCATTCTTATTTTATTTCTTTGTAAAGCCATGCTGACTGCTTGCAGTCAGACGTGGAGTCAAACATTGCTGTATACTGATATTTGTTTGTTTGTTTTGTGTTGTTGTACAGGTTATGTTGTCAAATCAAATATGTATTAACTTATGAATTATTCCTGAATACCGTTAATGTAGGTTCTGACACACTAGACGTGGGTTGAAGAACAGTCTCCACATACCACTCAAAAACCAAGTTCGAAATATAATACAGTAGCAGTACAATCACTAGAGTTATATGACCACAAATGTAAGGTAACAAGTTGATGATAGACAAAAAAAGTGAACTAGCTGGAAACATGTGCTACAGCCCTTAGTCCCTCCCCCAACTGTCTGACCAATTGGCTGCTCTGAAGTGATAATAATATTAAATATTAGGAAGTGATATTTGATAATGTACATTTGGACTGGATAAGCATGAATACTGTGTGGCGTAGTTTAGGCCACCCTTGGGTGGCAAGTAGCTATTGTCTCTTTCTTTGGCTACTTTCATATGTATTCTTATTGGGGTCAATAATTGTTATGTCTGATGTCGACCTTCCTAAATATCACGAAAGTCAACTGAGGTAAAGGGTTGACAACAGTAAAACTTTTATTTTTTAAGCATTAACTCGATGTGGGAACAATAACATCACCAATGTGTTGTTAAATGTGATTGACTGAAATACACATCCGAATATACCTGTGAATGTCCATCTGTGATGCTCGACATTGAACCTTTTCAGTGTGCTATAGCTGAGAATGCATCTCAACAAATTAGTTGCTGGCCCTCCATACCCACCCAGCACAATGGTTGGGTAAAGGGGATCTGACTAATGAGTTGACAAGATGAAATCAAGACTATGCTATCATAAGTACGGCCATCCACTAATGCCTGAACATAAAGTGAATGTTCTTGCAACCTTTTTACACAAAACATAAGCCAGTAGCTAGCTAGTTACAAAAATATTTAAATTTTTGAAATGATGTATAAAAAATAACGTAACACAAAGTATACCAGCACATTAGAATGTTTAAGAAACACAGGTGCCTTGCCAAAGAACAGTCTGTCATAGAAAAACCGATCACTTCCAAGCGTTTTTGCTTGTTATTACATTGGACCCCAAGTTTGCAGAACAATAATAGATTAATTGGAGATGGTGGTGAGAAGTTATAAGAACCACTGTATCTTCTGCCATGTTGCAGTTCTGCTGCTGCAAATACTACAAAGAGGATGCCACCTTCTCTTTCACATGCTCTCTTACTGCCAGAGAGGTCCAATAGCTGTTCTAGCTCCGCCCTTATTTTTGGTATGATATTGAGCAACTCTTCCTGCAACCTTTTGAAGTGCCTGCTGACTACTTTACCAATCAACTACTTCAAAAAACAAAACAAAAAAAAATCAAACTATTAGTAGGCAATACTATCCAATAATAAATTATATTTATTCACCTAAATGCCTTGTTTAAAAAGTTATATTTTAAAATCAATATCTCTTGACTCAGTTCACTTCATACATGTATAGGTGATTTGTCTTAACTCCTTGTTCCTGGTGACAAGATCATTGATGAGTTCCTTATGCTTGAGGTGAATAAATATCTTCTCCTCCCTCATCTCAGTCCTCACACCCCACTAGACCTTCGCTGTTCATCTTCTATATACGGGACACTACTGAGAGAGAGCGCCTGAAAAAGAAGCACTACCGCCGCAATTGTCGACCACGCGTATTTGAAGTCGTCCAGCAATTGTCACTAATGTTTCTATTGTCGACCATTACCGCATACTTTGAGTTGTTATTCATTTATTTTCAATCCTATGCAAAAATCCCTTAAACACATTTAACATAAATCTGTAATGCCTCAATGGGGAATGTTATGAAGTAACTTAAGCTTCCATTGTAAAAAACCCACACCATTTTAGCAGGTTCAGTTAGAAAAAATTGGATTGATTCAAGTTGTAAGGTATTATTACCATATCATTAAAGAAGCAGTTCCCAAAATGGCATGACTCACTTCTGAACCAACTTCAAAATATAAACTCATTTTTTTACCTACTCAATTACACTTCTCAAGGAAGAAACCCCTTTACCTAACCAATCATAGGTAAAGGGTCTCACCAACAGCATCCACTCCTCCCGGATAGGGGCGTGCACCCATGCTTATTACCATGGCAATAATGGTTGAATGAACGCGCACCTGATGTGACTGGTTCTTCTTGTTCCTCCCGTCTCCAGCTTCTCCAGTGGTAAGACCAATGAGTGGGAAAGAAGTATAGGGTGCTGAACTGTGATAGTCGTTTTTTCTTGGGGGGATTCTGGCTGCTTTTGTGGTATTAGCGTGCTAGGTGGATACATGAAATGGGGGAAAAGTCTAGCTATGATGAATAACAAGAAGGCTGTTGCTTTTCCTACATTGTGGGGGTGTGGGGGGTTCAAGCCCGTTGATTCAAGACTTAGCTCATTTCAGTGAGCAATGTTTCTAGTCAATTTAGGCAATCTATGCAAATTGTCGATCCTCTTTGCTACTTTGCAAAAGAGTTAGATTGTTGCATTTTGTTTACTGATCCTCAACCTTAATAGTGTCACACCAGCTTCACAATAAGTATTATATACAATCAATTGTAATAACTTTCATGATGAACGTATTACCTATACAGTATTAGAGAGTGGAGTGAGTGTGTCGATTTGAAATTATTAGGTATGAGGAATAATGTGGGGATCGGCTTCAGCTCCCTCAACCCCTGCACCATTCTTAGATAGACTTTGTGTATATGTGACCATCTACAGGGAAAATCTGGCACAACGCGGCACGTGTAAATGTCGGGAAAAGGTCGATTTAATTATTAAAATGTATCAAATAAGCCGGCGGTAGGGAACGGTTAGGGTGCATATATCGACAACGGTTGAGGCTATGACTTTAAAACTTGGAGAGCTCAATATATGGATGCCGACAAATTTTTAAGTGCATAAAAAAATTTTAGGGCTCGCTTTGTGCCCGATTTTCCTGTAGACGGTCACATCTCTATTATTATTATTATTGTTTTATTATTGTTTATTATTATTAATGTTATTGTAATTATTTTTGTTAGTATTATTATTAGTAGTAGTAGTAGTAGTATAGTAGTAGTAGTATGAGTAATAGCAAGGGTAACCGTGGTATTCAGGAAACATGATTAAAATGAGCCGAGTACTACTTTTTTCTTTACGAGTGTTATGTATAGAGGTAATCACATGTTTAGGAGAGTGACTTGGGGAAAATTGCACAACAGCAGAAAAAACGCACGGGGCAAAGCCGAGTGCTATTTGAACTGTTGTAAGTACCATTTTCTCCCAAAATCGCACTTGCACGATCTCTGCGTCTGGGTTTTGTATTGTACGTGGAAATAGTCATACGATTACCATCCCTGATAATCACGACTTACCCCGTGCCAATTGAACAGCGATTATCCCTGTACATTTGAATGGGCAATTTACGGTGTGTATTATTATTAGTAGTAGTAGTATTATGAGTAATAGCACGGGTAACCGTGGTATTTGAGATGGCATGAGTAAGTAAGTGAAATAGCACGAGGCGTAGCCGAGTGCTATTTTTTGCTTAACGAGTGCTATTAATCCCTAATATCACGGCTTTCACTTGCTAGCAGTATACCTACATTTAACAGCCACCATTACTTTAAAACAACCCTTTCACTAAAAACTACTGCATTTCTAAGGCTAATTACCCCATACCTGCATACTTACCCGTACTATTTCACTTCGCTAACTGTACTATTTCAACTCCAACCATGCTAATTCAATTGAACAACGATTTTCTCTGTACATTCTTAATGGCTAATTTGCGCGGAGTACTATTAGTATGAGTAGGCACAGGTAATCGTGGTATTCAGGATTAATAGCATGAGTAATGCTATTGATAATAGTACGAGGTGAAGCTGAGTGCTATTTATTGCTTTACTCATGCTATTAATCCCTAATACCACGGTTACCCGTGCTGTCACTCGGTAATAGTACACTTAAATCTTACTGTAAATAAACTTTTCAGCGAAAACTATGGCGTTACTAAGGCTAACGCATGCACACTTTTACCCATGGTATTTCACTTTGCTATCTGTAGTATTTCAACTCCAACCATGGTATTTCACTTTCCCCATACGATTTCAATTGAACGGCGATTTTCCCCATATATTTTTTAATGGGCAATGTACGTGGTGTACTGTTAATATTAGTATTAGTTTTAGTATTAGTATTATTATTATCAGTATTAGTTTTAGTATTAGTATTAGTATTATCATTATTTGTTTTGGTATTAGTATTATTATTACTATTATTATTATTTATTATTATTATAAATTATTATTATTACTATTATTATTATTTATTATTGTTATAAATTATTATTATTACTATTATTATTATTTATTATTGTTATAAATTATTATTATTACTATTATTATTATTTATTATTATTATAAATTATTATTACTATTATAAATTATTATTATTACTATTATTATTATTATTATTAATTATTATTATTATTATTAATTATTATTATTATTATTAATTATTATTATTATTATTGTTATTGTTATTATTTCTATTATTGTTATTATTGTTATTATTGTTATTTATTGAGCGATTTTAATGGCAGGACTTGCACAAAGCTGTATGAGGTCAAGAACACAGTAAAGGAGTTGCCAGACGACGCTGAGTGCAGAAAGACTGCAGGAATGAAGGGTGCCAAGCTACAGAGGAGAACACCACAGGACAGGACAGGACACAGTTCACAGTTTGTGATGCAGGAATGAAGACCTGACTCAGAAGGTAAGCAAGCTATTTCAGTGTGATGGGAATGACGGACTCGAAAACAATTGTCATTCAATTTCGTGGTTAATTACATTTAGTGGTTAACTTGCAATGTAATAATAGATCATAGCCTACTCTCATGCTATTTTGTATTTGGTATTGCAATAGACTGATGTATGTAATTGTGTTTTTGTGTACAGTATTAAATTGATGTATAGAAATGTGTGTATGTGTTTGTATGTGCATGTGTGTATGTTCCCTCCTGTAATGGTTACTTGGAGAACTACTCCAGCACAAATACTCTTTGTGACGTTTATGTCCTCGCCAGAGCAAGTCTCCTCCATTTTTTTTTTAAGAATACCAAATTTCTCCCAGATAACTTCATTAATCAAGGCACTTCTGGCTAGTCTGGAAGCCATACTATCTTCTAGCTTAGCCCTCTAAGTTTCTTTACCTCAACAGTGCACTTTTGGTTGGGGAAAGCAGCAAGAGATGTCAGTGCTGCTGTGTCTGATCCCTTGCTTGTTGTGCGCGCACTTAATAGGACCTAGTAGTTAGCAATGATCCCTTTCTCCTTTTGCAGCAGAAACAGGGTCCGGCTATACCAGAATATTTTTGTCCTAGCAAACTGGATTAGGTGGATGCAAGTCCAGGTCATTGCGTGATGGTACTTGGAAGACTTGAAACTTTCCTAGCATTCTCACTTGCACCTACAGTGGGTCAGTTTAACCTGCAGCTCAGTGCTGGTCACTGGCTGAACAGAAAGATTCTGCATAGGTATTGGTATAAAGTTCATGAAACAGTGATTTTTTATTTTTACCTCTTGAGCGGAGTGGAGTATGGGACGCTGGTGCCAGTGTTGTTACTGTTGGGTATTTCAATTCAACTCCCCCCCCTCCCCCCCCCAATTTTTGTATCTTTGAGGTGTGCTGCACGGTGCTAGTTTGTGTGCTGTTTGTGTGTGTGTTTTGTGTGAATGGCAGACTGTCCAACCTTAGGATGTCCTAAAGTAGGGACACACAGTACGAGATTCAAGATTGAACGTGCACAACCAACATTGATGTATGTCAGCAGCCAAGTAGTTTCATGTGTAATCTTAAACTATGTAAGACAGACCTTACAACTTTAAGTCTCTTCTAGTGTTGTTCTATATCCAGAAATTTTAATAATTAATTACATACAAGGAAAAATTTGCTAAGAAAATTAAAACAGCAATATAAAAAAAAACATATAAGCATGAACAATGAATGAATCAGTTGAATTGACAGTTATTGTTCAATTGTAGCTACCATGTGATCATTGTAATTCCCCTACAAGGTAAAGATCATCATTGAAAAAGACTGAGTGCTGTGTAATTAAAAATTCAATCTGGTGTTGCGGGTATTACTGGTTGAGTACATGAAAGTAAACTTGGTTAACTGTATATTGTGATTGAGGGCTGATGTCGGGACATCTATTGTCCCGACCTTAGGTGAGGCGGGACTCGGGACTTGAGCATCATTATCGGGACTGTCCCGCCAAAGTCGGAACGGTTGGACAGTCTGGAATGGTAATATTGACACATGTGTCTGTTTGTGTAACATGCCCAGATCCTCCTTGTTGTGCTGCACTCGCATTTAGAAAGGCCACTACATGCCCGATATATTCAGAGGGGACTACTCTCTGCCACTCTTCTGTATTGGCAATCTTGTGTAATAACAGGAGAGATTGGATCGAGTTACGGGCGGGTTTTGTGGTATTCTACTGAATCGCTTAATTACCGCAGGTTCCGGTGGTACTGCACCCTTAAGAGAGTTCAGAATTCATGTGAAGGGATTCAAATAGGATTCGTTAAAAAAAAATTTTGGGGGGGAGGGGAAGTCTTTGGCTTGGGGGTGGGTGGAGGAGGGGGCGGTGGAATACTATTAATTTTTCATTAGAGAGCATTTCTGCATGTATCTGTCTTGTAGAGTGTGAATTGGCCTTGATGGGAGTATGGAGGTGTGACTGGACCTGCGTGACTATTTTCTCAGTAGAGTTGGGAAAGTATTGGCATGCTTGATGCAGGTGAGTGCAAAGTACTTAGATGAAGTTGTGTCAGTGGTATTAGTTTGGATGAACTTCAGTGCAGCTAAAATTTCTTGTTACAGACTTTAATTTCATTGTTAAATGTGTAAGGAGGTGGTCGAGTGCAAAAAGCTGAGTCCCAATGCATCGAGGTGAAGTTGCCTGTATGATATTATTAAGACCTCATGCAGGTAAATGCTCTGATGATATATAAATCATGGTTACTATGGCCATACTGTGTGAATGTTTTATAGAATTGATGTCGGCTTTTTCAAGAAAAACCAATTATGCACTTTAACTCATATTTATATATTCAGTCAAACATTGTCATTTTATCATCATATTATCTGTTTGACATCTACAGCTATGTTGTTACAGTATTGCTTAAGCTTGACTGTGATGAAAATTAACAATTCAAGAGTGAACATAAATTCTTGAAATGTTGAGAGGTAGTTTACAACCTTGCAATTAAAGTATGTACACAATAGTTCACATAGTCTGAGGTCACTATGTCTGACTATGGTCAGATTTCTACTTCTCTCATCTTCTTCCTTTCCAGTGGACGTTACATCAGGCCACATGATCATCCACATCACCCTTTGTACCTGGTGCATGCATTGCATGGCAACCATCTCACACATATAAGTGTACATACAGATATATGTACCGTTGACAGTTGCCCAACTATTGAGAGCTTGGTAACATTCTGGAGATGGCTATAAAACTCACTTTCTCACTGTCAACCTCTCTGTGATAAACACTCTCCACAACCCTATACATACTATGCCACTGTCAATCATGACGGATGCATACAATGCTGTGTTGGTCAATTTGTTTTGTTTTTATCCGTTATTTTACCTACACACTCTGGACCTGTACAATAAAAGAATAAACATGGTCCAGCATTATGTCACATGCACAGACATAACAAAAC
>WLWD01004377.1_pt1 | contig 24781 bp, 24 predicted proteins | sample 6712731 | NCBI WGS metagenome assembly WLWD01 (sample SAMN12718690, study PRJNA576275) | sponge metagenome | isolation source: marine sponge | host: Mycale hentscheli | place: New Zealand: South Island, Marlborough, Capsize Point | collected 2014-11-01 | reverse complement strand
GACCCTCACCTTTGACCTATAGAGCGCGGCCGATCAAACAAACTTTGAACCTTAAGCACGCGCGCATGCGCAAATGGCTGACCATTGACCATTGCTTCGGGCGGGCTGACCGTTGCTTCGGATCTCTGCGTGGCTGACCATTGCTGCGGGGCTGACCATTGCTGCGGGGCTGACTGTTTCTGAGCCAACAGACCCACCTCAATCATGCTGAAGTACATGATCACTTGGAAAAATAGCTGTGGGTACACATCAATATTTTGCAACTGTAGTTTTTTAATAATAATAGCTACTTGTTCACACAACAATCAAAGGGTGTGGCTTCAATTTTGGACGTGACTGCTTATTCTAAAAGTTGAAGCTAATGTTATACTGTGTGACACATATTCTTAAGTCGACAGACCACAACTCCATAAAGTTCATGGAGCAATCTACATGTGTATGTATCTAGAGTATCTAGTAGCGACAGTGAGAGCAGCATACAAGTACTTTTCCTGGGTCCATGCATCTCACTCGCCTCCTCCGCATCTCCTCTCCCCCGGCCTCCCTTCCCCACCCATATTTGTTCATAGAATGTTTCTCCAATTTTGTTAGAGTAAATCATAGCATTGTATTACTAGTTAAATACAACTTCAGTACGATCAACGTGACGACTCAAGGCAGCACTAAGAGGTCACTAACTGAAGGAACCTTGAGTACTATGTTAGTTAGTCAACTTTATTCTGAAATTAATGCAGACTGCTCGTAAGTTAGTATAACATTCCCAATGCCATTGACAAAATACTAATGAACTATTCCATAAAAATAAAATACTGTAAATTTCCAGTATGAAGACACTTTTAAAGAGTTGGATTATGACAGTGTCAGTGATAGGTTTAATTGTCCTCAATACTCCAGTCGATTTTCCTTCAAACAAGGATTGAATTGTCACTGGAAACGTCCACAGCAATTCCTTGGACACTCTTTCATCTCCAACCTGTAACAAAGAAGGGAAAGTAATCACATGTTACCAATTTTGGTGTTCCTTTCAGGAATTTCACTACAGTACAGTACAGCAGTTGATGTTACACTGCTCATCTCTACTCGATAAAGGTCTCAATAATAACCTTTATAGGAATGCTTAATTAGAAACTAAAATTTACATTATGAATGTAAGAACGTAAAAAAAACCAAAAAAACAAACAAGAAAAGTACCTCTTACTAAGATGAGTGAAAGAGACCACAATGGCACTTCATATACTGTACACATATGTATATGTAAGTGTATACAATATATGAGTTTGTACACGAGGAAGCCAGGTGTGATGAGCCCCACAACAAAAACTTTAATTTGTACAGACATAGCAGCAAAAGCTCTACAATTTCCTCATGGGCTGATACACAATTTGTAATAATTGAAACTATCATTTCTCAATGATTTTACATGCCACAGTTGTTCATGTATGTGCATGTGATACAGAGAGTACTTATGATAGGAACATTGTGCTCGCATCTATCAGGGGAATCCTGTACAAATGGCATCAAAATGTTGGATGGCTTTACTAAACTTTGCTCTAATTACAAAAAGGGGTGTTGCTTGCCAGTCAGAAAGCATTCAGATGGACTCCTTTTGTTACAAACAATGTAAAAGTAGTAAATGTAAGAGCAAATGCAAACAGTGGTGTAGGAAGATGATTCGGTATGGGTGGGCTCAAAGGGCAAGTTTTTTTTGTGGTTTGCAGGTGTTCATGCGAGAAATCACATTGATCTTGGCTTACACGCACTACACTAAGCAGAAACAGAGTAACTATAGTGCAGTGAAGACCCACTAGTGGGTATGGTAACGTCAGAGTTCCAGTTAAGAACAGTCAATGACAGTGTTGAGGTGATAAATATAAACAAAAAACAAATCATCGACGATGCACGACGGTACACGAAAATAAGAACAAATGAGCATGCGTGAATACTAATGATGAAATAAAGTGTAATGTTATAGTTGTTCTGGCAGTCAGAGAAAACATGAAAGTATGAGAAAACATGAAGCTGTTGGCTTCACATAGGGGTACTAACTGTTGTGGAAAAAGCCCCCCTATCGTCACGTCGTAATTATGTGAGCAAATAATTTCTTGCAATTTGAGATAGTTTTGCTTAATCCTGAGAATTTAACGCAGAGCAAAATAAAGATAGATTGCAAAAGATTCTACTAAACTTTTCTAAGCAGTACGAAACATCAGAACAATCTTTACATAAATATTTAGAAGAATACTACATATGTTGCACTTGTAATACATGTAACCAAACTATTGGTCGCTCAATGTAATACACGTACATTACATGTTATTTCACAAAATGGGCAATGTACTAGGAAGATTGGCCTTGCTGATGTAGATACAAGCATGAATATTGAAAGACATGTTTGCAGTAACATTTTTAACACATGGTGGAATTCTAATATTAAATTAATTTTCTTCCATCAGCTCAAGATTCATGAATGGCAAAGTAAACAAAATAGTTGATGGTCTCTTTCATATTTTGATGCACACATTCTCCCACTAACTAACAAAAGAACTGATTCGCCTTATTGGTATGGTTGCCTGGTGTCATCCTCCTAAACTACACATTGGCAGTCTGTGCTGATGTGAGCCCGTGGTCATGTCTGCGCATGTTCCTTGTGCATGAGGCAGTGGTATGACCCTGGACCCACCCCCCCTGTGTGGCCTTGGGGTGAGAGACTCGGCAGGTCAGTGGCAATTAGCGTTAATTTCCCTGCATTGCCGGAGTCCCCCCAAAGTGCTGCAGGAGGCGGCCTATACCCCCAAGGCTATAAGTGATAGGTTAGGAAAGGGGGTTGACAGCTCTCTTACCAATGATAGTAGGCTGTATACCTGTGACAGTAAGTACAGACAAGCATACACAGTGAGAACTGAGCATTATGACAAGAGTACTGCTGAACTACCCTTGACCCCCAACCTTCTCCCTCTCACTGCTTTGTGATGTGGCCATACAGTGAATACGTATTGGTTCCTCGGAGAAGGGAGTGGTGTCACTGACCTTGGAGCTGTGCACAGCTTCAGTAAACCAGGACTGGTGAGTCCTGTATACTCCCATCTCACCTGCTTTCACTGCACACTGGAGTCTAAGTAGACTCCAGGAACACAACCTGGGTAGTGGTTGTCGAGTAAGGGGAGAGTGCCCCCAGCAGTTGTTAATAAGTGAGGGACCACATGCCCAGGTAAGAAGACCTGAGCAAGGGCAGAGTGTACGTATCACACTTAGTGATTAGCTGAAGGGCTGCTTGGCCTAATAGCTGTGAGGGGCAGTACGCAGTAGTATTAGATGTTGAATGAAGGGCAGCCTGCCCTGGACAGCTACGTTAAGGTGGTCTGTCTGACTGTCACACCACTACCGGGTGGAGAATCTAACCTCACATGCTAACAGTACCATAACTCCTCTCTACACCACTCTTGCCATAGTCAAGTGGCTTGCGACTCCAAGATATACTCCTATAAATGCGAGTGAGACACTCTCAGGGGTAACACAATTGAAAATCGGGGATGTTTGTTTGTAATTATGTGTGGACGTATGTATGTCATTTGTACTTTGACCATCACCCGCTTCGCGCGTTATTTCCAAGTCATTAGGTACACTTTGTCTAGTTTTGTTCTCAAGTTTTGGCTGGAGGATAATTATTGCTGACTGAGCACACTTAGGAGGTCAAAGTTCACCTGCAGGAATAGAGACCTTTACCATACCTGCACAAGCGATGGAGGAGGCTATAACGATGGAAGGAGCCACTGCCACCACGAGAACTAGAGTTTATTTTAATGATGATGAGAGGGAAGAGTTGAAGAGAGCCTATGATGGAGGAATGGATAGTACAAGACAAGACAAAGTATCTTTAATTCAGCAAGTAGCCAAGAAATTAAGGAGAGAAGGATCGGAGATAAAAGTTAGTACTCTCTATTAATGTAGTATAGAGTTCTCATTACAAGACTCAGATACAAGTGTGAAAAAAATTTAAGACTGAGAACCAAAGTTGGGGTTGATTACCATAACATGATTATAATTATGATTACGATTACAATGTGATTATGAAACATTGATTATGATTGCGATTACACAGTCAAATAAACGATTATGATTATGATTACGATTACAATTGTAAAAAAATTAAGGATTGTTACAATGAGGGAACATGTTTTTCAACCAGTTTGTCTGATAGACAGTATCTTATCGATCTACATATTTTTCCAGCAATGGAAAAAGGTCTCGACTGGTCCACTAGATGCTGGAGAATGGAGGAAGTTGCAGGCTACATTAGTGGCCTTTAGTTCAGCTGCTACAACTCTTAATTATAGCTAACACTTGCAGTTTACTTTACTGCTAATATTACCAGTAATAGTTCTATGGGTTTGATTACAAAACTGTGATTATGATTACGATTACACCCACAATTAGCCACATGATTTTGATTATGATTATGATTACGCAAAAACTTGTAATTGATTACAATCGATTACGATTGTAATCATAATCAACCCCAACTCTGGCTCAGAATACCCCTATAATAGTTAATTATAGTTACTAAAGCTTATTGCATATTCAAGTACACTACCACGTATGTAGCTGTCTTATATCACTGTGCAATTAATTTGTGTGAAATCATCACTTGTTGTATCATTGGTATGTATTTCATAATTGTTATTGAGGTACTTTGCTAGCATCAGGATGTTATCACCATTATAAATTATTGCAGAATTGGATTGGAAATGAAAGAAAAAGAAGAAAGGGACTGGATAAAGAGAAAACTAAAATAAAAAAAAAGCACCTCAAAAACTAAGAGCTCCGAACCCTTACAATTTGTTTGTTAAGGATTTCTTCAAATCAATGGGTATGATAATTTCATTTTTATTAGGTTTACATAAGTGCACCAATTTGTAAATCCTGGCATATTAATGTGGCTACAAAGATGTATCAATGAGATACCGTAGAGGCTGGTTGTTAAGCGCGCAAATGAGCGCTTAACAAAGGGTGCTTATGAGCACAACGCGCCTGGAGTGAGGTCGAAGTTCACAATGCGTCGTTGGCTGCGCTAAACATAAAGGTCCAAGAGCAAAGTAAAACTGGGTCGCTCAACAAGAATCAGCGCTTAACATAATATAGTGGTGCTTAATAATCAGCGTCTACGGTATGTAAACTATCAAGTGATATTAGCAAATTATGCAATTGTGGCAGTATTTGACTTATTTATTTCAAAATGTCAGGGGGAGGGGGTAGGACTTACTTTACTTATTGATAATAATGATAAATAGATCCAAGTCTCAACTAGCTATTTTGTTTGTTCATTTGTTTGTTTGTTGTTGTTTTTGCTGTGTTGTTGGTGGTGCTTTTGATACTGTTGTTGTTGTTTGTGTTTTGTTTTTCAAGGGGTCTGACATGCATTGTGTGGTCTATTCAAGATGCGCAACGTGGTATTTAAAATAATGGATAAAATTGCATAGTTGCCAACTGTCCCAAACATCCGGGACATTATCAGTTCTCCGTCTCGCCACGAAAGTGTAATCTGTCTATTGTGTGTCCCGGAAGCTCCAGTGGGTTCATTTACACTCACTATACTTACCTTTGCATCCGTGAATTTAGGCAAAAAGCAAAGCAGAATTGCTTCGCTTGGTAACTCACAAATGTGTCCACTTCCTATATACTCAGTTCAAAGTTAACTGGTTAGTTAGAGTGTCAATGAGTCATCAACGCACATTACCTACTGTCCTTGGTTCCTTCTCGATTCCTGTAACGGGGGTGTGCAGGGCTGCTTACAGAAATCGAACCTAGTTGGGCGAAATAGGATTTTTGAAATTCTAGGAGGGGCAGAGATTAAAAATAATAAAACATTCTTTTGTGTATTAGAACTCATAGTTTTCCCTGCTTAAATAGGTATGGTAAGGTAATGCTGATTACATGTTGCAAAGACTTAACTTGAGTACTGAACAATCTCTAGGGGGGGGGGGGGGGGGGGGGGGAGAGGCAAAGGCTTTTCTAGGAGGTTGGGGGGGTGTGCCCCCTGAAATGCAGCCCTGGGTGTAGTTTAGAGTCCCTGTCACACTTGTACACTTCATTAATGTGCCGTGATGCCCCCTTTATTGTAATTGATAATTATTTATATTGTATATTATAGATCACCAGATACGTGAAGATTTGGGAGACAAAAACAAAGAAGCTGCAAAGAAGTGGAAAGAGATGGGCGAAAAAGAAAAACAACACTATCAGCAAATTGCTGCCCAGGTTCCTTGTCCAAGTGAGGGGAAGTTTGATAAATGGCATGAGACTCAACGAATTTTGAGCAACTTGCAAGATAATGTAAGCAGGTGTTGTGTGTTGTCTAGTGATGACGCTTAGTCTTGGTTGAACTGATGAATGATCATATTATTTATATTTAGTGTGAATGGGCAGAGAAGACTGGACTGCATGTACACTATGTTGTTTGTAATGATACAAATCACTATGTGGGAGGGACGTCTAGTGGGAAAGAATTTCTGCAGACCAACCCACATATTCCTGCGTCATTCCTGATTTCAACCAAACCAGGTTTGGTGAATTTATTATAATGAATTTGTATACAATGTTTGTAATAATTGTAGTTTGTTGTTGTTGTTGTTTGTCTAATCATGTATCTACTAACTAGAGTTGCACGTTATTTACACACCGAAAAAGTAGGAGCTGCTACTGATATTATTATTAGAGCACCATAGTAAGTGTGAACTCTCATTGCTAGTCTTACATAGGCACTCTAAAATAACAAAAAAAAATCAAGGAAAAAAATTGACTAGGTAATAATTCTAAGTAATTCTTAAGCACAGGTGTTGTTTTGACAGAGTGAAATGCAGTTTGAACGGGCACAGCAGGTCAGTGCTCACCTCCCAACGATAAACAGATTGCACAGGATAATAGTGCCGCAAGTGTCGAGGGTGAATTCCTTACCACTTTTTTTTTTGTCAGGATAGCATAGAGTTAAGTACGTGGTGATTGCGTTAGAGAGTTAAGTACGTGGTGATTGCGTTAGAAGCAGCTACTGTGACTCCCTGCTGGTGATTATATATTCAAAGAGAATAACTGACTAATAATCTCACATTATCTGTAAGGCTACCATCCAGGGGGGGGGAGAGGGGGGAAGGAGGATCATAGTACTTCTAGGATTCATTAATTTCCACAATGGCAGCACAGCATCTAAAATCAACCCTGTTGAGTGGTGGGCCCTTCTATAGCTATAGTCATTAACTTTGATAGTGAACTAAGTTGAAGCCTATTATGAAGATGATTCTTGATCCCTTAATGATTGTTCTACTGTCACTATGATTTGGATAGCAAAAGGTATTACTTAGAATTATTACCTAGTCCACAGAGGGTCTGGATGAGGTGGAGGGTCCAAGTGGTCCAGATGAGGTGGATGGTCCAGGTGGTCTTGAGGAGGTGGAGGGTCCCAACGACACAGAGGGTCTGGATGAGGTGGAGGGTCCAAGTGGTCCAGATGAGGTGGATGGTCCAGGTGGTCTTGAGGAGGTGGAGGGTCCCAACGACACAGAGGGTCTGGATGAGGTGGAGGGTCCAAGTGGTCCAGATAAGGTGGATGGTCCAAGTGGTCTTGAGGAGGTGGAGGGTCCCAACGACACAGAGGGTCTGGATGAGGTGGAGGGTCCAAGTGGTCCAGATGAGGTGGATGGTCCAAGTGGTCTTGAGGAGGTGGAGGGTCCCAACGACACAGAGGGTCTGGATGAGGTGGAGGGTCCAAGTGGTCCAGATGAGGTGGAGGGTCCAAGTGGTCCAGATGAGGTGGAGGGTCCAAGTGGTCCTGAGGAAGTAGAGGGTCCCAGTGACACAGAGGGTCTGGATGAGGTGGAGGGTCCCAGTGAGGCAGAGGGTCCTGTTATAAAAGCATAATTAAATGCATATTATTTCACAGCTACTTTATTCTTCAACAATAATTTGGGACATAAGAAATAAATATCATTCTGTATTATGATTTTAAATCACATCTATTTACAATTAAAAAAATTCCAGCGTAAAATTCGTCCTAGTATTACTGGCAATGTTCTAACCATGACTAATACTCTCTTACCTTCATCATAATAATCACTATCATCATCATTGTCATCCATCCACTCGTCCCTCAAATTGCAAGGCTCAGGTGCACTAAAGTCTACAAATGATACAAAACACTTGATACAATGATTAAAAAAATACCTACCATTGTTTGAGAAATGATATACACATGGCAACACAATATATTCATTAACAGGCAGCGATTCCATTGTAAGTAGAAAGAGGCATCACACTCCGCTCCTTCACTGCACTAACCAATTCTTGCCAGTCCTTTTGATAGAAGGATATAGTTGCCTTCATTTCATTTTCAATTAGTTTTATTTCTTCTTCCGAACGCATCACAAGATGATGAAATTTAATGGCATCAAGCTGAATTTTCTTTGGAATATTCTCATTGTTGGTACCAAAATCTTCAATCAAATTAAAATTTCCAAAGTTTGTTATGCCTGACCAGCTCCAAGAATCAGTGACTGATACACTAGAAAAACTATTGTAATCTTTTAGCAACTGTTTCAGCTTAGAGGACAGACTATTTATGGTCTTTGACAGCCTAGAAGCCAAATACTGACCATCTATGAATAATATCATCATACCATTTCTTATTACAAATGATATCAAGATAATTCTGAATTTACCAGCAAATTTCGCTTTCAAATGTAACAGGAACCATCGCTCACGTGCACATCTCTCCATGGCCTCCACAACTTCGTCTTTCTCCACTTCTTCCATGACTCTCTTCATATCCTTAAATATATCTGAGTCCGCACTCCATCTCTTTGGATTCCATGCTTGCTATATTTTGTTTGTTAGATATACATAATATGTTTGAATTTCAGAGTTGAGGTTAAGCTACAAGAATACCTCAACTCTGAAATTCAAACATATTATGTATATCTAACAAACAAAATATAGCAAACAACAATATACTTTTGAATCTTACAAAGTAAAGTTGGAATTTCATTGCTGCTGCTGGTGACATTCTCACTAACAAGAAAAAAAATATGCATGGGTATTTCTTTTTAAATATAAACAAACATACGTTAATTTGTAATAACTGTCCAAAAGAGCAGCATAACTTCTCTCCCAAGGAATATCAGCTCCTTTTTTTAAATAAGTTCAAAAAGTAGAGAAAACAGCAAGCAAACCTGTACAAGACGGTCGATTTTCAAGTTTCGATTCATACCACCATTCAATGTCTGTAGCACTAAACTGAACTAAAAATATATATAAAATTTTAATACCAGTAACACCAAGTGAGTGGCAGCTGCTGACTTGATCCAACAGAAAAGAGATATAAGTCTCAACAAATGACCTTTCTGTAATGAACATCCCATGACCTCTTTGTACTTGCTAAGGTTTTTTCCTTTCTTTTCTTTTTTCCCTCTTTTTATTGCTACTCCTCCCCTCCCCCCCCTTCCCCCACCCAACTTATGTTCGTCTCATTTTTCTTTCTGGAAAAAAAGGAGGAAAAAGAAAAGTAGAACTACGGGGAATTTTATTGCGGTTTCATACATAATCCTAACACAGTTAAAAACAACAACAACAAAATACAATTCTTGTACAACATCAACCTGTCAAAATAAACAGTATTAGGAGGGCTTGCACAACCCATTTCAACTACCAAAGGATCATGACATGGTATAAAGACCAGATCTATAGCAACGACTTAGAATACATCAACGAAGCTACTTTTCAAATGGGTCACCTTCAAGTTGTGACATAGCATTACACATTTTAACTCTTCTATAAGACTTTGTCTTCAATAAACAATTACAAAATATATTTAACATAGCACGGCAAAAAAAAAACAACAACAAAAAACATACTCCATTCCAGCTACATATAAAATTACTAATACTTGTCTGGTTTCACCGTCAAATGTCCATGGGCACGTTAGAAGGCCCAGACATTTCAAAATTGTGCTTTTCAAGCTTTGTCATGTCCGATTAACTCATACTAGCCGGATTATGCTGTTTCTGACAGCATCTAGGGAATTTGGGGGGCTCCCCCCAAATTTGGGTGTACACAATTTTTTAATTTAGTCATGGACATCCCATGGGACCCTTCTATAGTCCAACTATAGCCCCATAGGACTATTGACGACGTTACAGTACAACACTCAAAATTACCTGGAGAATTAGTCATAAGCTCCACTAAGGAGTCTCTAGATTCTTGCTGTATCCTGATTGCTTTTTTCATCCTTGAAGGTAACAAGGTTACTATGTGTATAAACACATAACACTTAACAAGGAGGAAGAAGCAATAATGGAATTAGTTTACCAAGTCTTTGAGCAGAACGTTGAGCATAATGCAAAAGAGCATCTGTCAAAACATCAATCCGGTGGGATGGTCTTATTTCTTTGGTTGATTTAGAATATTTTCTGAGGTATGCCCAAAGTCTTTCAACTACCTACCCATCAGTCAGACCATAACCTTTCTTGTTACGGGGGCTATGCTCAAACTGCATTTTACACATAGTACAACCTAGAAATTCAGCAATTGTAGAATAATTTTCAATTACCTGGCAATCAATTTTGTGACCATACGAATGAAAAACTGGAATAGCCATGTCAAAATGATTGGAGAGATCAGTGCGACCATGATTCTAGCAAAAATATTCAGCTGAAATTGAACAACAACAGCACTATTTGTCTTATACCTTTAGATGCTTTGATAGTGTGCATGCCACATCATAAAGCACGTGGATTTTGTGGTGCTGCCCGAAGCTTTCCAATACCTTTTCTAACATCAACACAATGTAAGAAAACCTACAAAAAATGTTTTTATTGCGGTCACAATAAACATATAGCAAACCAAAAAATTTAACCTCTCTCCATGACAAAGAGATAACATCTTGTAGGGAAATTCATGTCTGCAAACAACTCCCACAACACCCGTTTCATCCAAACGACTATAGCGATTTCTAGATCTCAGAGCATCACCAGCAAGAAATTGACTGCATTCCTAATAGATTATTTCAAAATGCAATATCTTCCAAAAAAACACGGTAAAAAAAGATACCTTGCTTACTGATGCATAGTTATTCACTTCATCTTGCTCTAAAAACATAGTTTGCCCATGTAGAGGTGGGTGATTACTAGTCCCAGAAGCCTTCTTTCGGCAAAGTCCAAAATTTCCATCGATGGACAAAAACATAGGAGCATTCTACACACATACAAAAATTCTAATGGGCCAGTATGCACATCAGAATAAGAATATCACCTGTGAACAAGATGGACATTTGGTACCATCATTAATTCGGTCAGGCATTAAACTATCTAGACGACGTAGTTGGCTCTTGGCATATCTGAAAAATTTAGTCATGCTGATTAGCACATTAAAAAAAAAACGCAATCATACCTGTACTCCTCAAAACTATCAATTATGACAGGGTACAGATTCCGCCTTTTGGTCTAATACAAGCAACATAATTTTACCCAATACTGAAGTTATGAACGTACCTGAAGAAGATTTGAACTAGTCAGAACTGTGGTAGAATCACCACACTTCAAAACAGTGACTTGTATTCCCATGCACTAGCTAATTAACACTATTTACTGTACTATCTTTAGACATTCTATTTTTAGTTTTATGCCATGTCGTCCTCTGAGCATGTGCAGTCAGGCTGTATATATTTGCTTGGCTGTGCCATATGCTGTTCAGTGTTGTATCATATGCATGTTGAAGTTTTATTCTACTAATTCTAAAACCAGACTTGAAACCTCTGTGTGAGGGATTATTGGGAAGCTTTGAAAAGCTTGTGGATACAGCTAGCATTCAACACTCTGGTGGCAGCCTACTTCCCTGGTTGTTTCCTGACCCCTTCTACCACAAATTGGTGACAGCTCCTCATAGCCTCCACCACACCTGGTGTCCAGCGGTGGTCCAGTTCTTTTCAGCACTGGGCTTGGAAACAACTCACTCCATCGACAGCAACCGTAGCTTCAGCTTTGCAAGTTACTCTGTTTGACTGTTTGTCAGTTTTTTTTGTTTTTTTGTTGTTTTTTTTCCTTTTTAAAGCCATTTGTTATCATTGCAAGGCTTGTGTCCTTTTTAATTTGGTCATTTTTCCTCTTTTGTTTTTCTTTGTCAGCATTTTGCTATTTTTGTTGAGTCAAGCCCAATCTGTAACTCGGTTACTGCTTCATTGACAGGCATTTCCTGTTTAGTTTAGGTGTAGAGGGTTTCCGCCACATTTTTCTTTCAGTTTCACTTCATTTGTTTCAGTTTCATTTCATTTCATTTCACCATGAATGGTAATCCCAAAGCCAAATCTTCCCTCTCATCATCATTAAAATAAACTCTAGTTCTCGTGGTGGCAGTGGCTCCTTCCATCGTTATAGCCTCCTCCATCGCTTGTGCAGGTATGGTAAAGGTCTCTATTCCTGCAGGTGAACTTTGACCTCCTAAGTGTGCTCAGTCAGCAATAATTATCCTCCAGCTAATACTTGAGAACAAAACTAGACAAAGTGTACCTAATGACTTGGAAATAACGCGCGAAGGTAAAATACATCATATAACACTATTTTAGTTTTATGCAGCCTAACAAGGCAGGCTCACCACTAGTATATAAAATATATTGCACAGTCAGTGTACAATATGGGGAGGTATTAAAGCGAGCAAAAATACTCACATGAGAGTGAAACGTCATCCCCATAATATACAACAAGCGTTGATTACACATAGGATATTTTTCCAAAATAGTAAACGTTTTGAAGTAATTCCGCCATACTTTAAAAATTCAGTTGTTCACAAGACATGGATGTGCGTGTGGGAGCATTCAATACGCATGCAAGACATAGAAATACTCAAAGAAAACTAACCAATGTATAATTATAACATACACCATTTCATAAGATAAGCTATTTCAGGGGATCATTTCAATGCACATTGCAATATATTTTTTACGAGTGATGTAATTTGAACTCTGACCTCTGCTTTCCTGTAGCTTCCCAGCATGTTCCTGCGAATGTCTGAGGAGCTGAGCTTCTGTTCTTGAGCAAGAGAAGTGTCCACTGATCGATCCAAGAGATCCACCACGTACACGGAGAGAGGATTCAAACCCTGAGGGGGAGGGGGAGGGGGAGAATAGTTAAAACAACAACAACAACAACAACATGACGTAAGCCCTGAACTTCATGCAGCCTGAAGGCAAGAACGCTTCCAGCACTTAGACTCCCTTTGATCTTTCATTGCTCAATTCACTCAGTAACATCTTCAGTCTGATATCAGATACAGAACAATGTTTATTGTAAAGTTTGAAATGGAAGCACTAGACGCCTATATAGGCAAGTCAACATATCTGGAATACATTTCATATCTCCGCCAAGAATAATTACTGAATTACAATCTCAGAATAATACTACAAAAGAAACAACTGGAGTGGTAAAGGGTCACAAGCACTTAACACAGAATGTCTATCATAAGGACAAATGGACTCAAAACTTACATGTATTGGACACATTAAGCTATACTGTTACTACATACATGCAAAGACAGTACGTGCCTACAGCAAGTTCAGCCAACTGCTCACACACATAAACATTCAGTGTTTGATACAAAAGGGGGAGGAAAAGGGGAAGAAAAAAAAAAAAAAAAAAAATTATTAAAAAACACACAAAAAAAAAAAAAAAAAAAAAAAAAAAAATAAAAAAACAAACAAAAAAAACAAACAAAAAAAAAAAACAACAACAAAAAAAAAAAAAAAAAAAAAAAAAAAAAAAAAAAAAAAAAAAAAAAAAAAAAAAAAAAAAAAAAAAAAAAAAAAAAAAAAAAAAAAAAAAAAAAAAAAAAAAAAAAAAAAAAATAAAAAAAAAAAAAAAAAAAAAAAAAAAAAAAACAGAAAAAAAACAGGAAAAAAAACAAAAAGAAAAAGAATAAACAAAAAAAAAAAAAAAAAGAAAAAAAAGGAAAAAAAAAGAACAAAGAAGAAAAAAAAAACAAACACCCACCACACACAACACCAACCACCCCCCCCCCACCACCCCCAAACCCCCACCCCACCCCCCCCCCCCCCCCCACCCCCCCCCACCCCCCCCCCCCCCCCCCCCCCCCCCCCCCCCATCCCTTATTACAGTAACTACTGAGTGCTGGTTTTGTTGTCCAATATCATTCATATATTCATATGGGCAGTGGGTAAAGGGGACTGGATATAGCTCACAACTTCATTGCTAAAAATCACTATTAATAGAGTATTAGCTTTTTTCTTGTGCTACATGTGTGTACTCATCTCAAAGTATATAGCCCCACCCTCTAACGCAAATGTTCCCTCCCCCCTACAGCGAAAATTCCTGTATCAAACCCTGCACACACACACACACATACACACACGCACACATGCATACACACACACACACACTCACCTTCTTACTCCTCTCCGTGTTAATAATCTCCCCACCTCTGGCTGTTTCATGGCTGACCACTAGAGCGTCCAGATCTTCATCAGTGCCGGCTGGTCCAAACACATCCTCTATAGGGACCACGTCCAGGGTAAGGCCAGGCTTCACATCAGACAAGAATGACCGGACATTTTGAAGACGAGTCTATGAGGCAATAACAACAAGTGCAACAATAATGATAATAATAACATTATAATAATAATATAGCAAGTACCCAGCCAACCTTGGTGCTTGATGTACTGAATTTTCCAAATCAGGAATAAAGCAAGACAAGGTGTTTTTACTGTTCTCTTTATTTCTCATTTATTTTCTTGACACACACACACACACACACACACACACACACACACACACACACACACCACCACCACCACCACCACTCATCGTTGCGTTGCTGAGCTGAATAAATCAATACATGGCTGTGGGTCCGCCCCCAGCTGGTGAGGAGCATGAAGAAGAGGGATAGAAGAGAAGGAAGAAAGAAATAGAGAGAAATAGAGGAAAATCTTATCTTATGTCAAATTTAATTATATCATTACCCACTCATCAACATTACTATGAAAGTGTGAGCAGGGACGTGCATAATGCACGCGCATGCGTACAATAAATCTCTCTAGTCCAAAACATCAGTTCATTAGAATTTGACAGAATATTGGCCACTGAGTCAACCTGCTGAGTCAGCAATGTCACTCTATGACAAACCTTTCAAGCAGAATTGGCAAACATCAACTCTACCAGGATCAAACTTCAAACTAGTCTGGGACCAAACCCCCCTCCTAACTCTTACAAAAAACCAACAAAAAAAAAAACAACAACAACAAAAAAAAAACAACCAAAACCAAAAAACTACAAAAATAATAGACCATGGATGGAACCTTTGTGCCACAGGTACATTTGAAAATACACCTTGACCAATGATGACTGGAAATTCTCATGCACACCAACATAGTATTCCCCTCCCTCAAGTATAAAAATATTATTATTACTGTTATTATTATTATTATAGTCACTCCTCACCTTACCTTAACCGGCTTTATTAGTTCGGTCAAAACCTTGTTTGCTATCAAAGGTCCATCAGACACGCCCACCACCAACCTCTGTTGTGCCAGAAACGCACTCTGAACCAGCAAGAGCCGATGGCCATGGTGCAGGTTGTCAAATGTTCCCCCCAATGCCACATTGTTGTAAAAGTTGACTTCATTTGGTGCCTGCACATCCAAATTCACCAATAATTCTTGGGAAGTTGAAATGTTACTTTGCATATCTTGTAAGACCATGTACTCCATTTTCTTGTTGAATTTGAGCCTTGGAGATAGCAGTATGTAACCGGGCAACCTTTGGACCTCCTCTAACGATGGAGTGGGACTCACGAGAATGTCCAACTCTCCATGTTCCAAACTGGAACAGGAATCAAGATTTTCTTGTGTTGGTACTGAAGTGGCCAAGCCTGGCAGTAACACCCTGACATCCAGCAGTGGGAACTGTCTGGACGCTAAAAAATAAATGTTTTTAATCTGTTGCAGAGTTTCGTATACATTCCACACTTCATGTCGCGTTCTAAGGTCTTTGTCAGAGTCTACGGGCTGTACAGCCGAGGCCAACGGCACGTAAAGAACTTCAGTAACCAGCCTGGACGCAGCCGACAACGCCGGGAGGAGGACTTTGCCACTGCTTACAACAAGAGCACCAGTTTTATACATAGCAGCCTTTTCCTCGCCTCTCTAGTCACTGGTGGTGCACAGAGGGCTGCGCTTATTAACATGATTCTAGCAACATCCCTTACCCGATCCTCAGTTTGGGGGTGTGGGGAGGGGAGGGGAATTATTGCAGCGGACACCACACCCACTAATTAACAAAAAGTTAAGACTTTTTTAGCAGAGTAGACTATTACACTCACTAAAAACATTGATAAAGAGCCGCTCAGCGTAACCTGTCACTCCCAGAGTGAGTACAGGTTGTTTCCTATATGAGCTTGTAAATCATTAAAAAATTTAATACAGCCAGCATATACAAACACTTCACAAATTGCTTAAAAGCATTGTATTCTGTTATTACCATAATCTGCAACATACACATAGCCATCATTGTCCACACACACACCAGACGGGGTTTCGAAGGTGCCTTCTTCTTGGCCACGTTTTCCAAATGAAGAAATATATTGGCCTGTGAGAGAGAAAACCGACAAGCAATGATTTCCAAAATTAGATACAAATATATATTTATTGCTGACGCACAAATAGTGAGGTTTATTTAAAGTCAGGCTGCCCAAATTTGAGATTTCTTGGCCAAATGACATAAGGATATTGCCATCCCTATTAAAAACGTAAATATTGGAGTTTTTGTAATCAGCCACATAGATATGCCCTAGGCTATTCACGCACAACCCCCAGAATTCTCCAACGCCATAGTTTATGCTTCTGATGAACTTGAGTTCTCTATTGTAGATCTTAATTTCTCCATTATTATAACACTCGCATATCATCACTTCATCTCTATACACTGCAATGCCAAGGTGACCAGGACCTCTGCTTTGCTTGACTGTGTAAAGTTCCACCCTAGGTCTGACCGCAAAGCATTTCATTATCTTGTTTGTCTTTCTATCAGTACAGTATGTGTTTCGTTCAATGTCGAATGCTAAGCTTTCCAAACTAAAGATATGCCGTTTTGGACGTATCGCAAGTTTATGAAAAGAACCGTCTTCCTTGATAGAGATAACGTCTCCATAGTATTGGGTGATAACTACGTTACCTGAACAATCTATGGCTATGCCAGAAGGTTTCGGCAAATCCCACACTTTCATAGGAAGATTAAATTGAGCCGGATGTATGTCCACAAATAGTAGAATGGGACACTCCATCATTAGTACATCATCAACTGAAACATTTAATTCATGAGACCCTCGAAAAACTGGAACATACTCGATGAGATACTTACCAGCGCCTTCCCTTGTAACATCACAATCTAGCGCCCTTCCATCTCTTATAGTTCGCAATTGAGCTTGAACTTTGTACCCTTTCCTTGCTGGTTGCTCACTGGATAATCGTATGCTCAGTATTACTTGAGACGCCAAACCAACACGATTGACAGCCACTCCTTGCAAATTCCTGCTAACCGGAGTTATGGTAATGTTAGTTTTGGCTTGACAGAGGGACTGAAGCTCTCCCACGAAGTCAACACTAACTGCCGTATCTGCATGGACTTTTGGTGCCATGTTTTTCAAAGGCACCTCATGCTTCACTATCTGGTGCTCAAGTTGGCTCCGATGGTCAGTATAATGAACTTCAAACTCCTCATCACTTGATAAGCCAAGCAGTAGCTTTGTGCAAGAAAGAACATTAAGAATGTCAGCATTATTGGAAGACAAAGTTTCCTCTTGTGATGACAACAGCTCCATTTTTGTTTGCGTTATGCCTTTCAAAGATGTTACCATTTCTTTTTTACGATTATCCAGAATATCATGAAGGCAACCAAAAGAAGAGTCAAGGGCCGCATTCAAAGAAGCCTCATGTGACAACACTTCTTGTTTGGTTTCCTGTATTTCTTCAATGATGCGGGTAAGATTAGTTTTGATATCTGTGAGAGATTTTGCCAAGTGGCTTAATTCCTTCCTATGACCAGTAGCTAGGATTCCATATTTCGTTTTTTCTTTTACTTCTTTTATTCTTTGTGGTGCCTCATCACTTTGTGGTGTGTCCTCACATGTGGCATGGGACAAACTGCAAGAAGAATCTGTAACTGGCTTGACTTGCTCATTTATTTGAACAAGATGTTTCATTGTGCCTAGAGCAGATTTTAAACTGCCAACAAAGTAAGCAGGTTTAAGCTCATTAACGCCTTCTTTAGAAAGGGTAATCTTGTGGCTACATAATGGACAATGAAATGGGTGGCCGACTCCATTCTCACAGGCTAGTTTCAAGATACAAACTTTGCAGAAGTAGTGGGAACAATCGAGGAGTTTAGGCTCAGTGTATTCTTCTTGACAAACGGCGCATGTAATTTCTTTTTCTAGCTCCTCCATACTTTTATTTTTGGCCATGACGGGGACAGACTTTATTTCAGCTTTAAATTCTTCAGGACACTCGAGTCGATAATACAGTCAAACCGCATTGAAAACGCGGCACTTAGACACACCCCCAAAAATATTTTCCCCAGTGTCAATTTCCCTAGCAACTACCCTAGCAACCATTGCCCGTGCAATAAGAATTCTATTTTTAAGTTATAGTTATAAACCAAAATTGAGGTTTGTATGCTATTTATAAACTCCGAGACACGAGGGCGCAGCCCGAGTGGCGAGGATTTATAAATCGAAATACAAACCTAATGATTTTGGTTTATAACTATTTTATAGCCAGAACATAAACAACGAGCAAAGTATAGCGTTAGCTATCTTAGTAATTGTATTAAAGTACCCAAACTCTTCATTATTCCATTTTGCTTTGATCTGCCTTCTACCATAATTATGGTTGCTAAGAACTATATCAGACTTTTCCCCGCTAATACATTTTCTTACGGGCATACCAGACTGTATCAGATTTATAGTTCTTAACGACAAGCGCGGTCGCTCGGGTAACGGGCTATAAGCTCAATTAACACTTACCGCACCTGGGTTAGGGGGGGAAAACCAAGCCTTTGAGTCATCAGGCTTTTTAAAAAAAAAAAGGTCAAAAAAAATTCGCTACCACCACCCCACCGCGCTATTGGCGCCGCCAGTACCAGCAATTAAGCAGGCGGTAACAGTTCACTGGAACTTCTAGGAGAAACAGAAGTTAGTGCAGAGTGTGCAGCAACTCTTATCGAGTCTAGAGAGTCTGTATTGGTGTGGCTTCGATTTTTTTTTTGAAAGTTATGGTGCTGCAGACAGATGGGGTTTATAACGATGAATAAGGTAACATACTTAAGGATAATTAGCTAGCTATGGTTGTTCTATGAGATGTGAATTAAAATAAGCCTATGCTGTAGCTGTGTCTACAGTATGTTTCTTCCTCTTCTTGATTGGAGGTCTGGTCTCGTCTCTTTTGCTCAAATAACTTTGGGTTAAAATGGTGCTGATTTGGTTTGTCAAATAATAAATGTACTTCACTTACTCCAGCTTTAAAATGTGGCAGCAAGAACCTGTCTAGCAAATACATGGCATAGTCACTTAACGTCTTGACAGTCCTGAGTGGTTTGCAATGAAGAAAAAACATTCCATCAATAAGTCATCTCAGGTACCCATTCAGATGGAAGGTTGTCTAAAACTACGGGAGTAGTACAACCTGAATAACGCTGTTTCAGTTTCTCTTTCCAAATTGTTTTGGAACCTCTGTGGGGATTTCCATTCTGATCACAAATGGCACGGGGTAAAAGTGAATCTTGTTCCTGGTTAGGGTCATATGACTGCTTAGTTCTGTTGCACCAGGCAAGTCTCTGACGAAGGCATTTTGTCTCTTGCTTCATTTCTTTTTCTTTCTGATTCATTTGACGTTTGCCAGCCGTTTTTCGGGGTGCCATGGTTGTCAGTTTATTACTATGCATGGATGTCTTGGTGCTAGGATTTTTGAGCAGGTAATAATTAATATAGTTGGTTAATCCATCTTCACCAATCTGTCTAAATTTCAGTAGGTCAAGTCTCTGTTCAGGTGTAGCCTTTGATGGACGTAAACATATTTGATAAACCACGATTTTCTTGTACTCATGGGGTTATGAATACATTTGTTTTATTTATTGTTTCTGTCATGGCAATGATGTATTCTTCCTTTGCTTTTATTTCAGGCGTGCGATCAACTATACCAGCTCTGACAGGTGTGCTGTCATACTGAGGGAACAACTGAGCAAGAAGATTCTTATGTGCACTAATGCGATATCTGAGAAACAGATGTTTTATGGAGGTAAGATTGAGTGGGTCGTACTATTGCCATTTTCATGTCTTTGTTGATGCACATTTCATGGGCCTCATCAAATGCTACTGCACGCCCTCTTTCCCCATTAATGGACACTGTAAAACCTTGTTTCAATTTATTCATTATACTAGGTGGGAATTTCTGTAGTTCAGCCAAATGATGTGGAATTAGTTTCTGATAAGTTGTTCTGTCGTATGCTAAAAAAGTTGGAGCCATTAACTTTAAAGCTGAGACACGCATTTCCCAGTTTTGGCACCTGATTGCAAATGTACAGTTGAATGTATACTAAACCCTCCATAAGTACAAAAGAGTACCAAAACTTCCACATGTCATCCAATTCTGCTTGCTTGTGTACATACTCAAGAAACTGGTGAAAGGTATTGTTATCACTGAGGATGGAATGTAATTGCTGAAACATGTCAGGGAAAGGTATTGTTTCGTCAATGGTGACTTCGGGTAGCCCTGTGTTTGCTTTAAAAAAGGAAGTAAGCATGCCCCTGTATAAAGACTGCCATGCTTCTAGTAAAAAGCTGTGTGTTCGTTTGAAATTTGAACATCTCTCTAAGGAGGTCAAAGTTTCTCCTTTAAAACCAGACTTTTGGGTTAGCTCTTTCAGACCTGCATGATGATATATTTTGATTAATACGGGCTTAACATTTTTTAAAAGTATGCCAATCTCCTGGAAAAATAAGGAGCTTGTCTAACGAATTGCCATCCAATCTCTTGATTTCCATGAGATGTTCATATGTTTTTCCATCCCCAGTCAATACGACATAACCATCTTGGTGTTCTGAAGAAGCAGTACGTAGCAGAAGCTCTGACACAAATCTCATGGTCTCATTGCATTGAGTAAGTAGTGCAACCTGTGCAAGTTTTCAATAATGCTGTGTATGTAAATTTTGTGTGTGTGCAAATTCTCGCATGTACAAAAAATGGGTGAGTGCCCACTCGGCCAATTTTTGTAAGCGCTTAGAGGCAAGTAAGGAAATGACATGTGTACCTAAGGAAAGGGAAGGCAAAGTCCACAATCATGGATTGAAGTACAGTGACACTGAGAACCAGGAAGAGGTACAGACAAAGGAGCAGAAGGAATCCATTAACTCAAGAAGAACGAGGGAAGGGTTCAGGAAGAAAGAGAGCGAGAGAGGAAAAATGATGTAACTAAACCAAGTGGTAGAAAATTAAGAGATTAAAGTACCTTATGCTACAGCGACACTGTATGGCAGAGTACTTGCTACTATTATTGCTATTATTATTGTCATTTTTTACTATTATTATTGTTTTTGTTGCTATGATATTATAATTAGTATGAGTAATAGCACGGGTAACCGTGATATTCGGGATTAATAGCACGAGTAGTGCTATTTCAATAGCTTTACGAGTGCTATTGATCCCTAATAGCACGGGTTACCTGTGCTATCACTCACTAATAGTAGGCCAGCTTTTTAAAAAAGTCATTTGCAACTGTAGCTACACTGTATCGTTCACTCAATTTCAGGATTAGTTTCCTCTGGAACTTCGTTTTCAACATATGGCTCCTCCTAATCTGTTTAAACATTCCGTCTGATATGGGTAGAGCTTCTGTGGTAAAGAATGACATTGTCTCCAACTAGAAACTACTCGAACTGTATGTTTCCAAGGTTAATGCTCCACGCGTGCGCACTTACCCGTACTATTTCACTTAGCTACCGTGGTATGTCACTTAGTTTCCACTTAGTTATCGAGGTATTTCAATTATTTACGCGCTATTTCACTTTACCTGTGCAATTTCAATTGAACAGTGATTTTTCCTATACATTTTTTAATGGGAAACTTACGTGCCGTACTATTATTATTATTATTATTATTAGTTGAGAGTACCTGGTATCAGATTCTTATTAACTGGTTTTGATATGTTCCTCTCATCTCCTTCACCACACTCACTACTAAAGCACTGGTCAGGGAGAGGCGAGTGGTATGTGGCAGAGTTCGGTCAAATACATTGTAATTGTATTTAATTGCAATTAAATATATATTTTTTGCAGTAATTTCAATGTAATTGTATTTGAGTGAATCTGAGTTTTATGTATTTGCAATGTATTGGAATACTAGCAAAATTAAAGTTTGAAATACGTGCATTGCTAATATAAAACAAATGAAAAGAGGCGAGAGAAAACATGGACAAGTCCCTCAAAAATTCCTGGGGAAAAGGAAAGTGGAAATACCATTTGGATATTTCATTGGAGGTCACTGTGTGTGTGTGCATGTGTGTGTGTGCATGCACATGTGTATGTACATGTGTGTGTGTATGTACATGTGCATATGTGTGTGCACATGCATGTGTATGTACATGTGTGTGTATGTGCATGTATATATGTGTGTGTGACAGAAGATAACGTATGTGACATACACATGACACTGTCGTCTTTTCAAAGTATTTGCGATTCTAATTAAATACAATTCTGAAGTCAAGTATTTGTATTTGCAAATTGTATTTGAAGAGAGCAGTATTTTCAATTGCAATTAAATGATTTCGAGTATTTTACCCCAACTCGTGTGTTGTTGAAAGGGTAAATTCTAATAGACAGCAAATAAAGTCAGACAAGTGCAAATTTTGAATTGACTTTTGTTATACGTAATGTGGCACACTCTCCACCCACACTCTCCACCCACACTCCCCCTCCCTCCTTAATATAGTTCCCAACTTTCCAATGACAGACCACACCCACTAACATACCTATGAATGAAAATAATTGGGCTGGAGAGAGGATATTTTTGTTTGTTTGTTTGTTTCTTTTTTTGTGTGGGTGGGGGGTTCCATGTTTGTTGTTAACCCTTTCACTGCCGAGTTTATGATGGCCATTTTGGTAACATGAAAATGTAATAATGTTGTTGTTGTTGTTTTTTTTTTGTTTTTTTTTTGCTGCACAGACATTCAGCAAGAGAAAAGCAAGTCAGACCGTTTACTATGATGAAAAAAAAGTCTATTAGTCCGCACAAAGAATAGCTAAAACTTTAGACTTACCGTTACCAACGGTACTAACTGAAACTCAATTATTGATGACCTCAGAGCTGCTATGGAGTTCAGACAGAGTACATGGCTTATTCGTCTTCCACTTGATGGATTCTGGGCTTCTCAACTGGCAGACAGACAACTCTTTTAATGGTTAAAAAAACAACAACAACTAAACACCTGTGCTATCATTTCGATTTTTTTAATTACAGGAAGTACTACGTCAGAGCAACCCTCAGTTATCTGAACCCCGTTTATCCGAACTCTCGCTAATCCGAACACCATTTTTTGGAATTATAATGATATTCATTGGAATTTTGCTGTGCATTAAATAGATAAGAGATTAAGACCCCATTCAAATATCCGAACAACCCTCGGTCCTGAGGTGTTCGGATAATTGAGGGTCTACTGTAACAAGAAATGGGAATGTTGTTTTGGATAATCAATTTTTTTAATACGGAGAACCGCTGACGAAATTCAGAACACCATATGGCATCTACGGCAGTGAAAGGATTAATGTTTTTTATTATTGTTTTTGTGTTGTTGTTGTTGTTGTTTTTTGTTGTTTTTTGTTGTTTTTTGTTGTTGTTTTTACATTGTATTTATTATATTTGTTTTTATTTATTTTAGAGAAAACACTACCGTCAGTTGAGACTTGTCTACTTATTGATAGGTCGCACCAGAACAGTGGCAGCATCTGGGATCACTCCAGTACAGCGGCAACCAGTTACGTGTGGGATCACTGCAGGATGTGTGTGCTGTTGAGTGGGAAATTCTGGATATCTGATTTGGGGTTCTTCATGCCTAATACCAACATATTTTTGTAAACAAGCAATGACCATGGTGTAAATGTAAAAGATTGTTGTCATCTATATTTGGCTCATATTGAATGATGTTGTAGAAATGACACAAACATTGTTATTCATAAAGGTCAATAATCAGTGGGAGCAAACTCAGCATGGCACAGTTTATGAGTATTGTAGGAGGTGATTGCCCAACTGATGTTGGGGTTATTAGATGAAATCACGAGAACTCTCTGACATGTGCAAAAATTGATACAGTAGAACCTCTGAACTGAGAACAATTTGGCACCAGGTTCGCAATTCACAAATCATTTTGTTTGCCTTCGGAGGTTGTTTATAATTTGCCTCCAAATATCATGCATTGCATTAGTTATTAGTACAGAAAATTGGCGTTTGTTTTAAGGAGGGGGAGATATGCCATACGTTTTCTATAGGAATGGGTAGAGGGCTAAGGGAAGTTCACTGAACAGATCAGGTAATCTACTTTAGAGAGTTCACTATCAGAGGTTTCACATGCTCACTTGGTGCTGCTAACTGCTGCATAGTAGTCCTCAAATAGTGTATGGGACGGTTGCTTGTACATAGTTCACCAGTTGTTACAAATACTGTTTTTGGCCACTTAGTATACAAACTAATGTA
>WLWD01005936.1_pt1 | contig 24794 bp, 25 predicted proteins | sample 6712731 | NCBI WGS metagenome assembly WLWD01 (sample SAMN12718690, study PRJNA576275) | sponge metagenome | isolation source: marine sponge | host: Mycale hentscheli | place: New Zealand: South Island, Marlborough, Capsize Point | collected 2014-11-01 | reverse complement strand
TCCCTCCCATAGGATCCGGAACCTCCATACAATACCAAAAAAACACAAGACAACAATGACATTTGTAACATAACTGCTGGCCTCGCTGTATTGAGCCCCCCCTCCCCCGTCATTACTTTTCACTGACATTCTTGTACCATAACCCCCCTCCCCCGTCATTACTTTTCACTGACATTCTTGTACCATAACCCCCCCCTCCCCCGTCATTACTTTTCACTGACATTCTTGTACCATAACCCCCCCCTCCCCCGTCATTACTTTTCACTGACATTCTTGTACCATAACCCCCCCTTCCCCCGTCATTACTTTTCACTGACATTCTTGTACCATAACCCCCCCCTCCCCCGTCATTACTTTTCACTGACATTCTTGTACCATAACCCCCCCCCAGCCCTAGCTGGACACCCAAATATCAGTTAGTTGAAAAAATGAAATTCAACTTACCCGGCATGGATGATGTCACAGACCGAAAAAGACCACCGAGTTCGTTCTCTCTCAGGTTGGATCCGGAAACGCCACATACTGTTTGTTCATGGTTGCTCTCTCTCTCTTTCCACAAATGCACGCACACACACACACACACAAGAAAAAAGAAGCTACAGGTGAATACAGATCATAAAAATAAATGTATATTTTATTATACATAAATTGACTGGTGTACACACACACACATGAAATTCAACTTACATGGGCATAGTAGTCACGATCCAAAAAGATCCAGAGTTCCATCCCAGGTTGTATACGGAAGTGCCACATACTGTTTGTCCACGGATGCTCTCTCTCATTCCACAAATGCACACACACACATACACACACACACACTAGAAAAAAGAAGATACAGGTGAATACAGATCATAAAAATAAATGTATAATATAAATTGACTGGTGTACACACACACACATACATGAAATTCAACTTACATGGGCATAGTAGCCCCGATTGGAAAAGACCCCCCCACCCCCCGAGTTCGTTCCCTCCCCGGTTAGATTTGGAAGCGCCAGAATAACATTTCAACTCCACGCACACACATATACATCGAGTGTGAAGCTCCACTACAACACCACAAAAACACAGACAACGACAACGACAATAACAATACATATTACAACTTTTGGGATGTTCAGGGAGGGGGAGGGGGGGGGGGGAGCAGCCACAAATATCAAAGTCTGTGGTCCTTTACACAAAAGATTATGGAATAAGAATGGGTGTGTTGTCATCTTTCTTCCACTCTCCCCCTACCTCATCCACCCGACTCTTGTTCTTCAATTCCCGCCTTCTCCGACCGCGAGGACGTCCAGAACTCGGAGCAGGAGGAGCCACTTCCTCTTCTTCATCACTGGAACCTGCTGCCTATTCGTGTTTCATCATTGGAAGACTCAGGTCCGGTATCCTCTCCTTCATCACTGGAAGACTCTGCTCCTGTCCCCTCATCTGCGTAATCTGGGTCGGTGACTGCATTCACATCTGGTCCTAGTAGTATATGTGGTAAAAACTTTTTTTAATTTTTTTGAAAATTTGAATTTGTTCAAAAAACCACAAGCCACTTTCAAATCTCACAACTCAATGAAATATTATATATATATATATTATAGCTAAACAGCTTACTCTATCTCAATGTAGCTATAAATAAGTCCTTTCCACAACAGAAGCTTGCTATTTTTTATTTTTCAAGAGAAAGACAAGAGAAAGACAAGCTTACCTCATCATCTTCTTGACTCCCATTTTCAGTATCAGAGTTGACGGGGTCTGGTCCACCAACCCTGATACAGGGCCTCCTATAGCCCTAGATGTCGTCCCCCTTCTCTCCGCTTGATCCTGAGTCGCTAGAGTCAACATCAAGCAAGTCTAAAACTTGCACCGCATTGTAACTTCTGGACGCCATCTTCCAAAAAATGACTTTGAAAAATTTTTTTTTTTGGCATAGTTACCGGGGTCACACGACACGCTCACTTTTTTCCTATGATGTAATAAGCATTACCTAAGACTGTACGTAATAGGGAGGTCCCCAGTTGAACTGGCGATTTTATAAAAAATGGAGAAGACAGTAAGTCCAACCGCAAAGTCTTGGTCGGCAAAGAAGCGGTTGTTTCAATGTGTTATGGAAGGCTACTGAGCTCAAGCAATTTTTTGCTGCTTCTACAAAGCTCTGGAGATGACTGGATCCATAAATGAAGCTGCTGTGAAGAAGGTAACTTTTTAAAAAATTCGACGGAGAACCGATGTTGTTTTTTTTTGCCGAGGAAGAAATAAACGCAACTGCTGTGAGGTACTGTCGAAGCAGTCCTGGCTGAAAGCTATTTTAGATGCTTCTCCAATGCATTGGGCACCTGTGTATGCAATCTGAAGGTTCTAGCTATAAAGTAACTATTTTTTAAAATTCGGAGAAGTCAATCGGTCTTCACCCGCTTTAAAGCGGGATCCGGAACGAAAGGGTTAAATACCCTTGTGCATTACTTTCACTTAGCTAGTTTGTATGTTGTGTAGTAGGAAGAGATTGTATTGTGTCTCTTTGGTAGAACTTTTTTTTTGTGAACAAAATATCCTAGAAACAAGGGTCCATTTTCTATATTAAAATTTCCTTCCCTCTTTTCTCTCCAAAATTGTAGTGCATGTGTGTGTGTATGTGTATATGTGTGTGTGCCTGTGTGTGCATGTGTGTGTGCATGTGTGTATATGTATGTGTGTGTATATGTATGTGTGTTTATATGTATGTGTGTGTGCATGTGTGTTATGTGTATGTGTGTATGTGTGTATATGTGTATGTGTGTGTGTGTTCATGCGTATGTGTGTATGTGTGCATTTGTGTATTTAGGTGTGTTACGTGATGGGGCCAAATGGCCCAAGGAGGTTGGCTGACTAGGTCGGCCAAGCTACCCCCAAAGCAAATATTAAACTAGATAATTAGGGTATATTAATGTAAAGTAACATACCTGGTAGCACCGAACCCCACTAACCGTGACTCGAGTGAGCACTGCCATGAATCCCCCCCATTGCCCCGAGAGACCTCTATTGCTGGGTGAACAAAATCGAACAATATAATGGCAATAGCATAACGATTGTTCAGTTAGTGACTGAGTGTGTGTGCAGGCAGGTTGTTCCTCCTCACTCGCTACCCTACGGTCGGGTGCGCACCAATGCTGCTGAGGCCCCGGCTAAACGTGCCTTCGGCGTCCTGATGTACCTCAGGAATGCAGCGCTATGCCACCTCCCTAAGGTCTGGATCAAAGAGTCCTCCATTCCCGCCAGTGCAGCTGAAGTTGCAGCTCCGATTCTGAAGCTGTGTCCAGCGTATTGGTCGGACGGGAGGCCTATGCCTTGCAGGGTGACCCTGAGCTGCTGGGTGAACCACACCTTGGTCACAGTACGTCCCTCGTGATCCTTGAAGAAAGGGCCCTGGGCGGGGCCCCTGATCCTCAGATAGGCGCAAATCGCCTCCACTGGGCAAATGTTAGTGCCGGTTCTGCCCACAACCACATCCGCACCATTCCCTTCTTGGTCGCACTTAGACCTTTTCAGGTGGATCTGGACCATCGCTGGCGCCGCAAGGTTATCCACGGCCACGTCGCCCCATGCCAGGTTCACTGCAGCATCCCAGGCCAATACTGATTCCGGGAGGAGTTCCCCGAGCCTAAAAAAACCGAAAAAGGCCATTGCTGCCACCGTCCAGAGCATGGTCTTGTCTGGGTTTGCTGATCCTACCCAAGTCCCGTAGAGTCTTTCGAGTACCCGGGTGGTGATTGGGAGTCTTACTCTGGAGGACTTGCCCCCCGACTGCTGTCTTATTCTACTGATACCCGCTTGGACCCTCTTCAGCAAGGGGAGCGAGGACTGCTCTCTCGGATCTGGCAGGCCCATAGAGATCTGGGCACCCCTTACACCCGCCAAGTAGCACTTTATTGTCTGTGGTGCTAAGCCGAGTTGAGCCAGGTACGAGGCAAAGTAGCACAGGAGGAGTTCCTGCACCGGGAATGGGTCCCCAACCGTGTAGGTTGCACAAAAACGTGTGAAATGTCCCATGGCTGATTTGTACGTCTTGTGCGTGGAGGTCGCTAGGCCTGCCTGAATGTAGCCCCGAAGTGCTGGCGCCAGTTCGGACTGCTCCAGTCTGCCGTCTGGTCGAGGAGGAGGTCCAGTAGCTGAGGGGAGACTGGTGAGGGGCGTGGATCTGCTGACTGCACCTGTGAGAGGAAGTGAACAGCATTGTCGCGTGACAAACTATCCGCCAAGTGGTTAGCCCTAGTGTCAATGTAGACTGGCGAGAGGGAGCATACCAGCCTGGCCTCCGCGAACACCACTGTACGCAACAGGTGCATCATGCCCTTGTGTCTGCTCGAGCGAGACTTCAAGTCTGCCACTACCGACTGATTGTCTGAGTGGCAGATGACCTGCAGGCCCTTCCACTGCTCCCCCCAAGCCTGGCATGCCACTATGATGGGAATAAGCTCCTTCTCGGCAATTGAGAGTGCCTCCGCCCGGGCATCCCATTTGACCTGAAACCAGGAGCGTTCATACCAAGCGCCACAACCCCAAGACCCGGACGCGTCTGTGTACAGGTGGACCTTGGGAAGTGAGGATGGGGGATGGAGGAAGGAGGTACCGTTCCATTGTACGACGAACTCCACCCACTATGCTAGGTCAGCCCTGAAGCCGTGGGCCAACCTGATCGGGACTCTGCTGTTGGGAGGGCGGTGTACTGCCTGGAGCAAGTCAATCATCCGCCTCAGGAAAGGCCGGCCTGGCCTCACGACTTTACATGCGTGGTTGAGAAGGCCGATGAGCGATTCCAACTCCTTCCGTGTGCAGTTCTTCCGTGCCTGCCATTCTGCCAGCAAGCTAGTCAGCCTGGTCAGTTTGTCCTGTGGGAGTCTCAACTCTCCCTTGACTGTGTCGATGACAATGCCCAAGAAGGTTACCTCCGTGGCTGGGCCCTCCGTTTTATGGTCAGCAATGGGGACTCCCAGCCGAGCGCACTCCTCCAGCAAGATCTGCAGCTGAGACTGGCATACCTGGGAGCGTGGGGGTCCTACCAAGATGTAATCATCCAGGTAGTGAAACAACCTCTCCACGCCCGCCTGGATAAGGTGCCACTGGAGGGCGTCGGCTACGGCATTGAAGATCTTGGGGGCTGACCGCAACCCGAAGGGGAGCATGGGATCGATGAACACTGCATCGTCCCACTTCACCGCCTGGAGTACTCTGTCCTGCGGGTGGACCGGTACCAGCCGATAGGCAGCCTCTATGTCCACCTTCGCGAGTAGTGCCCCCTGTCCGCTGCGTGAGGCCTCTGCTGCGACCTCCTCTACACTGGTGTAGGTCAGCGAGCAGAGGTGGGGGTCTACACCGTCGTTGATGCTGTTTCCCGCCGGGTGAGAGAGGTCCGTGATCAGCCGGAATTTCCCCGTGTTATGCCCTTTTGGGATAACTCCGAAGCGGCTGATGTGGAGGAGGGGTAGTCCCTCTGTTGTAGGGAACGGACCTAGCATGCGACCCAGGGCGCACTCTTTCTCGATATACTCCGTGACGACCTCTGGGTGCTGGAGCGCCGACTCCATGTTCCGGTTTGTGGATTTCAAGCGTACCTCCCGTTTGAACCCTATCCTGAAACCTTCCCTCAGACCCCTGCAGATGTACCCGGCGAAAGCCTGGTCTTGGTGCCTGGCCAACGATCGCTCCCACTCGTCCGCTAGCAATGGAGTGGTTACCACTGATAGGAGTTGGCACTGGTGTTCCTGCGTGGGTCTGCACGCGTCCAGGCACAGTAAATCTGGCACGTACACGTAATGGTACGACCGTCCTGCACAAGAGCAGGTGACATTGATAAAATCTCTTAAGGTGGCCTACGGCCGTCACACCAACCGGTGGAACCTTAGCCCCTGGTGGAGCCAAGCTGTCCCCGCAACCAGACTCTAATTTGACTGAGTACCCTCTCGACTGCTTGATTAAATTTCCCCGTTGTTGGGTATAGACTGTCGGCTGGGTTGGGGAAAACTCGGCTCCACCTGAGGACCTACCCCCGCCCACTCCCCCCCCCCCGACCCCCTATCCGAGTACAAGTCTAATACATAATTCAACATGCATATCCGTGACCAGATAACTGCCGGAGTTAGTGACTATGAGGGAGGTGCATGAGAAATGACCAGGTTCTAGTAAGGTCCACCCCCGTGGCGGTGGCCAGGGGACCGTGCACTTGGGAGCTTTGTCGGCGGCCGCCTCCGTGGACACGCTGTGTACGGGTGGCCCTCATTGCAACTCAGGCACAAGTGCTGGTACTTGCACTGCGGCTTTCTGCACCTCCCCTCGTTATAATTACGGCAGACTGCCGACGAGGCCTGTGGGGGGCGCTGGACCCAGGCCGGAGGGGGGATACCCGCTGCTGTAGCCCCGTTCGTAGGGTTACGAATGCAAATGCTCCCCGTGTGGTCATCACTGAGGCAGTGAGGGCATCTCGGGATGGCCTTGGCTCGCCCCGTAAAAGCCTCGTTATAAAGGCGAGTGTTGATCACCGACCAGTTGAGATCCCGCCTTGCCAGCGCCTCCCTCCGGAACTGTCGGTCGTAGAGGACCCACTGGTGGCCCTCGTAGTTCCTCTCGGACCTCACGACAAGCGCCTGGTACGCCAGGAACTCGGGTGCCTTCCCTGGGTACCGCAGAGATAGAATGGCGGCCATCACCGAGTACCGCTCCACCCACTGGGAGATGTTAGTTATGGGGGGGCGGGAGGAAGCTGTCGAGCGGCTAACTTGTGCATCGTCCTCTGCCACAGTCTCCGCCATCTCCACGAACTCCAGCTCCATGATCTTTTTGGCCACCCTCGCAGACACCAGCGCAATCGGGTTGTACGGGCCGCGCTCCGTTGTAGGGAGGGCCACTGGTGCTATTGTGGAGGCCACTCCTGGCTTGGGTGCTAGAGCCGCCGCTGCTAGCAAATCAAGGCCCGAGCCCACTGGAGCTGTCGGTGAAAATGTGGGCACCGTGGCTGGCAGATGACCTGTGGGGATAGACAGTAAAGTCGAGTGCTGTATGTGGTCTCACCGACCGTACACCAGCTGGCATATGCCTGGTGCTAACCAGGGTGCGGCTCGGTGCACGCTTGGTGTTACCCGAGGTGTGGATGAACTGCGCCTGGTGCCACCAGGGTGTGTACATCTGGTGCTACCAGGGTGTGAAATGGGAGGACGCCTGGTGCTACCAGGGTGTGAAATGGGAGTATGCCTGGTGCTACCAGGGTGTAAAATGGGAGTACGCCTGGTGCTACCAGGGTGTGAAATGGGAGTATGCCTGGTGCTACCAGGGTGTAAAATGGGAGTACGCCTGGTGCTACCAGGGTGTGAAATAGGAGTACGCCTGGTGCTACCAGGGTGTAAAATGGGAGTATGCCTGGTGCTACCAGGGTGTGAAATGGGAGTATGCCTGGTGCTACCAGGGTGTAAAATGGGAGTACGCCTGCTGCAACCAGGGTGTGAAATGGGAGTATGCCTGGTGCTACCAGGGTGTGAAATGGGAGTACGCCTGGTGCTACCAGGGTATGAAATGGGAGTACGTCTGGTGCTACCAGGGTGTGAAATAGGAGTACGCCTGGTGCTACCAGGGTGTGGAATGGGAGTACGCCTGGTGCTACCAGGGTGTGAAATGGGAGTACGCCTGGTGCTACCCGGGTGTGAAATGGGAGTACGCCTGGTGCTACCAGGGTGTGAAATGGGAGTACGCCTGGTGCTACCAGGGTGTGAAATGGGAGTACGCCTGGTGCTACCAGGGTGTGAAATGGGAGTACGCCTGGTGCTACCAGGGTGTGAAATGGGAGTACGCCTGGTGCTACCAGGGTGTGAAATGGGAGTACGCCTGGTGCTACCAGGGTGTGAAATGGGACCTGATATGGGTTGGGGCTGAAGTGTTATAGCTATCCAACCACTACTGGGCTTTACCGAATCAACCTATTTCTACTCTGGACACCCCACCTCCCTCATTACTGCACCCTAACCTATGTAATTACCCACATTTAGCCTACCTGACACTGCCGGGTTGGGGGGATTGGCTGTGCCGTCTGACCTGGACGTAGATCCGTCGGTGCCTGGTGGTGGGACAGTCCCAGCACTAACATTGGGTGCATGGAGGGAGATTGGTGGGACGGTCCCAGCATCAGCGGACCCAGCATCAACGGTCCCAGCGCTCGGGATGGGTGCTGGGTGAGGGACTTGTGGGACGAACCGAGCGCCCAAGTTGGGAGATAGGAAGGAGATGGGTGGGATGGTAGAACCCAGGCTGGGTGGCAGGAAGATCCCACCACTTGTCTGTCCAGGGACTGGGTGCCCAGCCGTGAAGGCAGGCAGGGTTGCCCTAGCTGCCACTGAAGCTGAAGGCCCCCCCCAGCTCTGACCTCCCAGGCTAGGCACAGCCAAGCTGGCAGCTAGCTGAGGTACAGCACTACTGCCATTGTGGAGCCTGGGGAGTAGCCAGGCCAACTGCTCCTGTGTGAAGGGGGTTGGCTGCGTCATGATCCAGCTGGTCACTTCAAGATTAAACTAACAGCTAATAGCTCGAATTCTCCTGACACCTTCGACGCTTTGGCTAGGCAGAGTTCGATTGCAATGCAGCCACGTGCGTATCACCGCGTGTGCAATCACGTGCACCACCCTGCCTAATGCCAGTGCAGCTTGCCGTAGCGGCCCATCCTGGGCCGCTCCAGGTGGGTTTGCCCAGCTCCTGCCGTTAACTCTAGTTAACTACCTTAACTAGCATGAATACTAAATATGAATACATGTACTTTCACTGATGTGTTAATGACCATGAATGTCATGAATACCAGACATTACAGCCTCGCTCTCAGCAGGTGAGGCAGGTCAGCCTCAACTAGAAAATTCTAACTGTATGCTGTAAATATTTCATGGTGGGGTGAGGGAGGTAATGAATATTAGCTACCCAATACAATTCCAAGTAAATAAAAACTCAATCTCCATCCATGAATTTCAAACGACTCTGTTGTTGCATTGATAGTCCTTGACCCAGATAATAAGCTACATTGTGGACAGAACACGTCCCTGGGGCCCTAGCAACGCCTTTACGGGTGATTTTCTAGGAATCAACAATAATAAATTGAACCAAAAATAAGGTATCGTTTAGTGAGAAGATGACTTGTGCTTACAGCTAAAAAAAAAAATTTTTTTTAATTAGATGCCGCATTTTGGCAGATTTCCCCAAAATCGGTCATCATTGTAAACCAGTAATTCTTCAATAGTATGTACATTGTAATAATCTGAACTCATTTCAAAGCAGAATTTTACCTGGAATTGTTCTTTGCATTATTAATTTAGAGTTTATTCTTTTCATCGTGAGATTGATTTGAGACGACTAGTTTGGTAAACAAATAAAAATGTAAATATTAGCATTAATTTTGAACTCTTTCGCAATATTCACATCCATATAGACGTACAAAGAATGTTTATAGTTACAACATTACCAAAAAAATTAGATCTCCTTTTGTGCAAGTCAATTCGCGCCTGCTTGTTGACTGAACTGAGAGCAGTGGCCTCTAATACCATAATCATATTAATTTCTTTCTCCTCCTACTTCCTACCCAATTTTTTATCATTCAAACTACCACTTTATGAATGTAACCACCGTTTCACTTTTGTTCTGTTGCGCATAAATTACTAGTTGCTGGTGGAAGAAGCCTCTGTCATTTTGGGCTAGTGATTTGATGAGTAGTTTGTGCTAAAGGGCCTAGTCCTTGGCTTACTTAGTTTGATTGGAGGCCATAGAAACAATTAGGAAGTACAACCTAATCATTTACACCAATGCTTATAAAAAGTGCTGTCAGTTCCAACAATGTGACTGTCTGTAAAAAACTGGGTATAATGTGCCCCCTCTATATTTCTTTTTAATATCTATTATTTTAGCAGCAAGAAATTGAGATGTCATGTCTAATCTGCACTTTTTTTTTCCAATAAGCATTATTTTGACTCCTTATTTATTTTTATGAAATAGAACAACATTAAATACTATTCTCAATGTGTCATTTAATGTTGTCCTCTTAGGTGATATGGAAAAGGTTGTATGATACAAAGTCTGGGATGGAGAGAGGTACATTCTATCAGTTGAGAAACTTGATCAACCGCAGGAATGTCAAGAAAGAAGTGAAAAGTGATGTGAATGCAGCTGAATACTTCATTGAAATTGTGGTGACCGGTTACATTGTTAGTGCAGTCCTGTCCTATCTTGGTATGGCATGTATTGATGATACACCCAGTGATACTATTCTATCTCCTGACCTGTGGATGGAAGATGACTCAGTCAGGAAGTCTGCACTGATGGGTGTTGCGTCTGCCATTGTTGACAAACACATCGACCTAGCTACAGAATTCGGTCAAACACAAGAGGGAAGTGATGATGGCAGTGCAGAGAGCAGTGGTGATTGTGGAGAGAGTGCTGATGATGGTGGAGAAGGCGGTGACAGTCCTATGGGTTCAGCATACGAATATTGTCGGGAAGTGTTGAGCTTGGGCTTGCTGTATCTCAATTTCAAAGATTCAATCAGGGAAGGAGATGGAACACGTGTAAATGGTAGCATGGAAATATTTCATGCTTATTTTCAAGGCAACCAAGCACAAGAACTATGCAATGGAAGCACTCACTATGCTCACACAATATTTTGTAATCCTGCCGCCAAATTTAGCGGAACAACTTAAGTGGAGTCGTTTTGTTAATGTGCATGGCTTTCCAGGACGTAACATTAGTGCAGATCTGCACATGGAGCACATGAACAGGACTGTGAAGACATGAATTATTGATGGATTGGGAGCTAATAAAACTGATACTGCAATTGTTCGAGCAGGAAAGAGTGTGGGACCAGTCAGTGATATTTTGTCTACATTTGATGATGAGGGCAGGAGTTGCTCCAATCAGTGGCAAGCTTGCTGAGAAGTCACAACTGAATGATTTGCATCAAATTGTGAATCAACTGATGGAGTCGGAGGTGTTTGATGCAGGTCTACACAACTACAAATCTTTCTTTAACTTAAAAGCAAACCTGACAATAACTTTACCAGAAAATGACCTTAAGAAATGGATTCTCAATAATTTTTCTAAATACACCCTATCTTAGCTATTGTGTACTTTTTTTGATTGTTATTAGAAATATCTTTGTCCTGTCAAATGAAATACATTGCTATATAGTACAAATATATGAAGGAATGTGAACTACAGAATAAATGCATAAAAATAGTTAAATACAATGCAAAAAAATAACTATTTATTTGCTTGAGAATGGAACAATAAATAAATTAAAGTTTGTATAGATAAATAATATGATAAAATAAGTGAAGGAATGTGGAAACTACAGAATAATACATGAAAAATAGTTGAACAAGTGCAGAAAAGAACTATTTGTTTGTTTGTATATTTGATAATGGAACAATAAATGAATTAATGTTGGTATCACAACTTCCACAAGTACAGTTCCTCTGGCAAATATCACAACACTTGCATCCCTGAGCTTTAAAAACACAATCGTCAAAGTCTGTAAACAAAAATGATCTTCTACAAACTACATTCTTCTCCAAGCAGTAGTCAATCATGTGCTGTGTAGTGTACCTTGTGGTCAAATCTGTTAATGTTTTCCAAGTTGTAGCACATGATAATTTACCATCTCTTCCTGCTCTGCCACTTTCCTGCACATACATCTCGGCATCACTAGGAATGCCCCAGTGTATTACATGCCGCACATCTGGGCAGTTTATCCCCATACCAAATGCTATTGTAGCAATCACAACTCTTAAAGATGATTCCTTAGTAAATTGTTCAATTAGTTTATTTTTTACGCTTTCATGAGTGCAATGGGTATACATATCTACTACTCTATTAATTATGTGGTTTGGAGCTCCTTTTGGATCAGTAAAATATTCTTCTAAACTATGCTTAAAAAATTGATATATTGAAATTACATTATCGTATGTCTTACAGAATATTATAATTCTTCCCATGTTACTTCTCTCAATCTTTAACTTCTCCACAGTACCTTGAAAAACTTTACTAATTACATCATCTCCTCTAGGTTTGTCCATCACAGCATATACGATACTATCTCTAGCTGGAGGAATGTAAACTATTTCTGGCATCTGCATACTTAAACTATTTATAATAAATTTTCTGGTAGATTTTGTGGCTGTTGCGGTTAATGCCATCACTCGAACTGTGTCTGGTATGATACTTCTAATTTCATCTAGGTGTGAAAATTCAGTTCTAAATTTCTCTCCCCTACAATTAAACAAGACATTATGTATGAATCAACACAACCACTCGGAACATTATAGTATTATAAAATAGAATGAAATCTGTAACAACTTGTAAGCTAGTTGTTATTGCTATCTACATAGCTACATACCATTTCTTTATGCAGTGAGCTTCATCCACTACAAAGCCAACTAAATTTAAACAGTATATTCTAGATGACAAAATTCGCCTCCACTGAGTACTGAAGAAAAGTGCCTCAGGAGACACAAAAATGACCTGATATTCACCCCTCTCTATTTCTTGTTTAGTTTGAGTAGAGATGGATTCCTTGTCTGAAATAAAAGTTGCTCTGATGCCCATTTTTGTTATGCTTCCAACCTGATCTTTCATTAAGGCTATCAGAGGTGACACGACTAGAACAATTGACAGTCCAGAGCACAAGGATTTTCCATAACCAGTGGGTAAGGAAACAAATACATCTCGCCCAGAAGCAAACTTCTGCAAACATATCTCCTGTTTCGGCTTCAGAGTTAAGCCCAGGTCAGATGTAACTTCACTAATGGCTAAATCAATCCCGCTCTGCAAAGGAGTTGTGGGTCTGGCCTCCGTGAAAAGAGAAATAGATGAAGAGTGAAGAAGGAAGAAAGAAGACTAGTAACTGAACTGAGAAGAGAGTCAGCATTGATTTATTGTGTTATGGTGTATGCATGTCCTTATATGTATAATTTTTATAAACACTTAGCTAGTAGCTAGAGGTCATGTACTAATTAGAGATCACTTTTCAGAATTGTCGTGTGTTTGTTTGATTTGTGCCCCGGTATGTGAACCGGATGTTACTATCTTTTTGTGTGAGTGCATGCGTGGCCTAGTACAAATACCAAAGCCACGCATGCGCAGAATCAGTCAACGCTTCCATAGATCACTGCTTAACCCGTTGCACTGGTGTAATTACAGCTTCAGATTTCTATGAACCTGATGTCTGGGACCTGCAACTGCATCAGACTAAGTGTGTGCCGGGCGGTACCCGGGTTGGGTCTGCCGCCGCGCCCAGAGAGGCAAAGGTTTGGGGTTACATTGGCCCTCGGCCTGGCCAATTACTTCTTATTTTTGTACCCGCTGCCGGTGCCAAAACCAACAATCCAAACTCCAGCCCCCGAGACCCGTCAACAGGTACCTCTGTCACACCAGAGTGAACACTGGCAGATCCACCCTAGTGGAGCCCCCCCCCCCCCCCCTCCCCTTGTGCTAATCCCTGTGCAAACCCCTAGCTAAGAGTGGGTTGTGGTGGGTGGGAAACTCGCTTTCTCGACTCCCCAGTCACTAGCCCGGCTGGCCTGCTGTTGGTTTGTCTGACTGCTAACACGAGGACTCTTGGCCTCCCGCTCAAACCTATATACTCCCTTCCACCTTACCCGTTATCCTTAGGTTTCCGGTCGACCCTTTTCCTGTTGCCCTGCAGCCCCAGTGCCGATGTTAACCCCGGTTAACTGGGAGTTAACCTCCATTTAACCCGTTGCACTGGTGTAATTACAGCTTCAGATTTCTATGAACCTGATGTCTGGGACCTGCAACTGCATCAGACTAAGTGTGTGCCGGGCGGTACCCGGGTTGGGTCTGCCGCCGCGCCCAGAGAGGCAAAGGTTTGGGGTTACATTGGCCCTCGGCCTGGCCAATTACTTCTTATTTTTGTACCCGCTGCCGGTGCCAAAATAAAAGCCTCCACCCCCCAAACCATAACCCTCTCGAACCCTCAGGTACCACCCCCTACCATACGCTACCTCCCTAGACTGTGCTACCAACAACCCCTCCCCGTAATTCCCTTTGATTCACCCACCCCCTATGATAGATATAACACTAAAATGACATAGAACAAACGAACAATGACAGCACTGCAACGGGCGAACAGCCACAAATATTGAGAAGGCCCACTGACATGATATGTCCTCAGCTCGCCGGAGAGGATGAACGTGTATTCCCACCTGCCAGTCTCTTCGAGAAGGCGGCCAGCTTCCTCCTGGGAGTCCTCACGTAGAGCTGGTACGCCGAACTCCTCCACCTGCCCAGCACCTTTATGACAGAGTCTTCCACGCCATGCTCGGCCGCCGTCGTAGCCGCTCCGCTTCTAAAACTGTGCCCCGCGTAGGCTCTGCTGTCCACTCCGGCCTTCTCGAGAACCCGCTTCACCTCTGCCACCAGCCTAGGTCTGGTTAGCGGGCTCCCGTCTTGAAATCTGAAGAAGGGGCCCGGCCCGCTGCCTCTCCTCACCATGTACGCCAGCACGGCTGCTACGGGGCACAAATCGTCCCCGGTTCTGCCGACGAACACGTCAACGCCCCTTCTGAAGGGGTCTGTTTTAGACACCTTCAATCTCACCCTCACCAGCTGCGGGGACTGCAGGCTGTCCACCATTACATCGTTGAACGTCAAGTGCGAGTCAGGGTCGAATGAGCCTGCCGTGGGAATCGCGATCTCGCCAGACCTGAAGAAACCGAAAAAGCATAGCGTGCAGGCTGCCCACAACATCTCTCTGTCGGCCTGGTCGCCCTCGGCACGCCACGTACACCTCATCCTCCGCAGCAGGGCAGGAGTCACCGGGAGCTTGGGGGACCGACCAGCCGAAGTGGATCTCGCTTGGACCAGTTTGATGCCTTTGATCACTTGCTCTAGCCGCGGCATCTGACAGATCCCTGGGTCCCCGCAGCCCACGGCGATGTGACCGTGTCTGATCGCCGCCAGGTAGCACTTGATCGTAGCTGCAGACACGTTTTCACTTGCCAGGTGGGTGACGAACCGACACAGCAGGAGTTCCGACGTCGGCCACGGGCGGGAGTGGGCTGCTCTGCAGAACCTCTTGTATCGCTCCTGCGCTGAGCCGTACACCCTGCCCGTGGAGCTCGCTACACTGCTCTGACGATAGCGCTCCACAGCTCTGTCCAGCTGGGACAAGTCCAATCCGGCATCTTGATTAGTAGGAGGTCCCGCAGCGCCTCCGGGATGGCAGTTGGCTCTGTTGCTGCCTGTGGACAATGAGCACGAAATTTAGCCACGTTATTTCTTGACAGGGCATCCGCCAGCACGTTCTCCGCTCCCTTTATGTGGGACGCCACCAGTACCACGTCAAACTCAGCCTGAAAGAAGGCCAGGCACCTAGCTAGGTGCATGGCCTCTCTGTCTCTCGAGCTACCTTTGCCAATGATGGACACCACTGCCGAGTTGTCGCATCTGGCCAGCACCATCCGCCCTTTCCAGTCTCTGCCCCATAGCACTGCTGCAACTACTATCGGCACCAGCTCCTTCGCAGTGATGTGCCACCGCTCTGCCTGGCCAGCCCACGGGAGCTGGAACCACTGCGAGCCCCAATGGGCCCCGCAGCCCCATGAGCCCGAGGCATCCGACACCAATGTTGTGGATGGACGGGCCTCCGCCGGATTCCTGAGCAGCTTGATACCATTCCAGCCCGCACTGAACTGCCACCACCACTCGATGTCTGATCTCGCCTCTCTGCTCAGCCTCACAAAGTGCTCCAGCTTCTTTGTCGTCGTCGAGAGCTCTATTAGCCGCCGCAAGAAAGTCCTGCCGGCCCTCACAACCTTGCATGCGTGTGACAGCACGCCGATCAGGGAGAGGAGGTCTCGCTTTTTGCAAGCTTTCCTGCCCCTCCAGCCTGCCAGCTCCGACGTCAGCCGTGCCAGCTTGTTGTCCGCTGGTAAGCGAAGCTCCATTGCCACGGTGTCGATATCTATGCCCAGGAACGTTATGCACGTCGCAGGGCCCTCGTCCTTCTCTGGCTCCGGCGGGAGACCCAGCCTGGCGCAGGTCTCATGTATGATCTTGTCGTTCTGCGTGCACTCTGCCAGGTCAGCCCCCATTGTGATGAAGTCGTCCACGTAGTGGAAGACGTGCGTCGTGCCACGCCTCTTCATCACCCACTCTGCTGCATCAGCTAGCGCAGTAAATAGCAATGGGGCAGACCTCAAGCCGAAAGGGAGTGTCGTGTCGACGTACACTTTGCCCTTCCACAGCATACCCAGCAGGGGCCTGTCGTCAGGATGGACGGATACCTGGCGGTAAGCTTGCCTGATGTCCATCTTGGCCAGCAGTGACCCGCGCCCCAGCCTCGCTGCGGACTCAGCCACCTCATCCAGCGTGACGTAAGACAGAGAGGCCAGCTCCTTGCCAATGCCATCGTTTACGCTAGACCCCTCAGGTGCCGACAGGTTCAGGATCAGTCTGAACTTTCCTGGCCTGTTCTTTTTGGGAATGACTCCGAAAGGGCTGCAGTGAATGCCCAATGCTTCGGCCTGCTTGGGGGTGCCTGCCAGCGCAACCCTCCCAGACTCCATTTCCCCGGCCAGATATTTGTCTACTATGTCCCTGTGCTCTGCTGCAGACTGCATATTCTGCCCTCGCGCCTTCAGGGGAGCTCTGTCTCTGCTGTAGCCGATCCTGAAACCCTCGCGTATCCCGCGAAGAATTTCCCTGACCAGCACTGCATCGGGATGGCCCGCTAGCTCCTGTGCCCAGATGCCCCAGTCCATTGGGGTGGATATCACTGTCAAGTGTTCGGGCAACGGAGGACCTTCCTTCCCAGCACAATCTGCCAGCGCCTGCACCTGCCTGCCTTGCACCGAGTGGTGTCCGTCACTTGCCTCTGCATCTGACACGGACACAACAGCATGCCATGAGATCAGCTGCCATCTGCTAGCCACGAGCCTCTCACTACTGCCCAGCCAACTCCCCCCCAGAGCCCTTAGCCCGCGTCCACCCCAACCCATTGCTAACCCCCCTGCCCACCTTACCCAGTTGCCACAGTCCCCCCGCCCTTACTCCACTGTCCCTGCCCCCCCCCCCCACCAACCCATTCCTCCTGTTCTCAGCACTTTTTTTTTTTTTTTTTCTTTTCAATCAAGCATGATAACACAACACTGTCCCTGCGACAGATAAGACACCATGATACAGGACAAAATACACAGGATGTCTCCGCACACAGTCCGTCTAGCATCATACGTCCTGCTGCTGTTGGGTGTTAGGGCCTGCCTTGCATCTCGATATGGGGTGAGGCCCCCTGCAGCCGCTGCACGCGTGCAGATACTTGCAATTCTTGCCGTGCCGACAGTCCCCATGGAACTTGTTAAATTTCTGGCAGATTTCTTGCCCATTCCAGCTGCTGCTCCTGGTCTGGGGCGAACTTGCGGCCCCCGGCCCTGCATTCCAGGGACGCTTCCTGGTCACATACGGGCAGTCAGCGGACTGGTGGTCCAGGCCCTGGCACTTGCTGCACCAGTTCTCCCTTGATGCCTCTTGCCCCGTGAAACACTGGGCGTACAAGCTGGGGTCAACTTTGGCCCACTGCAGGTCAGGATTACCAGCTGCGTCCTGACGGAAGTTCTGGTCATACACGACCCACGACGGCCACCGGAATTTTTTGCTGCACCTGGCTATCAAGGCGTGATAACCCATCAGGTCAACAAGTCTGCCCGGCTTGTGAGCCAAAAGCACGGCCATGTACAGAACGTAGCACTGGGACCACGTAGCCAGGTCCGGGATCACCCGTTTAGATTGCAACAAGTCGGCCGCTTGGACAACGACTAGGTGGTTGTCCCCATGCTGGGTGTTCAGCCTGCCCTTGCCTTTTGCCGGCGGCAGCTCCGAGAACTCAATGTACTCGTCGGCCTGCATACGCTCCACTAGCTTCTTGGAGATCGGCGGCAGACCGGCTCCTAAGCTGACCATGGGTGACCTCGCTTTGTCACCGCTCTCGGCCCCTGCTGGCCCTGGACTGAGGAAGACCTCGCTGCTTGGCTCCCTGCCGGCTGAGCCCGTCTCCTCCAGCTCCGCCTGCAACACCCGGACCCCGCTGCTTGCCAATTCGCTGCTGCTTGGGAGTGAACCCCAGCCACCTGCCCAGCCAGACAACAAAATCAGTCATACTTGCAATGCTCATGGCCCTTGCTGGCCGCCCCTACTGTCTAGCCCCGTAATAGCGCCCAACCTCAGATAGCCCTCAACCCTAGCCCCTTTTACCTACCCCCGCCCCTCCACCCCCTCCCCCCCCCTCGATGCCGTGGTGGCCCCTGCACCAGCTCACCCACTAGCCATGCTAGGGTACACATGCCTGCCACACGCTCGGATCTCTGCCATCATCCCCGGTTCATATCCATGCCCTGTTGGCCCGCCCTCTCTAGCATGCTCTCACAGGCACCACGTCGACGGCTTTCTGCAACCGACTCAGGCCACGCTAGCGTGGTGTGACTGCCCTGTGGCCCACCTGCACTGGACTAATCCGCCTGGGCCCTCGCACTGTTGGCCCAAGTGCCCTGCTGGCATGCCCTCGCTAGCCCACTCTCACTGCTCCCATGCCGACGGCTCTCTGCAAACCGTCCCAAGCCACGCCCCAGCCAAGCAAACGTGTCCATGCCTGCCCTGTGGCCAACTTGCACTGCACCAAACCAGCTCGTTTGCCTGGGCCCTTGCACTGTTGACCCTGTAGGCCTAGCATTCTAGCTCTGCCATGCTCCATGCTCGTGCTCTGGCATCAGTTCACTGCACGGTGGCACTGCCACCCAGCTCCCTTTTATTATAGTGCTGTGCCCTGCCGGCTAGTCTGCGCCAAAGCCATCGGCACCCCTCTAACTATCCTAGGAGGGGGGCTCCCGCCTAGCTCCCTATGATTTCACAACCTCAGAGGCTGGAGGAGGGCTGGCGCGGGGATCCCCCCCCCCCCCCCCCTAAACTAGGCTACCCCTTCGCTCACCTCCCCCTCCGCCGCTTCTCTGTGCCTCCTGGATCTTTCCAAAAACCCCAGCGATTATGGCCTCCATAGTCCTGTCGTCCAGGTTTATAGCTGCAACCACCGGGGCTGCCCCGGAACCTGACGCCTCGCCACTAGCCATGCGGACCCCTCTTCTGTTTGACCCAACGATCTATCAGTGAACGCAAACTCGCTTTCTCGACTCCCCAGTCACTAGCCCGGCTGGCCTGCTGTTGGTTTGTCTGACTGCTAACACGAGGACTCTTGGCCTCCCGCTCAAACCTATATACTCCCTTCCACCTTACCCGTTATCCTTAGGTTTCCGGTCGACCCTTTTCCTGTTGCCCTGCAGCCCCAGTGCCGATGTTAACCCCGGTTAACTGGGAGTTAACCTCCATCATGCATTCAGTGTGAGGTGTTGCGTTGCGTAGTTGTTGAGTGAGCAAGTAACTAACCTAAAAGTCGATGGTTCAAATCCTAGTCGACGATATTTTTTTTTTTTCATCTTTTTTTTTTTCATCCTGTTTTTTTTTTTCCTTTTGTCTTCTTGCCTTATTTTTCTTTATTTTCCTCTTTCTTCCTACTGTTTTTATTTCTTTCCTATCTTTTCCTCTTTCTTTTGTCCATCTTCATTGTCGTTTTCTCTTTCCTGCCTCTCTTCATGCCACTTCTCTTTCTTTTTTTTGTTTCTACACTTTTCCTTTGTTATTATTTTCTTTATCATACTAGCTAACTAGCGCTGAGGGTTTGCACTTCAGTGCTCTAGTCTTGCTCAGTTATCATTCTCTACCATTGGTTAAGGTTACATAAGTTCCCTCTCCTGCTCTCTTTGTTCTAGAACTATCTGAGATTCTTATACCCCACCTTTCCTTTCTTCAGCTCTTCTTCTTGAGTTATGGTGTCCCCTTTTCCTTTGTCTATCTCTCCTGCTTCTGAATTTCTGTTTTTTTGTACTTTCGCCTTCCTTTTGGAAACTAACCCCTGCTTTTATTCCTCGATTCCACCCACTTTTTGGTTACAATTAATCGCTCGCTTTTTTGCCTTCTCTTCCCTTCCATTGTAAACCTACCGCTGCGTTACCTCGCCGATTCCACGTGTTTTATAGTCATGATTAATCACCTTTCACATTCTCTTCTGTACTTTCGCCTTCCTTTTTGAAACCCACGCCGCCTTCTGTTGTAAATTGCACCCACTTTTTAGAATTAGCCGCGGTCTACTGAATATGGTGATATTTTACCAAACCATACAGTATAACACTCGCGCATAAGTTTATTTTAAAGCAAGTACTGCTCAATGTGTGTCAGTCACACTTGACCCCATTGGAGTGCAGTTTACGTGGTTGAATAGCTCTTTCTGTGTGTTTTATTTTTAACTTAATGAGCTATAGTTTTAGACAAAGAATGGCGAAGACACGCTGTGCAAACAATAGCAGTAAAACTAAAATTAGATGTGAGTACTGTAAGTAGGGATGGCGGAAAAAATTATTAATGAATGAAGAATGTCCAACTGGCTTGAAACTTTGGAGACAGCTTCAAACTACAGAATAAATATATAAATAAAATAAACAGTCAAAAATTAAAAAGAATCATTTTTTATGGTAAAGGCCGCGCCCTTCGGAGAAGTCCAAGACTGACAATGAAGATTATTTTTCAATAGCAACATCGTTCGTGTGTGCATCTCACTGGCCGTGTGATCCTTGTAGCACGAAGATCTAACTGTCTTGAACCATTAATAAAGTCAGGATTGAAGTTTCTCATGCAGCAAAGCTTGTCTTGAAACTTTATACACACTGAACACTTCAACAATTCTACTAAATTTCTATGGCAGGGAGATTTAATCCCGAGCGGCAGCCTAGCATTAAGAACAGTTCCAGCTTCAGTTCAGAATGGAAAGATCAACCACTCCAACAAAAGGAAGAGCACTGACAATGGCTATGGTCAAGCGCTGGATAGCCGAGAGCGACTGGACCCTGACATAGCTACTTGGCTTACATACTGCGTCAGATCATTTGATGAAATTAACCAGATGTTGTCCATGACCTGAAGCTATTTCGAGCTCCAAAATTAACTCTTCATTGTCAGTAATCTCCAAAATCATAGCATGATAGATGAACACAGGATGACTGCTATGCCCTCTCGCACATGTGCGCTGAGGGTTAATAAAATGTAATTATTTTTGTCTATAGTAGATAATATGAAAACAAATTAATAGCACTTTGCAGCGAGAAATTTCACTTGGTTTCGCCTTGTCTTGCACCACTAGTGCTGGTAACCCCAAGTTTAACAGTTTTTCATGCTATTCTACCTCCAAACATGCATTTTTTTTAGAATAAGAATGACTTATAATATAAATATTGTAAATGCATTTAGATTGAGATCTAGATATTTGTTTCATGTTTGATTATTAGGTAAAGTGATTCCTGAGAAGCACAAGTTCACTGATGAGGTGACATCAGCAATATTTAATAAACAAAGTATCAAAAGAAAGATAGCCAATATTCTACTGAAAGGACTCCCTGGATCTGGCAAGACATCGTTGTTGGATCGTCTCCTGAACAAGCCACTTCGTGTGTACTATTCCTCTACTGGCATGTGTGAGAAAATAGTAGTAGTTCAAATAGGCCCCTCCTCCACACATACTTCAGCTTACACCTGTGAAGACAACACATGGAAAGTCACTGACTTTGATGAGTCTGTGGTTTCTCAGTTAGACAGTTGCAAGGTGTTCATTCCACAGGGAAGCAGCGGTGGTCCACGACTACGTCTTCAACATCACAGAGTAAGTGCATCCAAGCTAGACCAGCCAGTGTCTGACATCGAGCACCATGTGAAAGAAGTCCTTGAAAGACACCAGATCAAAAATATTGTAGATTTGCAAACCAAAAATTCTCTTTACATCAGAGATACAGGCGGACAGGTGGAATTTCAAGAGAGCCTTTCTCTTCTGATTTTTGGTCCTTCTATTTTTATCTTTGTCATGAGAACTGACATTGACATTCATACAAAGAACATCATTCAGTACAGATCAGCCAATGGAGAAATTATCAACCAGTATCAATCCTCTATTTCTACAATGGATGCTCTCATTCAATTCCTTACCAGTGTTTCTGCCATACAGACTACTGAAGAAGGTGTGCTTAAGAAGGTTTCCTCAGTGTGTCACGAGCCTATTGTCTTTATAGTAGGTACACATATTGACAGAATCACTTCAGAAACTCAATCAATTCTTGACAGCATCAATCTAATGCTTCACGAAATGATTTGTGAGAGAAATTTCTTCCACTTGGTTCGTTATTCTAATGGTCCTTTGAACACTGTCATGTATACGGTAGACAATACCAGCAGTGAAGACCAGCAGTTTCAGAAGCTTCGCTCTGATATCAATAAATTCATTCACGATAGAGATGAGTTTTTGATTGAATATCCTGTGAGTTACCTACTCTTCTGTCTGGAACTACACAGTATTCACGAGACTGTCTTATCGATGGATCGTTGCAAGGAATTGGCAGCCAAGTTTTATATTGACGATAAAGAGATGGGGTCACTTCTTCATTTCCTTCATTTCAGAGTAGGTATTATCCAGCACTATGACATTGAAGGTCTATCAGATGTCATTATTAAAGAGCCACAAGTTCTCTTTAACAAAGTCACTGAACTTATACTTGAAACTTTCTTGTCATCTGGATCTATACCAAAGAGTCAGCAAGACAGTTTCTGCAAGAGAGGAATTTTAGAAGCTTCTGTTTTTAAAAATCTTTTGAGTGAGAAGGACAAAATCACACCAGACCAGTTTCTCAAGTTTCTCCTTCACCTTCGTGTAGCTGTTTCTATAACCGACAAGAAGGGAGTGCTCAAATATTTCATTCCTTCAGTTCTGAATCATGTCGAAAAGTCTTCATCAGATACACTTGACTCTGTTGTTGCTCCTCTGGCTATCACTTTCAAACTTGGTCACTGTCCTAAAGGTCTGTTTGGTATGCTCATTTCTTTCTTGCTGAATCCTGAAGGAGATCAGACTGTAACATTTGACTTGTTAGAAGATCGAATATACCAAGATCAAGTGTCTTTGCGGGTGAATTCTTCAGAAGATGTGGACCAAATTTGCCTCAGAAGTCATCTCTCTCATCTTGAAGTCAGTGCTGTTCTTGAGAATTACCCTCCAAATGTGTTAGCTCTTCCAAGAGCAACTTCACCAAGTGAAGTTTGCAGTAAACTTCGGCAAACATTCGATACCAGTCTTCAATTATCTCTAAATAAGTTACACTATGACTATGGCAAAGTGGAACCTTATTTCAGTCTGAAATGTCACCTTGAGAATTGTTGTGAACTGCATGAAGTCCAATTAGAACCTACATCATGGGCTATGCACTGCAGTGCTCACAATATACGAATAGCTCCCTCAGAACCTGCAATGTTGTGGTTTAATGAAGGTAGGTAATGCTTTAAGCAAATTAATACAATAAAGTTATATTTTTTATGTTTGTTTAGAATCTTCTGCTAATTCAAAGCCTACACAAGCTGAGACAAATATTTCCAAACTATCAAGTAAGTTGTTCAAGATTATTATGAAGGACTTTGCTAACTGTTTTCACTTCTATGTATAGTAGACACAGACCAAGTTGGCCCAAGTTGTGAAGAAACTCCAACTCAGAGTACTTCTTTAAGTGATGTCAATTCTACTCAAATATGCGACAGTGCATCCTCAGAGGATGTCAAATGTATGTTATTCTGTGTTTGTTTGTTTGTTTATTTATTTGTTTGTTTCATTATTTCAGCCCTTCCCTTTACCATGAAAAAATTAATCATATTGAAGTGGACTGATAAGAGTGGGCAACAAAAGACTCTCAGACTCAGAGATGAGATGAGTCCCAAATGGCATGATGCTGGAGAACTGTTGGATTTAACTGCAGCTAACTTGGAATGTATTTCTGAAAAACATCGCGGAGATGTCAGAGAATGTTTGCGAGATGTTCTACGGGAGTGGGTCAGGAGTGATTCATCAGATTACCCAGCAACTTGGTGTGGTCTGTTATCATTACTAGATGACTTACAACTTCATGCATGTGCCAAGTCTTTACAAGCAGCTTTGGAATGTAGTCCAAATTCAGTTTTATAACACAAGTTTTTGAAAACATCATATTTTTTATATTTGTGCACGATCTATACCAAAAATCAATGTTGTTAATATAATAATATGCTTGTGGTATGAATCTCATACAAAATGAGTAGCCTCTTTTACTTTGTTTTAGCTATTCATGTATTTTTTTCTTAGCTAATATTCATAAGAAGGAGTGCAGAATGAGGAGTGGGCAGTGTTTCGATATTTAGTCATTTTATTTGGTGTTGCCAAATGTATTCGGTTCAGTATCGCCAGTTTCAGATAAAACAGTATACTGCTAGCTACTAGAAATCACTGCAGTGGCTCCTGGTCAATCCTCCGGTGACTTCACATTATTTTTGCAACTGATAATGTCTGCCCAGCAAGCAGCCCTTGAACACCAGGAGCATTTGAATTTTGAAAGGAGAAAGCAGAGTTAGAATTAAGGAAGAACATGGAGGCTGACAGGCGGGAACATGAGCTTCAGATTCTCCAACTCCAGAAAGACCTGCAGATGGCTGCCTTCACACACCAAGAAGAAATGTGTAAAGCATCAAAGCAGCGAGGTGATGAGGATAAAGGAGAAGCTGAGAGCTGAATGAGAGGCAGACAAGAACAGTAAAGATGTGGTGAAGAAGCTGCCCAAGCTCGCTGACAGTGATGATTTGCCAGTCTACCTGACAAGATTCAGACAGGTGCAGTAGAGCTATAAAACTTTCA
>WLWD01002105.1_pt1 | contig 24817 bp, 23 predicted proteins | sample 6712731 | NCBI WGS metagenome assembly WLWD01 (sample SAMN12718690, study PRJNA576275) | sponge metagenome | isolation source: marine sponge | host: Mycale hentscheli | place: New Zealand: South Island, Marlborough, Capsize Point | collected 2014-11-01 | reverse complement strand
CAGCTGGGGCGGAGGGGGGAGGGGGGGGTTATGGTACAAGAATGTCAGTGAAAAGTAATGACGCGGGAGGGGGGGGGCAAATCAGCGAGGCCAGCTGTTATGTTACAAATATCATTGTTGTCTATGTTTTTTTGGTATTGTATGGAGGTTCCGGATACTAACCTGGGAGGGATCGTTCAGTCTGTGACACCATCCATGCCGGGTAAGTTGAATTCCATGTGTGTGCTTGTACTGCTTTTCATTTTCAAATTACACTTTCTCAATACAACCATTGTTTCTGTCATGTACAGTGTGGAGTATACATACCACGGGTTCATACAGTGGGAGGCTAGCCCTGGGTTCCCCCCTAGAATTTTGGGAGTTGAATAGAAATGAACATTTTGGAAGCATTTATTTTTAGTCTGATATTGTATCCCATTATGTTTCTATCGTAACCGAGTCATTTAGTGCATAGGACCGAACACTGATCATCAGTGTGAAGTATAGACTCTTATGCAAATATGTGCATCAAAGTAGTGTAGGTTCCAAAAAATGGGTGTGGCGAAGTATACTCGGAGCCCCACCCCCACCCCCCCCAAACAAAAATCCTGTATGAAACCGCATACAATACATCATAAAGTTGCAATTATATAGAAAATCATGAATAATTTGTTGTTTGTATTACAAATATCTTTGTTGTTTGTGTTTTTGTGTATATGAAATTGTTTTGTAGTGGAGCTCGACGTCTGATGGCATACGTTCCTTGTGGACACTCATAGATGTCTCCTACATGATCACAATCAGCACCACACACAACAAACAACATATGTTATTGTTGAACTAATATAATATTGGTATATAACGCATCAAACAATATTATTTCTATTTTATTTATTTTTTTTATTGATGGGAAAAGTGGATTTTTTTGGGAAAAAAAATTTTTTTTTTGAAGTATTAGTAGATGGCCTAAATATTATTCAATTTTCTCATCAAAAAATGAGGGGAATCCCAAACTCTTGGTCTGTTTAGTGATATATGGTTGCTATGGGGTTTTCCCAGCCAGCATCGAGTTAAAAAAATAAAACGGTAATACTCTATTCCGTGGTCGACGATTAGATTTTTCCGCGCGCGTCCAAACAATTCAGGAACGAGAGGGTTAACATACACTTTTTAAAATTTTCTATTGTATGTAGTGTGGGGTGAACTTTACTCCAAGCAGTCACTAGCAGAACATGGAACCATGTTTCAGCTCAGAATTCTAATTAACCGGTCTGGAGTTCCCTCCAATCCAGAGAAAAACATGAAAGCAGCAGAGGACTTCTTATTGCTGTTGATCCATGCCCATGTAGTAGTGGCTGCAGACAAATTGTTTGAATATGACTTTGGAGGTGATTCTCTAACGTCGGTTGCAAAGTCGGTTGCAAAGTCCATAGTCAACACTCACCTTCTGCTCCCGGCATCTACAACAGTGGATGATGGTGTTACAACATATGCTCGAGAACTATTGACACTAGGTTTAATTTGGCTACAATTTTATGATGCAGTAAAGGAAGGTGATGGGGACAGAATTCTGCTTTGCATGGACAATCCTGATACCAGTGTTCAAGGCAACTCACCATGTGAACTATCTTAAAGAGGCAGTGAATTTGGTGCTACTATCAAAAACACTATCACAGAGAAAAGTGGGGCATTTGCTTTGGTCGAGGTGTGTAAACACCCATGGGCGTAAAGGGCACAATTTACCATGCGATTTACATCAGGAACATCTTAATCAGCGTCTTAAGGGTGTTTTGAGGTCTGTTGGAGCAAATATCTCACCAGAGGCAATAGTTCTTGCTGGAAAGTCGATTTCAACTGTTGACAACATCTGCACCAGCTTTGAATCACAAACATGCACAGCTGATAAAGATGCAGGCGTTCACAATACCCTAGCATTCAGAAAGGATATGGAGAAAATTGTAACAATTTTAAAAGAGAAGGACGTATTTGAGCCCAAACTAGCTAGAGGACATCCCACTTTCACTTTCAAGGAGGGAATTTTACAAAGACATACTGCTTCAAATGAACAAGTCTTAAAAAAGGTGGAAGTTCTTGTTAAAGGATTAGTGGCCAATTAATAAAGTTTTATTATTTCACATCATACTGTTCATTACTTTTTAACTAATTAGTTAATGTTAATTGTAATTAAAATAATGAAATGAGTTTGAACTAAGAAGATGAGGGTTTGGAGTTGGGACATATACAACAACTTGCACACACATCACAACATGCACATAAACCAGTCATTGCTCTGGTTTCCGGAAATCACAAAAAAAACGTCTCCTACAAGTTACTTTGTTATCCACATAAGCCTTCATTCTATCCGTTGCATAGTGGCCTTTGTTTCCTTGATACAATACTGCCACTGCTCTACCTCCATCCCTGCCCGTATTCTTCAATGCATACAGACAAGCCCCAATGGATGATACGATATTATATTTCAGGGCAATCTATTCCCATGCCAAATGAAATTGTTGCTATCACTATCCTCAGTGTACAGTTAGCTGTACAAAACCTCTCTATAATTTTTTCTCTATTTGCTGGCCGTGACACATGTGTATATATCTCCACCATACGAAACTCTGATAAATCAGGATTTCCAGAAGGCTCTGTTAGCTTTCTTCCAAGCTCATTGCGTAGAGTTAAATACAAATCAGAGCAATCTTGGTATTTGCGGCAAAATATAACAGTTTTTGGAAATTCCATCCATTTTTCAGCGAGCTCTTCTCCTAGATTTGTTGCCAATTCACTCACTGTAACTGGTGGATCAACCCTATAGAATATGTTCAGTCGTTCAGGAGACAAGACTATCATCTTTGGATTTTGTAGTGCCAGTTTCTCTGCAATAGTATCAAATGTGGTTCTCGTTGCTGTTGCTGTCAGGGCCATAACACTTACATGTTGAGGTAAAACACTACGCAAGTTCCCGATTTCAGCAAATGAAATACGAACATCATCACCTCAAGTTTGAATACAGTGGGCTTCGTCAACTACTAAGGCCACGAGATTTTCCTTGTAAACCTGCCGAAGTAGCATTCTGCGGTATTTGGTGTTCTCAATCAAGTTCTCCGGGCTAATGAAAACGAGTTGAGATTCTCCATTAAGTATTCTCTGTTGGGCTTCATCGTCAGTCTGGACTTCTCCTACAAAGTCTGTTTTGAGCCCTCTTGGTGAAAACTTTGCCCTCTGGTCCACCATTATGGAGGTAAGTGGGCTTATGTAGACAATAATGCTGGGAGAAGCCGCTGGTCCTGCATAATACTTTTAAAATGACATTGATGTTGTTTGGAGCTAGTATTGCTCACCTCTCAGCTTGAAGACATGGTAGAATAGCATATATAATGGATTTGCCATAGCCAGTAGGTAGAGCAACAAATGTGTCCTGCTGCATGGCAAAGCTTCTGACAGCATCCAGCTGTTTGTCTTTCAAAGAGGTAAGTCCAAGTCTTTGAACCGCCTCATGAATGGCAGCATCTAAACTGACAGCATCTGACATGCAGCCTTACCCAAGTTCTGTACTAAATACCATATGCACAGAAATTAGTCCCGGCTTCCGGCACAGTGCTTACTCGCTTGACCACGTCACCTATTGTTGTGGTCTCCCCAATTAGTGAGGGGAACTGAACAAACAGCTCTATGTCAGTTTACCAGACCCTTTCAGGCCTTACTTTTTAAAGTAGCTATGCATCTTCTTTGTAAAGTGAATGCCTACTTTATAAAGAAGGAGCTTACTTTAGTAACTGATTTCTAGCATAATACTTTGGTCATGTGATCAAGTGTTATTTTATGTGTGGATGACATAATATTGGTATATGTACTGCATGTAGCTATTGTGTTATTTTTGTGATAGGATAGCTCTAAGAGAGTATAAAGAAATGGCTACCCCTGGCCATTCTAGTAGCATTAGTGATGTAGCACAAGTATTAAGTACTATTTCTAGTGCACTATAATCCTAGGTCTGTACTGCCACTCTCAGGAATTTCATGTAGGGAATCTGCAGAGTCAGTCTTTAATTTCCAACATTTCTAGAGGCTACTACATGTAACAGTGCTATCCAGAAAAGCTGGTGTATAATTCTCTTCAATTTCAAACATAAAATTTTATTGTTTTTTCAATTGTATTTAGATGTTGATGAAATGAAAGGGCTAGATTTTTAGGCAATGCAGTAAAGATATCATCAGCATATCTCTCCCAAGAAGGGGGTAGTGAATGAAAACCAGAAATTGCTCTCTCCTCAATATACTCCATTGCTAGATTAGCTACTGTTACAGAAACTGGCAGCTTCTTCTGCTATTTTCCTGCAGTTTTCACTGAAATTGAAAATGGAAAGATATTAGATCTTCTCGATAATGTGGATAATATACTCTGTCTCCATTATATCCACTTACCTCATATTAATCGATGTCTTCATGATTGCCAAGAGAGCTTGAACAGGTACTCCGTGTTGTCTATTGAAGGCTGCATGTCACCCCAACAGGTGTTTTATGAACGTTGGAGACATTTCAACCATTAAGTGTGACAACTGATTATGATAAATCTCTTTGTATTTCAAATGTTTGGTAAACATTTGAGTGGTATGTAGACTGTATTTTTTTCACTACCATATCATGTGTACTATCCTATCACCTTTTTCTTGTTTAAAATAAATCAATATTTTTTATGAACTTATAATTAGCTACAGCTATTATCACACAATTAACTTTTCGATTGTTAATTAACTAGCAAGAACCTGCCTTAGATTGATGTCTGACTTACTAACTTTTGCAAATATAGAATGCAGTAGAATAGGGTTTTTTCTTCATTGTTATCATATTCTACCACTTAGCTAGTTAAAGTTACATCACTTTCCCTTTCCTGCTCTTATTCTGAGAATACTCTTTACTATTCTTATCCTACTAGTACTATAATACAGAAATATAAATTAAAAGGTTAATACTTATATGCATCATTCGTGTTGTCGGGCCCTCTGCATCTTGGCTAGGTCCACCCAACAATGCTAAACCAATACCCTTATCAGTTTATAAATCCAAATAAAGATAAAGGAGAGAGAGTGTCAAAGTGTCTCAATCAGTGTCTATGACTGTCCCTGGTCAGCCCTATTATAGACTGCGAATGGAATCACAAGAAAAGAAAATAGAATGTAAAACTGACAATCACAAAGAGGATAATGAAGTATTAAACTAACTAGTCAAATGAGAGAGCAAACATTCACACAAATTGTAACAAGTAACCTAGGCAACACAAAAATCATACATAAAATGCAGCTGCTACTACAACTGCTGAAACTAACACAAAAACAACATACAAACATACATACAGAAAAAATGTCTGGCAATAAGTTAATAATACTGTTGTGGGGTGTGGACCTAAAAAGTGTACATTAGCGAGTTTACTCAATTATAGTATTTTTCTGTGCTAAAATCCATATGCTGAATTGGCTACAGTAGATATTACTTCTTTGTCTAAACTGACTTGCTCATATAATGGAACATCTTGATGTATATGATCATTTGCATTCACCTTCTCCTCATTTTGGTTGTAGTTGCTATAATGTGTATAAAACTTGACTTCAAATGTTGATTCAATAATATTATTATTAGATACCAATTACAACAATTAATTTTATGTAGTATACATTGTGCTAACCCTCAGCGTTAGTTAAAAATGCATTAATTTGCAAAAAACAACAACAACTCACTATTGATGAATAAGCAAGTTCTTAATTTTTCTACTTGTGACAGTATTAGTTTTATTCTATTCATGAATATAAATTTAACTTGTCTAGCTAGGGCATTTTAAATACGCCTGCTATCTCCCTTATACACACCTGGGACTGATCCATTTTACGAGCTTGATAGTCAGCAATAATATGGTTTTTACGACTTTCTGAGGATTTCATGGCATTCTTTGGCTTTAGTTTTAACCTTGTCTTGGTAGAAAAAAAAATAGCCACAAGAACATTTGGACTTTCTGACATGCACGCTACACAAACACTTAGGCCACATTTTTTGAGAGCAGGCAATGCTTATAGTAGGTGAAATAATAGCACCTACAGCAGCACAAACTTCCCAACACCGGAAAAAAGAAGTTGAGCATTGCAACAAATCTAAACAGGGCTCAGTAAAATTTGTACGCTCAATTGAGCACGTGTGATTCTAAATGGTAGCCAAAATTCTAAATAATATATTATAGATAAAACACAAAAATTGATATTAATAATATTTTACATTTGATGTAAAATTCTTACTTCGTGTAATCTTTATCTGCAAGGTATACATAGCTACATAAAACTTTTTATAAAAATAATAATAAAGCTGTAACTTACCTTTTGTTTTCATTTTATATTTTATTATAATAAAAACAACTGTAAGAGCAGCAATCAATATAAATAATAGTCCAATGAAAACTGTGCTTATTACAATGATAGTAATATTATTAATGCCATGTCCTGGAGTAGAGTTATTCAGTAATCCTGTAAATAGAAAACAACATTAAAAATATGCAATACTTTCATGATTATAGCTAATTGTATACTTGTTGGAGTAGTTAAATTAGCTTCCTGATTTGTAATAGGAGTTCTCGCCAGTGAAGAATCAGTTCTCGCCAGTGAAGAATCAGTTGGGTCTATATATTTTATTATAGGTAAATTACAGTCAAATAATGAAGCAACAATAGTGAGAACCCAGTACTGCTACACAATACCTAGCTATTACAAAATTATTTATTTAAATTCTGTCTTCATTTTACTTTGTAATATGAAATGACCAGAGTTCAGTACTTTTTTAAGTTTTGTTTAAGAGTTTTTGAATATATCTGATATTATACTCTAATAAAGCCCCGCTTGAATCTAAGAAGTTACTTTTGCTCCTGTTAGATTGAATTTCTGTATGTAACCAAAAATTGTATTAAATTAAGCTGGGTGGAGAAGATTCTTCACACCTATAGTTATATTATATATATATATATAATATGTATATATATTATATATAATATATAATATGAATAGACACAAATACAAAATATATTTGTGATCCAAGATGAAAGTGGAAAAAAGCTTATTAACTGTGGCTGTATTACAAGTTGCTAGCAAAATGATAGCTATATCAATCTGAATTATACTTACTTATACAATAATATGGCAAACCAAGTTTGTGATATACCAAAGCTTCAATAACAAATGCCAATAGTCAGTATAAATTATACTGACTATTGGCATTTGTTATTGAACAGGTAGAAAAACAAACTTACCAACATTTTGTCAGAAGGTCCTGTACCCTTCTGTGACAACAGCACACTCCACCTATACTTTTTCCACACTGCAACTTAAGCTCATCATGATACAAAGCTAGAAACTCAGCCAACAGAGAAGAAGCCGCTAACAGTTTACAAAATGCTTAAAGACGACCGTCCGCTTGATCAATGTGCAGGGTAAAGCAGGCACGTTTAGGGCGCGGAAACCTGTGGTTCCCATAGATTTTAATATTAAGTTCTGGAATAGCACTTTTTCTCCGGTTTTGGAGTATACTGAGGAAATATTTTTTAAAGCCTGGCGCCGAGCTTTCTAATGGTACAAGCCCCAGATGGGTAACTGCCTCCGTTCAAAAGTTATTCAAGTTTTTTTTTTCTGGCCAACTATACTTGGACAGGACTATAGCATATGCGACCATGATTGGTGTAATTATGAGCATAATAGCTAGTTTTTGGAAAACAATTAGAATTTGCTTTTATTGTACTATAACAATAGCAATTTGCATCCAGGGATTGGCTTTGGGACTTTTTTAAAATAATCTTTGAGTTTATTAAATATCCTCTATGTTAGTAATTCTATTTGAAGATTCGAATATCACTTTCTGTAAGAAGTAAAATACTTTCAGATCCAGCACTGTTGTTCATCAGGATGCAGATCAACAACTCACATATTATAAACAGTGGCTATATCAAGATTGAGATTAGTGATGTGTACAGGGATCCCATATAGTTGCGATTGTGGTTGAGGTGACCTTTGAATTCTGTCCAGAAGCATGTTTCAAAGTAGATTAATTGCTAAAATGATTAGCATTGTTAGCAAAGCATACAAAAAAATGTGCATAACTTGCCAACCCCTACTATACGCTTCTTACTTTATTCTTGACATAAATACCTTCATGAATAATTGGTATTGCTCTTAGTTTAAAATTTTCCCCTTCCTGATTTTATCAGTTCATTCAAGTTCTAGACAGTCACATTATAATGATAATTATTGTGTGAATGAATAGTAGAATACAGTCTGATAGGAAACACAATATAGCCAACATTTTTCCATTAGTTGCTATGGCTATATCACCCCTTGAAAAAAAACCCCTCCCGCCCTTAACAAATCCTAGATCCACCCCTACTGGGGTTTGGGAACCCCTACTATCAATTTCATACCGTGTGAATTATAGGTCCTAGTACAAACTTCAGTAGTGAAGATATCCATGGCAGAATAAACCACATATTACAGAGTGAAGTGGCAAGATATTTCACTCTTGGGCTTTCATTTCATTGCCTCTGGCTTGTGAAAATAAATTTGCCTGCTCTTGAAATAGTTCACTATATTCCAATCTAACTGTTGCAGTAAGTACTATATGTATGAGTGGTAACCGTGCTATTCGGGATTAATAGCACGAGGCAATTGTATTAATTAAGAAAAATATTGTTAGTGTGCAAGGCATGCGTTGAATCCATCTTATCTTTCGCATCTGACAGGAAAACCGTGCAAACAACATTCTTGCACCATAGATAAAATAAAAATTCTTTAATTAATGCTTGCATGACTCATAAACAAAAAAAACAACTAATAAAATGCTAGAAGGGAGGATACTATTAGCCAGAAGGGAGGATACTATCAGTAGTATCCTCCCTTCTGGCATTTAGTATCCTCCCTTCTGGCATTTAGTATCCTCCCTTCTGGCATTTAGTATCCTCCCTTCTGGCATTTAGTATCCCTGTGCACTCTCTTGAACAACACTATGCTGGATAGAATGCCTACTTCACAATACAAAAAAGGGGTTAGCTATGTTCGAATGACCCCTAATAGCACAGGTTACCCGTGCTATCACTCGCTAATAGTAGGCCAGCTTTAAAAAAAAGTCTTTTGCAATTGTGGCTAACCGTATCGTTCACTTATTAAAGGATTAGCTTCCGCTGGAACTTTGTTTTCAACCTCAATCTACTCAACAAAATACTCAATAATAATGTATCACTTAAATTTTCAAAGGAAATGGTGCAGAAGTTATCTTTAAAACCAGGAAACTTATAATCAAATTTCACCCGTCCAATAATCCCCATCTGTAATATGCATTTTTTGTAATTTTTTGATACAATATACGACAATGAAACTGAAAGATGATTTTTTTGGTTTTTGGTTGGTTTGGAGAAATGAAAATTCATTTGAGATGTTATAAAGTATAATACTTGAGGATAAAAATTAAGTTCTATAACCCCACATCAGAGATTATCTCCAGCCTCTACTACATTATCTCTCAGACAAAATCAGCTCTATCTTGATTAAGAACAACTGAGTAAAATATTCTGAGAAAACTAGCTAAATACTTTAATGCATAGAAACAGTCCTAATATGTCATTATATTGTGTTCTGAATAAAGAAATCTAAATTTAATTTTTCATAATATTATGTAAATATAATATTAGTCAATATAATAATCTTCATTACAATAATAAATCATTTATTATGATGCAGCAAAATAATTTTCATTCAGTAATAATAATTTCCTTACAATCCAATTTTACATTCCTGAGTGATGGCCCAAATATTGTCACAAAAAATAAAAATGATAAGTTGCCACCATTTTATTGTAATTTATTTTTTTATTATTTTTCCTGATCCATGTCAAATTCCTCATCTAAACTGATATTAGATGTTAATTTAGATGACTAACTTTGACATGGATCAGAAACTGACAATTGAAGGTATTCTTCTATGCAATAGTAGAATGTGAACAAATACTCCATGACACTATGTTGAGACTCCCATGAGAGAAGGCTTTTGAGTCTTTTACAAAAAAAAAAGTTTTTGTTTTGTTTTTAACTGGACTTGTGGTGAATGCTGTAACTAATGCATTTATGTTAATTCCTTTCACTCCCTAGTCCCTTTATACACCACTTTATGTTCTGGATCATTCACGCCACATTCAGTCAGTTGAATAAAATTCTGGCTGTCTTCACTTCTGTTACTCAGTTCTGGTTATAGTATTGCAACATACACTAAGTGCTGTGTCCAACAACTCCTCTGAGGCCTAATAACCTGAGGCTGGGACCAAAATCAGCCTGCCAGAACTCTGGTGGCACCTTCCTTCTACTCGTCTCTGATCATCTCCCAGTTCACCTACCACAGGACCTAATCTTTTAAGTTCAAATAAATTTACCATGATGTTGTGCTTGGTAATATACTACATATCTTGAGTTCATTTTAATACACATATTGTAGGATTTTCCTTTCACTCTTCACTATCTCATTATTGGTACATGTTTGCAAATTACCTGAACTTTTCTTAGGCCAAATCCATTCATAGTATTGAGTATCTGAATTATGTTGTGCACTGATTACATGAATGTTTTCACCTTTTGCTAAATGCATTGTTGCAATATTTATTGTCATAAACCTTGTAGTATTGGAAACTTCAGTAATATTGATTCTTGTAAATAGATCGTTGTTACATGGAAGCATTAAGTCGATGTTGTGATGTTCATTTGGTGACTCAAGCTCCAGAGGTCTTCCATTATCGATATCTCGACTGAAATTATTATTATTTATAACAGCTGAGATGAAACATGCAGGAAATACTTCCCATTCAAAAGTTAAAATTGATGAGTTTAATAATACATGAAGTCCCGAAATTCTGAAGTTTTCTCGAATAGTTGAGCATTCTGTATATAAAGTTAAACATTTGTGAGCTTACACCTTATGTTGAGACAGTTAAATATATTCATAAAATTGAGAATTCTAAGAAACTCTTACAAAAATTGTATTTAAACAAGGATAGAGTAACAAAATAAAATAGTGCACTCTTACCTCCACTTTTTATAGTTATCATCACTCGGTTGCACCATACATTAACTAACGTAACAATTTCAAATAATGTAAACTCTAATTGAGAGTGTACTTGTGAAGAATTAATTAATAGAAGACGAGTTGACACCATCATATTGTTATCACTCAACAAAAGATCTGTGGTATTAATATTGTTATCTATTCCAGCTGTATAGTCTCTCATAGTAACATCATTCCAGTTCCAAAGAATACGAGCAGTTCCCTTTTCTATGCAAGACAAAGTGTAATTTTCACCAGGACATACTTCTAACGTAGGAGGTGGTGGATTTAGTGTAGTTTCTAAAAGATGTTGATGAAGGATGATAAAAATATAGCATAACAAAGGACAACACAACACTAAAGATGTTTTTAATCTGGACAGTACCTAACTTTCTATTTATGGTAACTTGAAGAGAGGAAAGCATTCATAGACACAAAACATAATATTCAATCAGTGCAACAGCCTACCCTACTTCCAACATTTAGAAGATTGCTGAATTATGCAGGATTTTTTTTAAGAGCTATATACTTGTCACTGAATTTACAGCAATATTATGCCCTTTCATCAGACATAGCTAATATCAACTGCATTGTAGTAAGCTAGTTACTCTCTTACGAAATAGAGCGCGTGTATCACCCAAGATCAGAAGAAGAAACACAACACAAATAGTATATCTTTCCATCGCGTCACAAGTATCTAATCCAAGCGGTAGAACTCTACACGTAATCCTTTACCTCCAGTTTCAAAGGAAATGAATATCAAATGGATACGAGCGGAATTCACAATGTTGTAGAAGAACAATGCAGTATCAAAACAAGTGTTTTCGTCACATGACCTTTTTGACGATACTTTCCTTACTACCGTGAAGTGGTGTACAGCTGATGCGGTATTTTTCATTGGCTTCCTCTGCTCGCTATGTCAGCGCTCTCAGTGTACGCTAAGGGACTTCCTGAAGGAGCAACAGCAGCCAGATATTTGGAGAAAATAAGAGTAATAGGCGTGGATCCATTTATTCTTTTCTCTGGTGGAAATGGTACTAATATTACCAGAGCAGGTTTGCCTCCTGTCTACTCAAGTGATGTTGTTAGTTATCTTGTGCTTCAAACTAGCTTCATCACAACAAAATCCTAGCATGCATGTTGAAAGAATTGTTCCAGATGTCACTTTATGGACAAGTTGTTTGGAGAAGGCTTTACATTTTTTAAAAGTGTGCTTACTACCAGAAGTTTTATGTCGCTGGTACTCAAGACCCTCAGATTGGTACAAAAGACAACGAAGGCACCAGTTCAGCTTCATTGGAGGTAGAACATTCAAATAGATCTGAGCATTGTTCACAGGTTGCTTCAACATCTCAAGTATATTGTTACTGCAACGGTCAGGAATATGGTGACATGATCGCATGTGACATTCCTGATTGTAAAATAGAGTGGTTTCATCTCGATTGCCTAAAAATCAAATCTGTAACTAAAGGTTAATGGTACTGTCCATCTTGCCGCATTCTTCCAGAGTTAAAGAAAAGAAAAGAAAGTTAAACTGAATTAGCAAACATTTGATTCGTCCATATTTAAATGTATTGGTATTGTTGCTATATTATGTATATTGTTACTATTACAATGTGCTGCACAATTTATTATCATTGTTATTAATATTATAATTTTTGTTATTATTATTATGATAATAGCATGACTGTGATAAATTTACAACTGGTATAGCTATATGAACAAAATTATTAGTGAAGTTCGAATGAAAATGGCTATATGTAATCATTTAAAAGGTAAAACTGAATCACAAACATTACAAAGTGCACAAGGTACTCGAACAATTTTATCAACCTGTGGGAAAGTATCTTCTTGTTTTTGGATTAAAAAGTCCACTTGAAGTGTTCCTCTCAGTATGCTGTACTTTTGGCGCACAGCACCTATCACCCTTTCCACATGAATCCGTACATTGGCAATATTTCGAGTTTCTTGTACTTCCAATGAACTCTACTGACTTTTACCCTTGGTATATGCTGGCAAATGAAGCTTTGCTTGCATCATTCCGATACTGTCAGATATATCAAAACCGCGATCAGCAAGAACAATATCTCCTGGCATCAAGCAATCAAGTATTCCACTGGACTCAGTGAGAAATTTATCACTAACCATGCCACCCCAAGCTTCAGAAACAAATGAAACTGTTCCATGCGGGGTAATACCAATCAAAACCTTCACGGTACTATGATGTTTGTATAGGAGGACCATGTTATTGCTCTGGCCAGCAGATTGGAAGGGCGCTCAATAAACACTTCAAAACAGTCGATAATAACAGCTACATCTTTTCCAAATGAACTCCTAAAACATTTTGGCATAGTCTTCCACAAGCTATCGCGATCAGGCCAGACATTTAAGGATCGCAATACAGTATCCATAAGTGTAAGCCACTTAGACAAAACATGAGACACTTTAGTTACTGATACTCCGAACCGATACGCTAAATCTTTGTATGGACTATCAAGGCGAAGTTTCATGAGTGTCATTATATATTCTTGAAAAGGGTTTAGTTTTGTATTTCCACTACAAGGTGAACTAATAAATTCGAAAAGTGTTTTTAATACTTTAAAATTCGGTAATCCAGTATAGAATTTTACACATTCTTCATCATTGATGAAACCTTTTTCAGTGAATGTTTGCATCATTTCCTTCAGCACTAATATTTCAACTTGCAAAATGGATATCTGTCGCTTACATTTTAAAAGTTCGTCAACTTTTTTATTCATGATTGCCGAAGTCAAATCTGTTTGACAAAGTTGCTTGAGTTACCTGAAATTCACCATTACCTTCATTGCTATTACCAGAACCACTTTCAGTAGCTTCAGAAAGCAAGATTGGCCTGTTGTCTTTTAAAGACTCCCTGGATTTGGCCCTTATCCACCGCTCCTCTGCAGCTCTAGCTTTGTCCTCACAAAATTCTCTGCTGTGGCCTAGGTTGAGACTTGGAAGCCAATCAGGATTGGTTTCATCTAGTAGAGAAGCTGGCTTTCCAGAGACAAAATATTTGGAGCAAATTCTATCATCTCAATATCATCTGTGTTAAATTAGCTCTCTTTATGGCCGATAAAAATCCTTGCCGACGTTTTTGGCTCAACTTTTTCACTCCATGCCCTCTGTTGGTAACAACTTTAGGGATCCTATAAAAGGACACATCCTTATCACGTCCAGAACGCTTGCTACAGCCATCAACTATACACTGCACCCAACAACTATACACTGCACCATTGTTCAACGTGCCGAACCTGTACACCAGCACCGCGAGTCACGTGATGAGCTGTGTCGGGCGAAAACACTCTATTTGTAGAAAGGGGAGGAGCAAGTCTTGCACAGCGAGACATTTTACCAAACCTCTATTCTAGTTTTCATTCACCACCCCCTTTTTGGGAGAGATATACTGATGATATCTGTACTGCATTGCCTAAAAATCTAGCCCTTTCATTTCATCAACATCTAAATACAATTGAAAAAACAATAAAATTTTATGTTTGAAATTGAAGAGAATTATACACCAGCTTTTCTGGATACCATTGTTACATGTAGTAGCCTCTAGAAATGTTGGAAATTAAAGACTGACTCTGCAGATTCCCTACATGAAATTCCTGAGAGTGGCAGTAGGGACCTAGGATTATAGTGCACTAGAAATAGTACTTATTACTTGTGCTACATCACTAATGCTACTAGAATGGCCAGGATTAGCCATTTCTTTATACTCTCTTAGAGCTATCCTATTACAAAAATAAGGCAATAGCTGCATGCAGTAAATATACCAATATTATGTCATCCACACGTAAAATAACACTTGATCTCATGACCAAAGTATTATGCTAGAAATCAGTTACTAAAGTAAGCTCCTTCTTTATAAAGTAGGCATTCACTTTACAAAGAAGATGCATAGTTACTTTAAAAAGTAAGGCCTTAGTTTAGGGATGCCAATTACGACCCTTCCTCAAATTGCCCAAATTGATTTACTTTTCTTATTCAATTTAGTATATTGGGCGCTCCAAAGCTCCTCTCTAGTCTGGCAACTAGAGACCCTTTATCCAAGAAAACTAGAAATTGCCCTCTCCTCAGTATACTCCATTGCTAGATTAGCTACTGTTACAGATACTGGGTATCCCATTGCTGTACCAAACACTTGTTGATATAATTCGGCATCATTATGACAAATATGTTGCACTTAGACAAATTTTAAGTAGCCTGACAGCTTCTTCTGCTATTTTCCTGCAGTTTTCACCGAAATTGAAAATGGAAAGATATTAGATCTTCTCGATAATGTGGATAGACTCTGTCTCCATTGTATCCACTTACCTCATATTAATTGATGTCTTCATGATTACCAAGAGAGCTAGAACAGGTACTCCGTGTCTATTGAAGGCTGCATGTCACCCCAAGAGGTGTTTTATGAAGGTTGGACACATTTCAACCATTAAGTGTGACAACTGATTATGATAAATCTCTTCGTATTTCAAATGTTTGGTAAACATTTAAGTGGTATGTAGACTGTATTTTTTTCACTACCATATCATGTGTACTACCCTATCACCTTTTTCTTGTTTAAAATCAATCTATATTTTTATGAACTTATAATTAGATACAGCTATTCAGCACAATTAACTTTTCTATTGTTAATTAACTAGCAAGAACCAGCCTTAGAATGATGTTTGATAAACTAACTTTTGCAAATAAAGAATGCAGTAGAATAGGGCTTTTTTTCTTCATTGTTATCATATTCTACCACTTAGCTAGTTAAAGTTACATCATCCCTTTCCTGCTCTTATTCTGAGAATACTCTTTACTTTTCTTATTCTATCCTTTCCTTTATTCATCTCTTTCCTCTTTAGTTTTCCTTTGTTTATCTCTCCTGCATCTAAGTCTCTCTGGCCTTCTATCGTGTGGCATTATAGTTGTTTGCAAAACTTTTGCATTGTCTTTCGATACTTTCACTATCCTTTGAAATTTTGCCACCACTAAATAGTTTATTTTCATTTGTAAATTACTATGTAATTGTGTAATTTCAATAGGGCCATCAGCCCTATTATAGACTGCCAATTGGATCACAAGAAAAGAAAATAGAATGTAAAACTGACCAATCACAAAGAGGATAATGAAGTATTAAACTAACTAGTCAAATGAGAGAGCAAACATACACACAAATTGTAACAAGTAACCTAGGCAGCACAAAAATCATATGTATAATTCAGCTGCTACTACAACTGCTGAAACTAACACTCAAACAACATACAAAAATACATACAGAATAAATGTCTGGCAATAAGTTAATACTGTTGTGGGGTGTGGTCCCCATAAGTGTACATTAGTGAGTTTATTCAATTATAGTATTATTCTCTGCTGAATTCAATATGCTGAATTGGCTACAGTAGATATTACTTCTTTGTCTAAACTGACTTGCTCATATAATGGAACATCTTGATGTATATGATCATTTGCCTTCACCTTCTCCTCATTTTGGTTGTAGTTTCTATAATGTGTATAAAAACTCCAAATGTTGATTCAATTATTATTATTAGATACCAATAACAATAATTAATTTTATGTAGTATACATTCATAAAACTAGAAAGAGTGCTAATCCTCAGGTTAGTTAAAAATGCATTAATTTGCAATAAAAAACAACAACTCACTATTGACGAATAACCAAGTTCTTAATTTTCAACTTGTGACAGTATTAGTTTTATTCTATTTATGAATATAAACTTAACTTGTCTAGCTAGGGCATTTTAAATAGGCCTGATATCTCCCTTATACACACCTGGGACTGCTCCATACTTTTAAAGCTGTTTTACGAGCTTGATAATCAGCAATATTTTTTTTACGACTTTCTGAGGACTTCATGGCATTTTTTGGCTTTAGTATTAACCTTGTCTTGGTAGAAAAAAAATAGCTACAAGAACATTTGAACTTTCTGACATGCACGCTACACAAACACTTGGGACACATTTTTTTGAGAGCAGGCAATGCTTATAGTTGGTAAAATAAGAGCACCTCCAGCAGCACAAACTTCCCAACACCGGAAAAAATAAGTTGAGCACTGCAACAAATCTGAACTGGGCTCGTAAAATTTGTACGCTCATTTGAGCACGTATGATTCTAAATGGTAGCTAAACGATTGAATGAGTGTGGTCGTATAGCTGCACTCGCCGTAGTCTGCCTTTTCTCTCGTTTTCTCAAAAGCTAAGCCGAAATTCAAAATGTATAATAAAACACAAAAATTGATATTTATAATATTACATTTGATGTAAAATTCTTACTTCGTGTAATCTTTATCTGCAAGGTATACATAGCTACATAAAACTTTTTATAAAAATAATATAAAGCTGTAACTTACCTTTTGTTTTCATTTTATATTTTATTATAATAAAAACAACTGTAAGAGCAGCAATCAATATAAATAATTGTCCAATGAAAATTGTGCTTATTACAATGATAGTAATATTATCAATGCCAAGTCCTGGAGTAGAGTTATTCAGTAATCCTGTAAATAGAAAAAAACATTAAAATATGCAATACTTTTATGATTTTAGCTAATCACATACCAGTCTGAGTAGTTGCATTGTCTTCACGATTTGTAGGAGTACTCGCCAGTGAAGTATCTGTTGGGTCTATACATTATATTATTATTTGGCATATTGCAGTCTAATAATGAAGCAACAATAGTGAGAACCCAGCACTGCTGCACAATACCTAGCTATTACAAAATTATTTATTTAAATTCTGTCTTCTTTTTACTTTGTAATATGAAATCACCAGAGTTCAGCACATTTTAAAGTTTTGTTTAAGAGTTTTTGAATATATCTGATGTAATAAAGCCCCCCTTGAATCTAAGAAGTTACTTTTGCTCCAATTAGATTGAATTTCTGTATGTAACCAAAAAATTGTATTAAATTAAGCTGGGTGGAGAAGATTCTTCACACCTATAGTTATATATATATATACATATTATATTATATATAATATATATAATATTTCATATATATATATATTTCATATATATATATATATTTCATATATATATATATATCCAGGGGTGGATTTAGGGAAGGCTGGACTGGTGTCATGTATGAGTTCCCCTTTTTCAGATTGAGCCCTCATTTTTAGCTACTTATTGTTCATCGTTGTTTTTCCTTGTACTCCAACAATTATATTGTGATCTTCTCTTGAACAGACTTCTACTTATTGATATGCTGAGTCAGAATTTTAACTGCTTGTGTCCTTATACAATATTATTATGGCAAACACCAAAGCGGAGCTATAACTGTCGATTCTACCGACTTGTCCTTCGAAATATTTTGAAATTCACAATCAGCAGTATAGCATTGTTAGTAGCTAAAGTTATTAAGACTTCTTGTTAATTAAATTATTGATTTCATTTATTTATAAAATATAATATGTTGAAAACTTATGAGATGAACAGAATATGAATAGACACAAATACAAAATATACTTGTGATCCAAGATGAAAGTGGAAAAAAGCTTATTAACTTTGGCTGTATTACAAGTTGCTAGCAAATGATAGCTATATAAATCTGACTTATTCTGACTATTGGCACTTGTTATTGAACAGGTAGGCAAACAAACTTACCAACATTCTGTCAGAAAGTCCTGTACCCTTCTGTGACAACAGGTCACTCCACCTATACTTTTACCACACTCAGCAACTTAGGCTCATCATGATACAAAGCTAGAAACTCGGCCAACGGAGGTGAAGTTGCTAACAGTTTACAAAATGCTTAAAGAAGACCGTCTGCGTGATCAATTGAACCGTGCAGGGTAAAGCAGGCACGTTTAGGGCGCGGAAACCTGTGGTTCCCGTAGATTTTAATATTAAGTTCTGGAATAGCAATTGTTCTCCGGTTTTGGAGTATAGTGAGGAAATATTTTTAACAGCTTGGCTCGGAGCTTTCTAATGGTACAAGCCCCAGATGGGTAACTGCTTCCGTTCAAAAGTTATTCAAGTTTTTTTTCTGGCCAACTATACTTGGACAGACTATATCATATGTGTGGGAACGAACACAGCAACGGCAATGGAGAGACGGAAGCGAAGAGAAAGAAGGGAATGGAGAGAGAAAAAGAAGTCGTGGTGACAACCGTCACTAACACTTGTTTGTTTTGTTATTTTAATTTAATGTTTACGATGTGCTTGTGTTTGAGTTTTGTGGTGTTGTTTGGTGTTTATTTATTGTTGTTGTGCAATCATTCATTCACGTCATTTTGGTGTACATGGCACAATTCACGGTCCAATCATCCACAGAATTAAACTCCCCAGTAACCGGAAGTTGGGTCACTTCTGTGTGTGTGTGCCAAGTTGGTGATTAAAATCTATCTCTGGCAACTTGCTAAGCGGCATCGCACAGTCGTCTGGTGGCAGCGTACCTAACAAGGATCACCTAGCGGTGAAAGGCCAGAGTGAACCTCCCCACATGTGAACCTTGAGATAACTCAAGTTATCACCTAGTGTCATCTTATGGTTATATTACACCAGCTCATTAGCCCTCAGCATGCACGCGGGAGGGTTACAGTAGTCGTCTTGTCTGTTTGTCTGTCTGTCTGTCATGCTCTGATTTTGGAGATTACTGACAATTAACGGTTAATTTAGGTTTGAAATTACTCAGGACGAAGATTTAAGACCTTTTATTGTGCTAACTTTCTGATTTGGGCTAATCATTGAGAAAACGTGAAGCTTTCAACTCCATGTAGGTACCAGCTTTTATGGCCAATGCCCCCTTATGTCATGTCATAATCACGTGAGCGAACAATTTCGGCAGCCAGTGGTATAGTTCGCTTTAAGCTAAGGGAAGTTAACGGAGTTGAATGAAGTGAAGTTTCACTTGAAAATGTATATTGGTGAGTTTTCCTGGCTAGTTTAGCTTTTTCTCTTATGAAGACAGAGTTTCCTTGTACCATTTTCATTGGTTGAGTTATTTTGATGCCTCATTAAAAATAATTAACATAATTCTTTTTCTTTTGGATGGAGATTATATTGTATTAGCTAGTTAGTATTTAATAGAGCTGAGGGTTGTACCTTTGGTGCTTAGTTACAGCAACCAGCCTTGCTTACCAGTTTTCAGGGTTTTTACAGCTACCTTACTCTAGTGGAACCTACCATACCAGGTCAGAGTAGCTGCTAAAATATTAGCTGGGGGTGTGGGGATCCCCTAGCTAGAGAGTTTTATGGCCAACTTCATACCAAGGGTTACCAACCAACTACTTCAGTGTAGGTATCTAGCAATGAATAAACCACTTATTACATTGGTCAGAGTGATATGGCTAGATGTTTCACTCTCAGGCTTTATTTTCATTGCCTCTGGCTCTGGAAAATAAATTAGCCTGCTCATGAAATATTTCTACCATATCACACTCTGACTCATGCAATAAGTTGAGTGTAAGTAAGTGGTTTATTCCATTCTAAATATATTCACTGAAGTAGTCCATTGGTAACTCTGGGTGTAAAGTTGGCCCCATGGCCCAACTGATATTTTTGCAGCTTGTAGTAAGCTAGTCACTCTCTTACGAAATTGAGCGTGTGTATCACCCAAGATCCGAAGATGAAACACCACACAAATAGTATATCTTTCCATTGTGTCACTTGTATCTATTCCGAGCGGTAGAACTCTACACGTAATCCTTTACCTCCAGCTTCAACGGAAGTGAATATCAAATGAATAAGAACGGAATTCACAATGTTGTAGAAGAACAATGCAGTATCAAAACAAATGAATAGAGGTTATGCGTTTACGTCATCGCGCGGTAGCAACCGTTGCTAACCGCCATTTTGAGAGGCAAAAGGAGGTTCCCGCGAACAGCTGATTAGCTTATGGAAGCCATATCAGAGTATTTCACCGGCTTTTCTAAAGAGAGTAAAGCTCGTTATGCAGCCAAAGTCACTGCAATGGGATTAACTTCTGACCCTTATGTCATGCCAAGTAAATCTTGGGTAGCCCAGCCGAATAAAGTCCCTGATGTATCATGGAGTGATATGTTCCTGTATCTTATGCAAACTCCTAGTGCTTATACTACAGAGGAACTTCAGGTATTTTGAATAAAGGATTGAGAATTGCTAATGATATTGTTGTTCAGGCTTGGAAAGCCATGGTAGGAGGGGATAGCTTCATGAAGGCAGGTTGGGTTCATGACATGCGTGCTCATGTATTCAGTCATCAAAATGAAGAGAGAATTCTTGTGATGGGAAAAGTAAATTTTATAGTTAGCTATTTTGCGTAATTTTTTTAAATATAATTAGGTAAAGCACTCTCAAAGAATGACAGCAACTCCCCTTATACCATGGGTAGGATGCACACTTTCAGGAGAAATTATTTCAGCACACTGCACTTGCATGGCTGGGTAAGTAAAACATCTTTCTTAATTTTTCTACATAGATTTAATGTGCTATTAGTCTAGGCGAAGCTTGCAGCCATATTGCAGCTATATTGACAAGCTTGATCAGAGCTGCACAGATTCAGTCTCAGTCTGGAGTAACAGCATGTACATCACAAAAATGCAGTTGGCTTCCTATGTCTAGGGATGTAAGTTATCTCAAATATTGTTAGTGGACAGAAACATTTCAAATTAATGAAATGCTGTAGGTATCACATGCCGATGTGCATGACATAGATTTTACTTCACCATCTTCTAGAAAAGAAAAAAATGATCGCCCTGCACGGAAACATCGACGAGTTGAACCTCTTTCAGAGACCGAGATTTCAAATTTTTATGAAGTTCTTAATTCTTGTGAGAAAAAGCCTGCTATACTGAAAATAACACCACCTTATTCTAAACAGTTTATACCATCATCTAATACTGAGACACTACCTAGTCCTATCTCCGAACTATATGATCCTGACACACTGCAACTTAACTATGTTGATTTGCTCACTAAGTGTGAGGAAATAGGAAAGAATATTTAGGTAATTTAATACTACTACAATATTACTTATGTTAGTTATAGTTCTTTATTTCATCTTAGATTACTGCTGCACAAAGTCTTATGTTGGAAAAATGTAGATGTAAACTGTGGCACATACACAGAGAAGGTCGCATTACAGCTTCAAATGTCAAAGCAGTGATAGCAACCAATCCATCAATGCCTGCTCAAAGCCTGATAAAGCGAATATGTTATCCACAAGCCTTTAAATTTTCTACTGAAAGTACAAGGTAACTGACTATTTTGCAGATTGAGATAAAAGTTTATCTATGATGCATTTTGCAGGTGGGGATGCAAACATGAAAAAACTGCTTTGGAAAATTATTATAAACAACAGAGTAGTATTCATATTAATTGTATTGTAGAGAAAGCTGGTTTGTTTGTAAGCACAGAAAAACCTTTTATTGGTGCTTCTCCTGACAGCATTGTGACTTGTGATTGCTGCGGTAAGGGTATTGTTGAAATAAAATGCCCATTTTGTTTCAAGGCTGGACTTCCAGAAGATGACTCTCAAAGTTTTTGCATGCTGAAGAATGATGGTATGTTAATGAAAGATTATATGAAACTAACTGAATTATGTTCTGTTCTTTAATTATAGCTGGAATGTGGGAACTTAGAAAGGACCATGCATACTACTACCAAGTGCAAACACAATTGAATGTAGTGAACTGTGAATATGGAGATTTCGTTGTTTGGACCGAAAAAGAGACTATTATCGAAAGAATTCAAATCGATCGCAATTTTCATGCAAGTAACCTGATCGAAATAGAACATTTTTTTCTCTACAGTGTACTTCCAGAAGTCGTTGGTAAATGGATCACTAGGAAGAATGTTGCTGGAGAAGATGGTATTGTAACTACAGACTTCAAGGAAACTATATTACCAACAACATCACAGGATGAGGATGACAACAAAAATTGGTGTTTTTGTGGACAGCCGAGTTATGGTGAAATGATAATGTGCGAGTCTGATCGATGTGCAATAGAATGGTTTCACTTTGACTGTATGAGAATTCGTGCCCCACCTAAAGGAAAGTGGTACTGCCCTTCATGTAGAAGGCATAGTAAAAAAAAGAAGAAATCTAACTCTTAATAATCATTACTTTTATTACTTTATTAATTTATTTACCTGTAGTTCTATTAATAAAATACACTTTATAAGGAACATTTATTAATGAGCATTAATGTTAATTAGTAATTTACAGTATAAATCAGTCCTGTGGTACTACAGAAGGACACAGGTTAACCAGTGAGCAGCAAACTCTTACAATTTTGTCTATGCTAGCCTGCTGCTCATCCTTGTCGGCAATCATGCTTATAGGTAAAGTATGTTGCAAAATAGTATACTTTTGCTTTAGTACACCAATTAACCGTTCCACATGTATTCGTACCATGGACAGTTCTCTGCTCCAGTCCACCTCCACTTTTTCTAACTGTTTCTTTCCTTTTGTAAAGGGTGGAATCTTAATTTCTGCAAGAGCCATATGAGCATATTCATCACATCTGAATCCTCTGTCAGCAATAATTGTATCACCAGGCAATAAGTAATCAATAAGACTAGATCTTTCCACAATTTCTTTATCTGACATTCGTCCTCCAGCGCACCGAGAAACATACGATATGGTGCCCTGGGGAGTTATTCCAATTAAAAACTTGATAGTAGAGTGGTGTTTATAGTTCGACCAAACTTGAGCACGAGCAAGAAGATCAGAAGGTTGCTCAATAAAAATTTCTGTGCAATCAATAATAACACATGCCTTCTTAAAAAATTTTCTGAAACTGGTTGGTAGAGTTTCACGAAGTGTTTCCCTGTCTGGCCATTTAATTAAATGAGTAAGTCGAGCATTCATAATATCTAAAATCTTATGAAAATTACGTGAAACCGTACTTTGATGAACACCAAAGCGAAAAGCAATATCTTCATCCATGAGATTAAGGCGAAGTTTCATAAGGAACATCACAATACTTTCAAAAACACTCAATTTACTATTTGGCATAGGGGGTAAAGCAGGTGAAACAAGGGTAATGACTGCACTAAATACTCGCCAACACGACAGACCAGTATAAAATTTAACTAAATCATCTTTCTTTTGAAATGCTTCCAGCGAAATAGTATTAGTAGAATTATCTTCCTTTGCTTGAATTAGATCTTGCCGGAGAATCATATTGTCATGCTGTAAAGACTTAATTAATTTTTCACGATCATCAATCATAGCTCCAGTTAATTCTGTTTGACATGCAATGCCAGGTACAGAGTCATCATCATAGGATAAATTTGATTCTTTTGAGGAAGTAGAGGCAGCTGATTTATTTCTTTCCTTTAGACGTTGATATCTTCTGGATGCTTGACGGCTTTCACTGGATTCATATCCCAAATTTACTGATGGAGCCCAATCAGGATTGTTTAAGTCGTAAACTGTTGAGGGCTTACCAGAAATAAAATGAATTGAACAGACCCGAGCACCTGGTCCTGGACACCATGCTTTTCTGTTAATCTTACTGATCCAAGCAGAACGACGTGCAATTGAAATTTCCCGAGTTTTGTCTCCTTGGCATTCAATCACCTGCAAGACATTTTAAGGATTACAAAGATATTCATGCTTGCTCTTATTACAGTAGTATAACTTGTAACACCATATGACTGACTAGAACACCATATGACTGACTACAACACCATAGGACTGGCTACAACACCATAGGACTCACTAAATCAGCATATGACTGACTACTGCAACATATGACTGACTACAACATCATA
>WLWD01004703.1_pt1 | contig 24818 bp, 13 predicted proteins | sample 6712731 | NCBI WGS metagenome assembly WLWD01 (sample SAMN12718690, study PRJNA576275) | sponge metagenome | isolation source: marine sponge | host: Mycale hentscheli | place: New Zealand: South Island, Marlborough, Capsize Point | collected 2014-11-01 | reverse complement strand
AGTCCACTCTCCATCTGCTTTACATCTCAATTTGTAAAGTGAATTGCTATTTTCTGAACTACATGTAATGATTGCAGTAAATTCTCCAGAAATATTGGAATTGTATTGTACCCTAGTAAACCTATCTTGCAGAAGAGGACACATTCCTAAAACATTATAATAACAAAGTAAGGTAAATGCACGTGTCTAATAAAATGCTTACAGTTTTGTATGTGATTATTGTATTATTCTTTATTAGCACAACTCTATTCTATGTTCACTTAATTATTCTAAACAGCTATAAATTGATTGATTACCGATTATAAAAGTTGTATTGATAGTATCTGCACATGATCCACTAGACACAGTAATATTGTACTGTGTAGAGTAGTCCAGAGCTAGTGTGACAGATGTAGTATCAGTTATGACATGAAGTCCATGGAGGAGGAGAGACAGTCACTTCATAGAGTGTCCTGTTACTCACATCTACTGGACTCCATGTCACAAGGAAGATATTGTTTTGGTGGGGAGTGAGAATGAGTTCTGTAGGGACTAATTATATATCATATCAATAATGGTTGCACTGATTAGTGCAAAAAATAACAATACAATTGCCAAATAAAGAGATGCATCAAAAAATGACCCTTTTATGAAATTTGGACATGCACAGTATGTTAGTACCACTTGAAAGCACAGCGCGACACCGAACTGTGTTGATAATTAGAGTTGACAAAAAGTTGACAAGTGCAGAGGTAATCAGGCTAATTATCAACTGACCATACCTGACCTGACCTGTTCCTACACCCCTGACTTTGACTTTGTCATACTTTAAAAGGAGAATTTAATGTAGAGCTCAAGAGCTAAACTCACTTATTTGTTACTACTCCTATATATGTGGTGAGTAAAACAACAACTAGTAATTACTATTGGTTACGAAGTGTAGCTATGCATATTTTATCCAATTTTTGTGCTCAAGAACATCACCAGACATAATAAGACATAATTAGTTTTTGGTCCTTAGCATTTGAGATGGTAATAACTTTGCTTCACTTGCCTCTGTATTGAAAGTCCATAAACATATATTTATGACCACACTGTAGTGTTGTTCCATTGAAGTCAACCAGTTCATGAAATGTGAGAGTAACTCTGATACCGTAGTCAGGGATGTTCTTTTCATAAATAATAGTGTAATTCCCTAGCAGTAATCCAATAGATGGAGTAAAAGGATTAAATAATATTGATATAGAATTTTGATGAGGCCGTATAATCTTTCCATCAATATTACTTTCATTGTCATTACAGGTAATGACAGCAGCATCATTGTTACAAAATGGAGTCTTGACCTTAACTGTTTCTAAAGAAAACAATTATTACTGTACTGTATATTATTATATTTAGAGAGAATCACTGACCAAAAAACACAAAAAAGTTAAAACACCAAACGTTTCAGCTACGGACTGTAGCCTTCATCAGTGGTAATGATTCAAAAATAAAATAAATAGTTACTATGACAGGTGAAAGCCTAAGGATGGTACATGTTAAAGCACTTGGTTGGTAACCATGAGTCCTGAGGGTTAGCTATTTTGTTTTTTGTTTATATGTTTCACTAGGCTACCATAAACTTGAGGCAACAATCCTTCATCTCTGTTGATTTTGCTCCCTTTAGTTTTAATGTACCATGACTCCAAATAACAACGAGGGTATAATTGATGGCAGATGTCAATCACTTACCACTCTTCCAATCAATAACATGACTCTCTTTCATTGCATGTTCTGCGCTGAAAAATGATAAGGTGAAGTTAGAGCTTGCGTATGTTCTTTTAATCTATGTGTTATTGTTCGTCCAGTTTGCCCAATATAAGAGATGTGACAAGTTCCACATGATACCTGGTATATCACTCCTGTTTGTGACTCAACTGGAATGGGATCTTTTGGATGAACTAGAAGCTGCCTGAGGGTAGTGTGTGGCTTGAAGCAAGTTCTTATATCCAATGGTAACAGAATTCTCTTTATGCATTCTGACACATTCTTTATGTAAGGTAAGACTACTGTTGCCTTGGGTTTCATCATCACCTTGCTACTAGATGCTGGTCTCGCTCGCATGGCATTTGAGATGACACGTGAAGGGTAGCCGTTTATCTTTAAAGCAGATCGGATATGTGCCCTGTCTATATTTCTGTCCTGATCAGAGCCACAGATGGAGTTGGCTCGACAAAAAAGAGTCTTGATGACAGCTATTTTATGAGCTATGGGATGGTGGGATGCAAAAGACAAGTATTTATCTGTGTGCATCTTCTTACGAAAAACGGTAGTGGATAATGTTCCATTGGAATTATGCTTCACTGTTGTATCCAGAAAAGAGAGTTCACCATTGGATTCCAACTCAATGGTGAAGTTGATGGTCTCCTCTATAGAATTTAGATGGTTTAAAAATGGTTGCACTGAAACTTTTGGTAAGGCTGTAATGTAGCTGAAACGTTTGGTGTTTTAACTTTTTTGTGTTTTTTGGTCAGTGATTCTCTCTAAATATAATAATATGTCTACAATACCTGATCACATAGGATTTTACAGATTTATATATTACTGTACTGAGCTGCATACTATCTTTTAATTTTAATCACAAACTGTTTATACGAGAGCACCCAAGAAGAAGGAGTAACATGTGACATCATTATTTTGAAATCCTTATAGTTCTATTTAATGTATACACTGAACTGTGTGATTGGGATTTAGCTTATCAGAGTTTATGATAACTTTATTGGGAATAATTTCAACTTTTCAACTGACAGATATAGTAAACAATTGGGGAAACACTTTGGTACTCATGCTTAAGCATACTTAAGTACAAGTAGGTACAGGTCATAAAGTACTCATGAAAATGCTCAAAGCCTTTTGGTAAATTGATTTAAAATACACTGTATTTAAGCACTGCCTAATTTTACTAAAACTTCTGAGTACTTTTGAAGTACATGTAACTAGTATCATCATAATGCATAATTACTTTGTTCAGCAAGAAGTAATGTGCTGCTCCAACTGCTAATATGTCATAAGCCTCTTACCAGCTCCACTAAGATATCAGGTGGCCTCCATTTATATACAAGACAGTGACAAGTGGAAACTAATTTTTATCCATATTAGACAGAAAGAATTAATTGTAATTGACTTCTGAAAGTATTGTTCCCCTGACAAAACTTCCAACAAGTCAATGAAATGCATACTGTGTTTAGCCCGGTTAAAAACAACAACTAATCATTATGTTTACTGTAATTGGTACTTAAGTACAAGACCAATGTATGCGTACTTTTCAAGTAGCCATCACAAATTTAAGGTATTTGTAGTGATACTCAACCACTATAAATTTATAAGTACTCGTAGAGTACACAAATACTTTACAAAGTATTTCACCTTATGTTTGCTTTTAACAATGGCTGCTATAACTTTAAAAATTGTTATTATTACAATTGTTTCATCTGGGAATAACTGAAACATTGTAGTGAGTGACTTCACTACAAGATGAGTGTGTTAAAAATTCTATAACTAAACATTAACTCATTGCTCAAAAGTTTAAGAAAATTGCTCTCATAATAGTGCTTGAAAGCTAGGTGGTCAAATAAAAGTTTATTGTAGCATGTTTAAGTGCAAATAATAATAATACTTAGACACATTTTTGTTACTAACCTAGAGTAATATTTGATAATGGATGATATAAACTGTTATTTTCAACTTGATAAGATACTTGTATAACGTAATTACTGAAATAAATTGAACTACACCGATTGATATATGTTGTAATGTTTTCAATAAACATTATCTCTGATGTAACAAATGCAGATGTCACTTCCAAGTGATATCTTATGTTTTTGCAAGGTGAAGTGAGTTGTACTTGTCCATTATGTGATACTTGTAGAATAGGCTGAGGATCTTTCAAATATTACAGAAATAAACACAATACAGCTATCATAGTTGTCTAATTTGACTGTTATAATTACTAATCTTACGTGTCATGATCAATTGAATAGACTCTCTATTACATACTATAGTGGATCCAATGAAAGGAATAGGAGTAGGTATTGTTAACTGCACAGCAATGAATGATTCGTTTTTGTAGACAATATGGAATACCAGTTCCACAGATTTAATTACAAATGTTTGTTCATTAACTTCGTTGTGTATGCTATAGCTATTAAAATATGTTGGAAATCCAATACCAGGCTGTATCTCCCAGTTGATATAATTACTAGAACATATAAAAACTGCTGGTTCATTTGGGCAGTTGACACTGTCATTACCACTGACTTGAACTAATCTTCCTAAATTTTGAAGTATATTAAAACAATTAGTAATAATGCTTAGTTGTATACTTACCAAACACAGACAAGAATAGGTGGCAAAGAAAGTATATATAGACTAAATGTGCCATATTTTATGAGACTCTCCTTTAAATCTGACACTAGGATCTCTAGCTAAATAGCTAATGTAAAAGGAAGGAAGAAATATGTATTTCCTGTCTCCATTTCAATACTACTTTAAAGAAGGTGAACCATTTTAAAGATAACATTTGAATTAGAGAATAACCACAAACAGCTGTAATTGTGCTATAAGGTTATGCTAAATCATTTTAGTGTGTCAGTCTTTGAAATTTTATCAGCCAGTTAAGTTCTATTGAGTGTTTAAGGCATAATATGTAAAAGCTATTCCTTCATGGAATATATTTATACGTTATGTATATTTATTCCACCCTAGATATCTTCATAATGATAATCTTAGGTTCAAGCTTGTTGTTTCACTCTGTATTCATAGTAAACAGCCAAGCTCACAACTTTTCACCAGCTTGAGGATTGGGGAACCCCTACAGCCAACTTCACAAGTACAAACTACAGTAGTGAAATATCTAGGGTAGAATGAACCACTTACTACACTCAGTCAGAGTGATATGGCAAGATATTTCACTGTCAGGCTTATTTTCACTCGCCTCTGGCTCTTAAAAATAAATTAGCCTGCTCTTAAAATATTTCACCATATTAAATTCTGACTCATGTAATAAGTATTATATATTATATCACTGCATGAAAAGTGTCCATTGACAACCATAACAAAATCGTAAATTAGCGTATGATCAGTTTAACTAGCTTGATAACCTCTACAGAATTGTCAACTTTTTGTCAACTCTAATTATCAGCTCTGTTTAAGGATTTTATTATGGAGTCTTTTCAGGCAGTGTATATAAATATTTATGTTATTATGTATATATATAAAGTATAGGCTGTACTATGTGATTGGGATTTGGCTTATCGGAGTTTATAATAATATTATTGGGAATAGTTTCAACTTTTTACCAGACAGATGGAGTGTAAACAATTACAGCACTGTTATTGCAATTCTCAATTGTGAGCGACAACGGCGACACCAGCAACAGCAACACCAGCAATAGGGACACCAGCTACAGATATGGGGTGAAATACTTTGGTACTCGAGCTTAAGCACAATTAAGTACAGTTAAGTACAAGTCATAAAGTACTCATGAAATACTCAAACCCTTTGGTAAATTGATGTAAAATAAGCACGCTTTATTTACACACTTCTTATTTTTACTAATACTTCTAAATACTTTGAATTTAATGTAACTAGTATCATAATGCAGATTAGAAGTAATGTGCTGCTACAACAGCTAATATGTCATAAGCTTCTTACCAGCTCCATGAATATAATCACCTCCATTTATATTCCAGACATAGTGTTGTAGATATAGCTCCAATATGGATTATACCCAGAAAAAATTGGTAGAGAGACAATTTTGGTGTCAGAAGAAGCAGAATTTATCACAGATTAACATATCCAAAATCCTCTAAAATATTTTCACTGAAAAAAATAATATAGCACTTTTTACTAGGCCAAGTACACAGCAATTATTTTTTGTGGTTAGACCTTGCTAGTAAGAACATTTACTGCTTACAAGAACCAATTCACACTGCTTGTAAGAACATGCACCTGCTTGGTATAGTCACATGACCCTTCTGACTGCAGCTGTTTTCATTGGGTGTTTCTGTCTGCTTTCTTTGAGTGTTTCTGACTGCTTTTGTGAGTGCTTCTGACTGTGTCTAATTTCTCTATGCCAGTTTGTGATTGTCTAGTTGACCTGCCGTAAGTATATATGTTTGACTCTGTCTAGTTTTATCTTCATTTCTTGTGTAGTTGCCTGTGTCTTGAAGTTTGGCTGTGGTGAGTTGAGCTATTTGTGATGGTGTTTGGTTGCTAGTTTTGGTACTTATCCTCATAGTGTTTCTGTGGTGAGGTTTAATCTGTTGCATGAAAGTTCTTCAGGCTGCCTATTTTATCCCTGGTGAGTTTTGTAGCTTATTATACTTGCTGTTACATTACCATAATGATTTCATTAGCTTACCACGATAAGGCCGGCTGAGATGGACACTTCTAATATATGTAATGTTGGTTTTAAAGATGAAGTTGCGATCAGTGTGTCTCCATAAAGGTATTTTTACAGTGAAAACGTGATCAACTGGACATTTTATGGCCGGCCTATCTATGTTTGGCCTTTGACGCAAGCACTCCGTTGACGCTCGCACCGGAAAAATATTGCTGACGGTACAGAACAATCTCGAGTACCGGAGTTTGACCAAGACTCTTACCTCTCTTGGTATGGTAAAGGGTCGCGCATGGCAAGACTACTTACTTGATCAGACCCTTTTCTAGCATTGCATTTCGAAAATACATTGTCAAAGGCTAATAAATACTTAAAGCAACTCTCAGGAAGAAAAAGATTGAGTGATGCCTTCCTACACTAGGTGAATAAACTTCAGGCAAACTAAATAAATGTAGCCTTTTTCCTAATTGGTATGCAAATTTTGTAAAGACCAAAACAATTTTTATCAGATTATTGTTGGAATATCTGGTGCACAATTTGCCCTTTTGTGCTGTAGCTTGCACATTACCAGTAACAATGATAACACAACGGGTTAGTTAAGAAACGGTAATGCTACTTCCTCCTGGTGTTCAGAATAGTGTTAACCTGTGTTTTGCTAGAAATATTCAATGCCTTCTCAATTTATAAAAAAAATTTCTAAGGAGGTGTCTTACAATACCTTTAGTGTTCAGTGAGTTGGCATAAAGTTATATAAAGAAACTCCATTTGACTGCATATGAATGCAGAAAGGAGTCTGAAAGTGGGCTCTGCAGTGGTTGCATATGATAACTCACTATAATTACCACAAGCAAGTAGTTAGCTAGCTAAGTAATACAGCAAGAATAAGTGTGACAGAAAGCTGAGTATTACTTCCAATCTATTATTGAATTATTAGAATAAAGTGATAATAGAATTTCAGAGAACTTGGATTTAAAACCAAACTATGTATCTAATACTACATGGGAGCAGACTTCAATGCTGATTTATCAATGAAAGATAAACAGCGAATTAGCCAGTAATAAAAAAAAAGTTAATAATGAGGACAGAACAGTTAAAAAAAATATGAAGAAACCCAGTTTTAATTTACACTTTCTGTGGGCTCAAGCAGATAAAAATTTCCAATTTTTACAATAGCAGTTCACACCGACATAATCACAAGTATAATATCAAAACCACATATATTTTTGAGGGACTGTATTTTGTGAAGATGAATAAAGATATGTAGCTGTACTACTTTAGATGTCCAATTTTCACACATCGTCTCTCTATTCTTTGACTGACCCCAAATAATTATGCAGTACTTCATCACACTTGGTCCACTTGCATATCTTTATTACAATGATCTAAACATGTTTTTGTTTGCTTAAAATTTATAGTCTGTAACATAGTAAGGATTGTGCAAATTGTTAATTAACAACACTGTTTAGTGAGCTGTGAATCAGACACTAAAATGACAGGCTATTCAATAACTGATTTCAGTAACACATAGTAAGGCTGATATAATATAGTTGTAGTACTAATACAAAGTTGGCTAGAAAGATGTATGTGTCTTTGTGGTCTTTTTCAATGTGCTGCTATGATGCAGTCATATATGCTTCATTAGGTGATAATTCAATAGAAGTCACTGAGTTCTTCACCTCTACTTCTTCATAGAAGGGCACAGTTGTAGGTATTACATCATTATCTCCACTATAATTGTCTGATTCTTTCTTTTTGTGTTAGCAAACCTTATTCCACTCCAGAATCCTATGAAAAAGAAAAGAAGGAAACATCCTATTATAGTGAATATTACTATTAATATAAACTCCGTTATAGAGAAATCTAAAGGGTGTGAAGAATGTTGAGATTCCGTGGAAACCTAAGTGAACACAAAAAAGTTTTTTATAAAGATAAAATAGAAGTATATGTTACCTACAGACATATGGGAACCAACTGGACCTGCAGTATAATAACAATTTTTAATAGAAAATATATTTCAGCTATTTATCTAACCTTCTGTTTGACTTCTGCATATATTTATTGCATTATTAGTCCACTCTCCATCTGCTTTACATTTCAACTTGTAAAGTGATTCGTTATTTTCTGAACTACACGTAATGATTGCAGTAAATTCTCCAGAAATATTGGAAATGTATTGTACCCTAGTAAACCTATCTTGCAGAAGAGGACACATTCCTAAAACATTAAAATAACAAAGTAAGGTTAATGCTCGTGTCTAATAAAAGGCTTACAATTTTGTATGTGATTATTGTATTATTCTTTATTAGCACAACTCTATTCTATGTTCACTTAATTATTCTAAACAGCTATAAATTGATTGATTACCAATTATGAAAGTTGTATTGACAGTATCTGCACATGATCCACTAGACACAGTAATATTGTACTGTGTAGAGTAGTCCAGAGCTAGTGTGACAGATGTAGTATCAGTTATGACATGAGGTCCATGGAGTGGAGGAGGAGAGACAGTCACTTCATAGAGTGTCCTGTTACTCACATCTACTGGACTCCATGTCACTAGGAAGATATTGTTTTGGTGGGGAGTGAGAATGAGTTCTGTAGGGACTAATTAATAATGGTTGCACTGATTAGTGTAGAATAACAATACAATTGCTAAATAAAGAGATGCATAAAAAAATGACCCTTTTTTGGAATTTGGACATGCACAGTATGTTAGTACCACTTGAAAGCACATCGCGACACCGAACAAGCTGCAGAGGTAATCAGGCTAATTATCAACTGACCTGACCCGTTCCTACACCCCTGACTGTAGAGCTCAAGAGCTAAACTCACTTGTTCGTTACTACTCCTATGTATGTGGTGAGTAAAACAACAACTAGTAATTACATATTGGTTAGAAAGTGTAGCTATGCATATTTTATCAAATTTTTTTGGCAAGAACACCACCGGACATAATAAGACATAATTAGTTTTTGGTCCTTAGCATTTGAGAACTTTGCTTCACTTGCCTCTGTATTGAAAGTCCATAAACATATATTTATGACCACACTGAAGTGCAGTTCCATTGAAGTCAACCAGTTCATGAAATGTGAGAGTAACTCTGATACTGTAGTCAGTGATGTTCTTTTCATAAATAATTGTGTAAGACCCTAGTCGTAATCCAATAGATGGAGTTAAGGGATTAAATAATATTGATATAGAATTTTGATGAGGCCGTATAATCTTTCCATCAACGATATTACTTTCATTGTCATTACAGGTAATGACAGCAGCATCATTGTTACAAAATGGTGTCTTGACCTTAACTGTTTCTAAAGAAAACAATTATTACTGTACTGAATCTTTCAATGTAATCACAAACTGTTTATACGAGAGCATCTGTGATATTGTCATCATTAATTTGAAATCCTTATAGTTCTATTTAATGTATATACTGAACTGTGTGATTGGGATTTAGCTTATCAGAGTTTATGATAACTTTATTGGGAATAATTTCAACTTTTCAACTGACAGATAGAGTAAACAATTGGGGAAACACTTTGGTACTCATGCTTAAGCATACTTAAGTACAGGTAGGTACAGGTCATATAGTACTGAAAATGCTCAAATCCTTTTGGTAAATTGATTTAAAATACACTGTATTTAAGCACTGCCTAATTTTACTAATACTTCTAAGTACTTTTGAAGTACATGTAACTAGTATCGTAATGCATAATTACTTTGTTCAGCAAGAAGTAATGTGCTGCTCCAACTGCTAATATGTCATAAGCCTCTTACAGAAAGAATTAATTCCACTAAGATATCAGGTGGCCTCCATTTATATACAAACAGTGACAAGTGGAAACTCATTTTTATCCATAATTGACAGAAAGAATTAATTGTAATTGACTTCTGAAAGTATTGTTCCCCAGACATAAATTCCAACAAGTCAATGAAATGCATACTGTGTTTAGCCCGGTTAAAAACAACAACTAATCATTGTTTACTGTAATTGGTACGTAAGTACAAGACCAATGTATGTGAACTTTTCAAGAAGCCAACACAAATTTGAGGTATTTGTAGTGATTCTCAACCACTACAAATTTATAAGTACTCGTAGAGTACACAAATACTTTTCAAAGTATTTCACCTTATGTTTGCTATTAATAATGGCTGTTATAACTTTAAAAATTGTTGTTATTAGTATTGTTTCATCTGGGAATAACTGAAACATTGTAGTGAGTGACTTCACTACAAGATGAGTGTGTTAAAAAATCTATAACTAAACATTAACTCATTGCTCAAAAGTTAAAAAAATTGCTCTCATAATAGTGCTTGAAAGCTAGGTTGTCAGATAAAAGTTTGTTGTAGCATGTTTAAGTGCAACAAATAGTATTACTTAGACACATTTTTGTTACTAACCTAGAGTAATATTTGATAATGGATGATATAAACTGTTATTTTCAACTTGATAAGAAAGATGTATAACGTAATCACTGAAATAAATTGAACTACTCCGATTGATATATGTTGTAATGTTTTCAATAAACATTATCTCTGATGTAACATTTGCAGATGTCACTTCCAAGTGATATCTTATGTTTTTGCAAGGTGAAGTGAGTTGTACTAGTCCATTATGTGATACTTGTAGAATAGGATGAGGATCTTTAAATATTACAAAAACAAACACAATACATCTATCATGGTGTCTAATTTGTTTGTTATAATAACTAATCTTACGTGTCATGATCAATTGAATAGACTCTTCATTGCAAGCTATGGTGGATTCAATCAAAGGAATAGGAGTAGGTATTGTTAACTGCACAACAATGAATGATTCATTTCTGTAGACAATTTGGAATACCAGTTCCACAGATTTAATCACAAATGTTTGTTCAATAACTTCCTCGTGTATGCTATAGCTATTAGAATATGGAAATCCAATACCAGGCCGTATCTCCCAGTTGACAAAATTACCAGAACATGTAAAAACTGCTGGTTCATTTGGGCAGTTGACACTGCTGACTTGAACTAGTCTTCCTACAATTCGAAATCATTAAAAACAATAATAGCTATTCTTAGTTGTAACTTACCAAATACAGATAAGAATTGGTGACAAAGAATGTAATAGACTACATGTGCCATACTTTATGACGACACCCTCCTTTAAAACCTGTTAATATGATATCTTACTAAATAGCTATTGTAACAAGGAAGGAAGTAGTATGTACTTCTTGTCTCCATTTCAGTACTACTTTAATGAAGGTGAACGTTTTTAGAAGTAAAATGTAAATTAGTAAATGAGCACAAATAGCTACAGTATAATGGTGCATAAGGTTATGTTTAATCATTTTACTGTCTCATTGTTTGAAATCATATCTGCCAGTCAAGTTGTATCAAATATTTAAGGCATATATATATAAATATTTATGTATTGTTATGCATATATGCATATAATTTGTACTGGATATCTTCACAATGTTATTTTAAGATCCTTAAGATACATGTAACTCATGTTAATACACAGCATTACCTCACCAAAGCTGTACTGCTGTATTGCACAAGCTTATTACCATTTTGATACCACTAGTAGTTATAGCAACCAGCCAAACATACAATTTTCTGTGTTTTTGTACTACTTTCCTCAGGTGAAGCCTACCCAACCTGGTTCAGCTGGTAATATATCAGCTGGGGATGTGGAAGCCCCTAGAGAGTTTTACAGCCAACTAAGTTACCATGGAGTCTTGACCTTAACTATTGAAAGAATTATTACTGTATACTGAACAACATAGTATCTTAATTGTAATCATAAACTGGTTAAACAAGAAATGAAGAGCACCACAAAAAGAAAGATTATATTTAGTCATTTGAATCCTTAGTTCCATTGAAACTATAAACTGAACTGTGTGATTGGGATTTGGCTGATCGGAGTTTATGATAACATTATTGGGAATAGTTGAAAGAGAGTGAAAAATTACAGTGTAATAACAATTTTTCTCAGTTCTGACACTCCAGCAAATATAATATGTTTTTAAAACTTAACCTTTTAATCAGATATGGGGTGAAATACTTTGGGCACTTGTGCTCCAGCATACTTTAGTATAGTTAAGTGCAGGTCATAAAGTATTCATGAAATACTCAAATCCTGTTTAGTATGTCCAAGTTCAGTTGGCACCACCGCAAGCGCAGTTAACGAGGAATGCACTTGGTAAAAAACCGGAAGCAATTTAGTCATGTGAACTAATTGCAATTGACGCGAGTAATGAGCCATCCAGCAGTTCTAATCAAAGAATTCTTCTGATTGGTCCCCTAGCCCTAGCCCTAGCCCTTGCGCGGCGCTATAATTGGTCACGCGCGGCGCTATAATTGGTCACATGATTTGATTAACCAATGAAATGAGTTTTTTGATAAGAACTGCGGGACTGTAGCGAGTAATCAATGTTCACGTGAAAAAGGGGCGGCTACTCGGGTGCGCATTATTAATGCAATAACTTTTGTATAGTCAAAGCCGTCTTACAGTTCTAAATAGTCATTTCCTGGCGCTGTTCTGTTCACGGGTACGCACCTAGACAGAAGAGTGAAATTACCAGCCACAGTAATGAGGCCCAGTATTGTAAGCTTCTTGAGAGTATTGAAACATCTACCGTGTGAGAATTATACTGTAGTTCACAAGGATGACACTATTGTTCTTGTTTGAAAGCTGTACTATTGTTTAAGCTTAATTTTTATTGTCAATTATTTCATTTATATACTCTGATCACAATCTTACAATTGGAATTATCACAACCATTAATATTTACAGAACAAATAGTACAGAAATAAGAATAATAATGAAAAGCTTCTATAGTAGCTAACCCCAAAGTGAAGGTGGAGTCACTAAGAATTGCCACAATAAATCTAGAAGGAAAAAAAAAACATCAGTGGCTCACAGTTGGAATATACTTGTTTTTCAATAGCTTATTATTGACACAACAGCTATATTACACTCTGCTAGCTAAATGTTGGCATTATTTCTATTTACAGCTCTGGCATTAGTTGTTAAGCAGGTATAAAATTTAAATCTATCTGCATATTAGACTTACCAGTATCCTAGACGCAACAACTAAAGACCCTCTGGCGCTAACAGCGTACACTAGTAATGGAATACAAGGCTAGAAAAAGTACTCGCTGGAGAAGGGATAAGTTCGTTGTTTACAAGCTCATTGAAAAGTTTACACGTGATCGATTGCACCGAACCGCGTGACAAATTCGGGCGCGTGTGAAGCCGGAAATCTGTGTTTTTTTTTTCTATTCCCCTAGACTTTTGCATTGAGTTTTGGGTCAATGCGCTCCGATTTTGGAGTTTACTGAGGGAATATTTGTAACCGTTTCGGCGCGAGCTTTCCAATGGTGCAAACCCTGGATATTTTCCTGACAAGTAGTCCTACTATTCAGCTGTATGTACAAGTGATAGCTAGCTATATGTGGAAATTTTGCAGTCAGTGCATTAATCATTTATTGCAGCTGAGGGTTGGGCTAGAAAGCTTAAGCCTATATTATAGTGACAGGTATTTTATTTTGTGGCCACAGTGTGTACTATACAAACCACAAACCATTATGAACATCATTATTCTTCTTGTATATGGGGGCATACAAATTGTCCAAGTTGTCATTGAATTATTAATAAGGTATCAGTTAAACCTATTTAATGTGCCCCCCCTCCCCCCTCCCCTCCCCTCTTTTTGTATAATCCTGTATATGCCCTGATGTGCTGCTGCTTTAGTGGTTTCAATAAATGTACATATAGGCCATAAAATAAACTGATGAACATGATCTCACAAATGTAGAAAGCTATTGATATGATTACTATCCTTCCTGTCATCATTAGGCAAAACACATCATTGCTTATCAATATACTGTATGTATGAAATTAATGCTGTGATCGAGGGTGACCTTACAAACACTTTTAGTAGAACACTGGCCACAAACGCTTTCTTGGGTAAACTTATAACATTGATCATATCCTTTGTTAAATTATTTATTAAATATTAATTTATTACATATTTCCGATTTATATGTTATAGTTATAAACCAAAATTGAGGTTTGTATGCGATTTATAAACTCCGAGACACGAGGGCGCAGCCGGAGTGGCTAGGATTTATAAATCGAAATACAAACCTAATGATTTTGGTTTATAACTATTTTATAGCCCAAACATAAACAACAAGCAAAGTATAGCGTTAGCTATCTTAGTAATTGTATTAAAGTACCCAAACTCTTCATTATTCCATTTTGCTTTGATCTGCCTTCCACCATAATTATGGTTGCTAAGAACTATATCAGACTTTTCCCCGCTAATACATTTTCTTACAAGCATACCAGACTGTATCAGATTTATAGTTCTTAACGACAAGCGGGGTCGCTCGGGTAACGGGCTATAATAAACCATAATTTAGAGCTGATACTCCCTGTGGGTGTCAATTATCACACAACTTCATGCTACAGTTCCCATGTGAGCCTCGTAGATATGATGTGATTCATAATTATCACTATATGTTTTGGTTTCACTCCTCTATGTGATGTTTTCAATATGTGTTGCCACTATCTGCTGCAGTAATCCAAACATTTGCATTTAATACATTACATAAGAAATAGGAACATATTATCCTTATCACCTTGACATCATGATACCAATGCACACATAGAATAATGTGAAATTGTTTACGTTAACTACTATAAGTCACAGGTGTAACCTATAGTTTGGCATAGTCAGCTACATTTAATATAATACATCTTTACTGACTTCATAGTAGTTATACCATACTAATGATTAAAAATAAGGATGAAACAATCACAACAATTTATGTGGCTGATTTTATTTGAATGTGGGTAGGAGTGGGGGGGGGGGGGGGGGGGGAGGGGGAGAGTGAGGGAGAGTCAGACAGGGTCAAATTGCTTGTGACATTATAGAGATGAGAAAATAGAGAGTGAGGGTACCTTTGTTCATTTGCATATGTGTCTGTTTGTGTAGTTTTTATGTGTTCTAGGGTGGGTAAGAATAAGTTTTGTAGCTAATGAATTTACTACTCAAAATATTCAATAGGAATTGCATTAAAATATGTTTATTAAATAAACAAGAGCTACAATAGGTAATTTTGAACATTTTTTTTTGTTAAGAACTAATATATTGGTAGCACTGTGCAATGCAATAGTGTTTTTGTTTATTTTATTGTTTTATTGACATAAATTGATTTAGAATATAATTATGGTTTTACTTGTGAAATTGTATAAGAAAATTATCAGAAAATGAAATATTTTTTTCTTTTTTATAACCCAAACATTGTTATCTGTTACAGAAATATAAAAAAGCATAGGGGAAATTGTTATCATTTAGATAGTAAAGTAGATTATATAATAAATTTAGCTTCTATAAAAAAGAAATTTCTTCATTATTACGGCATTTACAAACAATCAATTTGAACACTTTGATCTGTCATGTTGAATGTTTGAGAAACTATTCTGCTTTCCCATCCAAGGGCTCATTCCATACCAATGATATAGTCAGCAATAACAGACCAGCAAGAACCTGTACAAATCTATAACTGGCAAAATGATTAAGCACAAAATACAAAAACATGTCACATATAGATAGAAGATCCACCACTACTGAGAGGGAGGGGTCAGAGTATATTAATTATACTCAATTTTATTAATGATCGATTGTACATGATGAATACTAATTTATGATTGAAGAGCATAACTTAGCATGCAGGTGTCCTGTAAACTGTAATGCCTATAATTAGTACATTCATCCTTATATAATAAAAAAAAACTGGTCACCTTGCTTCCCCTCCCACCCGACCCTCGGTCCTCCCCTGTCACAAGTTATAGCGATGGTGATTACATCTTATATTCCTTTTTTTTTTGCTATCGTCACCTGAAAAGTATTCAGCAAGCAAACCCATCTTCCTTATCTCCCTATACTTTCCTATGTTCAAGGCTGTCTTACACTCCAGCCCTTGAAAATATATATATATTTTTATATAAATATGTATTACATGTATAGTAGTACTTATTTCATGAGTCAGAGTGTGATATAGCAAAATATTTCATAAACATGGTTATTTATTTTAGGGAGCCAGAGGCTGAGTGAAAAATCAAAACTGAGAGTGAAAGATCTAGTCATATCACTCTGCAGAGTGTAATAAGTGGTTTATTTCATGCTAAATATCATCACTGCAGTAGTTTGTACTAGGGTTGGTATCTCCTGGTGTGAGGTTTGCTTTAAAATTCTCTAATGGCTCTCCACACCCCCAGCTGATATTTTAGCAGCTGCTCTAACCTGTTTGGGTAGGCTTCATCAGAGGAAGTTTTCTGTAAAAACTCAGAAAACTGGAAAGCCCAGGCGGGCTCCTATAATTTCTAGGGCAATGAGCTTGTGTAATACAGCCATGAGATAACACTGTGTGATTACTTGAGTTGTCTCACTGGTCATATACCTAAAATAACATTGTGAAGATATCCAGATTGGAATAAATAATACTTATTACATTAGTCAGAGAGTGATGTGATAAAATATTTCAGAGTAATATATTTTCATGACACTGAGGCCTAATGAAAACAAACTGCTACTTCAACTATAAAATGAAGGTGGAGTTCACACACACGACAAAAGAAGCTAGAATTTTTTTTATAATACATAATTTTTGTTTCAGGAGAAGATTAATTGAAAGCTACGATATTCTACGCATACATACACATGCAGGTACACATAAACATATAATGAATAACAACTCTCATTTGCATGAATAAGTACATGCACACATACAAAATGAAAACACATGTAGCAAACTTAACACTACTTGTTAGTCACATGGGAGTACTAAAAACAAGAATGAGAACACCTGTTGATTGAGTTTTCTTGACTACTCAAGAGCTTAATAGTGTGTTGTTCAACATTATAGTCTAGTATACTTAAAATACAATGCTAAATGAAAAGTTCAAATTTTGTGTAACCATGCACAGTTCAATCTGGCACAAATCATCACATGAGAATGTTTGGAAAAGATAACAACATAATTACCAATGCAATATAGAAACCCTTGGTTTGAAACGATTAGGTCAGCTATCGTTATGAAACTTGAATAGTTCAATGGAATGCCAAATGAATGCATAACTGAAAAAAAAAAAATTGATTGATCCCAGAATTGGACCTGATAAACTTGTTCACAATTCTCCCCTAAAGATATAGTAAAGTCTTAACATAGTGCAGTGTTCAGTGATGAAGTGCGTTGAACAGAATTGCTTTGAGTAACCTCAAATCTGCACTGCTTAGGAAATTCAGAGTTATGTCATATGGTTGCACTGCGTTGTAGTATATAAATTCTCTAGAAAGAGTAAAAGCAAGACTACAGTTGTATCAATATGCCATTAATTAGCAACTTCTTTTACCGCATGAAAATTGAAGTTTGCATTGTGGTATTTTTTTTAGCTTAGTAGTTGTAATGCACAATACTTTCAAATAACTGTACCTACACAATACTACTTAACTTCATGGTTAGTCTAGTGGACAATGAATTTTCAAGTAAATAATGTTACGCAGGGTTTAAAACTATGACAAATATTATCACCACTCCTAACTGGAATAGAAATGGAACTCCCATAAGTTGGGTTTTAACTGCATTCAATTTCTAGGATGATACAGGTAATGATCCATAAACCGGAGTATTCTGTTTGGTGCAGTTTGGGACGAGGTCGACGTGAGGGTCAAAGTACAAAATGACATACATACGTCCACACACACACATATAAACAAACGTTACCCCTGAGAGTGTCTTGCTCGCTTCGCTAGCTCATCAATTATCTACTTATTGATCATAGGAGTTATACTTTGTATACTGGCATTTATTGGGTGGATAGAGCTAGCTAGACACAAGGAAGGAACTATGGAATTCTCTGCAAAGCAGTTAAAATATATTTATCTTACGTAGTTGTAAAAAGCCAACGTGTTAGTGAAGTGCTGTGTTTTTTATGTGTGTGTATATGTGTTTGTTTCTGTAATGTGCTGGCAGCTTGCATCATCTATGATTTCATAATGTTATATGGCTTCTACTGGGCTTGCATCATCTTAGTGCTTTGGTGCTCATATTTCTTTGTAATTATTTAGCCATGGAATGGTCTCATGTATGTGTGATTACTTTCTTTTTTTAATTTTTTAAGTTTTAAGCAAATTTTGAACTCACGTGTGCATGCTACCTAGCTAAATATAGGGGTTATTGGTATTCATCACCATACTTGGCATTGACAAGCACAATTGTACATACCCCTTGGAATTTCTCCATTATTATGCTGAAGATAATTTTTTGTAACTTTTCTAACAGTCATAACTTGTAAAAAAAATGCTTCCCTTTTATAAACAACATGACCTACAATAACTCACAGTGGAGTCATAATGCATAAGCAATAGGTTATATGTAGCTCAGATGTTTAGACTGACGAAATGTGAAGACTAAATTAACACATCATAATTAGTAGTAGCAATTATTATATTCTAGGCATTGGCAAATTTGCTGATTAGGAATACCGAGTGTAAGGTTTTTTATCCATTATTATCAGGTTTTAGTTAATCAGTACACATTACATTAGTTGACATAATACACACATACCTGTCCTCGCTAGTATTGTCATTGTTACTTTTCCTCACACAGTCAAACCGCACTAAAAAATTCGCGCCACTTTTTGTTTTCCAGTCACGGGAGCATTAAATAGAAAGTTTGTGAGTTGTATAGGAGAGAGAAAGAGAACCTTCTGTGCTAAGTTAGCGAGGTGTTGCTTTGGTTTATAGCGTGGGTTAGTTCACAGAAATGTGTGCTTCAGAGTTCTTAAGAAAATATTAATTGAAGTGACCCCTTCGCTCCTGCAGAACTCTTTAAACCAATATGGTGGCCATCTAGTGGAACTGTTATTTTCCATTTTCTCGGACGGTAAGTGTTGGACACATTTATAAACTATTGTAAAATATCATGGTTGAATTAAAGTTTGTTTGGTTATATATTTTAAAGCTGTAACTTCTTTGAAACAGGAATGTCCAAAAGAATTATGTAGTATCATTGAATAGTAATTTAAAAACATCACAATTAAAACATGCAATAAATCTTGAAACTGAATGAACATAATTATGATGTGAGGATGTAGATACATGATATCTTATAGTAATAGATTGGTGATGATTATAAAGTCAATAGTCATCTTCAAAAATTGTTATTATCTCCATATCATTTTCAGGTTCTGACTCGCTTGATTCACTCAAGTCTTGAGAAGCAGCTTCAAGTTCTTGGGCATTCATTACTGGTAAGTTGGTGCAGTTATGACATTGACAACCAGGTCCACAATTGTGGTTGTTTTTCCTGCAGCCACATCTCTGGGACTGGCAACCTGTTTTACAAGAGCACCCCTTCATAAGGTAGTCAATTGTTTTCTTTATTCTCTGCTGGATCTGCGAACATTCCCACTCATATGTGTAGCTTCCATCATCTTGGTGCAGCCAACCACTGTGTTCAGGAGCTGACAGAGAAGTAAAGATGTCGGCATATGGCGAATTTTTCCACAGATGAGCAACCCAGCATGAGCGCAACCAGTGACGCCACATGGATGTATGGGACGGCATTCGCTCTTCCTCAGAGGTAATTCTGTCACTGACAATACCTCTAATGTCATCATACCAAATCAGGTGCTGTGTTTTGATGTCGTGGTTGGAGTGTGCATGAGCATTAAACAACTGCACTGGGGTTTCAATGCCTCTCAGTGATACAATAGCAGCGTAATGTTTCTTGAAGTACAGTGTACCAATAAGTCGCAAGAAAGATAAAAAACCCTTTTCTATCCTTCCTTGTGATATATCGGAAAGTAAACCGTCAATTTGACCTCCAGTTATGAATGTAGCATGTTGAAAAAAAAACGTTGAAGAAAGCAGCTTTTCCCAGTTTTGCAAAATATGAGATGTAGTCGCACCCAGAGCATATAAATAGAATTTGGAATATTTCAGGAAGTTTGTGCTGTGGTAGACTAGCAAGATCAGGATCTAGAGCCAATGCTGTTAGCATGTTGTTCAAGTCAATGTACAATGATGAGGCAGCTTGCGGCAGGTTTACTTGTACTATCACACGTTTGCTTTGGTTTTCTGCTACCAAAGGTAAACCAATGTTGTAGACATCTGTGTCTGGTGAATATACCAAAATACGATTCAGCTGTGTTTGAGTAACATGCCGCCAAATGCGCATGTCAGCTTCTACAGAGTTACTGGTGTAACGTGAATCTGGGCATGGCAGGGAGCTCGCAGATATGCAAAATATGGAAGTATCATTAGTTCCTGAAAAACAGCCACATAAAAATAAGGATTGACCTGTTCGTAGTTTAAATCTAGCTGACTTTAAATAAGACAGTCCAACTGCTTCTATGATTGAACGCTTACATTCCCGGAAGTTTATATATGTGTTCCATGCTATGGGAACAGTGCAAGAAGGAGTGAAGACCATGTGTTGGTGATCAGTGGCAAGTTTAATACCATTGGTCTGGTCTCGTCTCTTTTGCTCAAATATCTTGGGTTAAAATGGTGCTGATTTGGTTTGTCAAATAATAAATGTACTTCACTTACTCCAGCTTTGAAATGTGGCAGCAAGAACCTGTCTAGCAAATACATGGCATAGTCACTTAATGTCTTGACAGTCCTGAGTGGTTTGCAATGAAGAAAAAACATTCCATCAATAACAGTCATCTCAGGTACCCATTCAGATGGAAGGTTGTCTAAAACTACGGGAGTAGTACAACCTGAGTAACGCTGTTTCAGTTTCTCTTTCCAAATTGCTTTGGAACCTCTGTGGAGATTTCCATTCTGATCACAAATGGCACGGGGTAAAAGTGAATATTGTTCCTGGTTAGGATCATATGACTGCTTAGTTCTGTTGCACCAGGCAAGTCTCTGACAAAGGCATTTTGTTACTTGCTTCATTTCTTTTTCTTTTTGATTCATTTGACGTTTGCCAGCCGTTTTTCGGGGTGCCATGGTTGTCAGTTTATTACTATGCATGGATATCTTGGTGCTAGGATTTTTGAGCAGGTAATAATTAATATAGTTGGTTAATCCATCTTCACCAATCTGTCTAAATTTCAGTAGGTCATGTCTCTGTTCAGGGGTAGCCTTGATGGACGTAAACATATTTGATAAACCACGATTTTCTTGTACTGGGGTTATGAATAAATTTGTTTTATTTATTGTTTCTGTCATGGCAATGATGTTTTCTTCCTTTGCTTTTATTTCAGGCGTGCGATCAACTATACCAGCTCTGACAGGTTTGCTGTCATACTGAGGGAACAACTGAGCAAGAAGATTCTTATGTGCACTAATGCGATATCTGAGAAACAGGGATGTTTTTTGGAGGTAAGATTGAGTGGGTCGTACTATTGCCATTTTCATGTCTTTGTTGATGCACATTTCATGGGCCTCATCAAATGCTACTGCACGTCCTCTTTCCCCATTAATGGACACTGTAAAACCTTGTTTCAATTTATTCATTATACTAGGTGGGAATTTCTGTAGTTCAGCCAAATGATGTGGAATTAGTTTCTGATAAGTTGTTCTGTCGTATGCTAAAAAAGTTGGAGCCATTAACTTTAAAGCTGAGACACGCATTTCCCAGTTTTGGCACCTGATTGCAATGTACAGTTGAATGTATACTAAACCCTCCATAAATACAAAAGAGTACCAAAACTTCCACATGTCATCCAATTCTGCTTGCTTGTGTACATACTCAAGAAACTGGTGAAAGGTTTTTTTATCACTGAGGATGGAATGTAATTGCTGAAACATGTCAGGGAAAGGTATTGTTTCGTCAATGGTGACTTCGGGTAGCCCTGTGTTTGCTTTAAAAAAGGAAGTTAGCATGCCCCTGTATAAAGACTGCCATGCTTGTAGTAAAAAGCTGTGTGTTCGTTTGAAATTTGAACATCTCTCTAAGGAGGTCAAAGTTTCTCCTTTAAAACCAGACTTTTGGGCTAGCTCTTTCAGACCAGCATGATAATATATTTTGATTAATACAGGCTGAAAAAATTTAAAGTATGCCAATCTCCTGGAAAAATAAGAAGCTTGTCTAACGAATTGCCATACAATCTCTTGATTTCCATGAGATGTTCATATGTTTTTCCATCCCCAGTCAATACGACATAACCATCTTGGTGTTCTGAAGAAGCAGTACGTAGCAGCAGCTCTGACACAAATCTCATGGTCTCATTGGAGTCGGGGTGTTCATCAACCAACTCCATGTAGTGAATGTTTGATTGTTTAGAAGAACATTTCACCTGGTCACAAGCTGAGTAAATAATTTTGAAGTCGCACAGTATTTGATCAGATCTTGCATTTAAAAGGCAATGTTTCGTGAATAAGTATGTGAACAATTTGGACTCAAAGCTATGTCTTTCAGCTTTTTCACTAGACCCTTCCAGAAAACCCTGCATGATCAGGTTTGGTGTGATAAATTCAGGTTTGTCAGTGATAGCTTCAGGTTTGGCAGTGATAGCTCTGGGTACACTTGCTAATTGCTCATTTAACTTTCTTGGTTGTAGTGTTCGAGGTCGTTTTGGACCAGTTTTCCCCCAGTTATGTGGAGAGCTTGATGGAGAGTATGTTGAATGTCTTTTGGTAGCAACTACTGGTGCAGTAATACTATCACTGCATGGATCTGTGGATATATTCTGGCCACTAGTTGCTGTGTTAATTGGGATATTTATTTGTGTGCACACATCACTTTGGTTTGGTTGTACTAATTGTATGGTAGTACCATGATAGCTTCTGTACTGATCACCACTGTATACAGCTGCATGACTTTGTAGGAGATCAAAGTTATCCACACTAGCTGTTGTAAATAGGTTGCTAGGCAGATTATCCCATACAGTTGAGTCTCGTTGTGCACTTGCTACCGCTGTGACAAATCTGTCATGTGTATCAGATGAGCAGGTGACCCCTAGGCGATTGAAAATCTTAACTAGCTTTCTAGAACCCCACACATTTCAATAGTATCGGCAAGAAGTGTATGCATTAACGTGGTGTGCTGGGTATTTGTGCAGAAAGCAACGATGGAAACTAGAAATAATCTTCTGCATTTCTTAATAAAAGTATTCTCTTCTCGTGAAGGAGTACCTTTGCGTTCTTGAGTAGAACTGGTAGCACATTCAATAAAGTGCCATAGTAGGGGGTTAATCTTTTCTACTTCTTTGTGAACATTGAAATAGTTGGGTTGGAAATGCCAATTTTCACTATTGCTTTTACTAATTTCCCCACGAAAAAGATCATTCACTATTTCCCCGGCTTCCCTGAGAACCTTTTGTTTACTATAGTCTTTACCAGAATGATCAATGTGGAAATCACATGCTGATTCTGAAAAAATGCTAGCTCTGCCCAGTGCCCAAGACAAGCTTACTAGTAGATCTCCACTTTTATTATCTAACATTGTTCCAAACTTTTTGTGTACACATTTATATTCCATGTGTAAGTGCAAGTGTGCCAACAACTTTTTTAAGAGCCACTTGGAGGTAAACTTGATAGTACATTCTGGTCCGTCTAGAATATAGTTAATATCGTTAGGAACTGATTCAAAATATGCTTTTAAAAAAAATTGAGAGGCATGGGACAACAGTAATGCCTGCTGATTTAAAAGCTCATTAGCAACATATGTGACCGGATTTGCAAAAAGGGACCTTATCGCGCAAAATAAAAAAATTGAGTTATTGGTACCACGAGATAGTTCTATCTTAGAGCATTAAAATGAGCTATAATGTGGCTCCGGGCGCTTCCTAACGGCTGAGTTATAAGCGTTTACTTTCGCCCAACGCGGTAGCTTCGTAAAAACATTTTGTGGAGAAAAACGCGTTTAAACTTGAACGCGGACGAGCAATGTTCCCGTATATTTCCGAGTTACGTATGGGTGGGGCTCATTTTTATCAACGATCCTTACCTTTGCCGGGTCAAAGAAGGACTAAACGCTATGTAACTCGTCTCTAGCGGGAGTAGCTAGGCCTGAATTGTGGACAGGAAAGACTTAACTCAAAGTAAGCCTAACTATAAGGTACAAAGAGATTGCACATAGTTAATTTAAAATGAAAACAAGGAAGTTTGATTGACTCCATATTAACCGCACCCGTTACTATAACGACGGGCGGTTACCGGGCGGTTACGTAACTGTAATTAATGTTTTCCCGCGGTGCAGTTCCGTGCACGCGTTATTGATATTCAAACGTTTTTGTGTATGGTGTATTCTATCAGCTTTTTCTCTGCTTTGCAGACTGAACTAGGTCCTGAAACTTTGCGTGAAGGTTAGCATAGAGTTATATGTTATGTTAATGGATAAAAGCTAAATTTCAGAAAAAATGATCCATGCGGCATTTTTGGTCTTTATCTCAGAATTAGCTTTTGCGCGATAAGGTCCCTTTTCGCAAATCCGGTCACATATA
>WLWD01004525.1_pt1 | contig 24835 bp, 25 predicted proteins | sample 6712731 | NCBI WGS metagenome assembly WLWD01 (sample SAMN12718690, study PRJNA576275) | sponge metagenome | isolation source: marine sponge | host: Mycale hentscheli | place: New Zealand: South Island, Marlborough, Capsize Point | collected 2014-11-01 | reverse complement strand
GAAAAAAAGGACTCATATGAACAGTTTATTATTATAAATAACTCTTTATTAATTTAAGTATTGTGTCATGAAGTCCTCCACTGGATCTGCCGACCTACTGCTACGGCTACACATCTGCCACTCAACACATGTTGTATTCCACAACATGTATACACATACTCTACTATCAATGCACATGCTATGACCACACCTACCAGGCTCCTGTTTGACAGGTGCAGGTGTCGAAGGAGACCACATGAGTTTGTCAGCCATGAGAGGTTGTGTTAGCGATGCCGTCACGTTGGTCCCGCCAGAAGGGGTCACCGGGTCCGTGGAGCTCGTCAGCTGCTGCTCAGATGCGGTGGTGTCCAGAGAGTTCGTCGTCAAGGAAGTATCCGGCGTGGAAACTGGGGGAAAAAACATCACGATAACTAGAGAGAAAAACTTTTAAGTTTACAATCGCCACAAGGGTGTGGTCCTTTGAAGTGCTAACCAACAAATGTTACATGAACATGTGGACCTTGCCCTGAAGCAATCTCTTCTCCTCTCCTTGTCCCCCCCCCCCCCAGAGGAAGATTACTATTATGGATTACTAATTTGCTAGATTCAATGAAGAGACAGATAGTTCAACTTCACTAGATGGAGAAAATATCAACACTTCAGAAGGATTAGGAAAGCAAGTGTGTGGAAGATATCTTGCAAGTTAGAGAACAAATAGAGTGCAAATTGCACTGTTTATCTCCACTGCTCAATACGGCCACACACAAACATCTACCACAACTACTGCACTGCACTCAAGCAGAACACCTCTGGCAACTCGTTGTCTGGACGCTGTTGCCGAACATAAACACACAGCATTAGATGTACAATGGCGTGCATCAATACAAGTTTGTTTAGTGGATTCACAACAACTTGTGAATATTGCTGAAGCCTTGGTTGGCTGCTCATGTATCATCACACACTGTCCACTAGAGCAGAGAGACTCACTCACTCATCAAAACTGCCAACTGTCAGCCAAGAATACACCAAACTACTGCACATGTCAGGTTGCCACTTTACATGTCACTCTAATTAAAGTACACTACATGGAAGCTTAGTCTTCTGAAAGACAAGCTACAAACACACACACACACACACACACACACACACACACAGTCTTCAATATCATTCGATATACCATAGCATTAATCAAGCTGAGATTCCCCTACCACCAGACTTTCAGACTATACCCAACAACTAAAGTTAATCAAAATGGCTTGTTAAAGCCACACTTTGTGAGTCTTCCCCCACCATCTTCCAAAATGGCTTGTTAAAGCCACACTTTGTGAGTCTTCCCCCACCATTTTCCACTAACTTGACTCACTTTGCTGCTGTAGTTGTTGCAGTTGAGTCATCTGCTGCAGAAGTTGCAGGTAGTTCTGTTGCATAGCAGCCATCACCGTGGGAGACGTCACGCCTCCTCCCCCTCCGCTGGCTACTGATGAACTTGCTGCTGTCGCTGCTTCGCTGCTCGAGGTTGATGCTGCTGAGGTGGGCATGGCTGGTGCAGGAGCTGTGGAAGAGACTGGGACGGGTATAGATGCTGCACTCGTGGAAGAAGTTTGTTGACTGGACAGCTGATCGCCTGATGAACTAGGAGTGGTGTCGCTGTTATTACTGGAAGGCGTGGCTGCTGTTGTCGTCACGGGAACTGCCGGTATTCCACCCAACTGTGACTGGAGCTGGGACAAATAGACAGAACAAATGAACACGCACACATGAGCACGCTCACACGCAAACACACAAGACCTAACACATGCTAGCTAATTACTACCAACACTTCCTCCTTCTTTCCTCTACCTTGTTAGGAAGTGTGAGATATAACAAGTGAACTCTACTCTCCCAACACATGGTAATCTTCCATAGGCAGGCAGGCAGGCAGGTACACACACACACACACACACACACACACACACACACACACACCCCTCACCGATGGGAACTGCAATGATGCTCCAGCAGCCGCTGCAGCCTGACTAATTGCAGGGTTTGCCCCATCCATAGGGACCCATATTAAACTGTAGTTATTATTGTTTGGATAGTACACCAGACAGGGAAACAGAGCTGTGGCTCCGCCCCCTAGCGACGAACCAGAATTCTCTTTAGTCACAGATTCTACATTTGAGGCATCTTCGGCTGTTGGTAGTAAAAAACACAATAAGATATGAAGATGCTATTTCTACCATCTTTCCCCCTTACCTTTCCCGGAAGTGCTAGCATTAGGGATACTAATCTCTGGATCTGGAGTTCCATTAGCAGTCACTGCCGCCTGGAGCTGGCCCTCCATGTGCTTGCCTAACTCTCCCATGAGACTAGCCACAGACTGATCCACCATGTCTGCTACCACCATGTCACTCGAGGATGTGAGATTGGAGATCTCAATGGAGCCCAGATCTACTGCATGATAACACAGGGTAAATCCAATCAGGCTGTAAATGCTAGTCTGATCTGACTACTACACCCTACTAATTCATGGTGAAATTGTATATCAGCTCTTTAAGACTGGTCCCACCCAGCACTAAGCTTCCCACCCCCCTTCCAGCCTAACCAAGCTAAGACATGAAGTAATTTTTCTTAGTTCGCCATTACTTTCCAAAACTGACCCACTTCCCATTTCCATATTATTGCCCTCTAATTGTCGGTTTCTCTCTCGACCCCCATGTGTGCGGCTACCTTTCTCCCGGTTTTCGGGTCCTGTCGGTGTTCGAGGAAGCTATTGACTCTATTTAGCGTACCAACACTAGTAACTTTACCTGCAGCAGTAGGCGGCTTGACATCAGTTGTGGAGCTCGAGCTTTCTTCTTCCATTGCTGAATAAGGAACAATTCCGCGGATTGAATAGAAAGCTCTAGATGAGGTCAGGAATCGCGCTAGCAATCTCCTAGCAAATAATGAAATTATGGCTGAAAATCAGTCTATTCAAATGGAGATATTTCTAGCTTCGACAAATAGGAAAGCTCCCGAGGAGCCCGGTTAGTGGCTACGTCCACACACAAGCCACTAACCAGTACCAAGTAGAATTAAAAAGACTTCCTCAATGGCGGATGTTTACTTCCTTCTTTCTTCGAGCTAGCTTTTTAGGATTTAGTGCAACCGCGCGGGCACTCGGCTAATTTCATTAATGCAAAGGCTTGCATCACGGGATGTCACGTGCCAAATAATTTTGCTTTAAAAAAAAAAGAAAGACATTATTTGTAGTGGTCAGTTTGTGTACAGCAAGTTATGATTGTGTGTGAATTGTGAAAATGAATGTTCAAAAAAAATAATAGGCATGTTTACAAAAATAATATCTAATATAAATCACTATTTAAAAGTTCATGCAAAGAATGAAAACAAAAATATATAAAACATTATTCTACAGATCAAATGTGAATTCCTATAATGTCCATGCCACTTGTGGGATATTTGATCCTACTAGATCATATAAAAAAAAAGAGAAAATAGCATTGTTTCTTAGTTAAATTCTGGCATATAAGTGCCGTAAGGTGCGTTGACTGGAGATCCGGACATGACCGGAGAGAGAGCATAGGAGACCGGTTGTGGTGAAGGGATTGGACTGGAGTTAATGCGTAGATTCTGCATGTCCATGCTCGGAGATGGTGGACCGTACATGGCGTGAGGCTGAAAGGTCCTCTGCTGGCGTTCAATCTTGATGGGCTTGGCCCCGGAGTCCGCATCGCCTTTCAATTGCAGCTGCAGCTCCCCAAAGGACATGCCAAGCATTGATTCCAGGTCACACACGAAGCGATAGACGTAGCGCTTTCCCGGCACTTTGTGGATGATGTTCTTGTCGTAGTAGTAGCGCAGCCCACGACTCAGCTTCTCATAGTTCATCTTGGGCTTGTTCTTCCTGGCACCCCACCTGCGAGCCACTTCCTCTGGATCAATGAGTTTAAACTCCCATTCTCGGCCGGTCCAAGCAATGCAGTTCTGACAGTCTCGATCAGTGAGCAGCTCCAACAGAAACTGCCACAACTGGATGGGTCCTGAGCCAGACGGGTTGGATGCTCGTATTTGTGGGGTGGGGCTTGGGCACGGGGAAGGGTTTGGACTGTATATAGGAGAATGGAGAGGAGATGCACTTGGAGAAGGCATGGGGGAGCCAGCAGGAGAAGAGTAAGGAGTGGACCGATCAGAGAACGTGGAAGGAGAACCTGGTCGAGGAAAAGGGTATGGAGGAGGTTGGAGGAGGCCACCATTGGCTGTTGAATTCATGGTGAAGTAAGAATCATTCTGTGATGCAGCCATTGGGTTGTGGATGGTGATGGATGGAGTGAGGCCGCCCTGAGGGGGGCTGGTCAGCTGGGGCTCGTTGCTGATCATGGGGTTGAAAGCAATGTCCAAGTCAAACACTAGATCAGAGGGAGGCTGTTGCTGCGATGGAGCTGCTACAGACACAGGGAGGGACAACAGAGGGTGGGGCAGAGAGAGAGAGAGAGAGAGAACCCGGGTATAAAATGAAGTGTAGATTTATTGAACAAATCCAGAGCCATTAACAGTTCTCTGGGATTAAAGCTAACCCTTGCCTTACTCCTCAGAACTCTTACCTACAGGCCAAATCAGGGCTTGCATTTCTCTCTTCTTTGTAAGGGGCAGGGGCAACACACACACACACACACACACACACACACACACCTTCAGTACTGCACCTGGGCACTAGGTTATGACCAAAACCACTAACCAAATGGGGACAAGGAGCTGGAACTCACTGATGGGGTCTCAACAAACTCAGGAGCTTGCCAGCTGGGACCAACTCTCTAAGAAGCCCTATTTGGATTCTAGGTTTCCTCTCACCTCGTTACCATGGCCACAAGCCTGAAGGAGTCTGGGAACAGAAGGTAATGTATTTACCCACTTAGCTGGAGCATGAAGAAAACCTCAATTAAATTACTAACCTCACATATACTAACAGCGACTCCTAAAGACAAGGCCTTAATGTGAACATCATTAAAATTATACTAAAAAAACAAACAATGGAAGATTCTGATAGGAATGGGCCTGTTAACCTATAAAATAAAAGAACTTGTAACCTTAGGACTGTTAACCTAAAGGAATAGATAATAAACTGTTGATGGGTGAGTCTCACCCTAGAGGAGAAGGGACAGGTATCATAAAGCAATAGATGAGTCTACTACTGAACTGGTAAAAACACAATTTTCACTAGTTAGACTAACAGCTGTGCCACGTGTTACTGACCAGACAAAACAAATATCTAATTACTGCTGAGAAGAGTATTTTAACCTCTAAACTGACTATGCAATAACTCCTACTGTTGCACAATCTGAATTTTCATTGAAACTACATCAACACAAATTAGCAGTCTCAAAACCAACAAAACAGGCATTGATAGAGCTGCCTTCCTTGCTTTTAAAACACCTTTTACCAAGCTACTTTGACAAGGAAATAAAAACTGACAAGCTACCAAGAAATCAACTACAGCTGCTGCAAAGCATAGCACAACCATCTGTGCCCATTAGGTACTGGCTAAAGACATACCTAGGGTACGGATGCGATCAAACCAGTGATGGAGGTTCTGCCCGTGCTCCTTGATACAGCCTAGTTCCAGGAAGTCTCTAGCAGAAAAGGCACACAGACGCTGGCCTGTGACTCCACGAAGACGACTGGGATCAATGCTGTTCAAGTGGAACTCTCTCACCGTCCAGTCCACCCAACGTAAGACGTGTTCCTCCGTCCACTGATTGGGATCTACAGATCAAAGACAGTGCCATAAATACTAGTTCTATGTAATGCTCTGACTGCTTAGCCAATAACAGAATTCATTCGAGTGATTGTTCTATTAGAATTGGAATGATAATTACTGACACTAAACATACTCTACTACAATTAATGAATAATGTTCAGAACCATATTGAACACACACACACACACACACACACACACACAGAGTGCCAGCATGCCCTAACACACAGCAAGAGCAAGCAAGCCCTAATTCCCCAGGGACTGCATCAAACGTAAAAGGTTTTGTGGTTGAGAAGATAGCAGTTCTTACTGGCTAAAAGGTTCAGGTCAGGGTCAGAGTGGCAGAAAGGTTCAATTGCTGAGTTGGTAGTCATGGTGATGCTAGTGAGAATAAACCATCTGCATCATGCTGCATCAGCAATGACAGTAGATCAATATGCCTTCCACACAGAGTCACATAGTTACATCAGCAAAACTTGGTGTGGACAATCCCTATTCTCCCCGCTTCTCAACCTGCCCCCCATCTCTCTCACTATCTGCAGACCCTCAACGACCAAAGATGGAAACAGAAGCCAACCAAGAAAACCTCATCTGATGAACTCTGAGTCGACACACAAACACACACACAAACTGCTCCTTGAGCTTTTTCGCTGTTCCAAACAATTCATGAGCAGCCCTTGCCCCAGCTCAGACCTGCCAACCCAGCACCTGGGGTTAAATATTTTATAACATGAGAAGTGCTTCATCGAAGTGGTCAACCACAATCAGTATTGTCATCAAGCAATCAATCCAGCCATTACAATTAACTGTAATTATACCCAACCCTGAGAATTACCACAATCAAATTATTAAGCCACTGACTCTCCACACTCTGTTCGCTAGCCAACCCCACACACCTTCTAACCCACCACCACGCCTTCTATTAAATGCCACTCCCACCCTCCCTCCTTCCTCACCTGTGGGTATCCCTGTTTGCTGGAAGACTTTGTTGATGTCGTCTGTCAACACTCGACCAAGCTCGTTGCCAAACGCTCCAACAGAATCGTAAGATGTTGGCTCTCCAATGGTAACAGAAGCACGGTCCACAACTGAGGAAAAAAATTATATTTATGTAAAACATACACTATAGACACATGGGATGCGGTAGAAATATAACCAAATCAGTTTATTTTACTAATTTCAATAATAACAAAACGAAATATACATACAGTAGTCATTATTATAAATTATGAACATAAACTAAACGCATGTCATAGTTAACATAGCTTTCAATTACTGCGCCGACTCAATTGTAGACTGGATCAACCTTGCCAATTAAGACATTCTATTGGTCCATTAGTTCAGTGAGATTTCAGGCTAGACTTGGGGGCTCACTGATGATGCAAGCTCACAGCACAGCCTACCATCCACACACACTAACAATAGCCAGTATTGAGACTGTAGGTCCTGAGACAGAACTGGACCGTGGCCTTATAAGTGAGGAAGAGGACAATGCTGAGCTAGGGCAACTAGTCTTCACAGCAGAGTAGGCACAACAATGAATGCACTATAAATATAGACAGGCTAGAAACAATGCTATGAATCATATGCAGCAGTGAGCCAGCCAAGAGATTAATATATACATGGGTACTATTCCCGGTGTCATATTCACACTGGCTAACACCTTGGTTCAATCTAACACCTCAGTTAACAGCAATGGCTGCAAATGAACTAATGCTTCAGTTACTGAAATATTATTATTATTATTACATTTCCAACAGTGTTTACTGCCAGTGGCTTCTCATACATTGTGGCATGCTTTCCCAATACAGCAGATCAACTTTGATATTAGACTATAAAATAAAGTTGACTTATCCCAATCTAACACTAGCAACAGCACCCAGCAGCACAATCTTGGCCTAATATTGAGGGGAGCACAGCCTAATCCTAGCTTAGCATTGCAGGTCACAGCAGCCTACTGGCCTATATTGCACAGGATAATCCTGGTCTATATTGCACAGGATAATCCTGGCCTGACACTGCAGGTTATGACCTCCACACTTACAGGACATGCAGGTAAGCACAGGCACATCTATCCTGCTCATGTTCTTCCACTCATCCAGAATCTCAGAACAGTAGGACTCCAGAGGACTTTCCAAGTAATCCTTCAAGGTCACTGCCATGGCTTGCACTCACACGCTCGCTACAGATTGCTAGTCCACTGGTACAAAGGTTTGTGAACACAATGGCTGCAAGCACAGCCACTATAAGGCCATCAAAGACAGGATGTAGTGGTCAAGTGCTATCAATCTGCACTCTTATGGTCGTGAATACCATTAAAACACTGCCAAGGTCTCGACCCTGCTTCCTGTTCTGTAGTACTCCTTGTACTGGCATAAAACCACATACTGAAATACTATTAGAATAATTACATCCTGCAGTGTAGAGCTTCTCCTATCCTGGCTCTCTGCAGAGGATGTTTATATTTACCATCTGCAGAATTATGGTGAAGTCCATCTTCCCCCAGCCAGTCCGACTATGTCCACAGACATACAGAGAGAGAGGATTGCAACTGGAGGACTGGAACTCCCAGGCTAATGGGCCATTGATCATAGCTCTAACTGACCCCATCCAGCATAATGCTATTAGTCCCGCCTTCCAAGCCCTGACTCTGCGGGGGCCCTAGCCCTGACTGACTGCCACAATGTACCACACAAATGTGTGGACAGTAGCTTACTGACAACCCCACAGCTCACTGCAAAGGCCTGGCTGCTATTCCAGATATTCATGCAGTCCTTCCCTTCCCTTCCCATCCACAGACTATCCAGTCTCTGTCTCAGCAGTGACTCAAACCCAACAATGACAGCTAGTGGTCTCTATACCAGCCGGCTGGCAGATAAAGATGCTCTGGTCTCTTTGTCCGAAGAAGGCAACAATTTTTCCTCAGTAGTGCCACTTGTGTTAACACGTTCTGCGAATACGTGTAGAGAGAATGTTGTAGAACAGGCACAATCCAACAGACCACAAGCAGTGATACATAGTAAGAGGTGCTTCCTTGCTCCTAACCCAGCCCCACCAGTACGTCACACTGCATTACTAACTCCTAATATGATGCTGATTTAGTCTAGAACGAGCTGGACAAAGTGTTCAGTAGTGATTCAGTCAAACTAAGGTACCCTCCCCCTATGTTACTATAGTAACTGCCCAGACCTGGACACTCAGTCTATCTAAATAGAGGTGAGAAATCAAATTCTGTAACTAAAAGACAATTATTCTCAGCTGTAATAATAGCAAATTTTCTTGGCAAGAAGTCGAAATGTCAGGTTAAGTTTTAATTAACAATATTGGCTGTTAGGAGAGAAAAATTGCTATTATTATAAAAGACAATTTATTCAGATATAAATAAATTATAAGAAGGAATCACAGTAGGAAAGAGAGAGAGTGAAGCTACACCATGTATACATTCAACATGCACATGTAGAGCTTGGTTCCTGGTAGCAGAGTGAGCAGAATACATGCTCCGCCCACACAATACTCGCTTGTTCACAACAGACCTGGGATAGCATTCACTTGATGAAACGACAGATGCAATGTACCAGGCAATCCTTCAAGGCGGTTGTACTCCATGTCTTTGTTGTGGAGTGATATGTTGAAGGAATTCATGCATCACATGAATGGACTGCAGAGTAGGAAAAATACTAGCACGGGCTTCTGAAGCCCACACAGTGAGGGGATGAGGGGGAGGGAGTGGGCGGGAAGGCAGGGGGAGGCCACCAATGGATGGTTTATATACAGGAGCGAAGGTGAGAGAACAAATTGGGATCAGGGGGGGGGGGGGGGGGGGGGGGGGGGGGGGGGGGGGGCGGCGGCATGGGAGTGTGTTGAAAGATGAGAAGGGAAGGAGAAGGAGGAGGGAGAGAGTTAATTACTTGATACATCGGGCAGCATTAATGTAAATATAGCAAACGGTGCATCTGTTAGTTTTGCTTGTATTGAATGAATCCAGTGTTGTTTGTTTGTTTGTAGGATGATAATGTCTGACTGCCACTTTCAATATTGACACTCTCTACACTCTCTTTCCAAGAAAACATCTGTGCCAATACACTTCCTCGTCTCTAACTTGATCAGTCACTTCCTTCACACCACCCATTACCACATCCACCACCCCTGCTGCCGACAAAACGGTCCAGTGAGTAGCTGCTAAACATGAGAGGGCATCGACAATGCAGTTCCGCTAAACAAGCAACCATAACTTATGGTTTTAACAAATGATTGAGCCTGAGAAATCACCAAACATTAACAATGCAAGTTAACAAGTTGTTTGTTTTTTACTCGTAAAAGTATTCTGAAACAATTTCAGTGGAGTATCACTGCAATTAAACACTGTAACAATAGCTTATCATCACACTACAGCTAGCACCAACAAAGCAACCAGCCTAACTGTTGAAAAATAACTTACTTCTTTGTATTGTTTCTTTCTTTCTAAAGAAGGAGCATATTTAAGTATCGACGTAGAGTGGAATAAAAGGTCGTAATACGTCAACAATTCTTTGACCTTCAGCCAATAGCACGCGCTCTAATTACATCCACAGTCATGCATTAAATGAATAGACAAATTAAGTTAGTGGGAGATGATATTGTACAGTTGACTACTCTGATAATTACAGAAAAGAAGTTTAGCCGCTTATGGAGATGCTACCCAGAACTTCAATGACGCTAAAATCAGGTTTCTTTCATACTATTTGAAGATAGGGGAGAGAGGAGGGGGAAGAAGGGGGAGAGAGGAGGGGGAGGGGTCATGCTTGGTTTAAATTAACCTACAGCTAAAACTTTCACACATCCACCAAAACCATGCACAGAGCATGTCCAAGAAATCACACACACACACACATCTAGGAACCAGCCAGGCAATACTGGCAGGAAATGGTGGTCAATTAACTGTACCAAAATGCCTTCTCTCCCAGCAAACTGTGACCTCTCCCCGCCCCCACACTCTATCCACTCCTTCCTCCGCGGCATACCATCGGCATTCCAATCACATCTAAATACAAACCTAACAACTCAGGCGATATAATTACCCAATGGACTGTCCCTAAATTGTTAGGCAATTACTACCACTATTATAATTAATGCTGCTGCTACTACTACTACTACTATTACTACAGATCAAAGTGGGCAAGGAAGAGAATAAAAGGTATACAGTTGAAGTTCTCACATAATAACATTAAGAGAGTTCGCAGTTGAATAAGTTAGTCTCGACTCTACTCTTAATAATAATAAACAAGAAAAATAACAAATAACAGAAATAAAGCAAGAATAATAATAAATGATCATTAATGATGATGATGATTATGATGATGATGATCTTTCTACACTTTTCTGCTATACCAGAAAGGAACTTATTCCTTCAAGACAAAACCTTGCTTAAAATCTCATTTAGTATTGCTTCATTAGAATTACCGTATCAACACTGATTAGCAGATGCACAAGTCAAACTTGAGTTCTCCTTCACTCTGGACATCCACCTTAAACCCTCGACACTCTCTGAACCCACAAGCAGTCCAAACTCGCGTTACTGGTTCGTCAGCACACACCCTCATCAGCCGCCACCTCAGCCAAAAGGTCAACAAGGTCACGAGTCATTGCACGTACAAGACCACAGGTACTGAGCAGAGCTAAGTGGGTGCTGAATGAAACCTGTAACACAGCCAGCTCCAACAAAACCCACTAAAGGAACATAATCTAGTCCTAGAATATCCCCCGAGTTTGGTGGACCATTGTGCACTGTTTAACTATTAGTTTTGAGCCAACTAACCGAACCAGTGATAGTTATCACTCGCATTGCCTAAACTACTCCCTCAGAGAGAGAGAAGGGAGATGGAGAAGATAGTCTAGCCTAGAGAAAATGGCACCACGAAAACAATTCTTCACTCTCACAATAATCAGTCACATGAGATCTTAAACCACACCCACTATTTGGGCAGAACCAAGTGCAGCAAACACCATTTAAAAAATAATAAAATTAAAAAAACAAAAACAACAACAACAAAAAACAAAAAACTCGTGTCAAATGTCAAATATAAACAAATAAATATTTCTATTGCTGCTCTAAAAACTGTCAGATAAATAGAAAAAAAATAAATAAAACTTCAGATGGTTAGCTATTGTCTCTGATACACAGAACCAGGAGGTCATTGTTCATTTCTATACACCTATTCCCACCAGTACAGTATAGTTAGTGGATGTCATACTAGAATTCTTCACAAACTCTCAGACAATCACACAATGCCAGACTCAGTGTCATTGTCTTTCTACTCCACTAAATAAAGCCCCCCAACCACCCACCCCTCCCTCTCCACACTCACAAACATGCCAGCAGTCAGCATACTAAAACATGGTAATTACAACACCCACTCATTCAAACTCACAGTGAAATTGCTGACTCAGTATTATTGAAGGACAAGTCAAGACACCTGCTTTATTAGAGTCCATGCAACTTTGGTCATTACAACAGAACATAATACATTCTAGCACTAAAGTCTCTGGTTCGAGAATGATAAGGAACTCAAGCAAGTCAGCTCTCTCACCTCTCTTTTAAGCTAGGAGAGACCAGGAAGTAAGAGTGGTTCAACACAAAGGAAATGGCTCTAGGCTACTTCCTCCATTAAACACAAGAAATTTCTTTGACACTAATTACCTGAGCACCACAAAATGATAAACATACAACACAGAGAGAGCAGTGTCTAGGCTTACTGGTACCAGCGGGCCAAGCAACACATCCTGTGTATGCGCCTGCAAGAGTCCCCCGTACATGTGCCTGCTAAACCGCACAAGTTCGTCAACTGCTTCCATCTTATCCACCCAACTCATTGAATGATATCTTCGTACGACTTCCCAAGATGAGGCAACAATGAACCCACTTCAGTTGGAGAACAATGCAATGCACATATCTGCTTGCAAGAGGGAATTTTTCAATTGCATATCGCGGGTTTCCCCAGGTCTCCCTCTCTCTCCCCTCCCTACCAAGTCAGTAGACAGACACACTGGCACTTGCCAATGGAACGAGCGTGCTGCCTGCTAGAGGCTTCCAGTGCATCCACAGAGCCGGCATTCTCCGTGCCCACACGGGCTTGGCAAGTGGCTCAATCCCAGCAGATACTTTGAATAAGGGACAAAACCCAAACCCTAACTGGATTCTATTGACACGATTATTTTTCTATCCCAAAAGTGTGAGAGTCCTTAACTCCTCCACGATATTAAAAAACTGAATATCTCAAGCCGTAAGGCAGTAACCATAACAACAAAAATCATAACATAAATGCAATACACTTATCCATATAACATAGCCAGTCACATGTGAGCAATCTGATTAGTTTGTTACGTGAATTTATTTGAATAAAATCATATTCTACAGCATTTAGAAATTGAGAAAAATCAGACTGTGGCTACATTCTAGACTTTACCGTCATATTTTTTTTTGTTTATTTAGCGTTGCTACATTCTAAATCAAAATCATGAATCAGCAACGGTTAGGAATCCTTGGCCTCGCTACAGGTCAAGGCCTCCAATTCCTAAACACACCAGATTCACGATATCCTAATCTAACTATTATTAGTGTTAGACGACGTAATCAAGCAGGAACAATGACACACTGGACCCCTCCCACCGCCTCCACCTCCATAGTGAGACTCGACTACAACTCAACGTGGAGCCACACTTCTAGTCCAGTCCATCTCTCCCAGACTTAACGACCTTCTCTGCCACAGTATCACAACAAACAGATGAGGTAAGACAAACAAAGTAAACAGACAGGAAACCCTATGTTTGTTGGGATGGAGAGACTATTACATCAACCAAATTTACAATCACTGCCTCAATATCACTTCCTCACAACAAATAAACAAACACACATGTGTATACAAACAACCAAACTCCTAACCCCAGACAGAATGTGTATTTTTAAGGCTTCCTATGACTATTATTCAACACTTCATTAACTATAAGATTCAATAGCTAGTAGGTCTTTTCAAACCAAACATTCACACCACCTCAAACCTCAAATCATAAACAATCTCAACTGCCAATAATTCAGACACAAATACCAGTTCATTCAGTGAAGCTAAATCATGACTTTGCAGGGTATATTCATATACATAATTATATATTATATATATTCAATTCACTTTGCCAAAGACATACTTGTATCCTTTGTTCACCATAGGCGTTAGTATGTGTACCCTTCTCTACTAAAGCACCTGCGTGTGCTACTATGAAGTTCCATGGGAATTTTTTAGCTGACTTCAATGGGAACCATTTCCTAGTGCATATTTGATGAGCACATAGTGCCCCCCCCCCCTATACCTACACCTCAATTAATACTTGTGTTAATAGATAGCATTGTGTGAGTTGCAAGTCAACCATGTGGTACGTCGGCAAGATGAGACTGTATCCAAACAACACATGATCACTGAATCACACAGAAAGCCATAGAAAGCACCGAGCAGAACCCACCAGCCTCATTGGGAGGCCCCAACCTCCACAGAATCCTTCAGAGGGAGACCAAACCATTGATTTGAGTGGGCTGGAAGAGCTATCTATAGGAAGTTGCATATCCTTAATAGCCAGGGGGGTCAATTCCCACAGGAAACAGGAAGAATGGGGTTAAGAGGTCAGACACTCATAAACACAGAGAACAAACAGCTGGAGAAAGGTGAGCCTTTCCTGAGACACATATCTCTAATAGCAGAGATAGTTGACTGGTCTAGGACAAACAGCAGGAGATATTATAACAGACACCGTCTAATGAATGGAGAAAGGCTTTAAAAAAGTTGCCATACAATCTGGGATGAAAAATTGGCTGACTGCTATCACATGTGGAGGTCTGAACACCACCAATATAATTCCCACAGACATTTTGCAAATATAATTTATATATCAAAATGTCTTACACAAGTAATCTAGCTAGTCAGCACAAGCATCGGATTTTAGAGTGCAGTCAGTGGAAGTGAAAGTAGGTGTGGTCTTGAAACAAATTTTACTGCCCATAACCATCAAACGACTCACTTTCAAAAAAAGAGTCTATTGCACCTTCCACCCACAACTACTCCTCCCCCCACTTGCAACAGCTCCTTCCTCTGCCATTCCCAGTTTGTTACCAGCCATATCCTCAACTGGTCCTCAATACATCCCCTAGCTCCTTCCCATCCCATCCACAGCCCCTCCCTCCCCTCCCCTCCCCTCACATGCAACCACACTTTGCTTTCAATGATGATGAGTTTGTGTTGACTATATTTCAATTCAACAACAAGTATTGCTTTACTAAAGAAGCATTAAAACTAAACAAGCCCCTTCCCGCCCACTAGAGGGAACCAGCATACGCCCCTCCAATTATTGGATGATGCAACAAGGATTGTGTGAATTTGTGGTGTATATAATAGCTTTGTAAATTAATTCCCAGTCTAAATTAGACACAAAACAGACTTCACTCTTACCCAAATACCATAAACAAACAAACAAAAATAAACATGCATGCACATTTGGAAGGAAGAGAGTGTACGAGATTCATACTAATTAACACCGGAATTAAAGAGCCTCAACTATCCTCGCTACAACTGCCAACTTCTACACACGATGGCATCACACCTTGTTGCACTTCACCCTCACACTCACGCAGGCTCCCTCCAGAGAGAGGTCAGCCAAATCTCAGTACATACACTGGCCTGAGAGTTCACAGGACACTTCGCAGTGACCTTCAGCATGACCCACAAGGTCACACTACTCTATCACATGCTCAGTTCACTGTGTTTACAGAGCACCTATAGTACTCCAATATGTCCACACCGCCACGGGGAGGCATTGTGGGTTGTTAGTTGTTGATGATGTTGATGCTAGCACTAAAACACACAACCCAACCAAATACCCTGCCAGGATTCCTCTGTGCCGTTATGTTAATCATACGCACTAGCATGTTATAAGTGAAACCCTCTAGCATATATAGTCTTGCTCCATACTAGATAGCTCGAGACCCGTGAGATAATTCACACTAGCTCATAGTTGCTATCTTACGCTGTATAGCGCACACTCATTATACTCAGATATACTAGTAGTTAATAGCAACCTTACAGGTGGCGGAGGCACTAGGACTAGCTGACCTCGACGATGAGGAGGTACAGCAGAACATATTTAGCACCGAATAAACAACTTGCTACACTCGTCAGAGTACAATGTAGCGAGATATTTCACAAGCAAGCTTTAATTTCACTTGCCTGACACTCGTAAAAATAAATTAGCCTGCTCATGAAATGTCTGGCAATATCACACTTAACTCAATCCCTCTATCTCTATGCTGTTCTATGAAATACGTCTAGCCATTATGAAGATATGAAGGTCAGTAGTATAATCAGCTGGCTAACATAAGACATGCTCTGCTAGACCCTCATCTTCAGGTTTAATTAGACTGTTTACAAACAGAAGTGCTTTAACCAAATACACCCAGCTCCAAGTATAGCCACTCAATCTAATATATATTCCAAGTGTGAGCATAATTCATTTGATATAAAGGTCTCCTTTTTCTCGCACTTATTGCCTTCTGTTTTATACACATAACTTGCACCTTTCAAAAAAATTACAATTTTAATGAATTACATCAACTTACCCCAACACATAAACACACGCGCTCATGCGCACACACATACACATTACACACGCTACAAGATCCAGCCTGTATACTGAACCAACGAGCCTTCTATTTATATCTACACAACTGCCCTGCCCACAGTGCCTTACATTGCATTGGATCTTCAGGACTGGAGATGCTGATCTGTGGCGCCATTCCTGGATGAAGGTAGGCATTGCCTGGCATCGACCAACTCCTCTTCCTCATTGGAATCTACACACACACACACACACACACACACACAGAGAGAGAGTAAATGAGGATGGGAAAAACCTTTCTTGTTACTTCTCCCTGCATACTACATTGCATACTACAAGTTGCTGCCCTGTGTCATACTCCAGCTTCTTCAGTGCACAATGGCTTGTCTTGGCACTCTCTTGTCCACTCTACGGCTTCACCAGCTAGTCTTACAGAAACCTGCACCTTTGATGTTGCCACAACAGCAAATAAAGTATTTTTTATTACTCCAGTCTGACAAGGGAACAGATGGTCACTGACTTGCTGCCATTAACCACTCCAACATACTGCCCAAACCTACTTAGCAGCTTGTAGGCCTCTGGTGGCTTGGACCTGCTTTTTAATAGACCATTGCAACGTACATGCTTTAATAGGCCATTGCTTGGGACCTGCTTTAATAGGACCTTGCTTTGCACCTGCTGGTGAACCACTTTCTGGTACCTGCTGGTGGACCACTTTCTGGTACCTGCTGGTGGACCACTTTCTGGTACCTGCTGGTGGACCACTTTCTGGTACCTGCTGGTGGACCACTTTCTGGTACCTGCTGGTGGACCACTTTCAGGTACCTGCTGGTGGACCACTTTCTGGTACCTGCTGGTGGACCACTTTCAGGTACCTGCTGGTGGACCACTTTCTGGTACCTGCCAGTGGACCACTCTCTGGTAGCTAAGCCTTGCTTAGAATTATAACAAAACATATTTTAACAACTTGTAGCAACTTCTCTCAGACCATCAAATTAAGCTGCAGACTGTCCATGGATTGTTTCAACACTGTGAGTTGAACAAGACAGAAGGCCATTGCAGCTCATGCCTGCAATACCAGTCCTAAAAGTAATTACACTGAGGGTAAAGATAGATGTGACCCCGCAAAATGACAGTGGGCTGATCAAAGACAGGAAAAAAATTATATAACTTCTAACAAAAACTAAAAGAATCCGTAGTTTTGAGCTTCTGAAGTCAAAACTCTAAGGATTTATAAAACAATGGGAACTTACAAGTCGAACAAGCACCACATTGCTGCCACAATGCTTCAAATGCTATTGCTAATACAAAGCTAACTTCCAGAGCTACTAATTGCTGTCAAAAAAGATAAAACTGAGCGAACTCTCGCACATGGAGATGAGAACATTAGCTTTAATGTGCCACAAGAAAGACTTCTATACAACACTACATAACTTAGTATTTGGAAAAGTGTAATCCACAAGCTACACACAAGGAGTGCAGTACAATATACCATGTTCAAACAATCCCAACTAGATTGATTTGGTGCGCTCCCACTAGCTGAACTTCATTCCTAGAGCTTCTGGCCAACTGTACTTTGAATGTTTATCTTCCTGTGCAGGCACTAATGCATGGTTCAAACTGGCATTGCGTACTTGAACCAATAACCTTTTAATTACATTAGAAAACTCTATGTAGTACCAGATTATTAGGAATGTGGGGATTTTGGTAAAATGACTGGCTTTACGGGAAGAACTCGTCAACATTCTGATAGTATGCATGTACCTGGTCATTCTGATCCACCATGATGTCCATGGGCTTTACGTCCATGCTGTTAGAGGACACTAACATGGAGGCCAGCTGAGGGGCAGATGGATGACGATCCTGCATGGAAAGAGGAGGCATCAAGGAATCTGGGGATAACACTCGGTTAGGCCCTCCTCTTCCACCTCCGCCCACTGCCGGAGGATTAGGGGCATGATCTCCACTCATGCCGGGCAGATAGCTGTCACTAAGAGCGGCCACCATACGACCAGTGTCTGACAAACCTGGGGAAGGAAGGGAGTGGGGAGATTTAAAAAGTTCAAAAATTCTGTACACCAAGTTACTGTCACTTCTCCTCAAAATCAACTCAGTTCAATCTCCACCTGCCCTTCTCTGACTACTCCTTCTAACAGTCGCTCTAAAATACTCCCTACTCCACAGACAAAACTTATCCCAGCCCATCCTCTCCCTCATTCATACCTACCTTGAACCCAGCAACCACCTCCCACCTCTCTCACATCACACTGCACATGCTCTTGTCTTTTCCAACTTGAAATCTCTCATCATACAGCCACCCCTCCCCCAACACCTCTCCTATTTTTCATACCTAGCGTCTGAAAACGGAAATCCTCGAAATTCCCGTAAATTCCAAATCCTCCATCGATACCCCTCATCCCATGTGGTAGAGAACCTGTCCTGTCTGGCACACTCATGCCCATATTGCACATGCCCAGAGGGGGAGGTGCCCCTGTTGACATCTTTCGGATGATGATGTTGTTGGCCTCATCAGAAGGGCGTCTGTTGTGAACTCTGCCATCAGGAAATGAGTGGTCTAGCTGTAACTGATTGGATATCGGGCCAGGACTCTGGGCGGGGCTTAGATTTGGATGAAGTTCTAGAGAATCCTGTAATATAACAACAATAATAATAATAGTAGTATTATAACAACAATAAAATGATAAATCATAACATTCACGTTAAGGCTACCTGAACTAACAATATTACCCATTTAGTTTCACAATATAATCCCTGTACTACAGCAAGTGGATTAGACAACAGCCAGTTTCCCTACACATGGTATCTGGAAGGAAGGAACTCTCCACACAGTGACTGTACATTGTTTACTCTCAGCATGGAGGTACATCTCACAACTGGATGCAATCTCCTCCTCGATGTTGACCACCACCCTGATTGATTGGATCCAATACTGTCCCCAAGTACTAGCTGTTGCACCGCAAAGTAGTGGACAATATTTCCACTAACCATTCATCAAAGGCTTCCCCATACAACAGTCTGCCAAGGGACGCCTTCACTCACTGGGATGGTTTCACTAATCGGAACGACCAATCACCACTCCTTACCACCGTCACCACCAAACGTGGGGTGATGATGTGAGGTGAGAGAATCAGCCCTTGCTGACTTGGATGCATAGCAACAGATGGAGAGCCGGACTGAGTAGCAAGATACACAGCAGGACAGTCTGAGAACAGCGACAACTCTACTTGTTTATTAACACGTTCACACCCACCATGATAATAGGTAAGGTGGTGACAGAAAACTCGCATCATACAACATGTATAGATATATATATGTATGTATACGTACGTCAAAAATTTTCGCCCGGGCTTCTAATTACGTAAGTTAGGTAAAGCGTTCACAGTTCCAGTATTTTTCAATTAACGACGCGGATAATCCTTGCACTGCCTTACTCAACTTTGTTTCAACCAAAATGTTTATAGCTACTCTCTTCTTGAAACAATTGTGAAGTCTGTGTCAAGCTGCGCTTCTTTGCCACTGCTTTCGAAGTTTATTCAGGTAATTCTGTTATTGTTACTACAATGCATGGGTCCACTTCCGTAGTCTGGGATCAGACTTTAGATTTTCTGATGCTAACTGAGAATGGAAAGGGTTACACTGTGCACTACAGTTGGATGTAATTTCTGTCCTATTTTTCTGTAAAGAGAGTCTTCTCGCTCGCCATGCATTTGCGCTATTCGAGCGCACCACTAGTAGTAGTAGTAGTAGTAGTAGTAGTAGTAGTAGTAGTAATAATAATAATAATACATCAATGCTGAGGTGCAGTATTTATAACTTTCCTACCTAATCAGTATGAGTTGACTTCAGTGAACTAGTTCTCTCAGGGCAGACTGTCCCTGCTGGCTCCAGGCACACAAGTGAACAAGAGTATTTTAAAACTTTTACTCCAGTCTATAGAGGATGCCACAAGCATGAATGTGTTGTGACAACACTTCTCTACAAACTGCACGTTGAAACTCATTATTAACCACAAGCAACTGAACAAAAATAAATGGAGATAGCAGGAAGAATGGAACTCACAACCCAGACCACTCCTTCTACCTCCTATTCACTTGTTTTAAATATACATACAATTCTGGACAACAGCAATTTTCTCGTTCTAACAGCCAATGTTAGGTAGGTGTGTGTGTGTGTGTGTGTGTGTGGTTGGGGGGGGGGGGGGGGGGAGGTTATTTCATGTGTGTAGATTAAGTAGTAGTAGTAGTAGTAGTAGTAGTAGTAGTAGTAATATTAGTAGTTCAGCGAGCGAGCGAAGCTGACTATCAGTTGTGTTCAATTGAGATTTCAGATATATATATGCGAATTAAAACTCAACCCGACGTTTTAACTTCTTGCCGAAGTTCTATTATTATAATTTCAGCTGATAATGACTGAATCATCAATATTCTGAACATACAGTAAGAATGACAAATATAATCCACATCAAATTCTTCCTTAGCCGAATGAATTATAATATATTTAACAAGATTATACCAGGGATTGAGTGAACTGCAGTGGATACCAGGGATGGAGTGAACTGCAGTGGATACCAGGGATTGAGTGAACTGCAGTGGATACCAGGGATTGAGTGAACTGCAGTGGATACCAGGGATTGAGTGAACTGCAGTGGATACCAGGGATTGAGTGAACTGCAGTGGATACCAGGGATTGAGTGAACTGCAGTGGATACCAGGGATGGAGTGAACTGCAGTGGATACCAGGGATTGAGTGAACTGCAGTGGATACCAGGGATTGAGTGAACTGCAGTGGATACCAGGGATTGAGTGAACTGCAGTGGATACCAGGGATTGAGTGAACTGCAGTGGATACCAGGGATTGAGTGAACTGCAGTGGATACCAGGGATTGAGTGAACTGCAGTGGATACCAGGGATGGAGTGAACTGCAGTGGATACCAGGGATGGAGTGAACTGCAGTGGATACCAGGGATTGAGTGAACTGCAGTGGATACCAGGGATTGAGTGAACTGCAGTGGATACCAGGGATTGAGTGAACTGCAGTGGATACCAGGGATTGAGTGAACTGCAGTGGATACCAGGGATTGAGTGAACTGCAGTGGATACCAGGGATGGAGTGAACTGCAGTGGATACCAGGGATTGAGTGAACTGCAGTGGATACCAGGGATTGAGTGAACTGCAGTGGATACCAGGGATGGAGTGAACTGCAGTGGATACCAGGGATGGAGTGAACTGCAGTGGATACCAGGGATTGAGTGAACTGCAGTGGATACCAGGGATTGAGTGAACTGCAGTGGATACCAGGGATTGAGTGAACTGCAGTGGATACCAGGGATTGAGTGAACTGCAGTGGATACCAGGGATTGAGTGAACTGCAGTGGATACCAGGGATGGAGTGAACTGCAGTGGATACCAGGGATTGAGTGAACTGCAGTGGATACCAGGGATTGAGTGAACTGCAGTGGATACCAGGGATTGAGTGAACTGCAGTGGATACCAGGGATTGAGTGAACTGCAGTGGATGCCAGGGATTGAGTGAACTGCAGTGGATACCAGGGATTGAGTGAACTGCAGTGGATACCAGGGATTGAGTGAACTGCAGTGGATGCCAGGGATGGAGTGAACTGCAGTGGATACCAGGGATTGAGTGAACTGCAGTGGATGCCAGGGATTGAGTGAACTGCAGTGGATACCAGGGATGGAGTGAACTGCAGTGGATACCAGGGATGGAGTGAACTGCAGTGGATACCAGGGATTGAGTGAACTGCAGTGGATACCACAAATGAAATCAATTGGAAATGGCTTAATTCTTTGTTATTGCTGCTGTATTATGACATCATCATATCATCTTATGAATGGACTCGATCCACTGGTTAAAATCACACACAAAACAAATCCACTTCCTGACTCCGACTCACAAATTATCACTAACTGTTATTCCCAGAACATAGTTAACCCACAATGCACATGACCAATAGGGTTATAGTAGTCGGCCTGTCTGTCTGTCTGTTACACTCTCATTTTGGAAATTACTGGCCGTTATATGTTGAATTAGGTATGAACTTACTCAGAATGACAATTTAAGTTTATTTAATTTGGGTACTATTTTTTATTTCGGGCCAATTACGAGAGCAAATCATTTTTTCTGCCCATGGTACGTTATTCATCTACAGCTTTGCTACATTGATACCTGACTAGTTATAATTATATTCTTTTGGTATGAGAAATGATTTTGTAGCTAGCTAAGGGTTCACACCTTTGATGTTTTATTTATTACATTGGGAACTTGGGGAGGGATGAGCCACACCCTTTCTTTGAGCAAATGCAAGCACACCCACCCACACCCACACGTATACATGCATAGTTAGAAATGATCGTTCTCATTAAGACAACTTACATAAACGAGTTAAAAAATAAACCTTAATACGTATGACAGAGGACACACCCAATGCAGTCGTAAGGTTATTGGGAGTGGTCACTAACTCTAATGTTAGTCTTCAACGAACTGGTAAGGATCATCAAATGGTTGTTGCCATCTTGTATCACAGGATGCAGTCAGTCAGTCTGTCCTTACTAATCAGCCAGTCCCTACATAGCAGCTTCCCTCCACAGTGTATCCTCACCTACCCGATCCACTCAATCCTAATAAATAGGAACACTTAAATCTTTCTGCAACTTCCAGTTGTTTCTATGGCCCAGTTGTTTCTATGGCATTATCTACTAATTTTCACGTCTTTCCATATGATTAGCTCGTCCTGCAAGCTGAATTAAAAGTAATGCACCACTAATGGCCTCCTTTTCATTCTTTATAAGCAGCGAGTCTGAATTTAGTGACCCCTGTGATGGACTTTAGTGACCCCTGTGATGGACTTTAGTGACCCCTGTGATGGACTTTGGCAAAAAGTCAAAATATCAGGTTAAGTTTAACTTTTATTAGCTGAATAAATACAACTAATAATGACTACATTATTGGAAAAACAACAACAACCACATAATAATAATAATAATAATAATAACAACAACAACAACAATAGCAAATTTTCTCATTCTAACAGCCAATATTGTTAATTAAAACTTAACCAACCCAAGTTAAGTTTTAATTAACAATATTGGCTGTTAGAACGAGAAAATTTGCTATTATTAGCCCTCAGCACGCATGCGTGAGAGAGTTATAGTAGTCATCCTGTCTGTCTGTTTGTCTGTCACACTCTGATTTTGGAGATTACTGACAATTAACAGTTGATTTGGTATGAACTTACTCAGGACGAAGATTTAAGACCTTTTATTGTGCTACTTTTTTAATTTCGGGCTAATCGTTGAGAAAACGTGAAACTTTCAGCTCCGCGTAGGTACCAGCTTTTATGGGCAACGCCCCCTAGCTTCACGTCATAATCACATGAGCAAATAATTACATGCAGCCATCGGTGTAGTTCACTTTATGCTCAGGGAAGTTAACGGAGTTGAAAGAAGTGAAGTTTTGCGTTGAAAATGTATACAGGTGAGTGTTTCTGGCTAGTTTAGCTTCTTCTCTTATGAAGACAGCATTTCCATGTATCATTTTCATTGGTCAAGCTATTTTGATGCCTCATTAAAATAGCTAACAGATTGCTTGTTCTTTTGGAAGGAGATTATATTGTAATAGCTAGGTAGTGTTGAATAGTGCTGAGGGTTCACACCTTTGGTGTTTCATTATAATAGTAGTTGTTATTATTATTATTAAGTCACATCATCTCACTTATTCTAGTATTGAGGGGGTGGGGAGGAGGAGACATGGAAAATGATTTCATTCAATAGTTCACATGACACATGACTGCTTGATTCAAATAGAATTACTTATACTATTATTATTTCAATACAACTGTTGATAGTAGGGAATGTACTGGGAGGGACACATTCTAATAGAGGGGCTCACAGGGACATGTAAACTCAAGAGTATCCAGTGTAGATTAGGAGCGTCAGAATGGAAGAACCAGTAAAATAACAATTTAAGAAATAGAGGGGGAAAGAAGAAGTTCCTAGTCCACCTGATTACTATGTAACCACAAAATTCACCACATTCAGTTTAGGTCTAGTCAGCCAGCACTACTAGGAGATACTGGATATAAACAGAGGGTAGGAAAGGGAAGGAAAGTTAGGAAATTAAATTAGTTCTTGGGGAAGCCATTGACAGATGTTCCAATCAGAGGGCAGGGGGTGGGTGTAGTCAGGGATGCACGTAAAGTACACTAAAGGAAGGTCTACTGCAGACTTGATGAGGTCAAGAGAATTCCTGATACACAATAACAACTCTAATCCAATCAAAATTTGTTAGAGTAGTTCAACACCACTCTTCCTAGCTTGACACCACTCTTCCTAGCTTGACACCACTCTTCCTAGCTTGACACCACTCTTCCTAGCTTGACACCACTCTTCCTAGCTTGACACCACTCTTCCTAGCTTGACACCACTCTTCCTAGCTTGACACCACTC